>VFQN01006697.1_pt1 | contig 12925 bp, 12 predicted proteins | sample 3512371 | NCBI WGS metagenome assembly VFQN01 (sample SAMN10412370, study PRJNA504923) | tailings metagenome | isolation source: Replicate 2 from Balatoc abandoned mine | place: Philippines: Itogon, Benguet | collected 2017-08-28
ATCTGACCGGCAAGGAATATCAGATGCTGGAGCTGCTTTCGCTCCGCAAGGGCACGACGCTGACCAAGGAAATGTTCCTGAACCACCTGTATGGCGGCATGGACGAGCCCGAACTGAAGATCATCGACGTCTTCATCTGCAAGCTGCGCAAGAAACTCGCGCTCGCCTGCGGCGGCGAAAATTACATCGAGACGGTCTGGGGCCGCGGTTATGTCCTGCGGGACATCGACGAAGAAGGGAATGAAGTGCGCCGGGTCGCCTGAGCCGCTTCAGCTTGGAATTTAACGGGGGACACCGGCGCGGAGCGATCCGCGCCGGTTTTCTGTTGGTGCCCGGCCACGTCGCATATTGAGTTTGCGATCGGGATAAGCTAACGGCCGTGCGCCGATATTGGCATTGTTTCTGAACGGGAAAGGAGAAAGTCATGCGAGCAGCGTCGATCCGCAACGCAACAATTTCCGATTTCCAGACTATTCAGGAACAAATTGCATGGGCAATTTCCTTTCGGGCGACTGCGTTCGCCTGACCCCGTCGTGCGGCACGCGTGCCGCCGATCGATTTTCGTCAACTTCGCTTGTCGCGCACGCGCAGATCCCAAACCAAGGGGAGATGTTCGATGCGGTCTGACATGTTCAAGGTCATTGTGGAGCGGCCGCGCTGGGGCGCCGGCCATGCCCCGTCCGTCAAACTGAAAAGGAGCAGCGATCCGGATCGCAAATCTGTCGGGTTGAAACGTCACGCCAAATGCGAGGCGCCCTACACCAAGTCACTGAACGAGAATCTGGCGCCGCTCGTCCGCTTCATGCGGAGCAGACTCGGGCGCCGCTGGGACGATGTGTTCAGCGAAATCTGCGCGCAGTTGGATACCGGCAGCACCGTCAAGATGCACGTCAGGTTGCATCTGGACGATATCGTCGCAACGCGGATCGTCGCCGGCCGCTGGGGTGAGTGGATGATCGATGGCGAGGTACTCGACCGCCGTCGCCGTTGGTCCCGGCTTCGCGAATTCTTCGTCGATCCGCGCGATGGCATCCTGAAGCATCGCAACGAATTCCCTTGGGACGCTCTGCCCGGCAATCACCGGGACGGGGGTGCTGCATGATGGAAGCGTCGATCAAAATTGTCGCATCCGACCTCGCCCGGTTCGATCCGCTCGCCCTCGATCAGCTCACCCAGGCGGCGAAGCTGGACGGCATCGCGCGTATCGTCGGGTTGCCGGATCTGCACGCCGGCCGCGGAATTGCGGTCGGCGCGGCCTTCTGGTCGCCCGACAAGGTCTTCCCGCATCTGGTCGGCAGCGACATCGGCTGCGGAATGGCGCTGTGGGAGACCGACCAGCTTGCGCGCAAATTCAAGCTCGATGCTGCCGCGCGGAAACTTCGGGATCTGGACGAGCCATGGGATGGAGACGTGCGTGCCTTGTTGGCCGGAGCGGGCATCGATCCGGAAGCAGGTGCTGGCGCGATGGGCACGATTGGCGGAGGAAATCATTTCGCCGAATTCCAGCGTATCGAGCAGATTATCGATTCGGACCGGTTCGACGAACTCGGCTTTCGCGCCGATGCGATCTGGCTGATGGTCCACAGCGGCTCGCGCGGATTGGGGCAGGCGATTCTCGACGATTGGATGCGGCGTCACGGCAATGCGCCTGCCGACGCGACTGGCAAGGAGGGGACGGCCTATCTTGCCGACCATGATCGCGCGCTTGCCTGGGCGATCCTCAATCGCAAGATCATTGCCCGCCGCTTTTGCGAGAAGCTCGGGCTGACGGCAGTGCGCAGGCTCGACATAAGCCATAACAGCGTGACGCCCTATGAAGGCGGATGGCTGCATCGCAAGGGCGCCGCGCCTGCTGACAAGGGGCTGGTCGTCATCCCCGGGTCTCGTGGCGATTTCAGCTATCTGGTCGAGCCGCTGGACGACGGCGCGGGCGAAGCGTTGCATTCGCTCGCTCATGGCGCCGGTCGGAAGTGGAGCAGAAACGATGCCCATGGCCGACTTTCAAAGCGGTTCCGGGCAGCGGAGCTGGAAAGGACGGCCCTTGGCGGTCGTGTCATTTGCGAAGATCGACGTCTGATATTCGAAGAAGCGCCGCAGGCGTACAAGGATATCGGCAGCGTGATCGGCGACCTTGAAGAAGCACGGCTCCTCCGTGTGATTGCGAGCCTGCGTCCCCTGATCAGTTACAAGACGAGGCGCTCATGACCGAAATCATCCTGCATATCTCTTCAGGCCAGGGGCCTGAAGAATGCCGCTGGGTCGTCGGCCGACTGGCACGCGCTTTTCAGGACGAGGCGGCCAAAGTGGGCGTCGTGTGCGAGCCGCTCGAAATTGCCGCGGAAAATCCCGCGTCGTTGCTGGTGCGCGTGTCAGGTCCGGACGCGGAGATATTTGCGGCGCAGCGGGAAGGGACGATCCTGTGGACCGGGACCAGCCCGTTTCGTCCGCACCACAAGCGGCGGAACTGGTTCGTCGGCACGACGCGGGTCCCGCCGATCGAGGCGATCCCGGAGCTTCGGGAAGAGGATTTCTCCTTTCAGGCGATGCGGGCGTCCGGACCCGGAGGGCAGCATGTCAACAAGACCGACAGCGCGATCCGGGCGACACATGTCCCCACCGGACTGGTTACCGTCGTCCAGGATCAGCGGTCGCAACATGCGAATCGCAAGCTTGCTCGAATCAAGCTGGCGATGATGCTGGTCGAGCAGCGTGCGGAGAACCAGCGCCATGCACGCAAGGGCGAATGGGATCGCAATCAACAGCTGGAGCGAGGAAACCCGATCCGGGCATATACTGGCCCGGCCTTCACGCTCAAACGAACGAAGGCGCGGTAACTTACCGCCCTAACGTTTCCGCCCGAAATGACCGGGCACTGTCGTCGCGCGCGTCAGGCCGGGGCGCCAGGTATCCATCTTGGGCGGCGGGACGATCTGGAAATCGGCCGTACTGTCGGACGTGCGCAGCTCTTCACCATGCGAGGCGCGGAGGCGCATCGTTTCGACGGGCTTGTCGGTCTCGATCCCGAATCGCGTGCCCGCGACCCAGCGCACCGTGCCCAGCATCGGTTCGTGGCCGGGCAGGAAAACCGTCATCCGCTCACCGATATTGAGGATGTGCGGGCCCTGTCCGCCAAGGCCGGTTTCGGAAACATTGCGAATCGTAATGTCGAAGCGGCCGAGCCGTTGGCAGCCGAGCGATCCCTTCACCAGACGCGACTGCCGCGGCTGGCGTTTTTCGTCCGGTGCTGTTGAGGCGGAAGCCTCGGGATTCGACATGGGCGCGACCAACTACTCTCCGCCCGGTCACCCACACCCGGCGGCTATTTTGGTCCCATCGATGCCCTACGCCATGAAGGTAAATTTTCGTATAGCATGATTGATAATTATGCGACGAGCTGAAGGCCCCCGAAAGTCACGATGCTTTCCGACCCGTCCTCCGAAACTGCTGAAACGCCGAAGAAATTATCGTCGACGATCACGCCGGGCAAAATGAGCTCGTTGCCCTTGTCGGCCGGGACGAGACGGCTGTCGGTCCAGTCGCTGCGGTCGGCGCGGCGCCAGTGGATGCGATAGGATTTCGCGCCCTCGACCGGGGTCCAGCGAACGGTGGTGTTCGAGCTGACGGCGCCGTCGATGCTGACGGCCGCGGGGGCAGGCGGGGCGGCGGCGAGTTCGCGCGCGAGCGCAACGTTGAGCGCGGTCACGCGCGCCAGATAGGGAAAGTCCATCTCGTCGACGGTGTCGCCGTATTTGCGGCCGTTTTCGGTGCGCAGATCCTGATGCTGATGGTCGTAATCCTCGATCCCGACGGTGAAGCGGATCGCGGGATAGCCGAGTTCGAGCGAGGGGAGGTGGTCGCCGCCGCGGCGGAAGCGGTCGGGACGGCGCACCGCGAGCACTTCGAGGCCGATCGCGGGATTGGCCTCACCGGCGCGGACCGCCGCCTTGGCGAGCGCGCGCGACGGGCCGTCGTCCTCGCCGCCGATGCCGCGACGCGCGAGCTGTGCGGCGAGATCCTCGGAGGCGCGGATGCCCTCGCTGAAGACGCGAACGCGGTTGTCGACGATCGTGCCGTCGGTGCCATGGGTGCCGCCGACGATGTCGTTGTTGAGCATCGCGACGACCTGCCAGCCCTTCGCCTTGGCGTGGCTTGCGATCAGCTTGCCGCCCCACAGGCCCTGCTCCTCGCCCGAGAGCAATGCATAGACGATCGTCGCGCGATGCTTGTCCTTCGAGAGCAGGCGCGCGGCCTCGATCACCAGCGCGGTGCCCGATCCGTCGTCGTTCGCCCCGGGCGCATCGCTGGTGAAATCCATCGGATCGGTGACGCGGCTGTCGATATGGCCGGCGATGATGATGACCCGGTTCGGATCGCTACCCTTCTGGATCGCAAGGACATTTTCGACGATCACGCCTGACGGCGCGCGCGGTCCTTCGAAGCGGTCGCTGATGCGCTCGACGGTCAGGCAGCCGCCGCATTCCTTCGAGAGTCGCTGGAATTCGGCAGCGCCCCAGTTGCGTGCGGCGCCGATGCCGCGCTTGGGATCGGTCGCCGACGACAGCGTGTGGCGCGTGCCGAAAGAAACGAGTTTCTCGACGAGCGCCTTCAGCCGCTCGGGATCGGCGGCGGGGGTTTCGTCTTTGGCGGAGGCGACGGTGGGCGCGGCGAGGAGCAGCGCGGCAACGAGGGCTGTTCTGATCATGCCGCTTCATGCGGCGCGGTCGGGGCGGATGCAAGAGGCCCGCCGCGTGGGGTCTCCACGGGCGGGCCTCTCATTTCACTTTAGCTGGTCAGGGCTTAGCGCAGACCCGAGTAGCGGATGTCCTGCACGCGGCCATAGCGCACGTCGCAGCTGAACTTGCCCTGGTCGTAGTAGCCACCACGACCCCAGCGGCCGCCGTAGCCGTCGCGGACGACGACGCGGCCCTTGATGCGATAGCCGTCGCGCTTGCGGTCGATCTCGGTCACCTGGGTGACGTCGGTCCGGCCATAGCGCGTCGTGCCGCGTTCGACGGCGTTCACGCACTGGCCCACCGCGGCGCGGCTGTTGCCGTAACGGTTATAGTCATAGCCATAACCGTAGCGCGGGTCGTTGTCGTAGCGGCCGCGGTTGTAGCGGTCGTCATAGCGATCGTAACGGCCGTCGCGGTCGTAACGATCATTGTCGCCGCTCGACAGGATCGCGGCGAGGCCGCCGATCACGACGGCGCCGGCGATGATTTCGCCCGCGCTGATGCCGTCGCGGTCATAGCGGTCGCGCGCCATCGCGGGGGTCGCACTCATCACCATCGCGCCGGCGGTGGCCGCACCAACTGCGGCCTTGGTAAGCTTGTTCATAGCCATGGTTCGGTCTCCAAAAAAAAGCGCAGGCGGCCGGTTTGCTGCCTGTTGAGACTCTTTTACCGATTCGGCTGTGACGGCGTCCTGAACCCCCCGCTTATCTGAGGTTCAGCCTTGGTTTTGCCGGGGTTCATAAAGGAAAAGGCCCCTCGCCGCGGGGCGAGGGGCCTTTGCCGGAAATGCGAAGGACGTCAGTTGAACCGGACGTCGACGACGCGGCCGTTGGTATAGCTGCAGCCGAAGCTGCGCGTCTCGCCGCCAGCGCGCGAGGCGGTGCCGGTGACGTACCAGCCGCCGTTGTTCGGCTCGGTCCCGGTGATGCTGTCGACGCGGGCGTCGTCGCCGAGTTCGGCCTCGGCGGCCCAGCTGCACGCGTCGGAAGCGCGCGCTTCGGCCTCGCCATTGCCATAAGGGCGGACTTCGGTGCTGCCGTCGCCATAGGGCGCGGCATCGTCGTCGGCCTGCGGATCGTAGTTCGGGGCGTCCTGCTGCGGCTCGCGGTACGGCGGATCGTAGCGGTCGTTGCGGCGCTCGGCCTTGTCCTTGCTCGCCGAGCTGGCGATCGCGGCGATGGTGCCGAGGATCAGCAGCCCGCCGATCACTTCGCCGGTGCTGATATGGTCGCGGTCGCGATAGCCCCAGCCGCCATGATGGCGCCCGCGCGCTTCGGCGGGAACGGCGGCGAGCGAGGTCAGGACGATCGCGCTGGCGGTGGCAAGCGTGGTGAATTTACGCATCGAAGGGACACTCCCCGGACGCGGGTATGGGACGGCCCCACCCGCAATGAATATCGTCTAGATGCGTCATGCTTTCGCGGCGCTGAACCGTTCGCGGGGCGCGGTGAATCGAAAGGCCCGCCATCCTCGTGGGACGGCGGGCCTCCGGGACCAATACAGGTGACCAGACCTGTCCGGGTTGTCAGCAGGCGCAGCGCGGCTTGGGCCGCGGCTTCCATTTCTTCTTGGGCGCCGCGTAGCGCTTCCGCACCGGCGCGTTTTCATAATAGGTTTTGGTGGTCGTCTCGACCGTCTCGGTGATCGCCGGGGTGGTGATCGTCGTCACGACGACGACGCCCGGCGAATACCAGCCATAGCCGTAGCTCGAATAGCCGTAGCCGCCCTGCTGATAGACGGTCGTGCCGGGGTGGCCGTAGCCATAGGCGTAGCCGTGGTGGCCGCCGCCATGGTGGCGCTTGCGGCCCGCCCAAAATTCGTCGCATTTCTTCTTGTCGATTTCGCCGCCGATCGCCGAACCGGCGAGCGCGCCGACGCCGCCGCCGATCAGCGTGCCGGCGGTGCGGTCGCCCTTGCCAGCGACCTGGTTGCCGACGACTCCGCCGACGACCGCGCCCACCACGGCGCCGCCGACCTTGCTGCCGTCATCGCAGCGGCGCGCCATGTCGGCATCGCGCGGATCGTAGCCATAACCGTAGGGCGCGCCATATTCGGGCGGCGGCGGATAGCCCGCGCCGGCGCCTTCGACGCTGCCTTCATAGCGACCTTCGTAGCGGCCGCCGTCGGGGGCTTCGTAGGTGCCGTCCCAAGTGCCGGTCCAGCGGCCGTCGGCCTCGTAGGTGCCGCCGACGCGGCGATAGTCGACTTCGCTCGGCACGCGATCGGGCGAGCCGGTGTAGACGCGGACGTCGGGCGCCGAGGGGGCGCCATATTCCAGCTTCGGTGCGGGCGCCGGCTCGGCGCTCGCGCGGCCTGCCAGCAGCAGGGTTCCGGCGGCGAGGCCCAGAAGCAAGACGGTGCGCATGACTAACTCCCTGTTATCCAAAGTAACGCTGCTGTTACGGCGTTCAGCGATTGGTTAACAGTCTGTTATCAAATTCAGCCGATTCCCGCGAATCCGTTAACCCTGACTTATGCGTCCCAAATTGGGTCAGGCGATGAGGCAGGCCGCGACCCGCGCAACAAGGGCCTCGGCCCCGGCTTGATCCTCCGCCGAAAAGCGCGCCGGGATCGGGCTGTCGAGGTCGAGGACGCCGATCAGGCGGCCGTCGGCGACGATCGGCACGACCAGTTCGCTGCGGCTGTCGGCGTCGCAGGCGATATGGCCAGGGAAGGCGTGGACATCCTCGACGCGCTGCGTTTCGATTAGCCGCGCGGCGGCGCCGCACACGCCCTTGTCGAGCGGGATGCGGATGCACGCGGCCTTGCCCTGAAAGGGACCGAGGACGAGTTCGGTGCCGTCGAAGCGGTAGAAGCCCGCCCAGTTGAGGTCGGGGATCGCCTGCCAGATCAGCGCGGCGAGGTTCGCCATATTGGCGATGCCGTCGGGCTCGCCCGCGACGAGGGCTTCGGCAGCGTCGGCAGCCTCGGCCCAGAGCGCAGCAGGTTCGGTAGCGGAAAAGGCGAGAGCGTAGGACATGGGTTACTTTCGGATGGGGCAGGTCTTGAGTGCGACGGGCAGCGGGGTCGCGTCGGCGCGCCAGCTCACCCGGAAGATCACATATTGGGCCGCATGGTCCGAAAGACGAGGGCCATTTTTGCCGTCGAACAAAGTCGCGACCGAAAGCGGTTCGACGCGGAGGTCGTCGCCGCTGCGATAGCCGAGGAGGTCGTAAGCCTCGCGCCATGCAGCCTTGTCGGTCATCGCGGCGGGGCGGGCGGCATAGCCCGCGCCCTTGCCGGCAAGGCGGAAGGCCGGATCGCGGGCGAAGCGCCCTTGTTTGTCGCCGGCACGGTAATTGTTGAAATCGCCCGCCGCGATCATCGCGCCGGCGGCGGGAACGGGGGCGAGGAAGGCGTCGTTCTCGCGCGTTTGCAGCATATGCGACGCTTCGGCGCGCGCTATGCCGACCTTTGCCGGCTCGCGCGAATTGCGGTGGGTGTTGAAGAGATGGAGCGGCGCGGGCGCGCCGGGGAGCTGGAGCGTCAGCAACTCGGCGCCCTTGTTCGACAGGCAGTCGAAGCCCGCGCAGCTGTCGGCACCGAAGGCTTCGCTGCGCGCCGCGGCGACGGGCAAGTCGGTGGCAACGTAGAGGCCGCCGTCGAGCCATTTGCCGAGGCCTTCGCCCTTCGTCCATTGCGCTGCGTCGGTATAGCCGGCGGGTGGGGGCGATGCGGAGAGGCTGCGCTTCTGATCGAGCGCCGGACCCGGCACGATGGAGCGGAAGCGCGGTAGCATGGCGATGCGCGATGCCTGCGGCGTGAAGGCCTTGTGCAGGATCAATATGTCGGGGCCGTTGCCCGCGGCGCGGCGGTGCGCGATCCATTCGGCGATGCGCGCGAGTTTCGGTTCGCGCCCGCTACGGATCGGCCAAGGAAGGCCCTCAACGTTCCACAGTAGGACGCGAAGCTGCATCGCCTTGCGCCCGTCTGCGAGCGTTTGGACCTTCGGCAGTGCGGCGGGATCGTAACAGTCGGCGCGGCTTTCGATTCGTGCGAGCTTGCCGTTGGGCAGCAACGACCAGCCGACCACCGCCAGCCCGAACAGGGCGATGGCGGCGATCGCGAGCCGGCGGCCTATTCGACGTTCAGGCCGGTCCATTTGGCCGCAAAGGCATATTTGTCGGCGGCCTCGGCGATGATCTTGTCGGTCGGCTTGCCCTGACCGTGACCGGCGCGGGTTTCGACGCGGATCAGGTGCGGCTTGTCGCCCACCGCCGCGTGCTGCAACTCGGCGGTATATTTGAAGCTGTGCCCCGGCACGACGCGGTCGTCGGTGTCGGCGGTCGTCACCAGCACCGCCGGATAGGCCTTGCCCGCCTTGATATTATGATAGGGCGAGTAAGCGAGGAGCGTCTTGAAATCGGCCTCCTTCGACGGATAGCCATAATCGTCGACCCAATAGCGGCCCGCAGTGAAACGGTCGAAGCGCAGCATGTCCATCACGCCCACCGCGGGCAGCGCCGCGGCGAACAGGTCGGGGCGCTGGTTGACCACCGCGCCGACGAGCAGCCCGCCGTTCGAGCCGCCCTCGATCGCGAGCTGACCCTTGCCGGTGATCCCCTGCGCGATCAGATATTCGCCCGCAGCGATGAAATCGTCGAAGACATTCTGCTTCTTGTCGAGGCGGCCGGCGTCGTGCCACGCCTTGCCATATTCGCCGCCGCCGCGGATGTTCGCGACGACGAAGACGCCGCCCTTGTCGACCCAGGCGAGCTTGGTCGGCGAGAAAGCCGGGATCTGCGACAGGTTGAACCCGCCATAGCCGTAGAGCAGGGTCGGCGAGCCCTTGCTGCGGTCGAGGCCCTTTTTCATCACGACGAACATCGGCACTTCGGTGCCGTCCTTCGATTTGAAGAAGCGCTGCTCGACCGAGAATTGCTTGGGATCGAAGGTCAGCTTGGGCTGCGCGAAAATCTCGCTCTTGCCCGTCACCGTGTCGAGCCGGAAGATCGTCGTCGGCGTCGCATAGCTCGCGAAGCTGTAGAAGGTTTCGGGATCGCTCGACTTGCCGCCGAAGCCAGACGCCGCGCCGATGTCGGCAAGGCGGATGTTCGAGATCGGCTTGCCGTCGAGCGCGACCAGCCGCGCCTCCGACTTGGCGTCGCCCAGATAGGAGACGATCAGGCGGTCGCCGACGCGCGATGCCCCGACGAGCGTGTCCTCTTCCTCGGCGACGAGCTGGGTCAGCGCTTTCGGCTTCTTGATGTCGAACGACACCAGCCGCGCGCGCGGCGCGTCCTTGTTAGTGACGAAGGTGAAGCGCGAGCCGGTGTTGGTCACATATTCCCAGTTGTTCGCATAATCGTCGACCAGCGTGATCGCCTTGCCGCCCTTCGCCGGATGCAGCGTCAGGCCATAGCGCTCGTCAGTGCCTTCCGACGAGGTGATCAGCACATATTTGCCGTCGTCGGTGACCGTCGCGGCATGGTTGAGCTTCGGCCGGTCGGGGGTCGCGTGGATCAGCACATCGGCGCTCTGCGGCGTGCCGAGTTTGTGGAAATAGACCGCGTGATTCTCGTTCAATGACTGGAAGGCCTGACCTTCCTTGGGTTCGGGAAAGCGCGAATAATAGAAACCGCTGCCGTCCTTGGCCCATTCGAGGCCCGAGAATTTGACCCAGCGAATCTCGTCGCCGGTGTCCTGCCCCGTCGCGACGTCCTTCACCCGGACGATGCGCCAGTCGGTGCCGCCGTCCTGCACCGAGTAGAGCAGAAACTTGCCGTCCTCCGACGGGCTCCACCCGCCGAGCGCGGTCGCGCCGTCCTTGGCCCATGTGTTGGGATCGATAAGGACGCGGCCTTCGCCCTTCAGCCCGTCGCGCACGAACAGCACCGCCTGCGGCTGGAGGCCGTCGTTGCGCGTGTAGAAATAGCGCGTCCCCGCCTTGGTGGGCAGGCCGAAGCGTTCGTAATTGTAGAGCTCGGTCATCCGCTTGCGGAAGGTCTCGCGGCCCGGCAGCGTCGCCAGATAGGCGTCGGTGACCTTGTTCTGGTCGGCGACCCAGGTGGCGACCTTCGGATTGACGCGGACGTCGTCCTCCAGCCAGCGATAGGGGTCGGCGACATCGACGCCGAATTGCGGATCGACCGTCGTTCCGCGCTCGGTGGCGGGATAGGCCAGCTTGACGGCGGTGGCGGATGCCGGAGCATCGGCGGCCTGGGCGGCGGCGGGCGTCATGAGCAGCAGGACGAGCGCGAGCGGCGCGGTACGGGACATGGCAAGGCAATCCTCATCGTTTCGGCAATTTTCGTGCGCGACACTGTAAGCATCGACATGGACCGGGCAAGGGGATTTGCGGTGACGAGCCGTGCGCTATGCGGGTTCGAGCGTGCCCTTGTAGGCGACGATCAGCCCGATCAGCGGCAGCGCGATCTCGACGTTGAACTGAAAGCGACCTTGGCTTTCGCACTCGAAGCTCTCGCCATGCGGCATCAGGGCGCGGGGCATCGGGATGCCGAACACCGACCAACGTCGCGGGATCAGCTTGAGGCGGCCCTCCTCGACCACCAGCGCCATCGCGAAAGCCATCGGCCCGAAACGCTCGACGATCAGATAGTCGTTCCGGCCCTTGCCTTCCGACTGCAACGAGGAGAATCGCTTGCCGCCGAAGTCTCGAGTCCAGAGCTCGCCGCTGCCCTCGGGGGTGAAGGACACCGTGACCGGGACGGCAGCCGCTGCCTTGGGAAAGCCCATGATCGCGGCGACCAGCCGCGCGAGCGGGCCTCGGCCGCGCCGCACCTCGGCGGTGCCGCGCCACTGCCGCGCGCCCGCGTCGGCGTGCAGCGCCTGAACCGCAGACGGTAGCGCGTCGAAAGCCGGACCGAGCAGGCAGCAATAGAGCGGCGCTTCGGGCTGCCGCTCGCGAAAGCCGGTATGGATCGAGCGGCCAGCAAAGAGCGCGTCATAGTCGGCCACCGAAAGCGCGCCGACGCTCGACCGCGCGCCGGGGGCAGGACGGTCGCCCGCGACGAGCTTGCGGACGATCGCCTCGATCGCCATCGAGGGGATGTACGGCCCGTCGTCGGCCTCGGCGAGCAGGTGCCAGCTCCGCTCGACCGGCTGGCCGTCCGCCAGCCCGCGCGCGCGAATGAACATGCCGCCGCGATGCTCGCCGAACTTCATGAGGTTGAGGATGGGGTAGAAAAGCCGTGAGAAGGGCTCGAACGAGGGCAGGCGGAAGGTCCGCCGCGCCTTCGCCAGCAGGTTCAGGATGCGGTGCAATATCTCGGGAACCGGCCCCGCACCCATCCATATGTCGGTGATGCCGGGCCAGGCGCGCGGCAGCAGCTGCAGGTCGGGGACGTCGACGAGCGAGAAATGGATGTTGCGCAGCGGCAGGCGGCCGGGGACCGCGACGGTGAAGCGCAGGCTTTCGGCAAGCCCGATGCCGTGGCCGTCTTTGCCGCCGCGCCGCAGTTTGACCGGGGCGCCGGCATAGCCGACGACCGCGCGCATCACGTTGAGGCCGATGCCCGCGAAAGGCGAAGGCGCTATGCCGCCCTCGACGGTGCGGATCTCCATCGTCTTCGCCATCTCCTCGATCACTGCGGCGGTGAGCGCGGGGAAGCTGCTGACCCCCGAGAGGATGAAGATGCCCGCGGCCTTGGCGGCGGCATCGAAGCGGTCGATGCCGAAGACGAAGTCGGCGCCGTCGGCGAAGTCGAGATAGTCGGTCTTTGCCGCGATGCACGCCTCGATGACGCGGTAGCGATCTTCGCCATAATCCTGAAAGGGGCCCGAGGCGTCGACGACGAGGCCCGGCGCATGGCGCGCGAGGGCGTCGGCGATGTCGCGGCGGTCGAGCGGGCATGGGATGGCCTTGGGTTTGCCCTGATAGTCGGCGCAGAAGGCCTCGGCGCGCTGACGGTCGCGGCCGCAGATCAGCAGCTCCAGATCGGGAAGGTCGGCGAGCAGTTCGGCGAGGCGGCCGCCGAAGACGCCATAGCCGCCGAGGATCAATATCTTCATGACAGGATGCGGTCCCTATATTCGGGCGGGGCGACCCAGCAGCTCGCACGCTTGCCGAACAGGCGGTAACGGTTGCGCGCGACCCAGCGATAGACGGGATCGCGCAGCGCAGCGGGGATCAGGCGGAGGGCGCGGGTGAGGCTCCATGGAAAGCCGAGGCCGGCATAGAAGGCGAGGACGGGGTCGCTGTCGCGGCGCACATGATCGTCCTCGATCAGCAG
>VFQN01006698.1_pt1 | contig 12924 bp, 19 predicted proteins | sample 3512371 | NCBI WGS metagenome assembly VFQN01 (sample SAMN10412370, study PRJNA504923) | tailings metagenome | isolation source: Replicate 2 from Balatoc abandoned mine | place: Philippines: Itogon, Benguet | collected 2017-08-28
GGGAGGGAGGGAGGGAGGGAGGGAGGGAGGGAGGGAGGGAAGCAGTGGCTGGTGGAGAGCGTCTGGGTTCCGGGGACAGCTAGGGAGCAGGACAGGCGGGGACATGTGTAGCATTCCAAGGGAGCCCTCCCCATATGCATTGGTGGGGCCTTGAGAGGAGCACAAACCCGCTCAGCCGAGTGGAGTGGTGCCCTTAGATCAATGGAAGCGGTGTCGTCGCTGGCCCGAAGCTTTGCACCTGGCCACTTCCTGGCATGCAACGGACACTCAGATAGAGCCGCACAGCCGCCCACCTTGAAGCGCTTTGCCACGAAAGCCCCAGTTTGAAGCAAGCACGGCAGGCTTCATACCGGTAGTGCAGCCCAGGATTGAAGGTACCCCATGGTGCTACGCAGTCAGCAGGGACATCCCGGGAGTTGGGGAAGCTGCAAGGCCTGTGGTGAGTGGCAGTGACTTTTCGCAAGATGTCCCAGTGGTGCTACCGTATACAGCAGAACAGCACACGTGCTGGGCCTAGGACAGGTGCACAGAGTGCGAGGAGGTATCAAGCCACGGAGGGGCAGGGCACGGCGCAAACCCTATGGCACATAGGCGCTCAAGCACCGCACGTGTCATGAGTGCAAGGGTTCCGGCGGCGGCTGTGGACGGGGCTGTCGTTGGGTGTGTAGAAGGATGCGGTGCAGAGGGGTGCAGGGATTGCAAGGCATAAATCACGGCCATCGTCCAGAGTGTATTACATGACTGCGTAGTAGGTGTAGCAACGGCACCGTGGTGGGTCATAGGCACAGGCAATAAGGCAACACGGCCGTCCAGGACAGCAAATACAGTTTCAACGGCAACACAGTATGGACAGAAGTCCACGACACAGGAATCCAACTAATCCACGTACCAAGCGCTTGGCAAAAAAGCGGGTCTTGTGCCTCCAACGCTTAAGGACTCTACGGCACACGCCCAAAACAGAAAGACCACGAATCAATTGCAAGATGAAGAGAAATAAGAAATCAGAGGTGAAGGTAGAAAAGCGGCGCGCGCCACTGCAACGGCCTGACCTGCGTGCCTACACCTACAGAAATCCTCGGCCTACATGGCGGTAGAATAATTCCTCGTAGTGTGCAATCATGTCATAATAATGCAGCCGCGCAGGTCACTACCCAAGGACCTGTGGCCAAATGACAGCACAGCCCGAGGGGGGGGGGCCTACTCCCTTGCACTGCAGGCCAGCAATCAACCACGTGCTGCCTTGGCAGCCACCAATCAGCTGTCCACAGCAGCCACGCAGCCGCCTTCCCAGCCTCTCCTCTCCGTTGATCACTCATCGCACATCGGCCTGAACTTGAAGGGCAGAGGGAAGGGGCAGAGACTCGTGCCCTGTCCGCGTAAAGCCTTTCGGGACCAGCAACCCGGGAACAGCGCACACGGTAGCCGGCAGCGTGCGCAGAGCCCTTCACACGGGTTGCTTACGGGCGACGCCAACACGGTGCCCAAACACAGCATGCTATCAGCTGGCTATGTTATACACACCACAATCACGTTGCGCGACGCGTTGATGCCATGCTGAGCGCATGACGCTGTTGCTTGTGCTGACCACGGTATCCAGCCACTCACGTCTAGTACTTTGACGGGCGCCTGGAGGGAGTCTTGGGGGGGGAGGGAACCTTGCTGGGGTAGTTGGAGGGAGGGGGGAGGGGCGCGGGGCCCTTGCTCGGGGAGGGGCCCGTGGCAGGGCACTTGATCTCCGCCGTCAGGTCGCAGCCGGTGCACTTGTGGGCTGTAGCTCCATGTGTGGTCCGTCTTGGCGGCGGTCCAATCGTGGCTCTTGACGCGGATGACGGCGCCGGGGTTGGCGGAGCAGGAGTCGCTGGACACGCCAACCTTGCACTGGTCCTCGTAGGCCAGGGTCTTGTTGTACAGGTCGATAACGAGCTTGCCATCGGCAGCGCTGTCGAAAGAGCCACAGATGTACAGCTTGTTGCCGTCGCAGCCACGGGTGTCGGTGCTGAAACCGTCCGCAACGACTTGCTTGGACTGCGGTGGGGACAGGGGCGTAGTGCGCACAGAGTGTCAGTGAAGCGCCAGCCACCCCAGCGTTTGCTGCCCTTCGATGCACGTGCTGGGCTTCTGGACCCAGCCTAAGGGTCCCATGCGGCCTGTACCAGTAGTCCCCTGCACACGGTGACAAGGCCCCACGCCCTGCGTCAACTGCATTTGCATTTGTGAGGTAGGTAGGCGTGTAAGGTGCGACTCGCCCTCTTCGTTAATTTCTTGCTGACGTTTAGGATCTGTTCAGCGGACTTACCGCACGTGTCGCCCATGTTGTACGAGCCCTTGCAGCCAGACACGGTCCACTCCCAGCACACGTTGCAGCTGGGTTTGGGGACAGGGAAGGTGTAGGTGACATCAATGGTGGCAGTGGAGCACTTGTTGGGGCGCCAGCCGCTGGTGTAGGTCCAGGTGTTGTCGTACTTGTAGGTGTAGCCATACGTCTTGATGCTCACGACGTCGCCGAGGTTGACCTTGCAGAACTGCTCGTCGGGCACGCCTACCAGGGCAATGGCGGAGAATTCGCTGGACGCGGCGGTTGAGCTTCTGCAGGAAGTAGGTGGCCGTACGCACACCGGGTGGTGGTGGTGGCGTGCCGGTACAAGGCGGTACAAGGCGGATAAATGCTAGCTGGCAACGTCCGCACTTGCTAGCGGTATGCTGACAAACATGATCAGGTATGTTGCGCAACGCTTTGTCGTGCAAGGAAGGTTTGACAGGCACCGCTTAGCCGTGCCAACCGGCAAGTGCGAACTGGCAAGCGCGCCCGAGCGCGCCCACCGTGCGCTTGTTCCATGACAAGCTCCGGACAGACACGAATAAATTCTGAGACGTTACCATTTCATATACTGGCGGTACCTTGTTCTGTGCTTTCTGGACCGTTTCTTGTGTTCAGCCGCCCGCAATGCGAGTAGGCTTCCGTGCACTTGCTCATCCCCTCCCGCAGCTGCGGGGTCGCCGTGCCATGCCAGCATGCCAGGGATGCGGAGTGCACGTGCACATATACACTACTGTCCAGCTAAACCATTTCCTGCTTGACTTCTGATCAATGCCTTGCTGGTAACAGGTAGCCCTCGCCGGCCATGGGTACTTGGGTAGCTCCTTACAACCATCCAATCCGACGACCTTCAATTCACAAGTTTCTGGCATGTTTGCCACATCAAGTTGTTGTTTCGCTTATCACTGCTCCGGCTTGCAAGCCGCCTCGGGACTGCGCATGTCACCAGCATGGCTTTGTGCGGCCATCGCGCTGAATGGAACCGCTATGCCATGTTTCTGCCATCGCATACTACACCAGATAATGCATCACAAAGGAAGTAATATGTAAATGTGACTATAAATCCCCATACGCGCTCGTGTAAACTTTTGCCGCCACCTGCCCTGCCTGGTATCCACCCTGCCCTTAACCTCGATATGCCCCACACCAACCACGCCGTCCTGCAGACAGACGAACCTGGCACGCCTGAACGTGGTGCAGGTTTAGAGGGAAGAGTTGCAGACCGACTGCGGGCTTGCGTAGCCCTGTAACCCGGCGCGGAGCGCAAGGGGGCAAAACACGGCATCGCCCCACCTTTGAAGGACCACTGCGGTCCGCAGTTGCTTCGCACAGCCCCCGCCCGGCTCCGCCAAAGGCATGTCAGTGGATCTGTGGCGGCAGTCAGTGTACGCGGACGCTGTGGTTACGGTGGAGTTTGTGTAGCACACCCCCGGCCTACAAAGTCCAAGAACCATTGCACTCCCGTGCACCCCAACAAACGCACCAGCTTTACATTTCTGTAACACCGGATGAAACTCCCCGCTGAAGAGGGCGCCAAAAGAATGTACACTGGGGGGCACAAGCCTATGCGTGAGCCCACAGCTATCTTGGTCACCGGCTCATGCCATAAGGCCAGCTCTCACCTTGACAGCGCGGCGGCTAGAAGCCTCCTAGGTGGAAGGTCTGGCGGAACTGTTCGTAGCTCGTCCAGAAGACCAGCTGCCATGGCCCGAGACGAGCCCATGTGGGTAGGAACCTGCAGATGACGGACGCGAATACCGGGGATACAGCTCAGCATAGACGCCCCATGCCTGTCACGTTGTACGGCACAAGCTTCTTGGCGTTACGGCGGCCGGCTGCGTCGCACGCGATCTTGTGGGCAAGGCCCTCTTGGCATTTATGAATTGTCAGGGTGATGTCCCCTGCTGTACGTACCCCTTGTATAGCGCCGCGAGGCCTTCCGCTCTGACGCTCTTGACCAGGCAGTCCAGGGAGGACCGGTACAGCGGAGCAGCGGTGTCCTGCCGGTCAGGCAAGTGTGTGACACAAAGGCGAAGACGGTAAGGAAGGGGTGGTCAGAGGACCTGTAGACTGTCTGTCGCCCTTTCGTTCTGGGCCACACATACTAGTTTTACCCGAAGCCGTCGTCAATGAAAGTGCAGCAACAGCTCGTGCACAGACGTGTCTGCCGGCCTGGTGCGCATCCGCTCGCCACGCATCAACCCCACCATCGTCTTGTGCAGTAACACAAGGCGCACATCACTACCCGAGCGGAGAGCAGGTACGAGGGCTGGCATACAAAACCCCTGGCCACGGGCACCCATGTGTTAGTCCCACCTGGCTCATCATGCGTGTCTTGACCACGTCTGCGGGAACCGACACGAGCGACGCGAAGAAGCCCGACGCAATGGAGGAGGCGGTGTGGGTGGCCAGGTTGTCGCGGCCGCCCGTCACGCCGCTCGACATGATCAGCTCCTTAGCCTGCACAGTCGGCAGCAGACAGCAGGGCGGAAAGCGAAAGCTATATCAGGAGGGTTGGGTACCAGAAGTTTTATACCTTAGGGGTGGGGGGTCTGCCGACCGGGGCCCCTGTCCGGTTTGGGAGGTACAAGATTTCTCGCACCCCACCCTCCTGGCTGTATGATCCCAAAATTCTCTTTGGCCCTGCCGAGTGCCCATGTAACGCTCCAGTGTCCAACGGTGCCAGTGCAGCTCAGTACAGTCCTGGCGTGCATGTACGGGAGGAGGCATGCAGGGTGGCCGGGTGGCAGTACAGCCCCGTACGCGTGCGAAGGTGCCCGCACCTGGTCATACGTGGCCAGCTCTCCGAGGTTGACCAGCGCTGCGCGCTGGATGGCGGGGCCGCCGCCCCGCCACAGCCCGGCCACGCCGTTGGCCGCCACCACCTGACGCAGCACGTCAGCCATGCCCTGCAACAGCACGCACGCGAGCAGAAGCGTTCCGTAGCGAGTAAGCAACAGTCGCGTGAGACGTAGTTCGCAGGAAGCAACACACGGCGCATGGTTGTCAGGCCAGCGCAAAGCCCAACACACGCCTACCTTGTACCTGGGCGCGGCCAGCTTGCCTGAGGCTACCAGTCGCCCCTCCGCCTGCAGCCGAACCTACATGAGACATTTAGCGGATGGCGGCAACCAGGCCATCAGCGGATCGCCGTCAGGGGTCAGCTGTTGCGAGGTAGCAGCACCTGTGCGCCTGCGTTGCGATGCGGCATGGCACCGTCCCCACCTTGACCAAGTCCGCGGGCACCGCCACCGCCTGCCCCACCGCCCCTGCGGTGAGGCCCAACACCAGCTTCGCCGCAAGACCTGCAGCCAGATAGCATGTGACAAGCAAGCAGATTACCAAAGTTCACGTTATATTAGTGTGTTGGCACAGTGGGGGTTCGCTTGTGCTTGGGGCACAGCATGAGGTGTGACTCCCAGTACCTTCGGTCAGTGGGTACCTCCCGTGATACTGCACCTGTGCTGTGCGTGGCAGCGGCGGCAGATGAGGATGATGATGATGACGAGCTGGAGGAGCCCAGGAGTGAGCGCAGCTGCTCGTACATGGTGATCCTTGTGCCTGCGTGTCATACCGGTATTGTAAGGCATTCCCATCACCGCACCGCAGATTAGGCAACAACAGGTGGAAGCGCAGTGACGTTTGATGCGCCATGAGCACTGCACCGTGGCACTGCACTGCCACGTTGCAACCACGCTGTGCACGTGTGGGAGCTTAGTCCCGCCAAAAGCCAATGCCCTTCTGGCCCCTCACCAGTGTACATGATGTGCCGCAACAGGGCCGGTGGAAGCCCCGCATAAAGCCCGTGAGCCCCCTCCCGGCGCACAATCTCGAGGGCCATACGCAAAGCCCCATACTGCGGTGGGTTGGCCTGGGAACCGCCAACGCCGGCTCTGTGGCTTGTCAGCGCAGGAGCAGCGAGCTTGCTTGCAAGCTCCCCCTGCGTCATGAGTGGGCACAGGGAGGCGGCAGACTGGCAAGCTGCATGTGGCAATCCAGTATAGAGCAGATGCTGTCTGACCCAAATGCTGAGGCCAGGCCGAGGCCTTGCGCACGGGCCCTGTCCCTGCACCTGGCAAGGCCGACATCCAGAGCGCAGTAAGGAAGAGCAACTAATATGCAATTGGAAAAACAGCTGGTTTGCTTGTCTTTCTGACATAGCGGCAGCTGTTCATCGTGCAAACTGAAAAAGCTTCTGCTGCTCACCTGTAGTTGAAGCCGCGTCTTCACCACGTCGATGGGATATGTGATAGCCTCAGCAACAACAGCCGCAGAGCATGTGAGGCCCAGCCTTGTCGCCCATAGTCTAACGCCTGAGGAAGCGCCGGAAGAAGGTTGCGGTGCCTCTTGCCCCACCATCTTGATTATAGCTTGCCGTTAGTGCTCGCTTAAATGAATGCTTCCGTAAGGGGAGTGGGATCGCTCTATGCGGACAGCTGATTGCAGCTAATTGCAACACCCCAACGCCTGCAGTGGGTAGAGGTCACCTACTCGCAAGACTGTGACGTATGTTGGTCCATACTCTTGGTTAACGTTCAGGCAGGCAGCGGTTGTGGGCTGCCGTTGTGCCCGTGGCCCCGTACCGCGTTGGCCGTGTGCAACTGCATGGACACCAGGCAGCAGCAGGGGTAGCAACACGTCGAGGCAGGGCTGCACCCGCCCACGCAACAAGCCTAACGCGGGACCGCCCCTGTTGCCTGATCAGACCTGCTTGCTAGGCGATGGGGTGCGCCGTGAGAAGGTAATAAGTGCATGCTTGATTCCGCACACGGCACAGGATCCGAGTACGTTCGGCCCAGACAGCCCCAGGCACGACAGCACCTCGTGCAAACCCACGCGACCCAAACCCTGCCCCCTGCTTACCCACGGCTGGCACAAGCTATGCTCACGGGGACCACAGCTGCGGTACCTCTCGGTTGTTTGGTATGATTGGTGTCACCAAGACTACTCGTGTCGCTGGCAAGCTCGGTTGCAGCCAGTTGCAGCCTGGTTGCGACCCACATGGAGCCCACACACAATGCACCAGTTCGTAAGACTGGTTCTCCCGCCCCACCGATAGTTGGGAGCAGGCCAGCCCCTACCACATTTTGAGGTACCATACGCCCTGCTCTGCCCTCAGCGACCAAGAAGTCGGTCCGGTGCCTGTCAGGCAAGGAGAAGGGCCACCGTGCATTCGAGCGAATTGCGGCTGAACGCCCGCAGGGGGCGTAACTAGGGGCAGGAGGCTTTCCTGTAAGAGCTGATGCCCGATGGCAGCGTGCCGTGAGGCAGCTTGTGGTGACGCTGTGTGGTGCAAATGAATTCATGTGGACGGGTCTACCGGTATTGCGCTGCAGCCGTAGGCACCACCATTGGCGCCACCTCGGCGACAGAACCCAAACCAGAAACCAGAACCCAAACTCACGCCCCCCGTGCAGAACAGCGGCAGCCGGGGCAGGGGAAGCCTTCTACTGTGTGTGATGCAGGCAGCTTTGTGTGGCGTTGGTTGCCAACAGATACGGGTGTATGGATTTACAGTTTTGGTCCCCTTCCAGGGCCCAGCCCCCAGAAGCTGGGGGCACGGTGCAGCTGCATGGCACAAGCTGGTTGCGTTTGGCAATAGCCGTACCAGCGCCTCTGCAGCATTCCCAACGAACTGGATGCACCACTGGTTGATATGTCTGTCTGGCCCAGTCCGGGCAGGGTGCATGCTGTCTCTGCCGGGGTACCGGTAATCCTTGCACGACAGTGTGTCTGTCCGACCATGACGCTGCCAAGGCGGGTTTGAAGTTTTGACCCACAGGCCCACATGGGCCGGGTTTTAACGGCCATATGGCCATATGGGCCGGGTTTTAACGGCCACGACCCACGAAGGGTCCGCAAATCTGTGGGCATACCGGTATCAGGGCTTCTACTGCTCATGGCCGGCACACATTCGCCAACTCCTTAACCCATGACGCTCCTACCATCAGCATGTACAGCTCTTCCATGGTGCCGTTGTTACAGAGGCATGCAGCATGTGCGCACCACCAGGCTCATTCCCATGCGCACCACCCACTGTGCAGGGAAACGCCGTTCACGGCATGCGCCGCTAGAAGCGGCATTGACAGCCCGGACGTTGCTACTGGACTGTATCTCAGTCTGCTACACTGCAACTCAGGCCCACGTAACTCCAGCCCATGCACTCTGCATGCCAGGCCCCTAAAAACCAGGCACCAGTGCCATCGCCACGAGACATGCAAAAATCCACAGGCGCACGGAGCGCACCTCTGCTCACCACACTCCCCTCCAGTGTTTCGGACAATATGCCAGTGCTGCTCTTCTCTCACTCTTGTGCAAACCTCGTTCGTTAAATGCTCGACTCCCACACAGCTGGGATGGCCCCGCACCGCACCCGCTACACAGCTGGGCTGGCCCCTCAAGCTGGCATGCGTCAGGCGCCTACGAGCTGGCAGGTGGCGTAGCCTCCCCTGGTTTGTGGCGCAGGGTGATGCGCCCCTTAGTGAGGTCGTATGGGCTGAGCTCCACGGTCACCTTGTCTCCGACCACGACCTTGATGCGGTTCTGCCTAATCTTGCCGGACAGGTGTGCTAGCACGGCCACACCGTTCTCCAGCTTCACCTGGAACATGCCGTTTGAGAGATCCTTCTGCACCTCGCCGGTAATGTCAACCATCTTCTTCACCTTCTTCTTGCCAGCCCTTGGGGGCGGTGCGCCCGCTTGGCTGGCCACGGCGCAAACAGCAACATGCCTCCGAGCGCTCTCCTGCAGATCGACCAGAGACGAATCAGGGCACAGCCCTAAAATATAACAGCAGTGTTTGTTGTGCTCGCTTACCTGAACGGTTGAGTAGGTTGTCGACCGCAGAAGTCGCGGCTGCACAGGCCGCAGAAGGATAGGCACCCCAGAGATAGCCGCCTACAGCGACAGAAAGATACTTCACGTCAAATCAATTTCTTGATATGCTCAAACATGGCTCTTGTTCCCTGACCCACTTTGGCCCTTGTGGCCGAGCTGGAGGAGGCAAGCATGGTGGCCAGGAAACGGGTGTAGCGAAAGCAAAGACTATGGAAGGTGAAAGGTTTGTCCTTGAGGTCAGTTTTACTCGGGCTGTGACGCGAACAGCAACCAAGTCGCAGACCACGAATCCTCTCCATTGCCCACGACACGACACAGACCATGAGAACATGCCACAAAACATGCATGGCCCCGGCGTGTGAACCAGATGTACTGCAAGTGGTGCGGTTGCACACCTGCAGAAGCAAGCTCTAGCTGCCAGCACGTGCCTGACGCACCCTTGCCTCCAAGGCCCACCGTGCACAGCAGCATAGGAGCCACGGGGCCCGTTCTACTCGACGTCTCCCCACATTGTTATTTGACGCCCCCAGAGCTGCCACGATGCGATACCTCCAAAGAAGGGTGTATGGGAATCAGTACTGCGGTGTTACATACCGGGTGCATGTATTGCTGATACTTCAGTGAGACTGCAGTTCACCGCATCACACGTGGCCCCCGCAGCGCGCCTTTGCAGAAACAGCCAGGCAGCGCCTGTTGCAACCATCTTATCACCGGCTACAGGATCCATGCAATTATTAACCAGACCGCTGGCAAAGGGTGTAAGCAGTTGGCCACCCGCCTCCCCCTCAATACACAACAAATGCTTCCTTGTGCAAAAGTTCTATGCACATGCGCCCCGTTGCCCCACTCGCAGCCTAGCACTGAGCTCGATGGCACAGAAGTGTGGTATGAAACGCAAGCAGGCACATGGCTGCGCCGCACGCGTTAAGATGTCGTATCATTGCCTGCCACGTGCCTATCACATCCATGGCACAGCGACTCCCTTTGTGCCCCATACCAACATGGCATTCCCCCATGTCCCCCGTTTCAGGTGGCCGCCGAAGCCGCATACGCAGTGATCATGCAGGATTGCACATCCAGCCATGCACACATCATTGCAATGCCCATGTAAGACTGCAGTATGCTCATAGTTCCCGAAGCATCTCCACAATTATTTTGCGTAGGCCAGCTGCCGGCTTGATTGACAATCCGCCCTCGCCCCATACGGCAAACGCCGCTCCAGTCTGCCCATTTACCACATGGCACATTGCAACACACACGGTACCGGTGCACCTCACATCATGGAGCAGCACGGGGGTGTCTCCTGCCCCTCCGCCGACTTGGCCGTCTGTGGCCCCGACGCGCTCTTCTCGATCTTCTCCACGTCGATCTTCCCCTTGTAGCGTTCGGGGTCGAACAGCGGCCGCACGCCGATGAGCACTCCTGCCGCCTCGTCAATCATGTCCTGCGCCAGCCCCATCTCCTTCAAGCTGTCAACGAAGTGCCCTGCAGCAAGTGGTGGCAAGGAGTTGCAAGTTTGGCAGCAGCAAGGTGGCAACCAAACCAACCACCAACACGCCATGCCTCGATAGCCCGACCATACCACAGCAGCTGAACTGGGTAATGCAAGCTACGCACCCTGCAGTAACACGCGGCCTAGCCACGGCAGGCTATCGTGCAAACAGATGAGATCTCAGGTACGCTGTGCATTCAAGCGCTCATTCTGTCAGCTTCCACGCAACCTACCCGCCACCTTGTCGAAGTGCGTGAGGTTGAGACCACGGTTGATGATGAGGTGGGCGTGCCCCATCACGATATCTGTTCCAAATCCACGCGGGGCGCAGGCAGGGACGCAACCAATGGGTTAGCAGGTTGCCGGTGTGTTTAGGGGAGACACCAGCCGCCGCAGCCGTCACGACTGTCACGAGAGCGTCCCTGCGCTGGCTTGCCAAGAATACAGCATGGGCTAGCCACCAGGCAAAAGCTGGGCTGTGCTGCGCGCCCAAGCAAGTTGTCCTCACATGCTAGCGCAGCCAATCGGCAAGTACGACCAGCTGCGCTCTGCTCATGCACCGGCAATTACCCGACATGGGTGCCGAGCACCTTACCTTTCCCGTGATAATGTGCCGTTGCGCCAAACGCGTATGCAAGGAAGCGGTTTTGCTTCGCGACCAGCGTCACCATGTCCACGCCGGCAAAGAAGGGCGCCAGGTCCGGATCGGCCAGCACCTGAGGCATACGGGGGCAGAGTCCATGTGTGTGTTTTGCAGGAACATGCGTGTGTTGGTGCAGTCCAGGCTCCAGGACTGACTGGCTGCACGTTGGGCGCCTGGTGAAGCAACGGATGGCCTTGCATGCAGACCTTCCTGCCTTGCAGTGCCCATGCATGGATGTGGATGGTTCAGTGAGGATTTGGGGAGGCTGAAATCCAGCAGCGTTGACGCCAGGCCCTGATGCGCCGGCGTTCGGTTGGAGGGGTGCAGACGTCCTGGCCCCTTGGATCCAAGGAAGTTCAGCGCTGTGAGTCACCAAGACATGGGCAGGCGGCAGCTGCTAAGGCTGCATTACAGTATGCAGGCAGTGCGGGTGTACACTGTCGCTGTGGACCAACTAAAGCCACGCAACACCTCGGGGCGTGTGTTTGCTCACCGACGGACCGGTGAAGGTTCCCAAGAGGTGGGCCTGATAGTGCGCAACTACAAGTTGTGCAATCGCACCTTCTTGTAGAAAAGGTCCACTGTAGCTGCTACCGCCGCAGCTCCTCCTAGTTTGGCGTGCAGAGTTGCCTTGGCGGACGATTGGGGCCTGGAGCCGCTAGTGCTGGCTCCGTCAGAACCGTTTGCGACCTAAAATCGCACGTCAGATGCGTCATTGCAGGAGGCCGTCGTGAGGCAGACAGCGTAGGCGCGCAGTGCGTGGGGCATGCTTGGCATGCTTGGTAGGGGCAAAGCCCATACCCACCGCTTTTCCGTTAGGAGACACAGAGCCCACATGCTGCTCTCCAATGGCGGAATATAGAGGATTGCCCTCCTTGCTCATTACTATCGCGTAAGGTCGACTACCCTAGTAAACCTGCTGGTATTAATGCAAGCTGCTAAAAACAATTGATTTTGAGGATGCCCTGACCTTTTGGAGGGTTATATGATAAAGCGAAAGTTCTTTCTTGGTTTGCGTCGTGCTTTCCCTGAGACTAGGAAGAAGAAGAGCCTCTGATGGACAGCTGAAAGTACCGGTAGCAAGGAGAAGCTCTCGCTCAGTATTTTGCTTGGACTGATAGCCGTCGCGAGGGACCAGGTGCGCACGCAGCTACGACAAACGTCACATGGGTTCAGAAACCAACGCTTGCTTCCTCCAATGACGACTTGCTGACATTAGCTATAGATTATAAGTACAAGTTCATGCCCTTGGGACGTAAGGGCCCTCAGCTAATGGAGCTGGGGATGGGACTCCCTGGCTGCGTTGCGCCTCCCCAACGTGCCGCCCTTCACCCGCCAGGAGAGCAACGCTCCACGCAAGGGGACTGACCGTGCGAGCCCCACACCGAATGACATCGGCATATATCTCAAGTGCCGGTAGGTTTACATGACGGTATCCGCCTGACACTCAAGAGGTAGGCCAGTGCCGGCAATGATACCAGGTGTTATTACTGGGGGTGCGACCCCTGCGACCCTCATGGCCTAAGCCGTACTGTAGGGGTCTTGGGGACTGGGGGTGTATGGGGACGGATACTAGGCTAAAACAGCGTGTTTGGGTGTGTTGGGGCGTGCCAGGTAGGCGGCATGAGGTAAAGC
>VFQN01006699.1_pt1 | contig 12923 bp, 16 predicted proteins | sample 3512371 | NCBI WGS metagenome assembly VFQN01 (sample SAMN10412370, study PRJNA504923) | tailings metagenome | isolation source: Replicate 2 from Balatoc abandoned mine | place: Philippines: Itogon, Benguet | collected 2017-08-28
GGCGGCATCCAGCCGCCGACTGCAACCGCCCTGGCGCTGTGGACACTGATCGACGAGCACAGCTGCGACACCTGGCCGCGGCCCCTTCGGGGCCTGCTGCTCCAGCCAGGCGAGGACGAGCAGCTTGGGGCGGAGCACGGCGGAGAGAGTGCGGGCCGCGGAGGCCAGGAGCAGGGCCAGGACGGGGTTACGGGGAGGGTAGGGGTGGGTAGTGAGGGGCTGCGGGCTGCCGTGTCGCTTGTGGTGGCGCTGGGCAAGCTTATTTTGCACTTCGAGGGGGGGCTGGCGGGTGCTCTGGGCGGCTGCAGCGACAACGTGGCGGACGGCGGCACGGACCTTGCCAAGCTGGTCATGTGGGCGGTGTGCGACGTGCTGTGGGTCGGCGCACGCGGGGCGGGCAAGGGCGGCGGGCAGCCGGAGTCCGGGTGGGAGGTGCGGCGGCGCGTGTGGGTGAGCACCTTCGGAGCGTGGCGGTGGCTGCCGACCCTGGCTAACGTGGCGCGGAGGGCGACGGCGGGGAGGTTCGTGGAGGACGTCGACGACGTCAGCCTGCAGCCGTGGTGGGCGTGCCTGGACTGGGTGAGGCGCCTGTGCCTGGCCGTCTGCAGCAAGCATGGGTGCATGGGGTTGGGGCTGGGGGCGTGGGATGGGGACGGGGAGGGGGCGGGGAACGGGGCAGCGGCAGGGACGGCCGTCGCCGCTGCTGCATGCGCTATGCCACGTGGCGCCACGGCCGATACGACATGCGGCACGACCCCGCACACAGCACGACAGCAGCAAGGTCGCAGGTGCAGCCGCGGGTGCAGCTGCGGGTGCAGCTGCGGGGGCGGTGGTGGCGCGCATGGTGGCTGCTGGAGGCAGTTCCTGCTGCGGGACGTGGGGGTGGTCGGGCTGCTGGGGGCGGCCATGAACGACTTGCTTCCGCTGTTGTTCGCGTGGAGCGACGACAAGCACTTGTGCCAGTTGCTCGAGGCGCTGGCCGAGGCGTGTGTGCTGACGGCTGTGGCATTCCCTGCCGAGGTGGCGCGCGACGCCTGGGGGCCGCACGGCGGAGCAGCTGGCGGCACGGGAGGTGGCGGCAGCGCAGCCAGCGGCGTGGTGTGGAGCCCAATAGCGTTGAATGACCTGGCTTTCCTTGTGGACCGGGCGCAGGAGGGGCGGCCCCTGGCGGGGGCCCTGCATGCCCTGGCGGAGTGGGGTGTGGAATGCGTTTGGGGGAACGGGGCGGCGGAGCCCAGTGCTGAGCTGCGGCAGCTGCTGGCGGAGGCAGTGGCTGACGTAGGCCTGGACACGTCCGGCACAGGGGAGGGGATGGAGCAGGGCGCGATGCTGTTGCCGTCGCTGTGCGAGCTGCGGGCGCTGCTGCGGGTGTGCTGCAACCCGCGCTGCGCGGTGCTGCCGCCGCCGGGGGAGGCAGAGGCTGAGGCGGCGGGGGGCCTGGAGGCGTCCTCGGGGGGCTGCGGTGCGGCGTGGTACTGCTGCCGGGAGTGCAGGGAGGAGCACGGCGGGTGAGGACGGGAGGAGGCGCAGATGCCGCCCTTTGATCGGCAGGTGTGTTAGTACCGCTACCGTATATTGCTCTGTGCCCGCATATGCCGCTTGTTGTACGATTAGTTGGGGTACTGTGCGCCTCAGTATAGGCGTTTAGGCAGCCGTGTTCCAGTGCAATGACGCAGAATGACGTGTACTTTACTGCAACGTACCTTCCAATGCCGCTCACTTATTAAGCAGCCGGAGTGCCATACGTCTCAGCATGAGAGTTAAGCAGTTGTGTTGGTTGTGGAACGCTGCAACCAGCAGCATGCAGTTGTGTGAATTTGGGCTTGGGATGCGGGGCGGGGGGCATGTGAGGGCCGCGCCAGTTGGACAAGACGACGCTCCGTGGTGGTGGTGATGCGCTTAGGCACGCTGCCTGGCAACAGTGTTGGCACTGGCATATTGTGTGTTACAATCCAGGTGGTGTGGCCCTTATTGGTCCGGACCACACCTATCAGGAAAGCGAATGGACAGAGTCACATAATGCGAGCAGCACTTGGATCGGTTGGATGTATGAGCGGACTGCAGCACTCAGGATACCGTAGTGCACTCTTGTGATAGTGTTGCATGACTCTTGTGACAGTGTTGCGGTTATAAGAGGCTGTTGCGCCCTACAGGTGCGCGGCTCTATGCGGCGCTCCAGCGTGGTATCCGTGCAGCACGAGTGCACGTGCACTCGGCTACGACGCCTGGCCTGAAACGAGCAGGTTGCACGAGCAACCCAAGGGGGTTTGCGCCCAGCCCGATCCTCCAGCTGCCACAGCTGGTGATGGCGTTTGCAATACAACTATCACCCCTTTTGTCTACATCCACCTCGTTTGGGGCCTGAGGCCAGAAGCGGTTGCAGGTGGCCAGGGCTCAGGGTGACGGTCGCTAGCTCCCTGGCGCGTAGCGGCTTGGCGCTGGTCGGGGGATGCGCCACGGGCTGGACGAGAGACATACCAAGCGTCCATTGACACACAGTTTCTCTTGATGGCAACCCACCAACTAGTAGAGCATATTACCATTTTTAATATTTGCTTGCCGGCTGAGCCTCTGGAAGTCGCTGGCCATGTCGTAGTCAGCTGTCATGACTACAAAGCGGCACACGGTCCAGTAGGATGCCAAGCTACGTAGCCAGTGACATCTAAATATCATGCAATAGACCTTGTGATCTTACCTACCTTTTCAGATGGTCGTCGGCAATATTTGCAGTGGGGGGTTGCGCCTCCTACCCCTGCTATTCTACCTGGCTACCCTCTGCGCAGCGCAAACGCCTCTGGTGAATCAGAACACGAAAGTTCTAGTATCCAGCAACCCCGATGCCGGAGCGATGAGAAACATCGTAGACGGCAACGGTGAGGCATGCGCACTTGCGACATGCTTGGCCTGCGCGGCGCCAACGACAAAATCTCCCTGAATCAAACGCAAAAGGAGTCATTGTCACACTCTCAACGCCAGAAATGTGTGCTGGCTTGTTCCTTACGTGCACCACGCGCATGTGCAGCGGGCCGGCGGGGTGTACTAAGGGTGCAGCTCCCGCTCGCGTGTTGTTCTTGACCGCCACCGCCCTGATGCCAGCTGTTGACACCCCACCGGCCTGCTGCCACTTACCATCTGTTCTCCTGTGTCGTGCTTCCATCTTATACCGTAACTGCTGCTCTTTAAACCGCAGATACCACCATGTGGCAGAGCGGCGCCTGCTTCCCCCAGGACTACATGGCACGCCCCGTCATGAACGCCGCCCTGTGGGCCTGCAATTCCACCACCGCCTGTACAGCATCCCCCGGCTCCATCAACCTGTACGGCGCCACGGACGGCCGTACAGACACCCCCAGCGCCTCCCTAGCCGCCCCTTCCGGCGGCAAGGCCTGGCTGCGTGTGGCCCTGCCTCCCAACACCCCCACCGTGACCCGACTGGGCATCCGCGGCATCTTCCCCGCAGCTTCCCCTGCCGTGCTGTACGTCGAACAGGCGTCCGGCCAGCGGCTGGCGGTAGCTAGTCTCGCCAGCAACGTTAGCTACAGCTGGGTGCCTGTCCGGGGGAGCTGGTCGGGTGTGGCGGCTCTGTACGTGGAGTGTCCCCTTGCCTTTACGGTTACGGAGCTTGCGGCGCAGGCCACTGCATGCTACGAACAGGCGGCGGTGGACCTGGGCTCGGTGCAGGAGGTGGGGGCGCTCAGGTGGGTCCCGATGCAATGTGCATGAGCTTGCGTGTGGTGCACCTTGTGCGGAGGATGCATGCAGCCGAACACTTCATAGGAGAGCGCGCCGTAACAGTGCGTACCAGTAGCCTAGGAATTACGTGCTTGTAATGTCCAGCACGTAATTCAGGCGAGGACAAGCCCGTCCGCCCATTGGCAGCGTCCTCACAGTGGTAGTTACAGTTACAGTTACAGACCCCAATGGGGTACGTCCGGAGATCCAGGGGGCCATAAGGACGAATAGTGCGGTATAATAACTAGTGTGCGGGAGGACGGGGCTTATTTACCACTACCCACACGCCTCACAGCTGGTCGAGCACCTGGTCACGGTGGTAGTGCACCGGTCACGGTTCAGCCGCCTTTCTCCCTCCTCACCCTGCCCCACCCGTACATCCGTCACAGGGTGCGGTACTGGCCCGGCGGCATGGCACTGGAGTCCTGGCTGCTGTACAGTACGGACGGCGTGTCGTACCAGGAGGCGATTCCGGCGCTCAACACGTCCCGCCTGGAGCCGCTGTGGACTACCCTCGTCACACCACTGAAGGTGAATGGGCAAAAGGGCGAACGACTCACCGGGCCCTGCACACTACCCGCTGTGCGGCTGAGGCTGCGACGCATAGTCGGATATTTCTGCCCGACTTGCTGAGTTGCTACACCCTGCAACAAACAACCCAAGTGGTACCCAGTCCTACACTGGGCGTTTGGGATCCACTCACGCCACGTGCGCGGACCTACCTGCCGCACCACTGCTTTTTCCACCGCTTCGCACCACAGGCTCGCTTCATAGCCGTACGGCACCGGGTTTCGGAGCAGGACTGGGCCAAGGTGTACGTGTGGGGCATCGAAGCCTTCTCGCCCGCGCCCCCGCCGCCCAGCCCCGCGCCCTCTCCGTCCCCGCCGGCGCCCCCCTCCCCCACATCCATGCCGTGGAACCCCAATGCCGGGACTGTGCGTGCATTCAGCTACCAGAAGTGAGTCCCCATTGCCCTGCTGTGGCCCTTGAACGTTGAGCATCATGGTATGGATCCGTGGATGCTGGGATGGAGTACCACGTGCCAGTTGGGAACAGCTGCTGGAGCTGCTGCACCTGATTACGTGTCTGTGCGCAACCATCATCGCCCTGACCTTTCCTTTCCTGGAATCACTGCCGTGCCCTGCGCAGGAGCGTGACTGTCTCATCCAACCCGGACCCCAAGGCACTGGCCAACATTGCGGACGGAGATGACAACACGCAGGTGTGTCACAACACCACGTTGCTGTCTTCCCTATGACGTGACCTGCCTTGCAGCAAGGCAGTTTGGGTCATGGGCCACACCAGGCCCTCCACGTGCCCCAACATGCATCCCTGGCACACACCTGACGCAACCTTGCTTGCTTACATCAGCACTGCGTACCGTACCTCAACACCTCCCATGCAGTGGCAAAGCGACGCCTGCTTCCCTGGCGGCTACATCTCCCGGCCCGCCATGAACCCCCTGCTCCGCCTGTGCGAGGGCGCCAGCCCGCGGGGTGCGCCCGCCACCATGTGTACGGCATCCACCGGCTCCAGGGACCTCAGCAGCGCAACCGACACCAACGTGTACAGCAGCGCCGCCATCGTGGCGGTTGCCGGCACCAACGGTCAACCGATTGCGTGGTTTGAGGCGGCGCTGCCCGGCGGCGCTCAGGCCGTGTCGCGCGTGTCGGTCAAGGGGTGGTACGGCACCACGACACCGCTGTCTGTCGTACTACTGCTTCAGGGCGGCGGGCGGGTGCAGGTGGCGACAGTGACGGCTGCGGAGAACTACAACTGGGTGCACACGCTGGGGTCGTGGCAGGTGCGTGCAGGCGATATGGTGCAGGCATAGAACAAGGTTGTGGGCTGTACATGGGGTCTGTGCCGCAGAGAGTTGTCTTAGCTGTATGTTTGAATGACGGAACGTCGAAAGAGGTGGCATGGGGCACCAACCGAAGTGGGCCTGTGCGCAGCTTTTGTGGGTGACGCGCATGCCACATGCGCCCCTCTCTCTAACATAAATTTCCAAGATAAAGCAGGGTAAGCGAGTTATTTTTCCTCAAGCTTTCCGCTAAGGCCTTAACTCTTTCTCCAACGTATGCCCAGACGGCTGCTTTCAGCTGCGGCCACCATGGCAACGCCTGACACGCGCCCCGACCTCTTGACGTGCACACGTGCGCTTGCTGCTGCGTGCACGCACCCGCAGGGTGTGGTGGGCGTGCGGCTGGAAAGCGCTGCGCCCTTCTCCCTGACCGAGGTGGGGGTCAACACGGGCCGCTGCGTGGAGCAAGCCACGGTAGACATGGGGGAGCTCAAGCCGGTGGGCGTGCTCAGGTGAGGCGCGGGGGAACGCAGTGTCGTTTGGTAAACAGCATGCATGATACCGGCAACGACCGTCCGGTACCGCGGGAGGAGGAGTGGTTCTCGTAGCGGTGCTGCAGTGCTGCGCTCTGTGGGTTAGGTCTGTGGGCTGTGGGCTGCGGGCCGTGCGTGTCATGACCAGTTGTCGCCCATGGCTCTAGAGGTAGCTTGCGGTAGCGGCTCCAACCTGAGGACCCTGCAGCTGCGGAGGAGCGTGTAGCCTGACCTGCTTGTCTTGTGTGCGTGTATGCCGGCACGCCCGCGCAGGTTCCGCTACTGGTCCCCGGACGCACAAAGCACAGACATGCTGGTCTCAGCCGACAACGCCACGTGGACCACTATCATGGTGTGTCTTTGTTGGCGGGAACATGCCATTTGGCTTGGGTCCGCATATCCTTGTTGGGTCCATCACGAGAAATGAGGTATCCAAACGTGTGTGCCATTGGTCGCTTTCACGTGCCCACGCTCAAGACCACCCAGCAAGGCCGCCCGGCACTCCCAGTTTGCCATCACCACGGCTCTTCCCCTTGTTGAGGCCATCCTGCCTTCTCCCGGGCCCTTCCGCCCGTTCCCGCGCCCCCCAACCCAGGCCAACATGGACCCAACAAACCTGTCTCCAGTGGAAATCTACCTCCCGGAGACAATCTATGTAAGCACTGCACGACTCAGCTGCCAGCTTCAGCCTACCGTATCGTGTGCATGAGTTCAGCCCCGCATTTGACCCCTCACCGACGTTCCTACAGCGCACTGTCCACCCAACGGATGACACCATGCGGCACCTCACGCAGCCCCACGACGCATGCAAGATTCACGCCGCACAGCTTTCTGGGACCCTAGACACGCCAGGCGCAGTTCCTTGTGGGCGAACATGATGGCAAGCTCAACCGCTCATGCTGTGCTGCTACTGGACCCCACCCCCCAGGTCCGCTACTTGCGCATCGTGCACCGGGTCAAGGAGGACGGCGACTGGCGCAAGGTGGGGCAACCCGGTCTCGCCAGCGTCAGGGGCCTGGTCACAAAGGGGATTATCCTGGCACCCCAAACAGGACCGTTGAAAGGTCTGACACGGAGTCCAAGGCGTCTAGGGTATGGAAGCGGCTCCAGTGGGTCGCGCACAGCGGTACACCCCAGTTTTCAGGCGGTGGTGTTACAAAGGGCCCGCCTACCTCTGAAGGCCCCGTCCGGCTGAACCCTGGCGTGGTTAGGGTCCTGGTGTGGGGGCACCTGCAGAGCGCTTTGCCCTGCCCCGTGCCATGGCGTCGTGCCTCTGCAGCACTGTAAACCGTCCATGTGCCTGCAAGTACTGCCTGGATACGGTACGGCTCTTGAACATGCGTCCTGCTGCCAAACCGTAAAGCAGGGCAGTTGCATGAACACAAACGCAGGTGTACGTGTGGGGCATTGACGCGTACGACAAGTACGGCCGGTGGGGCCCGCCGCCGGCGCCCGCCCCGCACCCGTCCAGCCTGCGTCAGCTGATGGGCATCAACGGCATCTGGGGCTGGGGCTTCAACCAGTACTCCTCCAGCCTGCACGCGTGAGTGGGGTGGAGGTGTGAGGTGCAGGACAGCGGGCATGCGCCAGCATTGCTCAAGGGATAGCTGTGATAGCCACTGCAGGTGCGCGTGCCGTAGCTAGCGGACGTTGGCTGTCACGCTTTGCAAAGTCGGCTGCCTAAGGCCCTGGGATAACTACGAAGGCGAGCAGCCTCGTGGAGACGTGCCGGCATTCCGTATGACGTACAGTTGGTCGGTGTGCTATCCTCGCCTTATGCAGCAAGGGCCAGGGGCCCGACATGTACACGGCCGTCGCCTCCCGCGGCCGCAACTACCACGGCATGAACTGGGACGTGCGCTCGCCGCTCAACAACCCGCGGTACGACACAATGACGAAGCAAGGTGCGTGCCGTACAGTCACCCGCGGGGGAGGCCGCACAGGAGGCAGGGTGCCATCGCCTGGGGATCGCCAGGGGAGATACCACCTGCTTGTTCTGGTGCCACAAAATGACCTGCATCCAGGTGATCTCTCCCCTGGCTATCTCTGCTGAAGCATCCCAACATCCGCTCAGTGCAAGGTTATCTGAATGCCCACGTTGTACATGCTCGGGGAACCACAGGCGGCACGGACGCGCAATGGTGGCTCAACTGGGACAAGGAGTACGTGGGCTGGAAGGCAGCTGGGCTCAAGGTGGGCCCATGGATGGACTGTGGATCGTCGGCCGTGCCTGGTTGGTTGGCGATGTAAGCCTCCGTTCGTTGCGGTGGATTGCCTACTATATTATGCATGGATGACGCACGCTGTGAAACCTCACAGCGCCCAAACACCTCAGCGCGCCAGCACCCCACGAGGGCTCAGGGTAAGAGGCCCTTGCGCTCGCTCCCAGGTTGACGCCACGTTCCAGTTCCTGGCCGAGGACTTTCCCCCCGCCTCCTGGGGCGCCAACGCCACCGCCGCCGCCTACAGCCTGGGCGTCGCGTTCGGGTCGCACTTCGGCCCCGGCCGCGCCCCCGCCAACGTGTCCCTAGACACCTTGGAGGTGGGCAATGAGCCGTGGGACTACAACGCCACCTTCTACGCCTCGGTGAGTGGGTTAACGGGTGTGTATTAGCGGTGCACTGCTGAGTGCAGGACCTGAGGTGAGCCGTGTGGCTACAACGCCACTTCCTATGCTGCCGTGAGTGGTTGAAGGGGTATGGTTGCGTATTAGCGGTGCGGTGCGGGCCGCGGGGTCTGAGGGGAGTGGAGGTGGGCAATTAGGGCCGTCGGGACTACAACGCCACCTTGCACACCTCGGTGCCCGGTTTCCAACGTTGTATTGCAGCAGTACGAGAGGCTGCACTTGTGAAGCACCCGTGCTGACTGTGCAGGCTGCGACGGGGCAGTTTGGTTGGTCGTGGTACACAACAGCCCAGTGTGCCTGGGGGCCGACGGCTGTCCGCGGTGCGCTGCTTGTCTCGCCACGTCGTTTCTCCATTGCGTCGAAGCCCATGCTCGCCCCGTCACTGAGTTGCGGCAACGCGCCACAATGCTGATGCTGATGCAGGTCCTCCGCGGCTTTGCCCGCGGCGTCAAGGACGCCGACCCCACCTTCCGCCTGCTGCCGTGCGCGCTGCAGGTGGGTGGCTAGCGGGCTACAGCCACTGCATTGACGCCGTGCCGGTGTCGTTGCCATAGGGTTCACACCCGCCTGCCTTGCCGGCACCTGGCAGGCCATCACAGTGCCCTGCCCTCCTGCAGTAACTGCCCCGCCCAGGGCATGGCCCAGCTTCAGTTCCATCCCTTCCCACCGCAGGCCGAGAACCCCTACGCCGAGGGCCCCGGCGGTGGCAACTTTGTAGGTAGGTCAGAAGCCGAGAAGCTTAGGACGACTGCCGGTAGTCTAATCCGTCCTTCTGTGGCAGTCCCCTCACATGCACTCTTTTCCCAGGTGCCGCGTCAGCAAGGCTCCTCACTGCGCCTGCACCTGTTTCCCCTCCTGCGCCACCTGCTGTACAGACTCGCCTGTGCTGCCCTGCCTGTGCCTATCCCCTGTGCTGCCACTTCGCCCAGGCGCCCGCATCCCCGCCGACGTGTCTCTGTGGCTCGACGGCCTCAACCTGCACGTGTACAGCTGGTTCCGGGGCCAGGACGGCGTGAGCAGGGGAGTCCACCCGGAGCACCCGGGCAGCAGCATGAACGGTGGGGACGTGAGGGGCTCAAGGGGCCACGATGGGAATGCCAGTCGAGGGCTGGGTGCCGGGTGCCGGTATGCTGCTCTTGGTTTTCCTTGGGCTGTCGCAAGTAACTGTGGAACTGTGCTGAGTCGTGGTGTGTTGCTACACACGCCCCGGGACTTACCTGCAGGCCTGAACAACATGCTGGCATGGCGTGACGCTAACATGCCCGGCAAGCCGGTGTGGGTTACGGAGTGGGGCTGGGACTCAGCGCTGCCAGGGGAGACATGCGGGACCACGCTGTGCGTCAGCCAGCACGCGCAGGTGTGCATGGAGGGTGGAGCACCTGGGCTGGGCATGTATGCTGTGCAGCGGGGCGGTAGACCTTGGGGCGTGACTCAGTGGTTGTCATGGCAGTAGTTGTCATGGCAGTGGGCCAAGGACGCCAGCGGGATGGCGGGGGCCGAGTGCCCGTGTCACAGTTGGAGACGTCCCATCAGCTGTGCCAGCCTGCATAGGTTCCGAGTACCGTAACCCAAGCACGTCATCCGATGGCACCACGAGTCACCACCACATCAGACACCACTCAAACAGAGTAACGGACTCAATCAGCCCTCACGCCCTTGCCTGATTCTTCCCTAACACCCCAGGCCCTGTACGCTATCCGCGGCTTGATGGTCCTGGCGCGCAAGGGGGTGGCTGCATCCCACTGGTTCTTCTACGCAGACGGAGACGAGTAAGTCCTAGTGTGGCGTGCCCAGGCCCACTTTCGGGGGCGGAAAGGCTCAATCGGCATTTAGGGCAGCGGGCAACTGGATGGGGGCTGTGGTGATCCGGGGCTTACGGCTGGGTCAGGCGTTGTACTGTGGGCTCTTGGCGTGCTTCCTGGCGTGGTCTCACCACAGTTTCCCTGATTGGCCAGGAGGCATGCAGGTGTGGGTACTCCCAGGTGCGCTCGCCACGGCAAGCGTCACGTGTGTCGGTTAAGCCCAGTCCACACTGCACACCCACGCGCGCACGCAACCCTGCCCCTACGTTCGGTATTTGCATATGCAAATTGGTGATCTATATGGGTCCATGAGCTAATGGTCCCAACTACGCGTACCTGTGCACACACCCCTGCAGGACCGTCGCCACGGTGTTCACGCGCAGCGGCATGCGCGGCTCCAACTCCACGTCCTTCCCCGAGAAGCCCGTGTTCAGGGCCGTGAGGGGGCTCATGCAGGTGGGCGCACGTGCATGTGTCCATAATATCACATTCGTCGCACAAAGGTCTTGGTCATGGGGGGCCTCGCAGCTCTGCAGATGAGCTTGCAGGCACATGGTCGCGTGTAAGCTTAACAGGCTTGGGGCGTGGCTATCAGTGCCTCTTGCTGATTCCGGCCAACATACTCGTACCGTATGCCGGCAATCTCCTAGACTGTGTGGCACTGTTTGGAACGTTACGCTCGTCGCCCTGTCGTACAGGTCGTTGGCTCCAGGGGCTTCTCGGGCGTATTGGCAGAGCGGCCCGACCTGTACGCCTACCTGCTGGGCCCGGTGGGCGCCGTACCAACCGCCGCCACACACGTGCTGGCGTGGCGGCCGGTGGCGGCGGGGGAGGGCCCCAGCGAGCCAACCGTCACGGCAACCGTCAGCTTCAGCCGTCTGCCCAAGCGGGTGAGAATCCACTGCGTTATTCATAGTGCGTAGTGCGTTGTGCATGGCGTCCGATGGCGTTGGGTATCAGGTGATGAGCTGCAGGCGCGGGCAGCGGGCAGGCTGTTTCGGGCGTTACCAGCACGCGTGATGCACCTAGCAGGCTTGCAGCGGGTGAGCACCCAAGCTTGACGCATGGTGCATGGGCAACGAGCGCAGGGTGTAAGAGCAGCAGGCCCGGGCAGCACGGCAGTCTTTGCTTGCGGGCGTTTACCAGTATAGTGTAGCTAGCAGGTTTGCAGGGTATGGATGAGGAGAGGTGGCTGCACACATACACGTGGCCGGAGCGCACCGCTGACTTGCCAGGACGTGAGGTTCGGGGCACTGCCTCGCCCTGTGTGTGTGCCAGATGCTAAAAGCAGCCCGTGAGGCCAAGCCTAAGATTTGCTATCCCTCCACGTGGCCACATTTGTGCTCCTGCTGCGTCCATCGCTGCTGCAGGTGTGGATGGTCAGCGGCGCGGGCGCCGTGGACGGCTACCCGCTGCCCGCCGTGTCCGGTGGCACGTGGTCCCTCGGCGTGTCCGCCGTACCCATGCTAATCGAGCTGCAGTGAGGGAAGAGAGGAACACGAAACAGCACAATAATGGCTGATGAGGCTGCTCTGTGTGCAGTCACCATTCATGTAAGGGGGTACGGCCCCTTGTTCCATAAGGCAGCAGGCAGGTGCTGCCATGCACGGCGAATGAGCTGTGGGCCTTAAACGGCACTGAATTTATCCCTCTTTGTGAGTGTCGTACCGTTACAAGTGCGGGCCATCCTCTGAACAAGAGGAGCATGCCCGCTAGTCGTTGTGCCGTACTGCTGTGAAGCAGGGGGCCCGCCTCGGTGACCACGCTGGATTGCGGGATCCGGGTACTGTGAGCGAGCGAGCCTGTGGCACGTGTTAGCACCTACCGTCGCAGCAGTGCCGTGGGAGGAGCCGGAAGCGGTCACTGTTGGTGATGCTGATATTGGTACGTTAGCCTAGAGCTAGCCGTCTGTGTACGGGTGCTCGTTGATCCGTGGCGGTGGGGTTTTCGCCCGCATCACTGCACACATTGCACAAGTGCAGCTACCGCCGAAACGTCGGGAGCGGCACCTGTTGGGCCTGAACGCTGGATATGGTATGGTACGGCTGGTGTTTGATGGGTGGTGGTTTGCAGGTGATGCAGGTTGATGCCTTAGAATGCAAGCACCTCGGTTGAGCGCTGGCTGGCTGGTGCTTGGACGTGCCCTCTGGCCCCACTAACTGACGCCAGTGGTAATAATGGTTGCATGTTGCTCGTCCTTAGTGCGCTGCTTGTATGGTGTACTGTATGAATTAGGGACGCTGCCTTTCTTGCCCTAATCCATGTCAGAGGGCGATGCATGAGTCCATTTCCCCTTCGTGGATGAATACTTAGGCTGGCTGTGAGCGTAGGCCCGTTGCGTTTGTTGCACGTGCTGCTCTAGCTGCACGTTGCTGCTCTAGCGGCACTGGTGCGGGGACCCAAGCGCCGCGACGCGAACAATACGG
>VFQN01006700.1_pt1 | contig 12923 bp, 11 predicted proteins | sample 3512371 | NCBI WGS metagenome assembly VFQN01 (sample SAMN10412370, study PRJNA504923) | tailings metagenome | isolation source: Replicate 2 from Balatoc abandoned mine | place: Philippines: Itogon, Benguet | collected 2017-08-28
AGAACAGTTTTGACAAAATTCAGCTAAAGCGAAGGAAGCAGCTTCACGAACATGTAACCCGGCTTCGTCTAATCCTCGTCTGATTAATAACAAAAGTGGCTCTAATCGTTCACGCACCTCATTATGAAGGCCTTCGACAGTCATTGCTAATACAGCATAACCTGCTTTCCGTAAATCGATATCTAGTGAAAGCATTGCCTCTTCAGACATCTCAAAGAGGGTATTCGCCAAATATTTGGCAGGAATCGCGTTTGCCATCTGCTCTAGTATTACCTGACATACTCGAAGAGTTTCATTCGTTGCAGATTCATCCTCTTCGAGACCGTCCTTCTCAGCACCTTCTTTCATTAATTCTCGGGAAAAAGCATCTTGCAGCACACATCCTTTTTCCTTTGCAATTCGACCAATCAACGCTGATAGTGTTGGCTTCACTAACTTCTTCTTAACGAACGGTAATGCTCGCAATTCAATAAGATTTATTAAAACATCGCTGACAGCTTCTTTCACAGCGTGATCAAGATCGTGTTCAGGGTCTAATAATAGCTTCAGGGAGAATTCTGTTAAATCAGGTATGTGCTCATTAATCAAAGGCTGGGCGAACATAAATGTTTCTTGAAGGCATTCAAAGCCTGAAATAAACAAATCATCTTTTCCTTTGGCTAAAAATCGATTCAACATTTGTAAATCTTCTGCTTGTCCCATCTGAGTAATACAGTTCGTGATCGCTGTAAGAGCTTCAGGAGCTATATAATCAACACTTTCTTTACACCCTACTAACAATACTTCACAAACTACCGTTGTGGGAACAGGTAACCACATCTTCCTCGACAACTATTAACAAGTGATAAGAGGTAAAAGAGTTGGTGAAGGAGAGTCAGATTACCTCCGAAAGCAAAATAAAAGCTAGCAATCGAGTTTTCTCATTCTTATCATTCACCAGCCGTTTGAGTAAAGAAGCTAATTCTGGCCATGGAACTTCGTAAGTGGTCCCTGCAATAATTGCAGCAATTAAGTGATAAAGAGCACTATTCCTCTCTGATAATAATTTTTCCACAAGTTGATTTTTCAACGTAGTTTGTTGTTGCAAAGAAAATTTTGAGAAAAGACCACCAATCTCCTTTTTCAACAGTCGACCAGCTTGTTCACGAACAGCATCATCACCACCATGAGATAAAATCTCCATTAACGGGAAGATACAATTCTCATTGCTCAAAAAAGGCTGCAAAGTTTTCTCAACTTTTTGAACTTGAGAAGAATCACCTCCACACAGAACTTGTAATACACCGATTAGATTTTGAACATTAGTTAAATCAACCATACTGTCTGTGTTCCACTATGCGAGATGTCTTCACTTTATTTACTACGTTAATTTACGAAGGATATTTTACGGAAAAGCAGAACGAACTTTTACTACCTATGACTTAAGGAATTACAAATTAAAATAATAATGAATCTATTCTGATATGATATCAACTATTTCCTCGGTATACTGTGAAGTATTGCTAAATAAAAACTTCATTGCAACATAAACCAATAGCAAAAAGCACGAATAAACTACCAAAAGCATCATTTGTTGAGATGAATGATCAATCTTCTTATTATTACTCTTGACTTCGTTTGCTGCCGATGACGCATTTTCCCTCACTTCCACAACTTTGTAAGATAAATGACTATCTTCCTCAATCCTAAATACTACTTCAACGATTCTAGACTCGTCCGGGGAAAGATCATCCTCAAGCTTCTCTATCAACGCATCACATGTTACTAAGAGATAATAAGAATATTTCATCTTGTCTGCCTCAAGAATTTCTTCTATCTCTTCATAGATCTCAAGAGTAACAAATTTTTGATTGGGATCAGCGATCGAAATTCTCTTTCTTTGCTCGATTGGTAGTTTACTGCCTTGATAAATGATTGGCTCGAAATACTTGTCATTACTATCTGAGAACAGGAGCAACCCTAATGTCATTGGTAAGCAATCCATCATTAATATATCCTTGAGCATTGTCCCATCTTCTCCAGCAATAATCGCTCCCCTGATAGCAAGTCCTTCCACGACTGCATAGTTGGGATTGATGGAAACACAGAACTCCTTCCCCACTAAGGTTTGTGGAGATTCATCATTGCCCTTAGATTGCTCCCCTTCTTTATCATCATCAATCTCATCAATTGTGGATGAAAACTCATTCCTAACCGCGAAGTGATGAACACCCATCTTACCACATGCTTTCCGCAAGGTACTTTGTATCAATGGAATTTGACTCGAACCTCCAACTAATACAACTTCATCGATTGATATTACAAAATCTTTAGTTTCTTCAACTAACTCTCCATTCTTTTCTTCCTCTTGTTTCTTTTGTTTATATTGTTGGAGGGTATGTAGAACAGTTTGTTCAATACGATCAAGCACTGGCGAAATCCATTTCTCAAATTGCTTCCGAGTAACGATAAACTTAAAGGAACTTTCTTTATTCTTCTTCCTCTTATTTATTTTATCACTGGTTTTCTCTTCTAATGACTGTATCAGTTGCTTGACACTTTCATAATGGTCTTCTAAGAGAAGTAAGAGGCCATAATAGTTGAACACATGCTCGGAGTTTGTTGACAGCTGTTCTTTACATTCTTTGCATAATTCATATAATTTCTGGATAAATTGTTGATTTTTTGTCATTAGTAATTCTTCCTTTGGTAAAGTCACTTCCCAATAAATTAGTTCTATTAATTTGTTAGTGTGTTCGTTATTTTGAATATAAGAGAGTGAAATTACCTGCGGTTATGATTTCAATCATTTGTTGCACCAAAATGCTATCAATATCTTGTCCACCAAGTCGACTCTGTCCATACGTGTACTGGATATCATATCGACCATTATTTATATAAAGCACAGTGAGGTCAGTGGTTCCACCACCCATATCAAAAACTAATACAACCTTTTCTCCAGCTACTAATAGTCCGTAAGCCATAGCAGCAGCAGTCGATTCGATCATGAAATGAACCTGGATAACATTCATCATTGTTAGTAAAACAAATGAATAATCCATTTAAAATTGTCTTACCTCTTCAAATCCTCCCATTATCGCAGCCACTCGAAGTGCCTCACGTTTCTTCTCAGGGAAATGAGCGGGTACACCAATTACGACTCGTTGAAGATCGTAATCAACTTTCTTCTTTTGAATTGGCTTTCGTTTTAAATACTGAAAGACTGATAATCGAAGATAACTGATGATGAGAGCAATAAGTTCCTCACAGGTATACTGCTTTTCTTCGCGGCTTGTGGGATCCACAACCGTTATTATTAGTTGTTTGTCGTTCTCATCGGGTCGATCTTCAATCGAACATTTATGGGTGAAATAAGAAGGAACATCTTCAAGCTTTGTGGCGCCAAGCAGACTTTTCACTCCTTGTATTGAGCAATATGAGGTGTTTGAATCGTCATGTGGAACAGTTCCAACGTGATAGCTTTCAAAATTATTGTAGAAATGAATAGCTGATGGTGTGATCTTCTCATCTACCCATGAAGTATAAGAATTAAGGTTTGCATTCCTTGGGAAATTGTCTTACCTCTGGTATTTTTCACAATTTTAACTCGATGTTTGTCTTTCCTCCAAATGGAAACGCAAGAGTTTGAAGTTCCAAAATCCAAGCCAATCACCAAATCTTCATGACTTTCAACAAATTGTCGTGCTTTCCCTGTCACAGTCGATTGAACTCTTGACCAGATTGATCCTTCCATTGCTTTATGAACCTCGTATTTTTCTTTCCGCATTTTACGACTCCTTTGTTTTGACGACACACTTTTCAGTTCAAGTTTTTCAAGACTTTGTCTGATCCTTCGAAGATTTCGCTGCAAAGATATGATGTTGAAGTATCTTTTGAATCTCTTGAATTTCTATGAGATTTCAAGAGAGTTGTTTTGATTGAATCTATGAAGGATTTTATTGATGACAGAAGACTTCAACTTGCAACCATCATGTCTGTCATCTTGATCATTCACATAAATTAATTGCAATTTTATCGTGAATCCCTGCTCTTGTTCCACACTCATTGATCTCAGGACATAATCTTTGAAAATGACGAAGACTGTGTTATTCGTGGTTTCCTCTCATCATCAGATCGAAGGAACTGCTGACAAAAAGACCGGATTTAATCTAATCGAGTTGGTCAAGCCATGCAACTTTTTCAAGCAACATGGTTATCAAGCGGAATTAGCGAGTATTAAAGGTGGAAAAGTATGTCCAGAGCCCGAGTCGGTGAAAAAGGACGATCCTGAGATCAACCAGTTCTTGGAACAATGTTGTGGTCAATTTGAGAACTCTCGTCCATTGAATCAGTTCAACCCTGACCAATATTGCGCTGTTTACTTTGTTGGCGGCTTTGGTGCTATGTGGGATTTCTGTGATCCGAGTGTTTGCCACTTTCTCTGTGAGTTTTACAAGAAAGGAGGTGTTGTTGGAGCTGTCTGCCATGGACCGATGGCCTTGACCGTGTTGAAAGATGAAAATGGTGAGCCCTTAATTCGCGGAAAGACGGTGACAGGCTTTACTAATGAGGAGGAGAGTGGGATGGATTATGTGAACTATTACCCAGAATGCGAGAAAACTCATGCTAAAACCCTCGAAGACAATCTTCGTGCAATCGGAGCGAATTTTGTGAAAGGGGATCCTCATTCAGAATTTGTTGTACATGATGATCGCATTGTCACTGGGCAGAACCCTGCTTCCGCGGTAGCTGTAGCTAATCAAATGGTGGAAGTGATCGAGCAGTGTAAATCCCATGGAAAGTAAATCTTTCGAAGTCCCCAAACGTCAACAATCTCCTTTTTGAATCTTTCTTTCATAGGAATGTAGCCATTTCATCTTTACCTCCCACTTTCTAACATTAAAGAAGTCAATCAGCTACAAAAACTTTCCTTCAATAATTTTTTTTTTTGGAAATGAAAGCATTTATTTTACATAGAGATACCAAGCACCATACTAACCCTGCGCATAATGGAGTCCTTGGAAGAATCGTATGGAATTTCTTTTGAAGGGATTTCAAGAATAGTTGGAATAACTTTATTATAGTCGTTAATCAGAGGTCGGATTTCATTTGCAACCTGGAGTCATAAAAGATAAGATGAAAAAGATAAAGAGAAAAGCAATTTCTCACCGTTTGATTGATCAAAACAATTCCTACATCACTTCGATTGGTGATCTTCTTAAAAAACTCCTCGATGACTGGAGTTTCTGTATCTAAATAATTTATTCATGATAAATCCTGCAAATCCAAATGATCCACTCGAAAATTACCTGGTTTAACAACTAAAAAGTTTTGTCCCTCCGCATTTCGATGACCAATCCCCGCAAGCAAAAAGCCAATCACAGTGTCCTACAACACAATCAAAGAGAAGAATCCGAATCAATCGCTGGACAAATATCAAAACAAATCTATTTTCTTACTTCATCTCCAATGACTGCTACTAATTTTCCCTCATCCATTGTTTCGGTGTAGTTGGATGGATAGACAATAAGAATCTGATCAGAAATGTGATGGATTTGTTCGTTTCATAAATTAGCGATACACCTCAAACCTTTTCAAAATGAAGACCGCAATAATGACAAAAGGAGAAGGGATTAACATTTCACTGACTGTAGAGAACAATTAGTCCATACTTTAATTAAATCGTGAAGTAAGGTAGAAAGAGATTAGAAAAATGTTTTATTCAAATTATATCTTGGCGAAGAAAGGACCGTTAGGAAAAGTTTGGCTTGCTGCACATTTCGAGAAACGGTTAAGTAAATCACAAGTCTTCACAACTGATATTACTTTTACGGTTGATTCAATCATTCATCCAACTGAACCTTTATCTTTACGTCTTTCTGGTCAATTAATGCTTGGGTTAGTTCGAATCTTCTCAAAGAAGATTAACTACTTTTATGTTGATGCAAAGGATATAATATGGAAAATCGAACTTGCAGCAAAACCTGGATTAATTCATCCAGGAAAGGTAGATATTGATAAAAGGCATCAAGAAATGAATGTAGATGATACTAAATTCTATGGAAATGTTTCTGCGGAGATGGAGTATCCAATTCTTGAGAATTTAGCATTTGTCTCTCCTTTACTTCCAGGAGGATTAAGAAGAGAACTGGCTATGCCTATGCCAGTTTCCGCAGGTCAAATAGTGGGAGAGTTATCCTACATGGACAGCGCAGCAAGCATTGAATTCGTTCGATATGATGATCGTCCTTCAATATTGTCAGCAGGGCGTGCTTCATATGCAATTGAAGGGAAGAAACCTTCCTCAGTACTTGGATCAGCTTCTCGATATGATGAAATGCTTCCAGTATTCGAAGAGAAAGCAGACTTTTCCCTCTTTGAAGAAACACAATTAATGGGAGGAATTGTTACTCCTATCGGTCTCGAAATGCCTCTCCCTTCAATAGAAGTACCCACTCCCACGCCTATGATTGCCGAGACACCAACCCCGGAGATTGCAATTGTTCCAACGGTATCTCCTTTAGCTGAAGAGGTAGAAACTCGCATTGTGAAGAGAAGAAAGGTAGTTGATTCATAAGCGCTAATGAATTATCTAACTACTCTGCGAATAGCTTGACGAAAGGATACAACTAAGTGAAGGATATCTGCAACAGGTAAAGAATGTGATCAAAAGGTCTTGGATTTGAAATTGTTAATTTCATAGAGTCTTCTCAATACCTCCATGATAACAAGACGTCGAACCGCTGACCCGTTGCCTTTTGCCGCCGGATTAACTGTTGAAGATGTTCTTTCTCCGATAAGAGATTTAGAAGAACGAGTTCTTGGGCACCATTGTAAGTTTTCGTTTTTTTGCTTCCGCTTCAACTTTAAATTCAACGACTACGGAAGACTTCTGCCCTGAGTTAAGGGTTATTGCAGAAATGGCCGCAGAACTGAGGTCCTATCCATTTCCGACTCGAGAACTTCCCCCAATTGTCTCACCACCACCAGAACCAGCAGCTCCAACCGAAACTGCGAGAAGAGGTCGCCGACGAGAAACAATGGTAACGTTAATTTAAGCTATAGTTATTTGAAATGATCCTCTTTCAGATCCCGACACCCGAATCCGAATCCATAGCAGGACGAGTAAGTGAAGTTGAAATGTTTGAACCTATGATGCCTGAAATTCCTTTTGAAATTCCGTAAGTAAAATCTGTATTTAAGCAGCATTTTATTTCTAACAAGTTTCTGACAGCGAAGAAATGAAAGGTAAACCAAGAGCTCGGATAACTTTAATTGGTCATTAATCTATTTCTCTGGTTAAAGCGTTGGAATTAGGTGGTCGACCAAGCCTATTTAAGGTAAAGTTGATTCATTGCAGGAATATACTGTTTTATTGGAATTGGTTTTAGAAATTTACAGAAGAAGAAGAAAGAAAAATCCCAATCGCAGGAAGTACTGAATGGATTCGAAGTATTGATAGTTATGTCACCCAAAATGCGACCGAGCAGGTAAGGGTTAGAGAGGGTTGGAATGTGCTTGAGATATATCATTGTAGGGAAGGGTTAAATTCTCTGATCTGTGTCAAGGGGGAGATCGAAAGTTTGCTGCTCGTTGTTTTATGGAAGTACTTCAATTGAAGTCATTAAGAAAAATCAACGTCAAGCAAACTGAGGCTTATGGGGAAATTGAAATTTTGTCAATTGAATAACAACTAGAAGCCAGCATTAAAGTTTACAGTTTATACCTTCAAATTCAGTTTCCATATTCTTGTAACTTTTCATCTCTTCCCAAATTATCAACTTATGCAGACAATCTTTATCATCTTAACTTCAAAGAACTTTAACTTTTTCTTTTTTTGTGGCATAATTCTCGAACGAGAGTAACGTATATTTTCGAGAAATCTCATTCCTAACTTCGAGAGTTTTTTCTGGTCGTTTGTTGTTTCTTCAAGTTAGTATTACTAGCAATAGAACATTCGTTATTCATTCTCAACTCAGATTAAAAGTAGAAGAAGAATTAAAGAATGAAAGACGAAACAATATCTGTGATTGATACTCTAATAGCCTTACTTTATGTCGTCTGTATGGCGGGATTAGGTACCTTCATAACGATGATCGCATCTGCTATCTCTGATTTCGCGGATAACTGTCATACAGGAGCGACCGACTTAGGTAAGTTCCAGTCCCATTCGTGAGTGAGATTCATTTTGATTTCTTGACATAGGAACGGTATTTATCGCGAATGGTGTTGGAGCTGTGATAGGTTCTCTTCTTGGTGCTCCATTCTATCGTCGCCTTCAGAAGGAAATGACTTTAGGTCTAAGCAGTCTTGTTATAGGTGCTCTCTGCTTTGCTTTACCAAACACCGATAGTGTAGCAGTATTGCATATCCTCTATTTCATCGGAGGACTGGCAGCAGGTCTCATAGATACAGGTGTGAGTATCCTCGTCAACGCTCTCGCAGGTGATGCAGCAGGAGCATGGCAGATAGCAATACAGTTAGCATTTAATGGTGGTGGTGCATTTAGTGTCTTTTTCAAGCAAATCTTTTCTTTGACAATTTTTTCTTTGTTCTATGGTATTGGTGTGTTGAATATGTTAGTTGCTTTATTTATTATGATAATACCAATAAGAAACTATTATCAGAGTAAATATCAGACAGTAGAAGAACAAGTAGAAGAGTCATTATCATCATCAGCCAAGGTTAGTATTATTCGTCCGCAGATTAACTTTTCATCAAAATCTTCAAGAAAGAATGATCCTGGTATTACACTTAACTCTGATTCTCTGGTTATTATGAATGATATAGATGCAAGAATTAGTCAAGAAAAAGAAGAAATCATCGCTGAAACAGAGTTAAATACTCCTAAAACAGAAGAAATAGAGCTTACCAGTATGAAAGAAGGTCATAATATAATACATCTAGTACAAAACACAGATTTAGAAACAGGCAAAGAAGAGAAAGAACAGCAGAGTAATACTAATACCACTAACACTTATACTACGACTACAAAGAACGAATCGAGCAAAAACACTACAATGAACGCAATAGCATCATCAACAGAACCAGACAACTATTATGCTGATATTTGTATTGCTTTCTTAATTCTTTTTATTATAGGATCCGGTACATCAACAACCGCCTATCTTCAAACCTATGCTGAAGATACAGATATTGTATCAACCAATACCTCCAACTTCCAACTCTATATGTTATTATTTACGATGACAATAGGTATATTATTCTCATTATTCCTAAGAAACTATCTCTTCACAGAGGATGAACACCTTCCATGGATATTTACAATCTTTGCTCTTCTATCCACCGTAGGTGCTTTATTACTGTTAGTTATACCTGATAAAGATGCTTCAGTATTATGGTCGGGTTTAATAATATATGGATTCTTCTCAAAGCCTTGTGTTGGATTCGCATTTCAATGGTTAACAATGATAACCTCTGCGAATGAGACTTCCTTTGCTATTGCCTATGTTGGTTTAAATGCTGGTTCAGGTATCGTCCCATATATTACCACAGCTTTATGGAGTTATGGCATCGGACCTGATGCTTTGTTTGTTGTATTAGTTGCTTGTATGTTATTAAGTATACCTCTATTATTTATTAGTCAACGATTGAGTTGTAAGAAAGAGTAATCGATCAAAATGATAAAAACAGTGAAGAATTAGAATCATCTCTTTACACCTTTTTACTTCGAACCCTCTCAAGAGTATTTGATAACAGCAAATTTGACATAATCATAATACTCTCTTGTACTTAGTTCCACTTAACGATCCTTTTTAATTTTCCTTAATTTTAGAGATATAACACATAGACAGTTGTTTAAAGTATACTACTACTCATTCATGAAATGTTTCTTGATAGTATTATTCTAATAATAATTATTTTAAAATTTAACAAACTGATAACCTTTACTCTCTTCTTGTTCAAGAGACATTGCATCAATTGATCCACTGCAACTCTTTTGTTGAAACTTTTCTCTTGCAACTTTAGAATAGATCTGTTGAACTCTATTCTTATCCATCTTATAGATACTATCCTTCTTTGTTCTATTTGATAAAAACTCTTTCTTCCATTGTTTACCAAGTGTCTTTGCATCTACTTCATAGAAACCAGGCCAATAATAACCAGCATCCGATGATTCATTCAATAATATCTCTCGATCAATCTTATTCATTAAATCCATATTTTTCATCGAACTAAACTTCCTAACAAACATCATACCTCTAAGTGAAAACCCTTTAATAATATCCCACTCATTCAATGTCAGGTAATTAGTATGTGTTTGGAAGCCTGGTTTCCTCTCAGATAAACCAATCTTCCATGTATTCCATACCATCTCAGAGGATAATGTCTGTATAAAGGACTTTGTAATATTATTATTCTCCTTATTCCAATTATATAATAAACTAATATAATAATGTTCTTCTGAACCTAATAACATAGACTTGAAAAAATGATAATATTTCCTACCTTCTAAACTATTAACAATATAATTCACAGTTTTCCTATTATAGATTGCTGTTGTTGCAGGATCTGATTTCTTCCATACTCTAAACTGTCCATCAATGATTGACTTTGTGGAAAAATCAGGTCTTTCTTCACCGATCGCATAACCACTACGAAAGATATCACGTGGGAATAACCATTGTGTATCAAGAATGAGACCTGATTTATTACGACGATTATCTAAACGATAATAAGAACTTTGTTTATTACAGAATAATGGTGGACCAAAATTACTTGATCGAGAGACCATTGGAACTATACCTAACGGATTCCCTCGTTCTGTTAATACTGCTTTAATAGATTGATCAAGGTAAGTATTCTGTTCAAAGATTGGATGGGTCTTTTGTAATCGAAATAAATGGGTGGATGTCCCTGGTGTCCATGCCATTAGGAAGGGCATTGGTGGTGATTGACATGATAATATCTTCTCTAATCTTGTCAAAGGCATTAAGGGATAATCACTTCCTGTTAGTGAAATAAGATAATCCCAATCTTTAATATTCTTTAAGAACCATGCCATACCTTTGGTTAAAATTAAAGAAGCAGTGGAAGCACCATAAACTACAGGTATTTCAGTCGAAAGAAATACATTTTCTTGATAGAGGTTTATAAGTTGACGTATCTTCGGTAAGAAGTCAGCTATTTCATTATTTGAAGGATCAATATGAAATAAATAATAATGATATGGTTTATATAAATGATTGAATAATCGTTCTATTAAAGGATAATCATGATAGACGGTGAAAAGGAAAGCAATCCGTATAGAAGAACCTTTTCTTTTTGGTTTAAATGATGTAAACTCTTTATTCTTCCGAAGATTTCCAACTTTTAAGGGTTGTATTCTAGCATTCTTATGGTGGAAGTCGCACCACCCCTTTGTAATCGCATAATCTTCTGCGAGGTAGTTCATCAGCTCCTGTCGACAAGGTACAAATCCATCATAAGATCTAGCACGATTACAAGCTTTACGTAATGCATAGGGATGACAACGTGCTTTAAGTTCGGTTTCTATCCATTGTTGCATAGAGTGATCATCTTTAAGCGAAGGAACGACGCAGTAGGCGGGAGGTTTCCCTGTCAATGACTTCAGATGAGGTTTCCAAGTATTTAACCTTTGTTCGTTTAAATTTTGGTTTGCTTTCTCGGCAATCTTCATATAAGTGATGTGATAATAGCTTGTCTGTGTGCTCACTTTCGCTTGGTTGAGGAGGTGGTCGAATTGTAAAGGTCTAAGCTTATAGGGACCAGCCTCTTCTCTTCTTGAGACCGCACCATAGTGCTGGAGCAACTCTCTCGTTGCCCATATGTTCCATGCATTTTCAGATTCCCTTTCGGCACCATCGGTTAAAGTCTTTGAGGTATAAGACACTGTGAAGACAATTTGATCTATCGACTGGACGAAGCGGGAAGCAGTTGAATTCAAATATAAATCGCTTAAAATGACATAAGGAAGACCAGCATATGCGTCTTCATTCCTTCCAGATAATATAGAAGGTCGTTGTAGCATCAGTATATTGGGAGGAGGAAGAGGAGAAAGTAAAGTAATGTTATTTATAACTTTATACAAACAACTATAACAACCTACTTCATCCCACAAATCATATCGTTTTAATTCAATTTTTGGGTAAGTTTCTCGAAATGTAGTATCGAGACATGATTCATTACTGCTCTGGAAGTGGAAGATAACAACTGAGCAACTCTTCTCAGAAGCATAAAATCTTTCGAAGTCTAAAGTGCCGAAGCCAGAACAATCATCAGAGGCTATGACTGACCAAACACGACACGAGGAAGGAAGATTATCTTCGCAGACTATTGTACCATGGACTGATAAACGGTTATTGCAGGGTAAAGGTAAAGGATTGGCCAAAAAGTGTAATGCTTTCAATATATCGAAGTTATTGAGTAAAATACAACTTCCATTTTCTGCTAACTTTTCCGAATATGAACAGAATTGACTCGTCGGCACAAACCAAATAAGAAAGAAGAAGAAGAAGAGATAAATATAAATGCTCATAATGAAACAATGGCGAAATGAAAACGGTCATAAAAACGGAAAGAACGATGATACCGTTTTCTCTGAATGTGTGGATGTTCTCTTTAGTTTTACATGCTTAAACTCACCCCGCAACGCCTGTTGAGTATACTATTCAACAAAGAAAAAAAAGGGACAACTGACTTAATTTTCTCACACAAGCAATTTTCCTAGAGAAAAGTGTTTTAGGCCTCCTCACACCATTTATTCTCTTCCATTATTTGAGCTTCTTCTTCTGGAGTGAACTCATTGACAATGTTGAATTGTCTTCGAATTTCTTCGGTTGTTCTTCCTTTAATCATAGAGGCAACAGCGGAGCAGGCTAAGTCCAATAATGGTTTAATATCCATGTAGTTGGCAGCTGAGATCAATTCAAATAAAACTTCCTGGTCTACCGAGACAAAGT
>VFQN01006701.1_pt1 | contig 12922 bp, 2 predicted proteins | sample 3512371 | NCBI WGS metagenome assembly VFQN01 (sample SAMN10412370, study PRJNA504923) | tailings metagenome | isolation source: Replicate 2 from Balatoc abandoned mine | place: Philippines: Itogon, Benguet | collected 2017-08-28
ATCATAACGTAAAATAAAAGAATCACGCCGTTTTTGTAAGTGAATACAATCTACTCTACTCTACTCTACTCTAACATACCCTTCTTGTTCTAAATACTTCCATATCAGAATCTAGTCAAGTTTGATATCACAATAGTCCAATCGTTCTGGACATTATTTCAAATTATCTAATTTTTGTGAATGTAGTGAAGCAAGATATTTCAAAACCACGTGGTCTATTTTGTATTTCTATTTTGTCTTGTGCTCAATGCTTTTCTCAGTGTTGTCAATTCCCCAAGACGATAGAAAAGGACAATTGTAACCTTAGAAAATATTTTCAGTAGCATTAACAGAAATGGAATTAATTTTTGGAGAAAACAATTGAAAAGATTCTAATTTTAATTTAATCAATGTTATCCAATGGTGATCGAAGATCATTCGATTGATAACTGTCATTCAATAAATTATTCGCCACCTTTCTTAAATAACCTAGAAAAGATTTTCACCATTAAAGAAATAATAATATTCTCAAAAGCAATTATTCTTACCTCCGCCCGCAGCAAAGCTCTCTTCTCCCTCATAAGTAGACGATGTCTCTTTAAACCAATTACTTGGAGTACGCAACCCCTTCCTACTCGACAATTGTGACATGTGAAAACACGAACAATGTGACAGTAACTTACCTGAATTTTCCTTCCTTTTTCACTGGAGTGATCATTGGCATCTGATCAGTGAAATCAATACCAATTGATTGTTCTAAACGATAATAGATCTCTTCCATCCATGAATAAATGTAACTAACATACTTCTTCCATTCTTCTTCTAATCGCATCACTTCTGCTTCGTCTCGACTTACTTGTGATGAAGTTGTTGGAGCAGGACTTTTCTTTCCCTCACTAACCCCTTTAGCACTACCAGTTGAGGAAGTGGAAGCTGAGTCAAAGGAAGGGCTATAGAGAGATAATAAGTGTTGTAGGTCAATTAACTGTTGAATAATAGGGATCTCCTGACTCATTGGAGCGTATGAATGATGATGAAGATTCGCAACAAGGAGATAGATTGTTTCCATAATCATACCCTGATACTCATTCCAATGGAAACTGTTCTGTAATGTCTGTAATCGTAGATTCGCTGTATGAGGGTTCACTTTCTCAGCGACTGGGGTATGAGTCGGTTGACGTGGTGTTTGTGGAGTTTGACTTCCACTCACTCGAGGTGTATTAGCATTTGCAGGATCTTTCACATTCGTTGTGGCAGAGGTTAATCTCTTCAACGCGAGTCTATCCTTCGTATCTTTGGAGATTAAATATAATAGAATGCGGTAAAGATGACTTGTTGATAAAATCTGATTCTTATTGATCTTTCCTTGTAAATGATCATAAGCCGCGATCACCGCACCGCCAGTGCTCAATGTACCTCCACCAGAACGATCAGTGTTAAAAGTTAATACAGGAAAGCGATAAAAGTCTTGTTTCGTTCGTAGCTCTTGAATCTGCTGAAAAGATATCAATGGGAAAAAGGAAAACTTTAATTGTGATAAAGATATTTTCCTTTCCAAAAGATTATTAGCGGTTAGAATCATATCGAAGCATCCTCTAACATCATGATTGTAAGCGTGAATAATTCCTTCTACAAGGCTTTGACTCTGATAAGAAAGGAATATCATTTTCTTTCCGAGTGGGTAGCGCTCGGCTAACATCTCTGTTGTGTAGGCAGATGTCGATGCATCCTCCTGAGGTGTATCAACAACAGGTAAGATCTGACGCAGATAATGTTGAAGAATGTGGAAAGTTTTCAGTAATTGCTTTTCCAACAAGAAAACGAAGGAGAGATAAGGATGGGAATAATGATAATATCCCCAACGATACTTCCAAATCTGTTGACCGCCGGCCCCGCCCCCATTACCGCCATTCACACTAACTGAGGAGTTATCCAGCATTAGTAATGGCGGAGGAAGGAGAGTAGAGCTTGCACGGTCTAAGTGACGTGCCTCAGATGATGTTGAGCGATGTACAGGTCCTCGAAGAGCGTGCGACGGCATGGTAATTGATGGAGGCACTGCTCCGCCCATCTTACTCACACTACTCACTCTTGCTAAAGAGATCGGGGGTGGAAGCGCGGCAGACGAGGCAGAAACCAAACTACTCATACCAGGAGTTGTGGTCGTGGTAATATCATACTCTCGATCTGAATCCGTGCTATATCGCTTACTTGCCGACTTCAAGATAGAGACAGGCTTAGCGCTTCCTGGAGTAGAAATTGGAGGTGGTGTGGCAGTTGAAATCTGTCTGGACATAGCTCGAAGTGTCGCACTGGAAGGAGGAGATGTTAAATCACCCGTAGCCGAGCTCATTGTACTGCTTGGGTTGGAGATAATGAACAATTGATCAGAACCGAAATGAACATGCGCTGAGGCTTCACTTAAATCACGACCGAAGCTCGGTTTTTGCCCCAATGGTTTAATTGCTGACGGAGCTTTTTGCTCTTCCGCACTTTTCTTCTCACTTCCTCCCTCTTGGTGGACGCTATCCTCCTTCCATCCGAAGAGATTATTCACAACACCACTCCCTGCTCCGCCTCCAGATCCCTCTTCGTCTGGGTTCATGGATAACAAGTCATCTTCACTTATTAAGATTGGTACATTTTCATTATAATTCATAATAATACCGGTCGACAAGAGTTGAATTTGGTGACTGTCAATATAAAAGTCCTCTGCATAGGAAGTGTAATACGAGAGATTGCTAATATAGGTTAATGCTTTCACCTCGAGCAAGCTCGATAAATGAGGGAGATAGGTTTTATAAAGAGAGAACTGAGGGTATTGTTGCAGCAAGAAGAACAAATGATAAGTTTGATGAATTCCTTGCAGTTGTTGAAGAGTATAACGGTAATGACCTATTGTTAACAATGGGAAAGCGAGAAGCGATTCATAACTTTGCAAGAATTGTAATATTGATTGAACTAATCCAGAAATTGCAGCTGCTGGTGAAGGATCCTGTGCACTGATAAAAACATTTGAAGATGCGGATGATTGAACTCTCGCTAATTGCTGAACAATTCCTTCAATAATCTCAACCGACTTAATCCAGATCTTACTAAACAAACTGTCACGATAGCTAATTGATGAAACAACCGATGCGTTTGGACCTGCTACTCCGGCATCTTTGTTAACCTGATATCCCATGAATAAAGATGGGATGAATGGACTCTTTGACTTGCCATCGGCACCTTTGAGATTCATTTGGGAGAGTAACACTCGCTGATACTCTTGGATAATGGGCGACTGGTTCATCATGTCTACGAGTTGTTGATAGAAGGCGAGTTCCTGCGTGGCTGTCAGGAAATAATGATTTTCGATCGAATAAATGAAGAAATCATAAATTGAGAGAGTAGCTTGAAGGACATTATCAATTACACCATGAGCACCGGAGACAGAAGTCTTTCCTTGGTGTGGCGCTGCTCCTGCAGCTGTGGACCCTCCAAATAAACCAGAATTTGCAGAATTGGAGAAATCAACAACAACAGTGGCAATGGAAAGATAATCAGAATCTTGTTGAGGATCAATCTTTAGATCATTCTCGTGAATAACATTCCCATGCATGCTCGCTCGGTAATGTCGAGGTAGAACGGCAGTATCAGCACTTTGCACGATAATTGGGAGAGAAGAGTAATCATGTTGGACAGCAACCATGGGTAAGATGAAAGGCGTAAGATACTGCAATAATGCCAACCAATAAGAATATAAGTCTTCTTGAAAGAAAATTGAAATAAATTGCTTGAAATACATCGGATCAGATAAAATCGAGTTCATTGACGTAATATCAATATTTGTAGATGGAGAGGAAGAGGAAGACTCCGGTGCCTTCTTTGGGAGAGAAACTTTAATGATTTGAAGTAAGATTTGGGTAAGGTATTGAATTTGCTTCATCTCAGGTGCAGCGGCAGTTGCACCGGGTTTAGTGACTCCAGGAGTTGATGAAATGGTGCTAAATGATGTCACTCCAAAATAATGCAATAATTGTTTCAAACATTGCAACGAGCATTGGAACGCGCTTAAACGATTCTGGATGGAGAGTTGAATCTTTTCATCTGTGGCACTTGAGGAGGTTTTACCGCTAGTGCTTCCAGCAGATCTACTCAGTCCTCCACCAAGCACAGTATTATTTAAAGAAGAAGACGAAGTAATCGAAGCTAACGAAGAAGAAGATCGCTGAGCATAAAATTGCACAGTGTTGAATAATAATAAGATAGAAGTGAAGATCGATGAGCGAATTTGATATTTGTAGTATGAGTAAGGTAATTGATTCAAAAGTTTCACGATCATCAATTCTTCTTCATTTCTTCCATCCGTCACAAATGCGAGTTGCTTAGACTGTGTATTCACAAGCTCATGGAAGAAGCTATAAATGTCTTGAATCGTCATCGATGAAGTCGAATTCCAGGCAGACGAAGTGAGAAATCTCTTAATGCGCTGTTGATACTGTTTATTATGGAAGATAGCTCTCAGGAGAGGACTTTGATGTACTTGCTGAGATCCAGAGGCAACAGCAACCTCCTCTTTCCAATAATAAAAAACTGCATTCAGCTTCTCTTCTTCAGAGTCAAAAGAGGAGGTTGAAGGTGAAGTTGCTTGGGAAGGAAATAATGATTGGTAAATTAGAAATAATTGACTTAACAGTCTTTCAATCTTATCCTCCGTTAATCTTGCCGATCCGATATCACGATTCACAACAATCGATTTCTCTGGATTCATATCTTTAAACGAAATCATTTTTAATTGATGATGGATCATGTTAATTAATAATGACGTTTGTTGTGAAATAGAAATCAATCCAAATAAGGATTGAAGAATAAATTGAATATTCACCACAGTGGACGAAGAGGATAAAGTGGTCTTTACTGAATCTTGCTCTAAATTGGTGGTCAGGGCAGTCGAAGTACCCCCACCTCCCATATTTCCAATAGAAGCATTCATAGCCCCGAGACTTGGTGATGATGATGACGGACTATGGTAAGGATCATGAACATCTACCGAATGATTCGTCGTCAATGACTGAGTTAGCTTTCGCACAATCTCATTGACGATCTCGTACGATCGCTTGTCTCCAGAGAAGGCAGATTCGCGGATGGACATCGGGGAAGCATCAGGCTGCTGTGTTTCAGGTGAAAGCGCGCCAACCACAGGGGAGGAACCGATGTCAGAGCTAAATGAGGTTAACGAAGGGGAATTAGTTGCTGCATTAACTGAACTTTTCGATTCTCCACTTGCTTCCTTTTGTTGCTTCTCTTGCTGTCGCTCTTGCTTATATCTTGCGATGTATTGCTTCGTTAAGGATCCCGGAAGAATAAATAATTGTAAAAACTCCTTCCAATGGAAAAGAACTAACGTATCAACGATGGTAATCGAGTAATGGTAATTAATAAAGTGTAAATGATTATAAACTTTACTCAATGATCGGAAATAATCAAATTTATTGGACAAAAGCACTGGAGAATAATGAAAATGATGATAAAATAAACTTTCGAGACCTCCCGCTAACAAATCCGTGTTTAACATCCTGCTACTATTCTGGGAATAAGACGAAGGAGAAGCAATTGGCAAAAGATTAACGCAATTTGGCTGAGATGTAGATGCTGCAGTATTCGTTGAAAAATCATTTAATGTTAATTGATAATGAATTAATTCATTTTCAGTTTTAGGTAAAATAGAATGATGAATATGAACATGAAGAAAATGTTGAATCCAATTCCAAAATTTTGATTTATTTTGTGCATTCGTAAAAATTTCATTAATTTTTTTCGTAATTTTAATAGCAACTTCAATATTTAATTCATAAAAAATACCATATCTTTCTAATGATAATAAATGGAAAATACTTGATAAAAGTAATAATTGTTGTTGATAGGTTAAAACAGAATGTTGTAATTCATCAATATCTTTTTCATTTTGTTGGACAAGATGGAAAGCTTTCTTTACAGAAGGATTTTGGAGGAGAGAGGACTCGGTAGAAGCTTCGGCACTCTTTGCTGAACTCGAATTTTCCATGGATTGAATAATATTTGGTAAAGTAACCGAAAAATTATCGGAAGGTTCAGAGGAGGATCGCATTAATCCAATATCCATAGTTTCATACGACTGAACACATTCATTTAATAATGATGATGGTCGATTCGTACTGACATGATGATTAATTGAGAGTAGAGGTTTTAAAATTTGATCCCAAAATTTATCTTGTTGAATAATATAAACAACCATTTTACCAAGGACAGGAAATAATTTTGCCTTTAGAATTAATTGATTTAAAAACCGTAAAATTGCATACATTACTAATGGCTGCCCTTTCATTGTTTCTTCCATATTCTGGATAGCAGTCATCAAAACAGCAATCAGATTGCTTTCCTTAGAGCTTGACGAAGAGGAGGATGAAGTGCCTTTCTTTGAAGCTTCACCTCCAAATAATGGTGGCAACATGGACACCGATCCAAAGCTACCTTTTCGCGAACCATGAGAGGAAAGAGTAGAGGCAGAATCAAATGAAAAAATCACTGAGATGACATTTGGATGATACTCAACTAACACTCGTAATAACTGCCAAACAGCGATTTGCTCTTCCTCGAATGACGATGCTTTCCCTCCAGTCAACGATAATTTGCTCATTAATAAAGTATTCAAGTGGTAAATATTCGCATTGCCGATAATTTCTATGAGTGTCTTTCGCTGTTGAACTGTCGTAGGTGTTAAATTGCGATCATAAATATAGTAATATTCTTGGAAGGCAACTAATTGTTGCAACATCCGCACAGACAGTAGTCGTAATTTCTTCGCTTCTATTAAATGGTATTGTTGTAAAGAGAAGGAAATATAACCAAAGAAGAGTAAAAAACAATTGAAAGAGGGGAAGGATAAAGAATTCATCACGACTGGTGCAGCAACTCCATTATATTGGTTAAACGCCGGGAGGTTTCGAATGCTTCCTTTTTTCTCTAATAACCCTTGACTTCGGTGGAAGAAGATTTCATAATATCGAATGATCTGAGATGGAGAATAATCAATTAAATAAGAAAATAAGAAAGAGACTAAATCAGCATAATTATCAATCACTGATTCATTTTGTTGGAGGAAAAATTGTAATAATTCAAATCCTAATACTGTATTTGCAGTTAATAATGAAAGGTAATCAAATAAATAGTGATTCTCGACGATTTCATCAAAAGGCAGAGGTAAAACAGTAAAATTGCTAGAGGCATTGGAAGAAGTCGTGGATGAGACTTTAACTGTCGATTGCAAACCATCCGAAGGATTTTCTCTCTTAAAAAGTTCTTTCCATGCAGAAGTTGACTTCTTTCCCTCCTTTGATTCGACAGAACTAGCAGTTAAACTTCCCATAGGTGCAACAACATCCTTTGAACTTCGGGTATAATACTCTTGATCTAAGAGCAAGAACGAGAATGTAAAAACATTTTCTAAAACAAATTCCAAGGTCTCTTTTGAGTAAGAAAGCTTTCTCTTCTGCAACAGTTCGCGATATTGAAGATAAATCGTTTGCACTCTTGAGAATAAATTTAATAAAGACGTTAAATAAACCAGATATTCTTTAATGAGCTTTTTCTGGTCCATTGCTAGCGCATGACTTTGCTGGACGATAGAATCATAGATCGAGCCGCCAGAAGACGACGCGGCAGCGCTACCAATGGACGCTGGAGTTAAAATTGAAATATTTTCAAGCTCTGAATGAACAAATAATTCCAAATTTGAAATTGTCACTAAGGCATACACATAAAAAGTGGAAGACGAGGTAGTAGTTGCAGTCTGATGACGAGTAAATTGTTGAAATGTCATGACATTTACGAACTGTAAATAATGAAGTAATTGCGTTAAAATTTGATAATAAGAAATTTTTAATTTATATTTTAATAATAGATAATGTTGATGATTAGTTGAAAATTCTTGATCAATAAATTGATTAACTACAAGAATCCATTTCTCTTGAAAGATATTTGTCATTTTCTGTAACAGAAGATCAATAAATTCTGTATTTCCTTGATGTTCTGTTGTTGTAAAAGCAATTAAAATATGAAATATTTGTTGTAATTGATGATAAACTTCAACTTCATAGCTATCTGTAGAAGAGGATCGCTTTCGTTGAACAACTTGATGAAGTCTTGATACAATTAAACTCACTAAAATTTCTGAAAATGATGAAAACAATCTTTTTTGCGATGGTGGTAAGAATTCAGTCAATGAAGGGGTATGTTGACCGGATTGTATCGCATGGATAAAATATTTGCTCAAATTTTCGACTTCTTGAACTTCTAATGGCTGGGACGTCAAAGTATAAAAGAATTGAGCGAGGAAATTCTGCAATGCTTTCACACCTCCCGCTTGATAGTTCGCCTCGCTTTGCCGATAAAGTTCTAGTAAGGAAGGTGCACCGATGGCAATTTCGGACTCATTCGGGGGTTGCAATACATCCGTTAAAAGGTGGAAGCAATGAGTTTGTTTGAGGAAGATTGACCAACCAATCTTATTCCATAATGTATTAAACGAGTAAAGAGTTTGTAAATTTGTAAATTCACTTGCTGATAATCGTGAAAATAACTCAATCGTCACAGATAAGAGAGAATCTTCAGCTTCTCTCTGTTGATGAGAGAGTAGAGATCGCTCCTCATTCGATCGAAGAAAAGAAATCAGTAATGAGTCCAATAGAGTCTCCATCCAAGTAAATTTCTCGTCCCAGACAATCATACATTGTTTTTGATCATAATTTGCTTGAATCACTCTGCCTCCATACGAGTAGAAAGGACCTCGAATCGGATAAACAGAATGCCGCGAAGGAAGTGGAGAAGGTAAATCCTCCTGTAACAAACGACTGCTCTTGATAGTTCGCTTACTGGAATTTCTTTCATACCAATGCAAAGAGAAAGGGGGATCAACTACGTTGCTATCATCATTCGCTCCCCATAACCCTCCATGAACATTAATATCATCACGATCAATCATCTTATCTTGATTGATGTCATAGTACTGGTCATGAGCGTAGATCACTCGTGAGTTTCGTCCAATCTCAGATGGCACTGTTTCTAACCATAAATTAGAAGGACGAGAAGACGACGGACTTTCTTCTTCTAATGGATTCCGAAATTGGGACTCCCGTTGTTCACTTTGTTTGAGATATTCGAAAGGCTCTTCAGTGATAAACAATGTCGAAAAATTTAAGATGGAAAGTAACGTCGATCCACTCTTTTTCTTTAACGCAACGAGGTCAATGCCGGTCAAATCATCATTAACAACAATTGTAGGGAAGAGCGCTAATAACAATTTGACCAAGTAAATCGGGTCTTTCGACGATTGTTTAAGAAGAAGGTAAAGCATATCGACAATCGGAAAGATATTTGTAATTGCATCTAATTCTTCTTGTTGAATATAACTAAAGCCACCTTCATCATCATTCTCTACTCTAAAGGAAGTATATAATTGATGAAAACTTTCCCAATTTGAATAAAAACTTTCATAAAGATGATATTGATGTTCAAAGACGAGTTGAATTAACGTAATAATACTATTTGCCTCAGCTAATTCATGTTGTCGATACTTTAAAACACGAAACTTAATAAAAACATTAATCATCTCTTGTAAAATCGTTGCTTGAATAGATTGTAAATATTGATCATATCCATGAAGGGAAACATCACTTTGAACTTGTTTAACCGCTTTCCAAGAGGAGGAAGAAGAAGAGTGAGCAGTATGCAGAGTACGACGAGTTAATTGCGTAAAATGCTCAATAATATTCTCTTCATAACTTTCATCTAATATATCACCATCTTCTTGTATAATTTGATTCCAATCTTCTTCTAAACTTTCAATACCTTGATAAGTAGTAATAAATTTAATCCAAAGGAATACTAACATGTTTCTAGTTGATTTATGAATAATTCCTTGTGGTTTTAGTGAATCTCTTCCTCCAACACCATCCTCTCCCGAAGGGTGGCTCGAAGTTGTTAAAGCAGTCGAAGACGGCAAAAGCATTAACTGATTCATACTCGTATTTGATAAAACATTTTTACAGATGTTTATCATATCCTTAATTGGGATTGGTTCCTTGGGATCTGACAGTGGGTGCGTTTGGATTCCGATCATCGGAGGAGGAACAGAAGAGGCAGCAGGAGAAGAGCGGCTATTAGGAGTCGCATTGTTATTATCGCTGTTTAAATCATCTTGCTCTTCTTTTGTTAAAAAAATTCTCCAAAATTGTAAAGATTCAGCAAATAATATAATAAATTTAAAATTTAATTGTTCAACAGCTAATGATAATAATGATAATGTTTGACTTGATTGACTAGGACAATAATTCATCCATAATGATGATAACCGATTAAATGAATCAGATAATAATATTTTTGTAATATTTTCTAATAATTGATAAGATAAATGATATTTTTTATAGGTTAATAGTATCATTGTATCTAATAATAATAAGATTTCCTCTTGAAAAGTATATAATATCCATTCCATTTTCTGTAAATAGATAAATTCTTTTTGTATTTCTAAATTGGATAATTTTAATATTGGTATTTTCTGTATTTGATCAAAGGAATAACGAATTGGATACCAATGATTGAAAGTATCAAAATGTTTTAATAGAATATCCATCAATCTTTTTGGTTTTAATGCTTCTAATAATGTCGAATATGGTGAAGAAGTCGAAGAAATGGCATTCGCGGCGGCAGTTCCTTCGTTGCTGTTCTCGTTAGTCGCAGTCGTTCCTAGGCGAATAATCTCTTGAATTAGCTTCCAGCTCTGTTTTCTTTCATAAAAATATTCTTGACGAATACTATTTAAATCATTGATTGTTAATAAATCAACACGATCTGGGTTAATATGAGGGAATTTTGTCTCTAAGTAGTTTGTCCATATTTTAGTCGCATTATCGGGATTAACCATCAAAATATCTCTAAAATTAAAGAAAAATGATCAATTAGGATATAACAATATAGAGAGAATAAGTTATAGTCTTACGCTAGAATGAAAAAGAAGGGTTTTGTGTTGGCAGCTTGAAGGGCTTGTGCTTCACGATCAGATTGCAACTCCACTCTGAAACGATCTCTGATTTTCCAGTAAGAACAATTCTTTGAAAAAGCAAAGAGAAAAAGTAAGACAATGAATGCCAAGAAATTGGCAAGAAGCTTACAGCAAATTGTAGTTCGAGAAGAGTAACACAATAGTCCGTTAGTCCTGGAAAATCAGCAAGTACTGTTGAATCAGTGAAAGTTTCCAAGACTTGTAACACCTTATCAGATGTCCAATGAACAGAACTTGCTGTTGTACTCATCTGTTTGATTACTTTTCCTCAAATAGTTTCAACAAAAAGTAAAAATAAACAGCTCTTCCAATGCACACAATCGATTCAAATCAATCAAATACACAATACAAAATCCTTCAAAATTCCTTCCTTTTTCCTCCAGCTCTCTCGTTATAATAGCTTCTCTGGTTTATTGAGGGATAGTAGTCTATTCTAAAGCGAGGCTGTGATGTTTTATGGAACAATTTATTTAAAGAGGAAGTTGTTGGAAAATGAGCAAGATTTCCAAACAGGTGCTTCTTTTGAGTGTAGTTTTAGTATTATTGATTGGATCATATGGTATTCAAATGTATAGAAGTGGTCTTATTTTGAAGGAACTGATAGCAGTAGCACTATTTACATCTTTGTCATCGGTTATTGCATCTTCAGTCAATTATTATCAAACTTTAGGAATCTCAAAGACTGCCAGTCCTGATGAGATTAAGAAAAAGTATCGACAACTTGCCAAACAATACCATCCTGATAAGAATCCAACAGATACGGAAGCAGCTGAAAAGAAATTCATAGAAATCTCACAAGCATATGAAACCCTTTCCGATCCTGAAAAACGAAGGTCGTATGACGAGGAACTTACATTTAACAGAAATCCTGGAAGTAGAGGTCGGGGAGGTTTTGATTCTTTCCAAAACTTCCAAAATCATCAGAATCGAGCCAGACAATGGCAGGGACAAAGAGTCGATCCATTCGAACAATTCCGACGACAATTTGAACAATTTGAACGAGAACAAGAAGACTATGAAGAAACTACCTACGTATTCCAAGGTCGTGATGGTCGAATCTACTATCAGAAAGTACGTCAACCAAAACAGAAGAATTCTTTCCATTATGAATATTCCTTCCACCAAGAGGATCAGAGTCTCTTCCAACGATTCATTACTTATTTCTTTCAGTATCTTTTTGTTCCTCTTTTACCTATTTTCATGGTTCTTGCCTGTAACTGTTGTTGTCCTACAGCTAAAAAGACTCCAGCGGCAACTCCTCCTCCAATTGATCCCCGCAATGAGTCTCCATCTTCCAGCAATGATACTTCCATGCCTCCGAAGATCAAGATCCCGATTGTTGCCAATCAATATCTTCATCGGCGTGGTGTGATCACAGTAGTAGCATTGAAGAGAAGTGGGATTAAAATACTTGCCACTTTGCAACCTCACTTCCGCAACGATCCTTTCTTATTTACATTCTATGATCCAACTGCTGTCAATGAGGACATTGAACCCATCGATACTGTGTTGGCATTAGGTCAAGCCAATAACGAGGAGTTTGACTTGATTGCATTCTCGAAGAATGGAAAGCGATTTATTGTCTTATCCCTTGATGATCGATCGAGCAATAATACAAATAGTCAACAAGATGAATCAACCTCGTTACAGTTGGAGAAAGAGAAGTTTATCGTTACTAAGCAATGGTTAGAAAAGCTAATAGAAGGAAATATCAATTGGAATACTATAAATTAAATTAATCATTCAAAAGGATTTAAATAAAAGACATCTCTTCATCAATGACTTTCCCTCTAAGTCGATACAAACGTCTTTCTCTCTTTTTTAATGTTTTTAATCTTAATTGCATAGCGATATGGCCTCTTT
>VFQN01006703.1_pt1 | contig 12917 bp, 9 predicted proteins | sample 3512371 | NCBI WGS metagenome assembly VFQN01 (sample SAMN10412370, study PRJNA504923) | tailings metagenome | isolation source: Replicate 2 from Balatoc abandoned mine | place: Philippines: Itogon, Benguet | collected 2017-08-28
GTTCCTCAGAAAAAAACTCAGAATCGCGGAAACACAGTTTTATTTTCTGTGTTTTTGCTTCTGTAGGACAGAAAAACACAGAAATCAGGATTCTCTGTTTTGGCAAAACCGAGTTTTTCCTTGTGTAGGACGGCCCTTATTTCATTGGTTAGTAATGTTTCTTCGTCATTCGTAAGTACATTGTTTGTTGCCTTTTATACAATCATTCACACTTAGTAACCTCAACATAGTATCATAATTACTTTATATTTTAACAAAGACGATATTATAAGAGAATACCTCATACATACTCTTATGTTATCATACTACTAACTAATCAAAAGAAAAAACAAAGAAAACATGAAATAATACATATGAAAAATACAATACAACTGAATACGACATAAAATCTGAATACCCCTTTACTTATTCTAGAAATACCCATTAATCATCATCAGAATCATCTAATAATCTTCTAGATTTCTTATTCTTATTATTATCTGCTATACCTTGAAATACTCTTCTTGTTGTGCCTAGATCAACCTTTGCAACGAATGGTGACGGTGCTTCTCTTGTTACAGACTTCTCATCATTCGTTTCATCACCTTCATCATTACCAGCAGCTGCAGAAAACAATCCCTCAGCATTGCTACTACTGTTGCCAGTCTTCACATCACCCTGAGACTGAGAGGAGAGAAAGTCCATAATCTGACTGGACTGCACTTCTTTCGCTCTAGGATTCTTTAACAGCGTCACGTCTTCATCAACTGTAGCATCAGAGTCATCATCATGATTTGGCTTCGCTTTTTTCTTATCATAGCCTTCTGCTAGTTGTTTGATTCTCTCGAAGTCGATGGTGGTCGTCGTTGGAGCATTAGATGAGGATGATTGGACTTTACTCTTCTTCTTTGGACGAGATTTAGTCTCTTCATCATCGGTGTCATCGAAATTATCCACATCCATTGCTCCATCGTCATCATTGTCATCTTCATCATCATCGACATCGTCAGGGACAACGAAGCCATCATCCTCATACTCATCTTCATCTTCTTCGTCAGAGGAATAAGTCTTCTTCCGAGTATTTCGCTTGGTTGTTGTCTTTATATTGGCTTTGATCTTGTCAGAGCTTGTGGTAGCCTTTCGTGTTGTGGCTTTCTTCGTCACTGCAGGCTTCGCAGCTTCTTTCTTCGCCGTTGCTGCTGGCTTACGACCGCGAGTAGCCTTCGGTTTTACAACCTCTTCGACCTCAATAACATCATCATCAGGGAGAGCAAGTCGACCTTTTCCACCACCAACATTCATTTGGTCAACTTGTTCTCGAAGTTGTTGAATTTCTCTCTTCTTCGTGTTTAACACCACACACATCTTCTGAATCATGGTGGTTTGTAATGATTCCTTGAGATCATTGAGTTCTTGAATAGTTGTCAGATTCTTCTCAATTAGAAGATTTAAATCTTGATTTTTCTTCTCTAACTCTGCAATGTTCTTCGTTTTATTGTGCATGATAGTACTAAAGGTGTTTAACAGCTCCATGACAGGATGGACAGCTGAATCATGCGGTTTTGGACTAAAGGTTCCTTTGTAGAGAATTGTGAGAAGTGTCGTGTCAGGAAGTTGTTCTTTTACGGTGAGTGTCAAGGTATCATCAGCTGGTGCGGTGATCTCATAAGAGTACTTAACACGACTTGGCAGATCTAATGCCATAACAGCCGGATCAACAATCAGAGCTGATTTTAAAGAACTTAAATAAGAAATTTTTGATTCTTTCTTTCGAGAATTTGGACGACATTCATAAGTAATCTTTCTTTCATTAATTTCATCATTATTCATCCAAACAATTTGACCATTTGTTATTGTTAAATCAATTTCATCCCAAATTTCTGTTTGACAATAAAAACTATACTTAGTACCCTTTGTACAGGTGATAGTGGAGAGCATTATTACTGCGAAAAGGATTATAAAAACGAGCAAAGATCTAATTTAATTCAAAATTAACTGCTTTCTTTTGATAAACAGGAAAAGAAACAGGCGTGATAATACGAACGTAAATAGATGTTTGTAAAGTTACGTTACTTCTTGTATGGTATTTTCTGTTATGTTGTCCATTAACAACTTACCATCAGATATTTACCTAGAGCTTCAATCATGGTTGGAATATGAAGATCAAATTGCATTTGCAATGGCAAATCGAACAATTTCTGGTCAATTGATCAAGCGTGTGAGGCGTCTGTCGCTGCAGGTCAAGTGGAAGGAGAAAGAGAATTTTGAACAAAAATTCAGATCGTATCTGACATCTGAAAAGCATCAGAGTTTGATCACTGATCCTTATCATCAATTAGAATTATTTGTTCCTGATGATTTGGATTTGAAAGCTGCAGGTTTTGAGGATATTCGTTGCAAGACTCTCTCGTTTCATCAGTTAACGACTTCGCTCATACAATGTGTGAAGAAAGTTCAACATTTGATGGTAGGCTTTAATTATGGATCTAATCGATACTCAATAACAGATTCTGAGCTTCAATTCATTGCAGATTTGATCAATCACTCAGATATTGGATTAAAACAATTATCGATTAATAGCTATGATATTACCCATCTTCCTGTCATTTCAAGCTTAGAATCATTAAAAATTGCGAGTACCAATATCACCTCTCTCGCTGGATTGAATATCTCAGCTTATTCTAACCTTCGTTGTTTAAAACTTCGGTCTAATAGTGTAGAGGATGTAAGCAGTTTAGATAGCATTCATGAGTTATATTTAACTTATTGTGATGAAATTCAAGATATTTCATGTTTAAATCATAATTATAAGATTGTCATTGAAGAATGTTATGGTATTACAGATTATTCGAATTGTTTTCGTTCTTCTAAGATTATTAATATTACCTGTCCGTCAAAGTATCTCCTAGAACCAATTAAAAGATGTGATCTTTCGAAAGCAGTTGAAGCCCGTGAAATCTACTTTTCGGCAGGCACGTGTACCAAACCGTTGTTACTCCCTCAATCTTCAAGTCTTCGCTATGTTGAAGCTGAATTTATTCGAAGTCATTTCACTTTACCGTCTGAGCATGAAATCCGTGAAATTATTGTGAGATATTGTACTAATCCCCGGCTTACATCTTTATTAAATTTTAATGGTATTTATTCGGTTAAATTGTTCGACCTGAATATTTCAACTTTGCAAGGATTAGGAAGTAGTAATCGTGTAGTCGAAGTTGACTGTTGTCCATTAATTAAAGACTTTAGGATGTTAAGACATTGTGACAAGGTTACTATTCGTAATTGCAAAGGTTTTCAAGACGTCAATCAAATTCGAGGTGTGAAGGAGTTCATTTTTTCTCCTGTCTGTGATGTTGATAAGCTGCCGAACGGCATGGAAGGTGTGACATGTCTAATACTTGACTTCGCACTTGAAAATCTATTGTCTCTGCAGTTTCCAAGCACGTTAAAGAAGTTAGTGTTTGGCTCAGCAAATAGTAATCTGATCCAACAATTTCCGTTCTTTCTTGCAAGTCTTCCTCACCATGTCGCGAAGGTTGAAATTTCTGTGGATGAGGCCTTGTTAGAGGATTGCGGTGTATTATCTTTTCCAGAGTTTATTATTGAGTTTAAGAAAGGAATTCATTTCTTGCGGAAAATCCATTAACTTCTCTTTTATTGATTTGATTGGACGATTGCAGGGTGCGAGTCTATTCATCGTGTAAAATTATTTTTTCAAAAGAGTTTCAGTTCCAAATAAGGCTATTATTGTATTCTTGGATTGAATCCTTGATTACAATGCACGTTCGATCGTCCAACTTGAAAGTATCTGCTGTGATGAAAGTACATGAATATTATGTCTTTGAAGCTTTACAATATCTAATTGGAGCCAACTAAGATCTTAGAGAATTAATATGAATCTTAGAGAAATTATCGTCAAGAGAAACCATGCGATAACAATTGTTCAAGTAAAATCGTCGAATTATACGGATTGAAAAGGAAGTCAGAGAGTTAAAGAGCACTCAATACTTCTCATTATTGCACAGGAAAACTTTTCGCGGATTTTTTACAAAGACTTAATCTAGCGTAATTTTCCTCGAAAAGTTTTGGATGGATACCTCACTCTCTTTAAGTTCCTTTCTCCATGTTGAAGCGTGTTTTTTTCGCTTCGATTGACATGATGGACCTCATTTTCTTTATTCCCAAAGAAAAACAAAAATGGAAATTGAGTCGGAAGACGTTCAAAGGGTGGAAGAAGTGTGGGCACGATCGAAACATGCTGGGGAAAGTTTCATTAAGTATGTGACAACTAATATGGTGGAGGCACTAAATTGGAGCGTGCCTTGGTATTCTTATGAAAAAGGTTCATGGAGTATTGTCTATAACGCGGAAAAAAATTTAATAGTGAAGTTACGAAGAGAACCAAAATGTCCTGTGGAAGTTTTGGAAGTTTTTCGAAGAACTTATTCCATTCCTCAGAACATTCAAGAATTAATCATGAATCGAGGGTTTTGGAGAAGCTACAGGGAGAAAAATTGTACAAAAGGCTGTACTCAGCTTAAACAAATTAAAGGAAGCCAAAGCAAAGATAACTGATAACTAAACAATAAACTCCTCCCACCCTCTTCTTTATAATAAGCGAGACAAAAAGGCAAAACAACTTAAGAAAGAAATTTGTACAGGAAAATTCGTTTCTTCCCTTTTAATCGGTCAAAGTGTAAACTGTGAATGCTAAACTGTTAACATGAGAATGCATTTTAGATCTATAATATAAAAATGAAGGGGGTTTGTGCCTCGAATTCGATCGGCTTGTTGATCAAGCTTGCGTAAGCCAAGAAACCTATGAAAAAAGTTGCTTCACTTCTTTGATAGTCCCTCGCTTAACGCTGAATAGGAGATAACTGTTCTTTAAATAATGTTACTACTTCTGACGATCGTGAGAGATGATATTAAAAGGATGAATCAAGTCGAAAATAACTTGAGTATCAAGATCACCTTTGTCTTCAGATAATATTCGGCTGATAATATTCATTCCACCACAATTACAAATACGACGAATGACTTGCTCTAATTTGTCCGTATTTTGTTCAACAGAGAGGGTCTTAAGAATAATTTTTAATTCTTCCATATACACTTGATTTACCTGGTCGTTACAATTTCCTTGATTCTCACTTACTCCTTTTAAAAGATTACAAAATAGGGGAATAATATCTTCTTGAACTAAATACCAAACTTGTTCCGGTGTAGCAAATTGTAATATATTCGATATTGAAGACAATGCAAATCCCCAAATATCAGATACAAAGTGTGATGATTTTAATAACTGGAATAGTTTAGGGATAATTCTTGCATTAATTACTGCTTGAATGTCTTCTTTTGATTGAATAAGATTAGAGATCACCCAACAACTATCTTCACGGATCCTATCATTGGTACGATCTAATAAACTGAATAATATTTGGAAAATATTAGATTCTAATAATACTTTCTTTGTACCATCATCTTTCTTTCCAATATTACCAATTATAATCAAAGCGAATTTTAGAATTTCCACTGTGGTATGCTGTAGTAACTGTATTAACCGAGGGATAATAGGCCAGTTCAAGCCTAATATCTCTTGGATATAATCATCATCCCCTTCAATAAAATAGTTTAATGCACGACATGCAGCAGACACAGTTTCATCATCTGGTGAGAATAATAATCGATCGCATAGGAATGGTAATGCAGCTTGTACAAGTTCTATATCAGGTAATGGTTTTTGATAAAACAAATTAGAAATTGCAGAGGTTATTCTTTCAACAGTAATTACGTTTAATGAGCTATAACCTGCTTGTAATAGTGCAGGTAATACACCAGCTGTTAAAACCACATCTCGACTTTCAACACTTGCACAACAAACTAGAATACCTAATAAAGTTGAAGCTTCTGCTTTAATAATTTCATTTGAAGATGATAATAATCGAATTAAGATTGGAACGACACCAGCCTCTATCAAATGATCAGATATACCACCGAAGGTGGCCATTTGCGCCAAAATCGAAACTGTTTCCTTCTGAAGAGAAGGATTCTCATCACAGTTTATGTGTTGTATAAGCTGCGAACTAGATTCAATCAATTCTTTGATCAGAGAATATCCATCTATGGACAATAAAGAGGGGTTAAGGAAAAGAGTCAGAAGAAACTCACTTACCAATTGATATTCGATATCGCAAATAATGTGATACAATTAATTGTTTATTCGGATCATCAGATATTATCATATTTCTATCATAAAAATACCCTATAATATCGAGTGCATGACTGTACATCTCATCGTTTTCATCACTTAAATACTTTCCAATAATATCCATTATATCATAATTATCTATAAGATTTATTATTCCTTCTAACTTCCCTTTTCTTTCACTGATGAATAATATCCTGTTTAAACATTTTATTAGTCCTTTTTTTAGTCCTCTCCCAGCTTCTTGTTGTAAGAGAATACACAAGAATGGAGTGAAACCTTCGTTAATTGTATATTGAACTTGATTTACTGTGCCGAATAATACAATATTTGAAATCACCCATCCTACCTCCTTTCGAATATTGAATTCTGTTTCTTTTAAAATTTCAGAGAGTTTAGGTAAGATTGCTGCATCTATAACGGCTTGTATTTGTTTTGGTGTAGTTGTGATGTTTGACAATGTCCAACATACATTGAGACGAATCTCTTGATTCGGATGACCTAACAACCACACTAAGGATGGTAAAGCATCTATTACATACTGCGCTATGGAAGCTTGATTAGCTGCAATATTACCAATAATCTTTAATGCTGAGGTTTGGAGTTCAGTTGAGGTACTCCGTAATATTATGTCTACTAACCTCTGAACAACAGTCATATTTGTTTGTATAATAACTTCGATGCAAGGGCCTTTAGAAAGCTCACCGAGCGCCATGCATGAGTGAGCCAAGAGGTCAGTATCTTCTGAAGATAATAGTCGTGTTAATAAAGGTATTGCTGAAGCAAATTCCAGGGTGGCATCAGGCAATATTTCGTAACACAAACGAGAGATGGCATAGGATATACTCCGAAGAGAACTTACAGGTAATTGTTCATTGAAGTTCCGTAATAAGAGAGATAATGCATCAGCGGCTAAGACACAGTCTCGATTAGCCTCTGAACTACCTGCTATATGACCTAACCCTAAAGCAGCCTCTCCTCTTACTTCTTCATTCGATGATAATAATAACAGAACAAAGAGGGGAACTATGCCAGCTTCTAGCACCGCTCCTATTTGATCAAGGGTGCCAAACTTGACAATAGTACTCAGAACCTTAATAGCCTCTAACTGAAGAACAGAGTTCTCATAAAGGTTTGAGAACTTGATAAAACAATGAATAACGTGTATGTCAATAATTTGCTGGATTGGAGCAGGGCTTACATCTACAGAGAAGAAACAAAGTGAATGACAGCTTCGATGATTCAAAGTACATTTTTCTGACCCCTCAAAAGCCTGAGAAAGTATTGTGTTGATTCCAGCTGCTGTTTAGAATCATTAGAAAATAGAAAAGCTCGAGACCCTTGAATTTGTTGTTGATCAAGACAGCAGGGAATATTCATAATGCTCGTCGTTGTGGGATAAAACTGGAACCCAAATAATTATGCACTAACACCATTCATTCAGTGTGAAGTGAATGATTGGTGTGGAACATGCGAAGACATGAAAGAAAGTTGAAGATAAAAACACAGCGTTCATATGGGACTTATTCTCTTCCTTGTGAGTTACCGTACGTTGCAATGGGCCATATGTGTACCGAAAAGGGTATAAGAATAAGTTGATAGGAAATATAGGAGAGAGAATAGAGTAATTCTTATATCTTTAGACTAATGATGTCTTTACCATCATATCTTATTGATATGGTCACAGATATGAAGAATTATAGATAGAGATAGATAGATGGTTAATTGTTTTAATCAAGTATGCTTCAACATACATGTTCGAAATCATTCCTCCAAGAGCGTGACCTTTTACTTGTGGACTACTGTTATCACCAAGTTATTTATTCGTGTTGCGGATTATGCAAAATAATAAACATCGTGCTACATGACAAGATGTTTCTGTTTTGAAGCTTCACGATAAATCTCCTCCAAGACAATTTTTGTCTCTCGTCAGAAACATTTTTAATAAAGGAGAAATTCTTCAGGTCCTTGATTCTTTCTAATGAAAGCAAATGGTGCTTCTTGCCGATTTTTTCGTAAGACCTAAGATTTGGCAAATTGTCAAGAATTAGCTCGGGAACTTCCCAGAGCGAACTAAAGTCGGTAATACCTTCACAGTCACTTAAAGATACTCGATTACCAGACTGCAATGCATCCACATCAACCACTTTATTACCTAGATGATAACTCCACTTACCCCAAATCGTGATCTGATGATGATCCCCTAGCACTGATATATCCTTGAAATTGGAGACATTATAAAGCTTCAAATCATAAACACCCTTTAGAGGGAAGAAGTTTTGTGTCAAATACGTTCAATAAATTGCGAAATATATGATTGATGACAGATATTATAGTTAATTCGGGCTACCTTCTTATTGAAAGGGTTCTCATGAACCGCGTGGTTATCATCTGGAAAATATTCAGACAGAAAATTCGTTCAAGCGAACAAGGAAAACCAGATGATAATATTTCTAAAGATCGGATGTTCTGAAAGAATGATTATTCATATGGATTTAACTTGAAGATTGGAAGTTACTATAGATTGCATTCCTCAATTGCTGGCATAAGCCTCAGATGTTAAACGTCAAATAGAGGTTTTCGTCTGAATTAACACTTTCCTAAGCCAAGAAGACATATTTTACAGCTCCTTTGCCGCAGTATCGACAGCAGGAATCGCTTCGACCACAGACCAAGTCAGGTTTCCTCTACAAATCACGCGAGAATTGAATTTGAACCCTCTATGAAGAGAAACCACAACTTACCTCTCCACTCGAAATAGTCGCTCTCGATAACTATCTGGTCCACCGACAAACTTCGGCCGATGAGCGGAATTATTCACGTAAATTTCCTCCATCATCTCAATATACCTAAGTTGATGTGCTAGGAAGTCATCAACAACACAAGTTTCCTTTTTATCCTTGAAGAAGGTGTTTATTAATGATTCGTGACAAGATTTCACTAAATCTCGATAATAATCAAATTGTTTCATTCCTAATTGATGATAATGTTCATATTCAGTGATATCTGACGATGGATTTATTTGATACTTTGATAATTCTTCTTGTCGTAGTTGATCTTCATATTGTCTTAACTGTTCATATTGCTTTTCCTTTGAAGGTAATGTGATAATATCACTATAAACTAATGACAGATAAAGTGCTTGATAATAGAATAAAGGAAATGGGATGATTAAAAACGGCAATCCAATAAAAGATAATGTAGGATTATTAATCGGTATTAATTGATGATATAATGGTCGAACCATTTTATTTGTTAATTGAAAGAGAGTAGGATCCTTTAGATCATCAACGAGGAAGGGATAATCATAACTATAACCTGTACAAAATATGATTGCATCGATGTCGTTGAGTTCATAAGAATTACTGAAGACTAATCTTCCATCCAATTTACAGGATTTTAATGCAGGAAGAATATGGATATTAGGATTTTCTGTTGAGATCGTCACCTTGGTAGTTTCAGGTGATAAATTTCTATCCGCAACGAAAATAGTATTTCCTAATTGGGGAGAGGATAGTTCTCGAGCAATGTCAGTACCAGAAGATCGAGTGCCAACTACGACAACTCTTTTGTTTCGAAGTGAACGATAATTGTCTTCTTGAAGTTCTTGATATTCCTTCGAATGATAAACAATTCCTTGAAAATTACTTTCTAATCCAGACACACGAGGGAATGAAGGAACATTAAAGTGACCATTACAAACTATTACAGCATCAAAGATTTTCTTGGTTGGGTAAGCACTATCGTCTCCCTCTTTTGAGCCTGGACTGGGAAAAGTCGTCAATAACTCCCATTTTGAATCTTTCAGTTTCTTCAAAGATATGACACGGTGTTGAAATTGAATCACTGAAAGAAGATTGTATTTCACTGCAAAATCTTCAAGATACTGTTGAACTTCATGTGGAGTTAAGAAGGATCTACCTTGTGCGATGCTGTCAAAATTATCATCGTTATTGAATGACATAATTTCTTTAGGAAGATTCGTTCGTAAAGATGGATACATTGCTGAATTTGGGCGAAGCTTCCAAACACCTCCAATATGATTGGTTTCTTCGTAAATTGTTATTTGAAATCCAAGTCGTTGAAAGATTTCACTTGTGATTAAACCAGCCGCTCCTGCCCCAACTATCGCCACTTCTCGAACTGAACGAGGATTTCCATCGATTATTTTACTCCGAACAATATTTAAAAGATTTTTAGTAGAATCTTTTCCAATCTTTGATGTACAAAACTCCATGGTAAGAAGGGAAAGCAGAAAAATACATTGAAAACAAATCATAATAATCGCAGGTACCGTCGATTTACGAACGTAATTTATCGTCAAAGGTAGCAGTGTAACATTATGAGAAATGTTGTTTTTTTTCAAATTTCAAATTCACAACGAACACTGGACAAACAAAAAATGGATCGAAGCAGCTCTGCTAACAAGTTTACCTCCTCAGCAACTCTTTCTGAGAAGAAGAAGAAAACTACCTTCAACTCTATTACAGAGTATCAAGATGCACCAAGTTCACCCCTCTTAACACCAGGGAAAGATTACCTAAACATCATCGAACAAAATCAATCCAAGTCAAAACAAAATAATACATTCTCATCATTAAGCAGTTCTTATCCACCAAAACCGGAATATCAAACTATTCATTCTTTAGTAAATTTTGATAATTTAAATATTGATTTTGATGATTTTTATTACGAGAAAGTTCAATCCATTACCAATGAGCGATCTATCTTAGACTCCTACCTCTCAATGATTGAACCAAAAAAGGATAAAAGTCATCAATTAATCTGGTATAATCGTAATATTATTGATGAATTACAACAAAATGAGATCGAACATAAAGAATTAATGAATAAAATGGTATTATTACAAAAAGAGATTGAAAATATTGAAAAAGAAATATTTCATGAAAAAGAACAAAAACAAACACGTTTAGAACGTATTAGTGTATTAGAATCATTAGGACGTCCTGTTGAACAGGATACTACCTATATTATACCTGAACAATTCTCTAAAAGTTCTAAATTAATACATGATATCGGACGACAAAACCGACGTGAAAAAGCTCAACAAAAGGCTGCAACTGCCACTGTAGGAAAGGAAGTTGCCAATAATAATACAAATAATTTCATGAAACTAATTAAATCAGGTGAAATCCTTGTCATGGAGAAGAAGTTAGAATCAGAGACAATGAAAATCTATTCTCTATTACAAGATATGAATGAAAGAATCGGAGGATTAGTCAGTGAGAAGCATACATTAGAAGAACAATTTACTCAAGTATCAGAGAAAGAGTTTAATGAATCGTATAAATGGTATGAGATTGTGAAAGAAGCTGAATATCAATCGTATTATCTCATTGAAGAATTATTAGCATTAAAATATCGTATATGGGTTGCTCAACGTGAAGAGATGGAAGAATTAGAACAATTAGTCAAAGACCGTACTTATTTCCAACAAAAACAAACCGAATTAAAGGATAAGGTGAGTGACATTGTACGTCATGTTTTTATCACATCTAATCTCTCGTAATGGCAGTTATTGAAGGAGATGGAGCATACCAAGAAAATCTTTAAAGATGAATTAGATGATTGTACTCGAGAGTTTGATCGTCAATTAAGTGATCTTAATATGCAAATGAAGAATTTATCTCATAAGCATGCTGTACTTCAGAATAAGAAGAAAGATTCTTCGCATAAAGAAGAGAAGCTATTAAATCTCTTAGAATCAAATAAAGAAAGGTAATACTGACACTTATATCCTTTTCCTTATCTATTTTTGTGTAATGCGGCCCAATAGATACGAAAAGCTGCAGCGTCGATATCGTTTAGAGATGGAAGGATATCAGACGGAAGTCACTATGTTAAAGAAACAATTACAATCGTTGCAAAAGTTTGCGTCTGATCAAGAGAAAGCAGAAGCAAAAGAAGCGAAGGAAAGAAGGAAGTTAGCAAAGCAAAGAAGAAATAGAAGGAAAAAGATGCTATCTTCCTCCTCTTATCCTTACTCTCAAAGAGATGAAGTCGATGATGATAAAGACAGTGATAATGAAGAAGTTAACACTACAAATAGCACGATTGAAGAGGAGGAAGAAGATGAAGTGAGGGGTGAGGAACCTGCACTTGACACCTCTCATAGCGGTACATCTTCTGTGGCATCGGCTGAAGTATTGGTCGGTCGAAGAAAGAAAGAAGGAAAAGAACGCGATGAAGGAGTTATGGATTACTTGCATGATACGATGGCAACAACAGTGAATAGAAGTCGAGAGAATAAGAACAGATTTTATCATGCAGATTTTTAATATTCCTCCCCATTCCTAATTGAGTTTAAATTGTTTAAAGTTCTGTTCTAAATTGTTTATGGCGATTGAATTTGCAAGAGACCAAAAGTCATTGACCCTCGCCCTTACGTTTGATAAGTGATTGCTTAAAGTTTTCGAATCCATTCTTGGAGGAAGATTTGTTGAAAAAAGTATATTTCGATTGAAGAATGAAGGGTTTGAGTTCAAAAAGAAAAAATTAAGGTGATTAATTTGATGTCAACAATGAACTAAGAGCACATGCAAAACAAAACAAGCTTGATAGACTTAAATGTCTCTTTCTATCTCCTACAGTTTAACATATTAAGTCTTTTAAAGGGTTGATACGTCGATCACAAAACGATACTTCACATCTCCCTTCACTGTTCTCTCCCATGCTTCATTCACTTGACTTGCATTGATCACTTCCACATCAC
>VFQN01006704.1_pt1 | contig 12916 bp, 18 predicted proteins | sample 3512371 | NCBI WGS metagenome assembly VFQN01 (sample SAMN10412370, study PRJNA504923) | tailings metagenome | isolation source: Replicate 2 from Balatoc abandoned mine | place: Philippines: Itogon, Benguet | collected 2017-08-28
ACTGTTTATTTGTGCTTCTTTGTCTTAATTATACCATTTTTACTGTAAGGATATTGCTTTTTATGTAAATCAATGTATAAAAATGGTTCTTCTCCATCATAATCAGTAATGAAAGTGCGGCTTCCTTTGTAGAGTGAATAACCACCATAATTTTGAGGTAGTTCTTTGGCATATTGCCATTCGCCGTTCAGTTTAAAGATATATTCGTTTTTTAATAAATCAAAATAGGACTGAAGATTTGGGAAATAGTAGTAACGTAGGAAACAATTAGTTTCAGGATCAATGTCGAGTTTTTTATTTTGCTCGGCTATTTGAGAAAATGATAGATTAGAAGCAAATACAAAAAGTATAGCTACACCAATAGATTGCCATTTCATGATTTTCGTAGATTTGGGATAAACAAAAATTTCAAACAAATATAATTATAATGTTTGAAAATCCCTAATCAACGAAGTCTTTGTCTTCAAAATCTTTATTGATTATTGAAATACCTTTTTGCAACAGTAAATTATTTGGGTATGTTATTTTTTCGCCGTCCGTTGTTTTTAGTGTAACATGGAAAGCATTGATGTCTTCAATTTCTGCCTGAATGGGAAAATCTTTATCGTGTATTTTAATAATATCACCAATTTTAAACGGAAAGAAAAAGAATAGTATAATTCCCGAAGTTACATTACTTAAAATAGACCATTGTGCAAACATGGCGACACCAATGATAGTAGCTACCGATGAAAATGTTAAAAGAATATCACTTTTTTCAACTCCCCAAATTGTAATTAATGCGATGATAGCAAGAATGTTCAGAAGTATATGAATATACTTGATAATCAAATTAGTTCTTTGCTCAATAGCATGATTATTTAAAGAATATTTCTTTACGATTTTAGCAGTAAAAATGCGTAATATGATTAACAGAAATAATACAATTCCTGTTGCAAGAAGTTCTATAGTATATACTGAAAGCTGATTCAAAACTATGCATTTAAATTAAACAAATAATGATAAACCAAATCGGTTGGCAATCCTACAACATTGGTGTAAGAACCTTCAATTTTATGGATAGCCATTAAGCCAATCCATTCCTGAATACCATAAGCTCCGGCTTTATCAAACGGTTTATAATTATCAATATAATAGTTGATTTCGGCATCGCTAATTGAATTGAAAGTAACTTTGGTCACACAATGCAAAATATCGGTTTTGGTAACTGTTTTAAAACAAACGGATGTAATGACTTCGTGTGTTTTACCAGCCATAGCTTTTAACATTTGAACAGCATCATCTTTATCTTTGGGTTTTCCTAAAGCTTTATTTTCAAACCAAACAATAGTATCACTGGTTACAATAATTTCATTTGATGAAATATCATTGTTAAAAGCTTCCGATTTTAATTTGGCTAAATAATTAGTAATTTCAACACCTTGCAGATGATCAGGATAAATCTCTTCGATTTCTCTAATTCTGATTTCAAAGTCCAAGTCTAAATCTTTAAAAAAATGCTGTCTTCGAGGTGAACCTGAAGCTAAAACAATTTTATATTCTTTTAGTTTCTCTTTAAGCATTGAATTTGATATTTAGGTTAATAATCAAAACGGAAAGTATTCCGAAGAAAATGACAACTTTTAAAACACTACTTAACAATCGAAATTCTTTAGCTGTTATTGCCGACCATATTTTTACAGCTACAAAAATCATTGGACTGATAATAAATAGTAAGGCATAAATTGTAGCAAAATACAATTGTGTGTCCATTAAATGATTATTGACATACCATAGTAAAACTAAGGTAGCAATTACGGTTAAAACTGTAACAATTTTGGTTGTTTTAGGAATTCCGATAAGAATAGGCAGCGTTTTCATACCTTGGCTATTGTCACCATTAATATCTTCTAAATCTTTGATGATTTCTCGAATAAAATTAATGATAAAGGCAAATACGGCATAATCAAAGAGTAATTCCAGCCAAAGTCTCATTTGGAACCGGTTGCCTTGGTCTGTAGCCGGAATAATATCAAAAAGCCCTATAATTAACACGCTCAAAGCCAAAGCTAAAGATACGATGATATTCCCAATAACAGCTACTTGTTTAAAGCTTGTGGCATATACATAAAGCAAAAGTGAAATAATAATAAAAATTCCGAAGAAATTATCTCGGTAAATTAAACTTGACAGATAATAACCAATAAGAGAACCGGCAATAGTGAATCCAAAATACAGATTGTAAGCCATACTTTCTGATATGCTTTTCCCGACGATAACTTTATTTGGACGGTTTTCATTATCTGTTTCTTGGTCCATAATATCGTTGATAATATAACCTCCGGCAGCAATAAAAACAGTAGCTAAAACTAATAAAGCAAATTGCCAATCGGCTAAAGCTAATTCTACTTTTTGAAGCTTTAAAAAACCATATCTAAAGATGATTTGCATAAAAGCAATCATCACTAAATTTTGAAAACGTATTAATTTGAGGAATTTCATTTTTGAATTTTACACTTAAAAAATTAAAATTAAGAACTAATCGTGTTTTCCGTTATAATATAAATGCCATTTTCCCTGCACTTTCATGACTTGTTCAATTACCTCACGAACGGCTCCTTTTCCACCGTTTTTATGCGAAATATACTTTGAAATTGCTTTAATTTCAGGACTTGCATCTTGTGGACATGTAGGCAAGCCAACTAATTGCATCACGTGATAATCGGGAATGTCGTCACCCATATAGAGCACTTGATTGGGTTTAATATTATACAGTTCAGTGTATTCTTTAAACGTTTCTACTTTATCCGGTGAACCCAAATGAATATCGGTAATGCCAAGATTTCTCAATCGAATGCGTACACCTTCGTTTTTTCCGCCGGAAATAATGCATACATGATAACCGCTTTCTACCGCAGCTTTCATCGCAAAACCATCACGGATATTCATAATACGGAGCATTTCGCCATGTTCAGTAACATGTACCGAACTATCGGTCAAAACACCATCCACATCAAAAATAAATGTGGTAATATCATTCATGACTTCTTTATAACTTTTTTCCATCGTCTATAATAGATTTTGTAAGCAATTTATATATTTCTATCTGGTTTTCTTCTTTCAGAAAATTCAAATGTGAGTTAATCGTAATAGTATCGTTTCTTTTTGCCGGACCGGTTTGCGCTTCTTTTGGGGGAAGCGAAATAATTTTGTCGGCTGTTTCCAAAATAAGCGGTTTTAGCAAATCAAAAGGTAAATTATTTTCTCTACAAATATTTTCTCCAATTTGATACAAGTGATTCGTGAAATTGGAAACAAAAACGGCAGCGACATGTAATGCTTTTCGTTGTTCTGAATTTACTATATAGAAAGCATTTGATACTTCTTTTGCTAAAGTTTCTACTGTTTTTAAATCCGATTCGCTTTCGGCTTCAAGGCAAATAGGAATCTCTTTAAAATTAACCGATTTTGTTTTTGAAAAAGTTTGCAACGGATAAAAAACTCCTTTTCTGTTTTTAGAATTTAAAATAGCCATTGGCATACTTCCCGAAGTATGAACAACCAATTTATTTTCAAAAGGGATAGCGTTTGAAACCTCTTCAATAGCAGAATCGCTAACGGCAATGATATACAAATCAGCATCTTTTAGCTGATGAAAATCAGAAGTCAGATATTCAAAATCGAGTAGGTGTGACAACTTTTTAGTATCACGAGCCAATACTTGAAGAAGATTGATTTGATTGCTTTTAAGGAAAGCCGAAATCAAATGTTGAGCAACATTGCCGGCACCAATCACTACTACTTTAATCATTTGGCTAAAATACTAAAATTAGCGTTTATATAAAATCATAGAAAGATAAATAAACGCTAATTTTAATTTGGGCGTTTCCCGCAATGGCGGGTCGGGCTATTCACTACAATCTTTTTGTTCGTGCCTCACAAAAAGGATTTTCGTTGCTATCCCTAACGCAAACCAGAGACTATGATGAGACATTTTAGGGTAATAATTACTTCGTTTCAATAGCAAATATCTTTTTACCATTTTCACCCAAATAATGACTTAAAAGTTTTTCATAGACTTTATATCCGTCATCAGCATTAGTAAAAATAACAATTCCTTGCTTTGATTTTGGTAATAATACAGCAATGGTTTGACAACCTTCATCGGCACCACCATGTGACAAAGCAAATTCATCATTCCCTAAATCATAAATCAGAAAACCTAATCCAAAATGTTTATCTTTTTTGATTGTCACTTGATTTCGTATCATTTCCTGATATACTTTTGCATTTAAATTATCCGGATTGAGTAAGCTAACCATAAAATTACTGTAATCGGTAATGGTCGTCAGTAAATCATCGGCAGCATTTTCGGTTTTGTTTTTATAAGTTGGATAGGGTTTTCCTGCATTATTGTAACCTATAGCAAATCGTGTTTCATCGATTTTTTCATTCCAAAAATATTGGGTATCGGTCATTTTTAAAGGTTCAAAAATCAATTCAGAAGCCAATTGATTCAGCGACTTTTTAAATTTCTTTTCCAATGCTTTTCTAAGGTATTCAAAGCCTTCACCTGAATATTGATAATGTGTTCCGGGTTGGAATTCAAATTGTAGTTTATGGTTTCGCCAATTAGGAAAGCCCGATTGATGTGATAGAATATGTCTTGTGGTTAAAATTTTATGGTTTTTATCTTTAGTAATATCAGTATCAACCCAATAATGATACAAAGGTTCATCCAAACTCCATTTTCCCTGACTAATTAATCTCAAGGCAACCATAGCGGTAATTGGTTTGGTTAACGAAGCAACGTTAAAAATAGTATTATAAGGTGTGGTAATACCATTTTGTAATTCTCCATAAACTTTTACTTGCTGCAATTTTCCGTTATTGATAATGCCAATTCCTAAAGTCGGTATATCGATTTCTTTCAGCCATTTTTCTATTTCAGGATCGTTACCAAGGATAGATAAGCGATTATTAGCATTATCATTGACTTGATGATCAAAACTCAAACTTTTCGATAATTTCCAAGTACCATTTTCTACTAACCAAACATGAGTAAATCGAGCTGAACCGGCATATTTTTCAGGATTTCCTTCAATTGTTTCATAAAAACGATGATTTCCTTTTTGAATAGCTCCGTAAAGAGAATTATTTTGATATAATGGGAATATCTCAGTGCTTTCTGGAACTAATTCTCTTCTGGATTGATAATTTTCAGGTGATTGACACAATCCGTTTTTTAAATCATTGATGAATTTTTGTTTGTTGGAAATACCGCCTTTGTCGTGAAAAAACTCAAAATCATTACTTAATAAATTTTCAAATTGACTAATATCGCAAGTATTGAAACCAACCGAAAAAAGTAAGCTATCTTTAGACAAAATGTTTTTATAAAGGTCACTTATTTTTTCAACTTGTGTATATCCGTATTGAGGAAACAGGAACAAAAAAGTGAAGAAAGAAAAAAAAGTCTTTACCATGATTAATTTTTTTGGCAAAGATTTAATTTTAGAAGTTTTATATCCAAAAAATCCACCCGACAATAACCCGACAATTCCCTGACAGCTTTATATTATGTTGAAATTCAGCTTGTAAAATAATTCTTTTTTACGGTCTATTTGAGCAGTGTTTCTAAGAATGATATATACATTTGACAAAACTAAAATAATCATTGTTAGTAAACTTATCTTATTTCCGGGTTTTAAAAAGATGATCAGCATAAAAAAAATAGGAGCGAGAATAGTCCAAAGTATTTGAACGGAAATAATTTGTTTTGTGATGCTGTTTTTTTGTTTCAGTACAAACATTAATAACAAAGGAATCAAAACATTTAATGGTGGAAAAATAACAAATGGTAATGATGAAAGATTAATTAGTTTCAGAGTTGCATAGTTTATTGAATCTGTTTCTGTTTCTTCTTTTTCTTTTAATAAAACAGTTGTGAGTAGTTCTTTTTCGTTGATGTTTAAAGCTTTTGCCAAAACTTTCAGCGTATGACCTTTGGGTTCGGTTCCGGCTTCAATACGTTGAATTGTTCTTACAGAAACACCCGATTTATCGGATAACTCTTCCTGAGTAATGTTTTGTTGTTCTCGTATGTTTTTTAATTCGGACATTTTTTGAGTTTAGCGTAGTCTTAAAAAAGACTAATTTAAGATTTTATGGATATATAATCAAGAAGATAAAAGCAAATAGGTTGATTAAAAGTACAACTCCATAGACGAGATTTGCTCTGCCGCTGTTTAGAGACAACATTACAGTGAATACAGATAAAGCCAGTAGAATAATTGATTTAATTTCTAATCCTAAAATGATTTTCATGTCATAGATAATACAAACTATCGCTACACTTGGGATTGTCAATCCAATACTTGCTAAAGCGGATCCGAGTGATAGATTTAAACTAGTTTGAAGACGATTCTTTTTTGCAGCATTAATTGCAGCAATTCCTTCGGGTAATAAAATGATAGCTGCAATAACAACCCCTACCAATGTTACGGGTAAATTATAGCTAATGATAATGCTTTCAATTTTAGGAGAAAGTGTTTTGGCTAATAATACTACAATTCCTAAACTGAGAAGGAGAAAAACAAGGCTTGTAAGTAACATTTTGTTGCTGATTACTGTGGTATTTTCAGTTTGATTATCTTCAGCAGAAAGGAAATATTCTCTGTGTCGGCTGGTTTGGGCAAATAGAAAGAAACCATAGATAATCAAGCAAACAAGGGAAGCAAAAATGAGTTGTGGCGTGGAGTAGAAAGAACCGTGAACACTTTCCGTAAAAGTAGGAACAACAAGTGTAAAAACTATGATTGAAATTAAGGATACCAATACAATTGTAACCGAATGCTTGGAGAATGTTTGTTCATGATGTTTCATTCCGCCAATAAAAAGAGAAAGGCCTACAATTCCGTTGAGAATAAGCATTGTGGCGGAATATACAGTATCACGTGCTAATGAAATGGTTTCTTCTCCGCCTGAAAACATAAGTGAAATAATGATTGAAACTTCAATTACAGTAATGGCAACGGCAAGAATTATTGTCCCATAAGGTTCCCCAACTCTGTGAGCAATTATTTCGGAATGGTGAACAGCTGACATGACACTCAAAATCAATAATAGGCTTGCCAAAGTTTGAAAAAGATTACTGTCCGGTATCAATCCCGAAAAAAATAGAATCCAAGCTAGTATTGGTATAATGATTGTCCATTGAAGCAGTTGTTTCATTTGTCTTTATTTAAATTAAACGGAGTAATACTGAAGCTATCTCCAAAAAAGAATAACCATTTTATACGGTAGTTTTCAAATTTAATTAAATAGTTGTGAATTATCAATAAGTTTGAATGAAAATCCAGAAGTTAAAAAAGTGATTTTCTCTTTAATAAGTTGAAAAACAGGGAGATTTCGTTCTTGAAAAAGAAATTTATATGTGTAAAGCATTAAGAAGGTTTCAGTTTACTTTGATAAGAATCTGAATATAAATCTTTTAATTTAACAAAAAAATCCCGTTTCGTTTTCACTCCACGGGATTCCTTCATCAAAAACTAACCAACCAAAATTTATGTAACTAACCCAAATTTATTTTTTATCTTCAATTTTCGCTTTTGTACCATCAGTTCTGTAGTAATAATAGCTGTTATCATCTGAATAGTTTGAAGCATAATCGTTATAATAATCATTTGTGCTTCCATAATAAGTGTAAGCAAACCCTTGGTTTCTAGTAACACCTTTTATATTACCATACATGTTAACAATTTGTCCGCGGCTGTTGTAAGTAATTCGCATTCCGCCAATTTGAGTAAGACCAAATCTGTTATATTTCATATAAACAGTTCCAATTCTACTAACTCTATCGTTACCATCATAATTGATAAACGTATTTCCAACGCGTCTAACGCGACCAAAACTGTCATGCTCAATCAATACACCATAATTTATAGGTCTTCTTACTGAAGCGGCACTAGCCCTTTTTCCTGCAGTTCTATAGAAGTAAGTACTTCCTTGAGAGTCTTGCGGACGAGTATTGAAATCGAAATCACCATTTGGAAAAACAAAAAATTCAATGCCTCGTTCTATAAAAGATATTGGCTCATCAAAGCTATATCCGGCTCTTCTTTCCATTTCAGAAGCAGTTCTCACTTCTGATGCATTTGCTGCACTTCCTATTAATAAAATGCTTGCGGCTAAAAGTGTAATTGTTTTCATAACTTATCTTAATTTGAATTTTTGCTTACTCTTTCGATTTTCAGCTTCTTCGAACAGAAATGTTTTCCGTTGATAAGCATATTTCAATTGCTGTGCCAAAGTCATAAAAGAAATTCTTAAGGTTTGATTAAGAGGTTGTAATGAATTGATAGCTAATTATTTGAAATAAAAAATCCCAAAAACCGTTTTGGAATTTGGGATTTTACGGTTGGGCGCTTGGCGAAGAAGCGGATTTCGAAGCACTAAACTGTCTGCCAGCACTGAACTTGATACGAAGCAAAAAGTTTCATTTAAGCACTGAACCCGCTTTTTTGCCAAACGCCTGTTATAGGGCGTTTTTCCTTGCTCCGCCATTGTCCTTTAGCTTATTCGTTAGTTTAATTTTTAGTTCTTTGTAATTGTCCAAAAAAAATTCTGATAATATTATCTTCTTGTCGCCATTTGTAGATATTATTGTTTCTTCAAAATTCCCAAGTCTTGTTGAGCTAATTTGTGTTTTGTATCCAATTAAATCATTAAAATCATAACTTTTCTTTTTGAAGATGATGTTTTGGTGAAAAAAAAGCTTGTCAGACACTTCAATAAATATCATTTTTCTAAGCGTTTCAAATTTAATAAGCCAAACAAGAGTTATAGTAAACAAGATTGTCATAAAATAGTCTATCCATCTTAGTTTTAAAAAGTCAATTGGATAATTGTCAATTATAATTTTACCCGAAACAATTATTAATGAAATTGCTAATAGCGGAAAGAGGAAAGCTTTATATGTAAGTTTTGATTTCATTTCTTTTCAATTTGAAATCCATACATAAAGTTGTTCAAATGTCCGTCAGAACTTTCAAGTCCTACAATGTCCATAAGTTCTTCAAGATAACTACAAATTCTTTCGCGGTCTTCTGTGTCAATTTGTAAGTAAAAGTCTGAAAATCTATCAAGTCCGATTTTAATTGCGTTTTGATAATCTTTGTCAGTTGAGTTTCCTTTGTCTGCAAGTTTTTTAAAGTCGTCTGCAACAAGATTTATTTTTTCTGTCAGAACAGGTTTTAGTTTAGGGTCGCCAATTCCTGGATAAAAAAGTTTATCGTCTTGTAGAAATTTTTCTTTGCTTTTAAACTCTTCAAATTTTGTCATTGCGTTTTCTGGTGTTTTTATTTGTCCTTGTCCACAAGCAGTGAAAAGAAGTAAAGTCAGTCCGATTATTATGTTCGTTGTCTGTCTCACGGTCGTCTTTTTAAAATGTATCATAACGTTCTGTGACTTGCTCTCAGTGGCGTTGAACCAACACCAAGCCATTACAAATATAACAAAACATTCTATTCAGCAGCGGATTTTCTGTAGGAAAATCCGCAAGTAGTCATTGAAGCAAACCGCTGTTGTAAACAGTTTATTTTTCTACGTCGATTGTAATTTCACCATTTAGTTCTACGAATCTATCTTTGTCAGGAATTTTAATAAATAGTTTTATTTTATTATCATCGGTTGATTTAGGTTTGAATTGATAATTAAAGAATGTAGAATTATTACTATTTACTTTAATTTTTTTGTTGTCTTCAATTTTATAGAACTCGTATTTCGGTAGTTTATGTCCAAATGGATGAAGTAAAACAGCTATACTATCTTTTTTTCCAACTTTTGATGTTTTACTATGAGGAACTCCAACTAAATGTAGGGAATATAAAAAATCTTCTTCAGTTTTCTTTATAGAATCTTTTAGGTTCTTATTTTCCTCTTCAAGTAAAGTAATTTTTTCAGTCAAAATTTTTAATTCTTCCTGTTCGATATCATTTCTATTACAACTTAAAGTAATAATGATTAATGTCGTGAGTAGTATTTTTTTCATAAATTGTTTACAACGTGCCGCGGCTTTGCGCAGTAGCGGTAAATTTAAAGAAAAATGTTATGCGGAAGACAAGGTTTCAGGAATCCGTTAGGATTCCGGCGCAATGCTTACCAGCAATTGCGCGAAACCGCTGTTAGTGGCTGGCTTTTATAATTACCAATCCAAATTTTCAAGTTCCTTTATTCTTTCTGTTGTCTTTCTGATTAGGCAATCTATTTTCATTTTATTTTCATACGAACCTCCACCATTTCCTGGATCTTGACTTTGAAATTTACAGTCTAAATCTCTAAATTTTATCCAAGCTTTTTGAGCCTCAATTAAGTTCTTTTTGTCAGTTTCTTTTAGTTCATTTTTGAGTTTGTTATAGACAAGATTTAATTTAGTATCAACTTTTTGATATTCTTCATAAAGTTCTCCTTCTCCAGTCACAGATTGTGAAAAAGCGAAAGTAGAAATAAATAAAAATAATAGGCAGATGGTTTTTCTCATTTTGAAGCGAATGTTGTTTAAGCTTGCCACTAACTTGTATATACATGCAAGTTTCATTTGTAAATACTTATTGTCGTTTGTAAGTATTTGTTATTGTAAATATATAAAAAATCCCAAGCACTATTCCGTTACTTTATGTATTCCTTTATAAACGGTTAATTGTGTTTTGAGTGTTTCAATTTCTTTTTCCTTTTCCAGCAGTTGGGCTTTTAGGTCTTTTTCGGCTTTGGTTTCATAGGGAATGTTGAGTTGTTCGCCCAATTGCATTAAAAAATTGTGTTTCACCGCCAAACTAATCCGCCACAAGATGCTAAACTGTAAAGAAGAATGCTTAAAATATCTATTGAGCGTAGTAGGCGCAATATCTAAATATTGAGCAACACTCAATTTCTTGATTTTGTTTTGCTCAATATGCCATTGGATAAAGTTTCCCAAATGTTTTGGGTCATCTGTTCGCTTTTTTTGGTATCGCTTGCTAAGATCAAACATGTTTTTATGTGTTATTTTTACTATAAATATAGTATTATAATCAATTACTTAGTATTTATAGTTAATGAAGTTAATCTTAAAGATAAACTAAGTTATCTATAAAAGTTAATTTAACAGGTCTTTAAGATTAACTAAGTTAGTCATAAAGGTAAAATTATAATGTCTTTAAGATTAATTAAGTTAATCTTTAAAGTAAATTTACTTAGTATTAAAGATAAATTAACTTAATCTTTAAAGTATGATTACTTAGTATTAAAGGTATTGTTTTATTTTTAAATATTGAAAATGAATGTTTTATAGATTTACTTTTTTAGTATAAAAAATCCCAAAAACCATTTTGGTGTTTGGGATTTTATCTTGTTGAATGTGTTTTTGAAATTTAACGTTTCGCTGTTTTTTAGTTTTGGTTTAAGTTATCTACCAAAATTGCCACCATTTTTTTTTATTTTCAATAGTTTGTTTGCTTTTTAATTTTTTGTACAAATTATCAAACTGTTCAGCTAGTTTTAGATATTCGTTAGCCCAACCATTTGATAAAGATATTTCTTGGTAAGTTGAAGTTGGTGCAAATTCCATATTAAGTTTGTCTAAAGTTTCAAAGTCGCAAAACCCAATTTTTTCAATGTCTGTATTTAAATCAATTAAAAATTCCTTTCCATTGTCATAACCTGCCCAAACCGTATCAGTTTCGTCTGTTGTCCAACTTTTTATAGTTTCTAAAATGCTTTTTACTTTTTGAAAGTCATTATAAAATGGAATTTTGTCGGTAAACAATTTATAAGTTTCATCATCTGATTTTTTATACAACTCTGTCAAAGTGTTTTTCGTGTAGTCAAATGATGTTAGTCGTTTAGAAATTAGTTCTATGTCTTGAAGTTTGTTAGAAATTAAAGACCAAGTACTTTCCAAGTTGTCTCCAAAAGCTGCCTTTTCTGCTGGTCTGTTATTTCTACAAATTCCGTCAATATCGCCACCATACGAATTGTAAATTTTCAGTTGCTCCCTGTTTAAGAGTTCTTTCATAAAATAGGCTAACTTCTAAATATTTGCAAGTTCTATTTGTTAATACTTATTGTCATTTATAAGTAATTGTTATCGTAAAAATATAAAAAATCCCAAAAACCGTTTTGGAATTTGGGATTTTATCTCGTTGGATGTGTTTTCACAAAAGCTAGCTTACAAAATAAAAGCTGAATGTGAAACACATTCGGCGGCAAAAAATGCCGAAACTTTCAACTTAGCACTTAACCCGCCATTTTGCCAATGTGATGTTATATGCAGTAATATTCATTCCGTAATCATATAATCAAAATTTCCACTTTTTGGAATTTCAATTATTTTCTTTTCTTGTAATTCGTTTGTTGATTGTGTGTAAATAAAATGATACCACCAAATAAAAAATTCTTGAAAAGTTATTTCGGATGTGTAATCTAATTTTGAATAGATTTTTTCGGCATAATTTCTATGTTTTTCTAAAATTTCAAGTAGTTCCGGAAGAAAATCCTGAGATATTTTTATGAAAATTTCGTTATCCTTTGCTGAAACTATGTTTTTTGATGAGGTTTCATTAAACTCATCTCGGTTATTTCCATAAATGCTTATGTATTTATTTTCGGTTATTTCTTGATATTGATTTCCATAAATTCCGAAAGATTCAATGTTTTGATTTGTGTTTTCTGAAATTTCGTAATAATAATTCTTTCCGTTTCTTAGCGGTCTGACTTCTTGTTTTAAGAAATGTTTTTCTACATTATCAATCTGCCAAGAGTCCAATAAAACATTGCTTAAAATTAAGAAAGACCAAATTTTGAAATTTTGAGTTTTTGAAATATCGGTTTTTTCAAATTCAGATTTAATTTTTGGAAGATTTTTAATGATTGATTTTGTAATGTCTTTAGAAATTGGTTT
>VFQN01006705.1_pt1 | contig 12915 bp, 12 predicted proteins | sample 3512371 | NCBI WGS metagenome assembly VFQN01 (sample SAMN10412370, study PRJNA504923) | tailings metagenome | isolation source: Replicate 2 from Balatoc abandoned mine | place: Philippines: Itogon, Benguet | collected 2017-08-28
TCGCCAACCGGCTGCTGCGCCGCGTGCGCGACTACGTCGAGGTCAAGGGCGACGGCCGCATCGTCAAGGCGCAGGCCGAGCGCGCGCTGGCGATGCTCGACGTCGACCCGCTCGGCTTCGACCTGATGGACCGCAAGCTGCTGGAAGCCGTGATCCACCGCTTCGACGGCGGCCCGGTGGGGCTGGACAACATCGCCGCGGCGATCGGCGAGGAGCGCGACACCATCGAGGACGTGATCGAGCCCTACCTGATCCAGCAGGGCTTCCTGCAGCGCACGCCGCGCGGCCGCGTGGCCACGCTGGCGGCCTACCGGCACCTGGGCGTCACGCCGCCGCGGCCCGGCGGCGCGGCCGACCTGTTCGGCGAGTAGGCCGCAGTCCTTCGGCGCCTCGCGGCCTCAGTCCCTGGGCGCCTCGCGGCGCTTGCGCCAGGCCAGCAGCTCGCCGACGAAGCCGCGGCGGAAGGCGACCACGCAGACCACGAAGATCGCGCCGATGATCACCGTCACCCACGAGCCGACGCGGTCGGCGAGGAAGTTCTGCAGCCCGATGATGGTGAAGGCACCGATCACCGGCCCGGCGAAGGTGCCCATGCCGCCGAGCAGCGTCATCAGCACCACCTCGCCGGAGAGCGACCAGTGCGCGTCCGACAGTGTCGCGAAACCCAGCACCACCGTCTTCAGCGAGCCGGCCAGCCCGGCCAGCGCGGTGGACAGCACGAAGGCGAGCAGCTTGTACTTGTCGACGTCGTAGCCCAGCGAGACGGCACGCGGCTCGTTCTCGCGGATCGCCTTGAGCACCTGGCCGAAGGGCGAGTGCACGACGCGCACGATGAACAGGAACACCGCGACGAACACCGCCAGCACGATGAAGTACAGCAGCGTGTCGTTGGCGAGGTCGACCAGGCCGAACAGCTTGCCGCGCGGCACGCCCTGCAGGCCGTCCTCGCCGCCGGTGAACGGCGCCTGCAGCCAGACGAAGTAGACCATCTGCGCCATCGCCAGCGTGATCATCGCGAAGTAGATGCCCTGGCGGCGGATGGCGATCAGGCCGACCACCAGGCCGATCGCGGCGGCGAACAGCGTGCCGCCGAGCACGCCGAGCTCGGGTGACCAGCCGGCGCTCTTGATTAGCCAGCCGGTGCCGTAGGCCGCCGCGCCGAGGTAGGCGGCGTGGCCGAAGGACAGCAGCCCGGTGTAGCCGAGCAGCAGGTTGAAGGCGCAGGCGAAGATCGCGAAGCACAGCGCCTTCATCATGAAGATGGGGTACAGGCCGGCGAAGGGCGCGACCACCAGCAGGGCCAGCGCGAGGCCCCAGGCGATGCGGGTCGAGCGGTCGATGCCCATCAGCGCTCCTTCCCGAACAGGCCGGCCGGTCGCAGGATCAGCACGATCGCCATGATCACGAACACCACGATGTTCGAGGCCTCCGGATAGAACACCTTGGTCAGGCCTTCGATCAGGCCGAGCGCGAGGCCGGTGAGGATGGAGCCGAGGATCGAGCCCATGCCGCCGATCACCACCACGGCGAAGACGACGATGATCAGGTTGCTGCCCATCAGCGGCGTGATCTGGATGATCGGCGCGGCCAGCACCCCGGCCATCGCCGCCAGACCCGCGCCGGCGGCGTAGGTGAGCATCACCATCAGCGGCACGTTGATGCCGAAGGCCTGCACCAGCGCCGGGTTCTCGGTGCCAGCGCGCAGGTAGGAGCCCAGCCGCGTGCGCTCGATCAGGAACCAGGTGCCGAAGCAGACGATCAGCGAGGCCACCACCACCCAGCCGCGGTAGTTGGGCAGGATCATGAAGCCGAGGTTGGTGGCGCCCTGCAGCAGCTCGGGCACCGGGTACTGCTGGCCGGAGACGCCGAACTGGTCGCGCAGGATGCCCTCGGCGATCAGCGACAGGCCGAAGGTCAGCAGGAGGCCGTAGATCGGGTCGATCTTGTAGAGCTGCTTGAGCAGCGTGCGCTCGACCACCAGGCCGAGCGCGCCCACCACCAGCGGCGCGACCAGCAGCGCCACCCAGTAGTTCATGCCGAAGTGCTCGAGGCCGAGCCAGGCCACGTACGCGCCGAGCATGTACAGCGCGCCGTGGGCGAAGTTGACGATGCCCAGCAGCCCGAAGATCACCGCCAGCCCGAGGCTGAGCATGGCGTAGAACGAGCCGTTGACCAGCCCGAGCAGCAGCTGCCCGAGGAAGGCCTGCAACGGGATGCCGAAGATCTCCATGGCGTGCGTGGACGTCGTTGCTTCAGGCGCTCACTTCCACAGCGCGCACTTCGATTCAGCCTTGGTCGTCCAGGCCGCCTCGCCCTTGAAGGTCTGCACCACGTTGTAGTAGTCCCAGGGCTCGACCGACTTGTCGGGCGACTTCACCTGCATCAGGTACATGTCGTGGACCATGCGGCCGTCGGCGCGGATGAAGCCGCCCTTGGCGAAGATGTCGTTGACCGGCGTCTTGCGCATCTGCGCCAGCACCTTGTCGGCGTCGTCGCTGCCGGTGGCCTTGACGGCATTCAGGTACTGCAGCGTCGCGGAATAGTCGCCGGCCTGGATGGAGCTGGGCATGCGCTTGACCTTCTCGAAGAACTTGCGGCTCCAGGCGCGCGTCTCGGCGTCGCGGTTCCAGTACCAGCTGTCGGTCAGGTACATGCCCTGGGTGGTCTTCAGGCCCAGCGAGTGGATGTCGTTGATGAACACCAGCAGGCCGGCGAGCTTCATCGTCTTGGTGATGCCGAACTCGTTGGCCGCCTTGATCGAGTTGATGGTGTCGCCGCCGGCGTTGGCCAGGCCGAGGATCTGCGCCTTGCTCGCCTGCGCCTGTAGCAGGAAGGAGGAGAAGTCGGTGGCCGACAGCGGGTGCTTGACCGAGCCGAGGATCTTGCCGCCCGCGGCCTCGACGACCTTGGTGGTGTCACCCTGCAGCTGCGCGCCAAAGGCGTAGTCCGCGGTCAGGAAGTACCAGCTCTTGCCGCCCTGCTGCACGACGGCGTTGCCGGTGCCCTTGGCCAGCGCCACCGTGTCGTAGGCCCAGTGCACGGTGTAGGGGTTGCACTGCTCGTTGGTCAGTGCGGCGGTCGCGGCGCCGATGGCGATGAACGGCTTCTTCTTCTCCGCCGCCACCTTGGCCATGGCCAGCGCGGTGCCGGAGTTGGTGCCGCCGATCAGCATGTCCACGCCTTGCGTGTCGAACCACTCGCGCGCCTTCGAGGCGGCGACGTCGGCCTTGTTCTGGTGGTCGGCGAACAGCACCTCGACCTTCTTGCCGGCCACCGCGCCGCCCATGTCGGCCACGGCCATCTTGATCGCCTCGACGCCGCCGGCGCCGTCGATGTCGGAGTACAGGCCCGACATGTCGGTGATGATGCCGATCTTGATGACGTCGCCCGAGATCTGGGCGTGGGCGCCGGTGGCGGCGGCGAGCGTCAGTGCACTGGCGGCGGCGATCTTCTTGAGCTTCATGGTCTGTTCTCCGTGGGTTGAGCGAGAGGATGGCGTCAGACGCCGAGGTACTCGTGCAGGCGCTCCATGCGCGCCGGCAGTTCGGACTGGGTGAACTCCTGGATGACCTGGCCGTGCTCCATGACGAGGAAGCGGTCGGCCAGCGGCGCGGCGAAGCGGAAGTTCTGCTCCACCATCACGATGGTGTAGCCCTGCTTGCGCAGCGCCACCACCATCTCGGCGAGCTTCTGGACGATCACCGGGGCCAGGCCCTCGGAGATCTCGTCGAGCAGCAGCAGCTTCGCGCCGGTGCGCAGGATGCGGGCCACCGCCAGCATCTGCTGCTCGCCGCCCGACAGCCGCGTGCCCTGGCTGCCGGCGCGCTCCTCCAGGTTGGGGAACATGGCGTAGATCTGCTCGACCGACATGCCGCCGTCGGCCAGTTTCGGCGGCAGCAGCAGGTTCTCCTGCGCCGACAGGCTGGAGAAGATGCCGCGCTCCTCCGGGCAGTAGCCGATGCCCAGGCGCGCGATGCGGTGCGTGGGCAGATCGATCGCCTCGGTACCGTGCACCTTCACCGAGCCCTTGCGCGAGCCGGTCAGGCCCATGATGGCGCGCAGCGTGCTGGTGCGGCCGGCGCCGTTGCGGCCGAGCAGCGTCACCACCTCGCCCTCGTCGACGTGGAAGTTCACGCCGTGCAGCACGTGCGATTCGCCGTACCAGGCGTGCAGGTCCTTCACTTCGAGGAAGCGCGCGGCCATCTCAGTGGGCTCCCTTGAGCTCGACGTTCGCGCTGCCCATGTAGGCCTCGATCACCGCCGGGTTCTTCGACACCTCGGCGTAAGGACCCTCGGCCAGCGTGGCGCCGCGCGCCAGCACGGTGATGGTGTCGGCCAGGCTGGCCACGACGCTCATGTTGTGCTCCACCATCAGGATGGTCCGGTCGGCCGCGACGCGCCTGATCAGCTGCTTGATGCGGTCGACGTCCTCCAGGCCCATGCCCTGGGTCGGCTCGTCGAGCAGCATCAGCTTTGGCTCCATCGCCAGCGTGGTGGCGATCTCCAGCGCGCGCTTGCGGCCGTAGCTCAGCTCCACCGCGGTGAGGGCGGCGTACTTGTCGAGGTCCACCGCGGCGAGCAGTTCCATCGCGCGGCCGTTGAGCGCATCGAGGCTGCGCTCGGGCCGCCAGAAGTGGAACGAGGTGCCGAGCCGGCGTTGCAGCGCCACGCGCACGTTCTCCAGCACGGTGAGGTGGGGGAACACCGCCGAGATCTGGAACGAGCGGATCACGCCCCGCCGCGCGATGTGGGCCGAGGTCTCGCGCGTGATGTCCACGCCGTCGTAGACGATGCGCCCGGAGGTCGGGGTGAGGAACTTGGTCAGCAGGTTGAAGCAGGTCGTCTTGCCGGCGCCGTTCGGGCCGATCAGCGCGTGGATGCTGCCGCGCCGCACCTTCAGGTTGACCTGGTTGACCGCGACGAAGCCCTTGAACTCCTTCGTCAGGTCGTGCGTCTCGAGGATGTGATCGTCGGCCATGTCAGACATTCCGGCTGGCGTGGGGCAGGCGGCCGCCGAGGCGCTGCGTCAGCGTGGCGGCGGCGCGCTGCACGGCCTCGCGGTGCTCGGCGCCGCCGTCAGGCCCCAGCGCGCTCTTGTGGATGCACACGCCGACGCCGGCCACCGGCTGGCCCGAGGCGTCGAACACCGGCGCGCCGATGCAGTAGACGCCGGCGCGCACGCCCTCGTCGTCGATGCTGTAGCCGCGCGTCCGCGTGGCGGCGAGTTCGTCGAGAAGATCTTCGAGGCACGCCGCACCGCGCCCGGTCAGCGAAGTCAGCGCGTCGCCGGCGAACAGTTCGCGCACCGCCGCCGGCGCGTGGAAGGCCAGCATGGCCTTGCCGGTGGCCGCCAGGTGCGCGGGCAGCCGCATGCCGACGTTGAACGCCAGGCCCAGCGGCCGTCGGCCGTTGCGCGCGCCGATGTAGACGACGTCGCGCCCGTTGAGCACCGAGAGGATCACCGTCTCTTCGGGCGCACCCTCGCCCGCCCAGAGGGCGTTGAATTCCTGCGTGATGCCCGTGCTGGAGACGAACGCTTCGGCCAGTGGCATCACGCCCGGGCCGATGCGGAAGGCGCCGTCGTCCTGGCGCTGCAGGTAGCCGTAGCGCAGCAGTGTGTTGCACAGGCCGTGCACGCTGCTCTTGGGCAGGGCCAGCTCGCTGGCCAGCCGCGCCAGGCTCATGGGCTCGCGGCGCTGGGCCAGGCGGTCGAGCAGCGTCAGCGCGCGCGACAGCGCCGGCACCAGCGCAGGGGAGCTGCTGGCGCGGGCACTGGCTTGGGCGGCGGCGTGATGGGACTGCATGTGCGGGATGTCATTTGTTCGATGGGTTGAACGATCTTCAACCTATCGAACGCGCGCCAGTGTAGGCAGCGTCAACGCTCCGCGCCGCGTCGCCGCGGGTTATTGCTCAGAGGGATTGCCCGCGGTGGCGCGCGGCGTGCACAGCGAGCCGACCGCACACAGACCGGCGACGATCGCCGCGGCACCGCCGGCCAACACGGGCAGGCCGAGGCGGTGCGCGTTCCACAGCAGCAGCGCCGTGGCGACCAGCAGCACCATGAACAGCCCCCCCGCAGCAGACGCGGCAACGCGGTCCAGCGGCGGATCGAAGCGCTGGGCATGCGCGATGTCGAAGCCGGGCTTCGGCCAGCGCCGCGCCACGTCGGCCGGGCGCCAGCCTGGCGGCTTCAGCCAGACGCGAACCTTGTCGGCCCAGGATTCGGCACGCCACGAATCCTTCGCCAGTTCCACGTAGACCTGCAGGTTGGCGCGCAGCGGGTTCCAGCTGCGCAGCGGCGAGCGCGTGCCGTAGACGCAGGGCTCGTGGTCGTCCTCCTCGACGTAGGTGCCGAACAGGCGGTCCCAGACGATCAGGATGCCGCCGTAGTTGCGGTCGAGGTAGCGGTCGTTCACCGCATGGTGCACGCGGTGATTGCTCGGCGCGCAGAACCAGCGGTCGAACCAGCCCAGCCGGCCGATCTGCTGCGTGTGCACCCAGTACTGGTAGAGCAGGTCGATCAAGGCCACCACCGCGAACACCAGCGGCGGCACGCCCGCCAGCGCCATCGGCAGGTAGAAGATCCAGCCCGCCACCCAGCCGCCGCTGGTCTGGCGCAGCGCGGTGGAGAGGTTGTAGTCCTCGCTCTGGTGGTGCACGGCGTGCGATGCCCAGAACAGCGCGATGCGGTGCCCCGCGCGGTGATGCCAGTAGTAGAGGAAGTCGTAAGCGATCAGCGCACCGATCCACACGGCGATCGAATCGGCCGGCAGCCGCCAGACGGCGAGGTGCTCGAAGATCGCCATGTAGATGCCCACCGTGAGCAGCGTGACGAACAGCCCCGTGAGCTGGCTCATGATGCCCAGGCCGATGCTGCTCAGCGCGTCGGCCAGGCGGTAAGTGTCGCGGCCGCGCCAGCGCCCGACGGCGAACTCGAGCGCGATCAGTGCCAGGAACACCGGCGTGGCCAGCACGATCACCTGCGGACCGGTCAGCGCCACGCCAGCGCCTTCAACGAATGCAGCCGCGTGCCTCGATCGGCCAGACGGCCTCGACGCGGCCCGCCTCCAGCCCGCCGCGCACCACGATGTAGTGCTCGTGCAGGTTGACCGTCGGGTCGCAGTGTCCCGGAATGAGCCAGACCGTGTCGCCCAGCGCCGGCAGCGGCGCGCCGCCGCGCTTGCGCAGGATGCCGTGCTCGTCGCCGCCGTTGACGAACTCGACGTCGTGGCCGTGCACGCGAGGCAGGCCGGAGTCGATGGCGTGCGACTTGTGCCCCGCGTCCACCACCACGTGCGAGCTGCCGGCGCTCATCACCTGGCTCTTCAGGAACAACGCATGCTCGAAGACCGGCGCGTGCGGCGTGGCGTGGTTGTCGGCGTAGTCGCGGTCCATGAACACATAGCTGCCGGCCTGCAGTTCGCCGTACAGGCCGCTGGCCGCCTCGAGCACGAAGGTGCCGGTGCCCGCGCCGGTGACCAGCGGGCAGGCGATGCCGGCCGAGGTGACGCTGGCCTGCGCGGCGCGCGCCAGGCTCACCGCGTGGCGGATCGCGCTCTCGCGCTCGGCCGGCGTGCGCAGGTGCTGGGCGCGGCCGTGGTAGGCCTGCAGCCCGGCGAAGCGCAGGCCGTGCGAGACCACCTGGTGGGCCAGCGCGACGGCTGCGGCCGGTGCGACGCCGCAGCGGCCGTGGCCGACGTCGACCTCGACGTACACGTCGGCCGTGCTGCCCGCCGCCTTCAGCGCCTCGGCGAGCCGGTCGACGCCGAGCGCCGAATCGACGGCGATGGACAGCTTCACGCGCCCCGCCAGCGCCGCCAGATCGTGCAGCTTGGCCTCGTCGATCACCTCGTTGCTGACGTAGATGTCGCCGACGCCGGCCTCGGCCAGCGCAATCGCCTCCGAGGCCTTCTGCACGCACACGCCCACCGCGCCGGCGGCCACCTGCCGCCGCGCGATCTCGGCGCACTTGTGCGTCTTGGCGTGCGGGCGCAGGCGCATGCCGTGCATGCGTGCGAACTCGGCCATGCGCGAGAGGTTGCGCTCCAGCGCGTCGAGGTCGACCACCAGCGCCGGCGTGGCGATGGCGGCCACCGGATCGCCCACGCGGGCGGCAGCAGCGATGCTCATGAGGCACTTCCCACGCTGGTGCGGCGCGCGAGCGCGTCGCTGAATTCGTCGTGCACCGCCGCGTCGAGGTGGCCGGTGTCGGCCCAGCCGACCATCGAGAGCCCCTGCGGCGTGTACAGCACCCGGTTGATGCTGGCGTTGCCCAGCTGCCAGGTGCGCGGCGCGCTCAGGTCGGCACGGGTGGCGGCGCGGTACAGGCAATCGAGCACGCCGCCGTGCGCCACCACCGCCAGCACCTCGCCCGGATGGCGCTGCGCCAGCGCGGTGATGCAGTCCACGCAGCGGGCATAGAACGCGGCCAGCGTCTCGCCGCCCGCCGGGCCGAAGTCGGGGTCACGGCGGCGCCAGCGCTCGCTCGCTTCGGGGTGGTCGCGCTCGATCTCGGCCCAGGTCAGGCCCTCGAAGACGCCGAAGGCACGCTCGCGCAGGCCCGGCTCGGGCCGCGGCGCGAGGCCGAGCCGCTCGGCCAGCGGCTGCGCCGTCTGCCAGGCGCGCTGCAGGTCGCTTGCGTAGACGACGCCCACGCCCTCGTCGGCCAGGGCGTCGGCCAGCCGGCGCGCCTGCCACAGCCCCTTGTCGTTCAGCGGCACGTCGAGCTGGCCCTGGATGCGGGTGTCGACGTTCCAGGCCGTCTCGCCGTGGCGGATGGCGACGATGCGGGTGATCTGCCCCTCGGGTGCGTGCGGCATGCTCACCCGATCAGCCGGCGGTTGAGCGTGTAAGTGCCCGAATAGGTGGCCTCGGCCAGCACATGCGGATAGATCGCCTGGCGCACCTGCGGGCCGGTGAACACGCCGTCGATCGGCGCGCGCGCCACGTTCAGCGCATACAGCGTGAACACGTAGTGGTGCACCAGCGAATCGTTGAACGGCGGGAACGGGCCGTCGTAGCCGAAATACTGGCCGGCCAACTCCTTGTCCTGCGCGAACCAGCCGGTGTAGTCGTTCAGGCCATGGCGGGCGCCGTGCAGCGTGGCCGGGCCGCTCTTGCCGCGCGCGGTGAAGCCGCGGCTGAACTCACCCTCGGCGATCGAGGCCAACGAGGCCGGCAGGTCGACCATCACCCAGTGGAAGAAGTCGACCCGCGGCAGGTCTTCCGGCACCTCGCGGTCGCTGCGATTGACGTCGTCGCCGCGGCTGGGCACGTCGAAGTCGTGGCAGATCAGCGCGAACGACCGCGTGCCCGCCGGCGCCTCGCTCCAGGCCAGGTGCGGATTGAGGTTGTCGGAGAAGCCGACGCCGCCGTCGACACGGCACCCCGCGGCGCAGCGCACCGGAATGCGGTCGCCGTCGACCCAGCTCTCGCTCCAGAGTCTCATCGCGAAATCCCTCCTCAGACGCCCCAGACGATCTCTTTGTCGGCCGCGTGGGCGCGTTTCATCATCTCGATCATCGGCCAGGCGCGCTGGCGCAGCGACACGCCCTCGCGCGGCCCCAGCGTGCGGCCCTCCGCCTCGGCCTCGCGCTCGGCCTTCGCACGCGCCGCCTCCTCCTCGGCGACGGCTTGCTCGATGGCGGCCATCGCCGCCGGCATCGCCGCCGGCTCGATGATGCCCTTCGGGCCCGGCTGCTTGCCGATGATGCGCAGCACGTGGTCGCCGGTCGGGCCCATCATGATGAGGTCGCCGGCGGCCTTGGACTTGAACTTGTAGATCATGCCGGGTGCACGGGCGGGTACATGTACCCGCGGTTGAACGGATAGGCCGATTGTGCGCCCGCGAGCGCGCCGGCGGTCGGATCGCCGTCGGGCCGCGCCGCCAGCATCTGGTGCAGCGAGATCCAGCCGCGCTCGAAGCTCATCGCGCTGCCGGCCAGGTAGAGCCGGAAGGCGCGCACCACCCGCTCGCCGGCGATGCGCCGTGCCTCGTCGAGTTGCGCCTCCAGCGCATCGCTCCAGGCCCACAGCGTACGGGCGTAGTGGGGCCGCAGGTTCTCGACGTCGAGCGCCTCCAGGCCCTGGTCGGCCATCACCTCGAGCACGTGCGAAGCATGCAGCAGCTCGCCGCCCGGGAAGATGTAGCGCTCGATGAACTCGCCCATGCCGGCGCCGAGCTGGTGGTTGCGCGTGCCACCGGCGGTGATGCCGTGGTTGAGCAGCAGTCCGCCGGGCTTCAGAAGGCGGCGGATCTTGGCGAAGTAGGCTGGCAGCTGCGCCAGCCCCACGTGCTCGAACATGCCGACCGAGGCGATGCGGTCGAAGGGCTCGTCCTCGGGCAGATCGCGGTAGTCGAGCAGCTGCATGTTCACGCGTCCGCGCAGGCCGCGCGCTTCGATCAGGCGGTTGACGTGCGCATGCTGGTGGCGCGACAGCGTGATGCCGGTGGCCCGTACACCGTAGTGCTCGGCCGCCCACAGCAGCAGGCCGCCCCAGCCGGCGCCGATGTCGAGGAAGCGGTCGCCGTCACGCAGCATCAGCTTGCGGCAGATGTGATCGAGCTTGGCCTCCTGCGCCTGCGCCAGCGTCATGGTGCGGTCGCGGTAGTAGGCGCAGGAGTAGACGCGGCGCGGGTCCAGCCACAGCGCGTAGAAGCCGTCCGAGACGTCGTAGTGGAACTGCACCTGCCGCGCATCGGCCTGCGGGTGGTGGTTCTGGCGCGAACGCAGCTGCTGCCACAGCGTGCGCCACCAGGCCAGCGCGGGGGGCGGCACGGCGGCCTGGCGCGGGTCGCCGGCGAGCTGCCCGGCGATGGCCATCAGGTCGCGCAGCGTGCCGTCGAAGTCGAGTCGGCCCTCGACGTAGTCTTCGCCGATGCGGCCGATACGGCCGGTGGCCAGGTGGGCGAGCGTGCCCAGGCCCTGCAGCTTGAGCGTGACCGCGGCCCGCTCGGGGCCGAGCCGCTGGCCGCCCGGCAGCTCGAGCGCCAGTGGGTGAGTCAGACCGGCGAGCCGGCGTTCGAGGACGGCGTCGAGAGCACCCATGCGCGCAACCTCCTTGCGCGAGGGACTCTAGCCAGCGCGAGGGGTTCCGCGCGTGCGCCCGCTCAATCCCCGGATGCGGCCGCGGCGATGCCGCGCCGCGCACGCACGGGGCGGCGCGGCAGCGGCACCACGCGCGGCGTGGCCGCAGGCGCGAGCAGCGCCTCGAACTCCTCGGCGGGGAGGGCCGGCGCAAACAGCCAGCCCTGGAACTCGTGGCAGCCGCAGCGGCCGAGGAAGCGCCGCTGCGCCTCGGACTCCACGCCCTCGGCGATCACCTGCAGGCCCAGGGCGCGGCCGAGGTTGACGATCGCGTCGACGATGCTGGCACCACTGGCGTCGCCGGGCAGGTCGGTGATGAAGCTGCGGTCGATCTTCAGCCGCCCGATCGGCAGCCGCTTGAGGTAGCCCAGGCTGGAGTAGCCGGTGCCGAAGTCGTCGATCGCCAGCATCACGCCGAGTGCGGCCAGCGCGTGCACGCGCGACAGCGTGTCCTCGACGTCCTGGATCAGGATCGACTCGGTCAGCTCGAGCTCGAGCAGGTGGCCGGGCAGCCCGTGGTCACGCAGCACGCGAGCCACGCCGTCGACGAAGCCGGGCTGGCGGAACTGCAGCGCCGACACGTTCACCGACATGCGGATCGGCCGGCCCTGTGCATGCCAGCGCGCGGCCTGCGCCACGGCCTGGCGCAGCACCCAGTCGCCGATGGCGACAATGAAGCCGCTCTCCTCGGCCACCGGGATGAAGCGGCCTGGCGACACTTCGCCGAGCTCGGGGTCGCGCCAGCGGATCAGCGCCTCGGCGCCGACGATCGCGCCGCTGCCCACCGCCACCTGCGGCTGGTAGTGCAGGCAGAAGCGGTCGCGCGCCAGCGCCTGGCGCATCGCGTGGTCGAGCTGCATGCGCGTGCGCAGCTCGGTCTCGCCGGCATCCTGGCGATGCTTGTGGAAGCGCCAGGTCGCACGGCCGGCGCCCTTGACCTCGCGCATCGCCGCATCGGCATGGCGCAGCATTTCGTCGAGGCTGGCGCCGTCGGCAGGATGCAGCGCGATGCCCACGCTGGCGGTCACGGTGAAGTTCAGTCCGTCGAGCGTGAAGGGCCGCTGCAGCGAGTCCATCACGCGGCGCGCCGTGGCCTCGGCGCCGGCCGCGTCCGAGCGCTGCACGAGCAGCACGAACTCGTCGCCGCCGAGGCGGGCCACGGTGTCGATCTGGCGCACGCTGCCCAGCAGCCGCTCGCCGATCTCCACCAGCACGCGGTCGCCGAAGGCGTGCCCGAGCGTGTCGTTGATGTGCTTGAAGTGGTCGATGTCCAGCAGCAGCAGGGCGAACGGCTCGCCCTCGCGCGCGGCCAGCGCCAGCGCGCGCTCGACGCGTTCGGCCAGCAACGCGCGGTTGGGCAGGCCGGTGAGGGCGTCGGTGTGCGACAGCGTCTCGATGCGCCGGCTGGCCGCGATGCGCTCGGTGATGTCGCGGAACGAGAACACGCGACCGATCGGGCGGCCACGGCTGCACTGCGGCATCACGATGCGTTCGAGCACGCGCCCGCCGTGCAGCTGCAGCACGTCGCTGGCCTGCAGCAGCGTCGCCTCGGCGATCTCGTCCAGTCGCCGGCCGTAGGCCGCGGGGTCGACCACGCTGCGCCGCATCCAGTCGACGATGGCCTCGTCGTCGCGTTCGAGCAGCAGGTCCTCGGGCAGGCCCCAGAGTTCGGCGAAGCGCCGGTTGCAGCGGCGGATGCGGCCGGCCAGGTCGGTGACCAGGATGCCGTCGGCGGTCGACTCCAGCGTGGCCGCGAGTTCGGCGGCGGCAAGCTCGAGCTCGCGCTCGCTGCGCTGCTGCGCGCTGCAGTCGTGCAAGGAGACGAGGA
>VFQN01006706.1_pt1 | contig 12915 bp, 12 predicted proteins | sample 3512371 | NCBI WGS metagenome assembly VFQN01 (sample SAMN10412370, study PRJNA504923) | tailings metagenome | isolation source: Replicate 2 from Balatoc abandoned mine | place: Philippines: Itogon, Benguet | collected 2017-08-28
ATCCGATCTGGCTGCGTTGTCGGCGACTCGACGGGACTCCGTCCCGCCTTCGCACAGCCTTGCCAGATACGGCGCGAAACCCCGCTCGCGACGGCGCCGGATAAGGAGCCGCACCCTAGGGCGGCCGAGCGGGGGAGTCGCGGAATATCGGTGTGGTGACGGTCGTTGAGCGGCATAGTTCGGATTTCAATCAACGATCTCAGGAGATGAGTGGCCATGCAGTTCGGCATCTTCACCGTCGGCGACGTGACGACCGACCCCACGACGGGCCGGACGCCGACCGAGCACGAGCGGATCAAGGCCACCGTCGAGATCGCCAGGAAGGCAGAGGACATCGGCCTCGACGTCTTCGCGACCGGTGAGCACCACAACCCGCCCTTCATCGCGTCCAACCCCACCGCGACCCTCGCCTACATCGGCGCGCAGACCGACACCATCATCCTCTCCACGGCGACGACCCTGATCACCACGACCGACCCGGTGCTGATCGCGGAGGACTACGCCAAGATCCAGCACCTGACCGACGGCCGCGTCGACCTGATGATGGGCCGCGGCAACACCGGCCCGGTCTACCCGTGGTTCGGCAAGGACATCCGCCAGGGCATCAACCTGGCCGTCGAGAACTACGCGCTGCTGCGCCGTCTGTGGACCGAGGACGTCGTCACCTGGGAGGGCAAGTTCCGCACGCCGCTCCAGGGCTACACCTCGACGCCGCGCCCGCTCGACGGCGTGCCGCCGTTCGTCTGGCACGGCTCGATCCGCAGCCCCGAGATCGCCGAGCAGGCGGCGTACTACGGCGACGGCTTCTTCCACAACCACATCTTCTGGCCGGCCGGCCACACCCAGCAGATGGTCGACCTCTACCGCCGGCGTTTCGAGCACTACGGCCACGGCGCGTACGACGAGGCGTTCGTGGGGCTCGGCGGGCAGTTCTTCATGCGCAGGAACAGCCAGGATGCGGTCGACGAGTTCCGGCCCTACTTCGACAACGCCCCGGTCTACGGCCACGGGCCGTCGCTGGAGGACTTCTCCGAGGCGACCCCGCTGACCGTCGGCTCTCCGCAGCAGGTGCTCGAGCGCACGCTCGGCTTCCGTGACTACGTCGGCCACTACCAGCGCCAACTCTTCCTGGTCGACCACGCCGGCCTGCCGCTCAAGACGGTGCTGGAGCAGCTCGACCTGCTCGGCGAGATCCTCCCCGAGCTGCGCAAGGGGATGGCGGAGGGCCGCCCGGCAAACGTGCCGGACGCCCCGACGCACGCCTCGCTGGTCGCCGCCGCCGGAGGCGCCAAGGACGCGACCGTCTATGCCGCCGCCGACAGTGCGACGGGCCACCGTGCCGAGGACGCCGCCCAGGACGTCTCCCAGGACGCCGAGGTGACCGCATGACCTCGCTCGTCGTGGTGTCGGCCGGGCTCTCCCACCCGTCCTCGACGACGCTGCTCGCCGAGCGGCTGACCGCCGCGACGGTGGAGGCACTGGAGGACGTCGACGTGACGCACGTCGAGCTGCGTGACCTGGCGCACCAGCTGACCGACCAGCTCCTGACCGGCTTCCCCGGCCCGGAGCTGGCGGCGGCGCAGGCCGCACTCCGGGCCGCGGACGGCGTCGTCGTGGTCACGCCGGTCTTCTCGGCGTCCTACTCCGGCCTCTTCAAGACGTTCTTCGACGTCCTGGGAGCCGGGGCGCTCGACGGGACGCCCGTGCTCGTCGCGGCGACCGCAGGCACGGCCCGGCACTCGCTGGTGCTCGAGCACGCGCTGAGGCCGCTCTTCGCCTACCTGCACGCCGTCGTCGTGCCGACCGGCGTCTTCGCCGCGACCGACGACTTCGCCGGCACCGACCTGGACGCCCGGATCAGCCGCGCGGCCGGCGAGCTGGCCGTCCTGATGGGCAAGGTCCGGGCGGCGGACAGCGCCGCGCGGCGGCGTACGGTCGATGAGGAGATCGCCGAGCCCACGCCGTTCGAGGAGCTCTTGCGCCGGGCGTCCGAGCGCTGAGGGGTGAGTTTCATCGGCCGGCCGATGAAACTCCCGCCGGGACGACGAAACTTCATCGTCCCAGCGTGAGTTTCGTCGTCCAGCCTGCTCGTCCCGCCTGCTCAGTGCTACCCGCTCAGTGCCGCCTGCTCAGTGCCGCCGGCTCAGTGCCGCCGGTTCAGTGCTGGTAGGTGCCGTGCACGATCGCCCGCGCGGCGGTCTTGAACGCCAGGTTGAAGGACACCACGGCCGCCGAAGCATCGGAGTCGACGCCGAGCGTTTCCTCCTTGACCGCGTGGACGACGAAGTAGTAGCGGTGCACCTGGTCGCCCTCGGGCGGGGCGGCGCCCATGAACGCCTTCGTCCCGGCGTCGTTGCGGCACATGAAGGCGTTGCCGGGCAGGTCGGCGCCTTGGGCGCCCGCACCGGCGTCGAGCGAGGTCACGTCGGCTGGGACGTCGACCAGGACCCAGTGCCAGAAGCCACTCGGCGTCGGGGCGTCCGGGTCGAAGCAGGTGATCGTGTAGCTCTTGGTCTCCTCGGGCGCGCCCTCCCACGACAGCTGGGGCGAGGTGTCGCCCGCCGCCGCGACCTGGTCGTCCTTCAGCGGCGCGCCGTCGGACACATCGGTGCTGGTCACGGTGAAGGACGGCACGGCGGGCAGCAGGTCGTAGGGGTTCGGGCTGACGGGACGGTCGAGGGTCATATCGCTCCTATCGCATGCGCGGTCTTGCCACGAACGTAGTCCGGTGACCGATCCGTGCCCAGGGGTGCGGCGACGGACCCGCGATGATGGACACGTGGACGACTTCCCGACGTACCCCTCCGGACTGCGGCTCGCCGACCGCCGGGTGGTGGTCGTCGGCGGAGGCCACGTGGCGCAGCGCCGGGTGCCGCAGCTGATCGCCGCCGGTGCCGACGTGCACGTCGTCTCACCCGAGGTGACTCCGGCGATCGAGGGCCTCGTCGGGTCCGGCGAGGTCACCTGGCACGAGCGGCCCTTCGCGGCGGCCGACCTCGACGACACCTGGTACTGCATCGCCGCCACCGCCGATCGAGCGGTCAACGAGTCGGTCTCCGCCGCTGCCGAGGAGCGCCGGGTCTTCTGCGTGCGCGCCGACGACGGCACCCGGGCGACGGCCTGGACGCCGGCGACCGGCCGGCACGACGGCGTCACGGTCGCCGTCCTCTGCAACCGCGAGCCGCAGCGCTCCGCCCGGCTCCGCGACGTGATCGTCGAGGAGTTGCGGGAGGGCGTCCTCGCCGCGCGGAAGCAGCGTGAGCGCTCCCCCGGCGTCGTCCTCGTCGGTGGCGGCCCCGGCGACCCCGAGCTGATCAGCATCGCCGGGCGCAAGGCACTCATGGACGCCGACGTGGTCGTCGCCGACCGGCTTGCTCCGCGCGAGCTGCTGGGCGACCTGCCTGCCGACGTCGAGCTCGTGGACGTGGCGAAGCTGCCTCGGGGACGCTCGGCACAGCAGGAGGAGATCAACCGGGTCATCGTCGAGCGGGCGCTCGAGGGGAAGCGCGTTGTGCGCTTCAAGGGCGGCGACAACTTCGTCTTCGGGCGCGGCTACGAGGAGGTCATCGCCTGCCGGGAGGCGGGTGTGCCCGTGACGGTGATCCCCGGGCTGACCAGTCCGGTCTCGGTGCCCGGCGTGGCCGGCATCCCGGTGACGCACCGGGGGGTGGCCCACGAGTTCACCGTCGTCTCCGGGCACCTCCCGCCCGGTCACCCCGACTCGCTCACGAACTGGGCCGCCGTCGCCTCCATGCGCGGCACCGTTGTGCTCATGATGGCGGTCGAGAACGCGCCCGCCATCGCGACCGCGCTGGTCGACGGCGGCCGGCCCGCGACGACACCGGTCGCCGTCGTCTGCGACGGCACGATGCCGGGGGAGCGGACCGTGCTCGCGACGCTCGGCACGCTCCGGGACGTGCTCGAGGCGGAGGCGGTCAAGCCTCCGGCGATCGTCGTCGTCGGCGACGTCGTCGCCGTCGCCCACCCGGGGCAGTTCGCGTAGTGGCCACCGTCGTCGAGATCTCGGATCCGGCCGACTCGCGGCTCGGCGACTACCGCGACCTGCGCGACGTGGAGCTGCGCAAGCATCTCGAGTCGGAGCACGGCCTCTTCCTCGCCGAGGGCGAGAAGGTCGTACGCCGTGCCGTCGCCGCCGGCTTCCGCCCGCGGTCCTTCCTGATGGCGCCGCGCTGGCTCGACGGCCTGGCGCCGGAGCTCGCGGCCTCCGACGTGCCCTGCTACGTCATGCCGGAGGCGCTCATCGAGTCGGTGACCGGCTTCCACGTGCACCGGGGTGCCCTGGCTTCACTGGAGCGGAGGCCGCTCCCGTCGGTGGCGTCCGTGCTCGACGGCGCCCGCTCGGTGCTGGTGCTCGAGGACATTGTCGACCACACCAACGTCGGTGCCATCCTCCGCTCCGGCGCAGCCCTGGGCTTCGACGCGGTGCTCCTCGCGCCGCGATGTGCCGATCCGCTCTATCGGCGCTCGATCAAGGTCGCGATGGGGGCGGTGTTCACCCTGCCGTGGACCCGGCTGCCGTCCTGGCCCGACGCCCTGCCGTCGCTCTCGGCGCTCGGCTTCACCACCGTGGCGCTCACTCTCGCGCCGGACGCCGTACCGATCGACGAGGCCGTCGCCGGGGTCGACCGGGTGGCGCTCGTGCTCGGCTCGGAGGGCCACGGCCTCTCCCCGCGGTGGGAGCAGGCCGCCGACCGGCGCGCGATCATCCCCATGGCCGCCGGCATCGACTCCCTCAACGTCGCCGCCGCCACCGCCGTCGCCTGTTACGTCACCGCGCGTCGTTGACGTGCGGATTGGTCACCAACCGCAGATGTTCGCCGGCCAGATCTGCGGATTGTGACCAATCCGCAGTGCTCGGCAACCCGCCGGCCAGATCCGCGGATTGTGACCAATCCGCAGCACTCGGCAACCCGCGTCAGATCCACCGCCGGTACTTGAACAGCGCCCACAGCGTGACGCTCACGAGCAGCATCAGCACGAGGGCGAAGGGGTAGCCGAAGGCCCAATCGAGCTCGGGGATCTGGTCGAAGTTCATGCCGTAGACGGTGCCGACCAGCGTCGGGGCGAAGAGGATCGCGGCCCAGGCGGAGATCCGCTTGACGTCGTCGTTCTGGTCGATGCTGGCCTCGGAGAGAGCGCGCATCTCCTCGTTCTGCCGCTGCGCGACCAAGGTGGCGTTGACGGTGAGGATGTCGCGGAGCAGCTGCCGGAAGCCGTCGACCTGCTCGATCACCTGGGTGAGGTGGTCCTCGACGTCGCGCAGGTAGCGTCGCAGCTCCTCGTCGGTGCCGTACTTGTCGAAGCCTGCCGAGAGGTTCTTCAGCACGGTCGCCAGCGGCCGGGTCGCACGCTGGAACTCGATGACCTCGCGCGAGAGCTCGTAGATGCGCCGGGACACCTCGGGGTCGCTGCCGAAGACCTCGGTCTCGATCTCGTCGATGTCGTTGGCCAGGCCGGCGACGACGGGCAGGTAGCCGTCGACGACCCGGTCGACGATCGCGTAGAGGATCGCCTCGGGACCGAGCGCGAGCAGGTCGGGGTTGCTCTCCAGGCGGCGGCGTACGGCGGCCAGATCCGGTGACTCGCTGTGCCGCACGGTGAGGACGAAGTCGCGGCCGACGAAGAGGTGGACCTCGCCGAAGAGGACCTCCTCACGCGCATCGTCGTAGTGCGCCGGGCGCAGCACCACGAAGAGCGTGTCGTCGTAGCGCTCGAGCTTGGGACGCTGGTGAGCCTTGATGGCGTCCTCGACGGCCAGTTCGTGGAGGTCGAACTCGTCCGCCAGGGACCCCAGCTCGTGGTGATCGGGTCGGTAGAGCCCGATCCACGCGATCGCGTCGTCGTGGTCGCGCAGCGACCGGTAGGTGTCGGCGAGAGACGTGGGGGAGTCGACCCGGTCCCCGCCGACGTAGACGGCGCTGTCGACGACGCTGACGCGGTCGCCGATGCGCTCGACGTCGAGGGAGGCGCCGGGGGCGCTGTCGGGTCGGCGCGAGCCGGGACGGCGGACGCGGCCGGTCAGCGAGCGGATCGGCTTGAAGCTGCGGTCGGACATGGCGACACCTCGTGGTGAGTACCGGCGGTGGAGCGGCGACTGTCGCTTGGCACTGCTCTCACCTCCGTCCGCGACGGGTCTGGTCCGACGTCGGGAAGGGTACGCCGCGGCTCGGCCTGGAGCCAGGCTCAGCCCGCGGGCCAGCCCGCGGGGAAGTCGCCGGCGACCTTGTCGTGTGCCTTCTGGAGCTTCTTGCGCTGCTTGGTGGCGAGCCGGTCGCCGAAGACCCGGCCGACGGTGTGGTCGGTCTCGTGCTGGAGGCAACGGGCGAGCAGGCCGTCGCCCTCGAACGCGACCGGCTCCCCGTCGAGGCCGGTGCCGGTCACGCTCGCGAAGTCCGGCCGGGCGCACTCGACGAAGGCACCGGGGAAGGACAGACACCCCTCCTCGTCCTCGTCGAGATGCCGTTCCCGGCCCTCCGGCAGCGTCAGCACCGGGTTGCACACGACGCCGAGCGTGCGCCGACCCGACGCGTCCGGGCAGTCGAAGACGAACATCGCCACGTCCTCGCCGATCTGGCAGGCAGCCAGGCCGACACCGTCGGCGGCGTACATCGTCGCGACCATGTCGGCGGCCAGGCTGCGCAGGGCCTCGTCGTACGACGTCACCCGCTGCTGCGGGCGGTGCATGACCGGCGTCCCCCAGCGGGTGATGGGTCGGACCGTGCCGCCCTGGGGCAGCGGGCCGTGCGGTGCGAGGGGCTCGTCAGGCATGTCGAGGAGCGTAGCCAGCGGGTGACCCACCCCACCGATCGGGCCGTAGCGCGCAATGTAACTCAGAGTTACAGTACCGTCATGGCACTCCTCCAGCCCCTGCGACCGGGCGGCCGGCACGGCCTGGCCAGCTCCGAGTCGCGCGACCCGATCGGCTACGCCGTCGCCGCCCTGGGCAGGCTCGCGCAGAGCGACCTGCTCGACCGGCTGCGTGTCCGGAAGCAGACCGAGCGCGCCGTCTTCACCGCGACCCGCAGCGGCTTCCGGACGCTGACGAAGGCGAGCAGGGGGTTCGCTCGCGCCGGCTCGCGCGATGGCTCGGGCATCCGGCCGGCGGCCGGCGTCTTCGACCTGACGCCGACCGAGGACGAGCAGTTGCTGGTCGATGTCGTGAGCGAGTACGCCGCAGAGATCCTGCGTCCGGCGGCCCAGGCCGCGGACGACGCCTGCGCGGCCCCCGCCGAGGTGCTGAGCGCCGGGATGGAGATCGGGCTGCCGATCCTCGGCCTCCCGGAGTCGCTCGGCGGCCTGACCGAGGAGCGCTCCGCCGTCGCGGGTGTGCTGGTGACCGAGGCCCTGGCCCGCGGAGACCTCGGGCTGGCGGTCGCCGCGCTCGCGCCCGGCTCCGTCGCCACCGCGATCGGGCTGTGGGGGAGCGAGGTGCAGCAGCAGACCTACCTGCCGGCGTTCACCGGCGACGACGTACCTGCCGCTGCGCTCGCCCTCGCCGAGCCGACCGTCCTCTTCGACCCTCTCGCACCGGCGGCGACAGCGACCCGCACCGATGGCGGCTTCCTGCTCAACGGCGTGAAGTCCGCGGTGCCGCGCGGCGCCGAGGCCGAGCTCTTCGTCGTGGGCGCGATGCTCGACGCAAGCCCGACCCTCTTCGTGGTCGAGGGCGGCGCCGGTGGGCTCGAGGTCGAGGCCGACCCGTCGATGGGCGTCCGCGCGGCCGGCCTCACCCGCCTGCACCTGCGCGATGTCAGCGTGCCGAACGACGCCGTGCTGGGCGACACCCACGGCGCGGCGTACGCCGCCTGTGTGCGACTCTCCCGTCTCGCCTGGTGCGCGCTGGCCGTCGGGGTCGGACAGGCGGTGCTCGACTACGTCACGCCGTACGTCAAGGAGCGCGAGGCGTTCGGCGAGCCGGTGGCCCACCGGCAGTCGGTCGCCTTCATGGTCGCGGACATCGCGATCGAGCTCCAGGCGATGCGGCTGCTGACCTGGAAGGCGGCCGCCCGGGCGGCCACCGGCCAGGACGTCGCCCGCGAGGTGGCGCTGGCACGGCGACTCTGCGCCGAGAAGGGCATGCGGATCGGCCTCGACGGCGTCCAACTGCTCGGCGGCCACGGCTTCGTGAAGGAGCACCCGGTCGAGCGGTGGTACCGCGACCTGCGTGCGATCGGCGTGATGGAAGGCGGGGTGCTTGTCTGATGCCCATCAACCTGGACGATCCGAAGCGGTTCCGCCCCTTGGTGGGACAGGCCCACCAGGTCGCGATGAACATGCTGCGACCGATCTCGCGGAAGTACGACCGCGCCGAGCACGCCTATCCCAAGGAGCTCGACATGCTCGCCGCGATGATCGACGGGCTCGCCGAGTCCGGAGCGAGCGAGGGCGCCGGCGCAGCTGGCGTGAAGCGCTCCGCGGACGACGAGGACGGCTCGGTCAGGAACGGCACCAACCTCGCCTCGGTCATGTCCATCGCCGAGATGTCCTGGGGGGATGTGGCGCTGCTGCTGTCGATGCCGCGCCAGGGCCTGGGCAACTCGGCCATCGCCTCCGTCGCGAACGACGAGCAGCACGAGCGGTTCGACGGCCTGTGGGCGTCGATGGCGATCACCGAGCCAGGCACCGGCTCCGACTCCGCCAGCATCCGTACGACGGCGGTGTTCGACCCCGACACGGACTGCTATGCCATCAACGGCGAGAAGATCTTCGTGACGTCCGGCGAGCGTTCCGACGCGGTCGTCGTCTGGGCGACCCTCGACAAGGAGCTGGGCCGGGCGGCGATCAAGTCGTTCGTGGTCCCCCAGGGCACTCCCGGCATGACCGTCGAGCGACTGGAGCGCAAGCTCGGCATCCGTGCCTCCGACACCGCCACCATCCGCTTCGAGGACTGCCGGGTCCCGGCGGCGAACCTGCTCGGCTCTCCCGAGATCGACGTCAAGCAGGGCTTCGCGGGAGCCATGGCGACCTTCGATAACACCCGGCCGCTCGTCGCGTCGATGGCGGTCGGATGCGCGCGCGCCGCACTCGACCTCACCCGCGAGCTGCTGTCCCAGGCGGGCGTCGAGGTCGACTACGACCGGCCCGCGATGACCCAGCCCGCCGCGGCGGCCAAGTTCCTCCAGATGGAGGCCGACTGGGAGGCGGCGTACCTGCTCATGCTCCAGGCGGCCTGGATGGCCGACAACCGGCGGCCGAACTCGCTCGAGGCCTCGATGGCCAAGGCGAAGGCCGGCCGCGTCGGCTCCGACATCACGTTGTCGTGCGTCGAGCTCGCCGGCACGCTCGGCTACAGCGAGGCCGAGCTGCTCGAGAAGTGGGCGCGCGACTCGAAGATTCTCGACATCTTCGAGGGCACCCAGCAGATCCAGCAGCTCATCGTCGCCCGTCGCGTGCTCGGGCTCAGCAGCGCCGAGCTCAAGTGAGCAGGGGTTGGGCGACGAACACCGTGTCGACGCCCCGCTCGGCCAGCGCGCCGTAGCGCTCCCGCTGCTCGGCGGCTGTGCCGGCGCGGGTCCGTACGGCGTACGTCGACGCTGCGGTGCCCGGCAGCCGACCCTCCGTCAGGCCTCCGTCTCGGGGGGCGCCACCTTCTTGGCCGGTGCCTTCTTCGCCGGTGCCTTCTTGGCCGGTGCCTTCTTCGCGGGTGCCTTCCTCGCGGGAGCCTTCTGCGTGGCGGCCTTCTTGGCGGCAGCCTTCTTCGCCGGCGCCTTCTTGAGCGGCAGCTTGTCGCTCGGCGTCGACGGTGCGGCCTTCTTCGGCGGCGGCGCCTTCTTGCCGACCACCCGGGCGACGTCGTTCGGCGTCCGGGCCGGTGCGGTTGTCCCAGCCTCGTCGGCCGGGTCCACGGGCTCGTCGGCCACCTGGAGGTGCGGCCGCGGTTGTGCCGGTCGGGCCGGAGCCGTGGGCTCGTCCGCGCCCGAGAGCCGCTTCGCGACCTCGCCCGCGACCTGTCCGGCGACGGTCAGACCCACGGAGACGACACCGCGTACCTGTTGGACGGCCTTGCCGGCGGCCGCCCGCGGATCGGCGACGACCTCGGACACCCCCTCCACCACGGCGTCCTGAAGCTTCTGGATCGGGCTCTTATCGCGCACCAGGGTCCCCTCCGCTCGCGTGCTTGGCTGTGTCTTGGATTCAAGCATGACCGTGGTCGCCGTGGGCATGCTCGTCTCGTGGCCCGGCAGATTGCACGCTCCTCCGACCGCACGGACCTGATCGTCGAGACCCTTGACACGGCGTTCGCTCCGCTGATGCGGGCCGATCCCGCCGCGTTCCGCCACCGCTACCGCACGATGGCGGCCGATCCGCATGCGTTCTACCGCGGCACGGCCTGTCTCTTCTACGCCGACGTGACGACCGACGAGGACCCCTTCTGCGACGACCGGAGCGGGCGGATCTGGATCCACGGCGACCTGCACGTGGAGAACTTCGGGACCTACCTCAACGCCGACGGGCGCCTGGTCTTCGACGTCAACGACTTCGACGAGGCCTACCTCGGGCGCTTCACCTGGGACCTCCAGCGGTTCGCCGCCTCGCTCGCGCTCGTCGGGTGGCAGAAGGCGCTCCCGGAGGACGACGTACGCCGGCTCGTCGTGCGCTACCTGCGGGCGTATCTGTCGCAGGTCGATGAGTACCGCCGCAGCGATGACGACGACTACGCCCTCCATCTCGACAACACGAGCGGACCGATCCGCGCCGCCCTGGTCACCGCCCGGCTCCAGCGCCGAGCCGACCTGCTGGACCGGCTGACCGTGGTGCGCAAGGGCGTGCGGCGGTTCGCCGAGGACGACGGCGTCCGGCGCCTCTCGCGGGGGGAGCGGCGCCGGGTCGTCGAGGCGTTCGAGGCCTACCTCGACTCCATCCCCGAGCAGAAGCGCTTCGACCGGGACCTCTTCTACGAGTTGCGCGATGTCGTCGGGAGGTCCGGCTTCGGGATCGGCAGCGCCGGGCTGCCCGCCTACAACCTCCTCGTCGAGGGGTACAGCCAGGCGCTCGACAACGACGTCGTGCTGACGATGAAGCAGGCGAACGTGCCGGCGGTCAGCCGCTACGTCGACACCGCGCAGGTCGAGTCCTACTTCGAGCACGAGGGCCACCGGACGGTCGTCAGCCAGCACGCGCTCCAGGTGCACACCGACCCGCTGCTCGGCTACACCGACCTCGACGGCGTCGGCTACGTCGTGGCCGAGCTGTCGCCGTACGAGGTCGACCTGGACTGGTCGGGCCTCACCGAGCCGGGTGACATCGCGGCCGTCGTCGAGCAGCTCGGCCGGGCGACGGCCAAGGTCCACTGTGCCTCCGACGAGGACAGCGACGAGAGTCTCGTCGATTTCCAGGTGGAGGGCGCCATCGCGTCGTGTCTCGACCGCCGGCGCCGGGAGTTCACCGCCTGGCTCACCGACTTCGCGCTGATGTATGCCGACCGGGTCCGCGACGATCACATCCGGTTCGTCTCCGCCTTCCGGGAGGGACGGATCGGGGTGTCGGCGACCTGAGGGCTACCGGCTGCCCCGGGGCCCCAGCAGGGCTGCGGATTGGTCACCAACGGTGCACGGGAGGGGCCTCGCTCTGCGGATTGTGACCAATCCGCAGACTCAGCGGACCAGGCCCGCCCCCACGCTCGGCACGGCGAGGAGATGCTGCGGCGCCCGGAAGCCGGCGACGTCGAAGGCGGAGTCGAGGGCGAGGGCGACCGCCTCGACCCGGTCGGCGGGGACGATCGCGACGCTGGAGCCTCCGAAGCCGCCGCCGGTCATCCGGGCGCCGACCGCGCCGGCGGCGAGGGCCGTCTCGACCGCCAGGTCGAGCTCGGGGCAGGAGATCTCGAAGTCGTCGCGCATGGAGGCGTGCGAGGCGGCGAAGGCAGTCCCGACGGCCGGCCAGTCGTCGGCGGTGAGCGCGTCGACGGTCTCCCGGACCCGCTCGATCTCGGTCACGACGTGGCGGGCCCGGCGCCGCACCCGGTCGTCGTCGAGCGCCTCGACGGCCGCGATCGAGGCAGCGCGCAGCGTCGGCACATCGAGCGCGGCGGCCGCGGCCTCGCAGTCGGCACGCCGCTCGGCGTAGCCCCCGTCGACGAGGGCGTGCTGCACCCGGGTGTCGGTGACCAGGAGCCTCAGGCCGGACTCCGCGAGGCTGAGCGAGACCGCCTCGGCGTCGCCGGAGTCGAAGTCGATGAGCAGCGCGGCGTCGATGACCGCGAAGAGCGAGACTGTCTGGTCCATGCCGCCCGTCGGCGCACCGGCGACCTCGGTCTCGGCGCGCACGCAGGCCTCCACCAGCGAGTGCCGGACGCGGTCGTCGACACTCACCCCTGCGGCGGCGCAGGCCGCCAGCGCGGTCGAGCACTCCAATGCGGCCGAGCTCGAGAGCCCTGCCCCCACGGGCACGGTCCCGTGCACGAGCACGTCGAGCCCCGGCACCGCGACGCCGTCCTCGCGCAGCGCCCACAGCACGCCGGCGACGTACGCCGCCCAGCCCGTGACGTCTCCGGGCCCGATCGCCTCCATCGAGCCCGACCAGTATTCGCCCGTGCAGCTGCTGGCGATCCGCAGGCGGTCGTCGCCCCGCGGCGCCACGGCGGCGTACGTCGCGTGGGGGAGCGCCACCGGGAGCACCAGCCCGGCGTTGTAGTCGGTGTGCTCGCCGATCAGATTCACCCGGCCGGGCGCCCGCGCGACCGACGACGGCCGTTGGTCGTAGGCCCGTTCGAAGAGCACGCTGGCAGCCTCGGCCAGCTCGGCGGGGAGGCCCGGATCGACGAACGGCATGCGTTCACCCTAGGGTGCGGCTCCTTATCCGGCGCCGCGCAGCAGGCGCTCCCGGATAAGGAGCCGTGCCCTAGGGAACCGCTGATCTATTGCGGTAGTCCGGGGCGTCGTGTGGCGTTGTTGC
>VFQN01006707.1_pt1 | contig 12913 bp, 10 predicted proteins | sample 3512371 | NCBI WGS metagenome assembly VFQN01 (sample SAMN10412370, study PRJNA504923) | tailings metagenome | isolation source: Replicate 2 from Balatoc abandoned mine | place: Philippines: Itogon, Benguet | collected 2017-08-28
CGATGATGCTCTTCGCCGACGCCAAGGTGATGTGCGAGAACATCGTGAAGGCGCTCGAGGGCTCCGCACACTGAGCCGGACGGCGCTCCTTGGCATCGTGGCGACGCTACTGGCATCGCCGGTCCTCGGCCAAACGCAGGACAGACCGAGTCCGCCCTGTAGCGGTTCAGGTCGTCCACCCGCCGTCATCGCTGCATGCAGCGCCTTTCTCGCTGACAAGTCACGGAGTGCTGCAGCTATCGCCGAGGCGTTGCGCTGGCGCGGCAAAGCCCTTTACGAGAGCAAGGATCCGGACGGAGCAATTGCTGACTTGAGTCTGGCCATCGGCTTCGATCCCCAAGACCGTATGGCACTCGTCACTCGGGGAAGCTCGTATGCAATGCTGGGCGCTTTCGACATGGCCGGCTCGGATTTCAGGGCCGCGTTGTCGATGGACCGGGACGATTTCCATTCGTGGATGGGTCTGTTCGGTGTCTATGGACAGCAGAAGCGCTACGATCGTGCAGTAGAAGCGATCAACGAGGCCATCCGGATACAGCCGCAGAATGGCGCGCTTTACCTGACACGGGGCTATTTCCACCGGAACATGGGTGATCTCGATCACGCAATCGCCGATTTCGACAAGGCAATCTCGGTGTTGCCGGAGTACAGCTACATGCTGACGGATCGATGCGTTCTGCTGTCGATGGTGGGACGGCATACCGAGGGACTTGCGTCATGCGAGGCGGCCATTGCCAAATGGCCCGATCAGGCAGGCGGCTACTTCGCCAGGGGAATCGTCAATCTGCACATGAAGCGCGCCGACGATGCGATTACCGATTTCGACAAGGCCATCGCCATCGGATCGCCGGCTGCTACGACGCCGGCTTCGCCACTCTATGGCCGAGGCGTCGCCAAGCGTCTCAAAGGCGACTTTGCGGGCGGCGATGCGGACATGGCTACCGCGCAGGCGGTCGACCCGCTTGTCGTCGAGAGAATGCAGAAGTCGGGAGTAAGACCCTGACCACTGGCTGTCGCGCCGTCATCTTCTATATCGCCTTCGAAGGACTGTGGCGAGACGGTCGGCCCGTCGATCCCGAAGTGGCCCGACTCCAGGATCAGGAAAGATGGGTTTGCCTGTGGAATAGCGCCTCAAGGCCATTCGGAGACCGCTCTAGCGGTGTCGGAACGGCGCGATGTCGAAACCGGTGATCGCTGAAACACCCGGAGAGGGGCCTCGGATCGACCCGGCCGAACCGATCGTTATTCGCCAGAAGGCGATGATCGGTTGGAAGGGAATCGCCACAGCTTTCGTGATTGCAGGCTTCGGCGCCCTCGTGTGGAGGTCTACCGTCTCGACGGATCCGCTCGGCGCGTATGCCTACGGCGTGATTTTCATCGGCGGCGCGGCACTGGGACTCTGGAATTGGATAAAGGATGCGATTTGGCGTCCGATCGCCCTTCTGATTTCCAGCGACGGGATCACGGTTTTGGGGAGGGATTCCACGGACCTCGTTCGGTGGTCCGATATAAGGGGCGCGCATACCGCCACCATCGGAAGCGGCCGGGTAAGCTTCGAGATCGTGGCATTGCAACTCGTCGATCCAAGATCCTTCTATGCTCGCCTCGAGAACAGTAAGCGTCGGTGGCTCAGGCGTGATGCTGGGACACACCCCACTTATTATCCGATCTTTTCCGGCGAGCTGGACATCGTGCGACTGAATCTGGTCGCGCTTATCGATGACGGGATTCGTAGATGGGGGATGGCGAATCCCGATCCGCGGCCAGAGAGGAGCTACTGGCTCGTCTTCAACCGGCTGCCATTCCGGGTGCCCTCCGCCGTGGGAGTGATCCTGATCGTCGCCCTGTTGACGGCGCCCTTTATCCTCCTGGCGGCGCCACGCTGGGTCAACGCGGGCAATCATTGCGACGTGCGCAATCCGTACAGCGGCAAGCAATGGAGGAGAGCCAAGCTGACCGCCACTTGGTCGGGTCCTTGCGTCGACGGTCGCGCTCAAGGTTCGGGTGTCCTGGAATGGTTCAGCGAGGGCAGGTTGAGCGTGCGCTACTCGGGGCAGATGGAGAATGGCCGGGTAACCGGACGCGGAGAGTGGATCGAGAACGGGGCCCGCTACGACGGCGTGTGGAACGATGGCGAGCTGCGGGAAGGTGTTGCGACCTATCCCGATGGTCGCCGATACAGCGGCAGATGGGGCAGGGGACGCTGGATAAGGGGCGTGCTGACGGCGCCGGGCGGGTACAGTCTGGAAGAGCGCTGGTACGAAGGGCAACTCACGGGCAAAGGCATCGCGCGGGGACCGCAGGGCCAGTACGAGGGTAACTGGACCGAGGGGGTGCCTGAAGGGAGCGGTGTGTTCGTAACTCACGATGGCCGCCGTTTCGAGGGAAAGTGGCGTCACGGCAAGCCCGTCGATCCCGAAGTGGCTCGTCTCCAGGCTCAGGAAAAATGGGATTGCCTGTGGGATGCGGCATCGAGGCGATTCGGCGACGGGTTTCCCTACGTCGGGACGGCGAGATGTCGAAACCCGTGATCGCCGCACCCGGACAGGGCCCTCGGCGCGACCTGGGCGAACCGATCGTTATTCGTCGCAAGGCCAGCTTCGGGTGGAAGGTCGCCGGCGCCGGTATCTGTTGTGCGGGCGTTGGCTACCTCCTCTGGTCCACTGCAGTCTCGACGCATCCGATCGCTGCCTACGTCTACGGAGCGATGCTCATCGCCATCGCGATATTCGGCCTCTGGGGTGGGATGGAAGAGGCGATTCGGCGACCGGCAGTCCTCCTGATTTCGAAAGACGGGATTGCCGTCTTTCGCGGGCGCATGCCGCACCTCATCCAATGGGCCCGGCGATCGGTCTACGGGGTGGTGACAAGTAGGTTGTACGGCCCCGTCATGGCTTGTAGACCGGCCAGCCATGACCGATTCCGCCTTCGAAACCCTTGCAGACAGCCTGCTCGCCACCCTTGAGGAGGCGCTGGGCGACCATGTCGACGCCGAGCTGCAGGGAGGCATCCTGACGATCGAGGGCGGCGCGGGCACCTGGATCGTCAACAAACATGCGCCTACCCGGCAGATATGGCTGAGTTCGCCGGTGAGCGGCGCTCGGCACTATGCGTTCGATGCAGGGACCGGGCAGTGGCGAGACACACGGGGCGGCGATGACCTGCTGGCCGTCCTAGGGGCCGAACTGGGCGTCGACCTCGAATGGCAGGCCCCATGAGCCGGTTCGGCGGACTGGCCCTGCTGGGCCCCTATCTCAGACCCTATCGCGGGCGGACGATCCTGGCGCTGCTGTCGCTGCTGGTCGCGGCGGGGACGGTGCTGGCTTTCGGCGCCTGCCTGCGCGCCCTGATCGACCGCGGCTTCGCCCAGGGGCGGCCGGACATCCTCAACTACGCCTTGGCTTCGCTGCTGGCCGTGGCCGTCGTGCTGGCGTTCGCCTCGGGTGCGCGCTTCTACCTGGTTTCATGGCTGGGCGAGCGGGTGGTGAGCGACCTGCGCCGCGACCTTTTCGACCATGTCGTGCGGCTGGGGCCGGCCTGGTTCGAGATCAAACGCTCGGGCGACGTCATGAGCCGCATATCCGCCGACGCGCAGCTCATCGAGCAGGTGATCGGCTCATCGGCCTCGGTGGCGCTGCGGAATACCCTGATGTGCCTCGGTGGCGTGGTCATGCTGGTGGTGACGAACCCCAAGCTCGCTTTGTGGACCCTCGCGGTCGTGCCGCTGACCGTCGTGCCCATCGTCGTGTTCGGCCGAAAGGTGAGGGCGCTGTCGCGCGAGGCCCAGGCCCGCATGGGCGAGATGGTGTCGGAAGGCGCCGAGACGCTGGACGGGGTGCGCACGGTCCAGGCCTTCGCCCAGGAGGATCGGGCGGCGCAGCGCTTCGGCGAAGCGACCGAGCGGGCGTTCGTAGCGGCGACGCGGCGGGTGTCGCGCCGCGCGATCATGACCACCCTGGTCATCTTCATCGTCTTCTCTGCCGTCGGTTTCCTGCTGTGGATGGGCGGTCACGACGTGCTGACCGGCCGCATCAGCGCCGGCGATCTGTCGGCCTTCGTCTTCTACGCCGTCCTGGTCGCGAGTTCGGGCGGGGCGATCAGCGAGACGATCGGCGACCTGCAGCGCGCCTCGGGCGCTGCCGAGCGGCTGGCAGAGCTGCGTGCCGAACTGCCCTCGATCGCCGAGCCGGCCCAACCCAAGGCGCTGCCGAAGCCAGTGCAGGGAGCGGTCTCCTTCGAGGACGTCACGTTCCGCTATCCGACGCGCACCGACTCGCTCGCCCTCGACCGCTTCGACCTCTCGATCGCGCCGGGCGAGACGGTGGCGATCGTGGGCCCCTCGGGCGCCGGTAAGACCACCGCCTTCAACCTGCTGCTGCGCTTCTACGATCCGGAGAAGGGCACCATCCGCCTCGACGGCATCGACATCAGGGACCTGGCCCTGGGCGACCTGCGGCGGTCGCTGGCCGTCGTCCCGCAGGATCCGACCCTGTTCAGCGCGTCGGTCGCCGACAACATCCGCTACGGCCGGCCGGACGCCAGCGACGCCGAGGTGCGGGCCGCCGCCGAGGCGGCTTCCGCCCTGGGCTTCATCGAGGCGCTGCCGCACGGCTTCGGGACCGACCTCGGCGCGCGTGGCGTGCGGCTCTCGGGTGGGCAGCGGCAGCGCATCGCCATCGCCCGGGCGCTGCTCTGCGACCCGGCCGTGCTGTTGCTCGACGAGGCAACGAGTGCGCTGGACGCCGAGAGCGAGCTGGCGGTGCAGCAGGCCCTGGACCGAATCATGCACAACCGCACGACCCTGGTGATCGCCCATCGCCTGGCCACGGTGCAGAAGGCCGACCGCATCGTCGTTCTCGACCAGGGGCGGGTGGTCGATGTCGGGACCCATTCCGAGCTGGTGCGGCGCGGCGGTCTCTACGGCCGGCTGGCCGAGCTGCAGTTCAACGTCTCGACGGCCGCGAGCTGAGGATTCACATTAGGTGAATCGACAACCTCATTTTAAATCAAATGATTACGCGTCGATATTCACCTTATCTCATTAACGGAGGTGCACGATGTCGCCGCGCTCGGCCTCGCGGCGCCTGAGTTCCCGACGCAGGATCTTGCCGGTTGTCGTGAGGGGGAGTTCGGGCACGAACTCGACTTCGCGCGGATACTCGTGGGCCGCCAGGCGCGTCTTCACGAAGGTCGCCAGATCGCGCTTGAGCGAGTCGGTGGGCGCGATCTCGGGCCGCAGCTGGACGAAGGCCTTCACGATCTCGGTGCGCAGCCGGTCGGGCACGCCCACGACCCCGACCATCGCCACCGCGGGATGCTTCATCAGGCATTCCTCGATCTCGCCGGGCCCGATGCGATAGCCGCCCGAGGTGATGACGTCGTCGTCGCGGCTCTTGAAGAACACGTAGCCGTCCGCGTCGATGGAGCCCAGGTCGCCGGTCAGCAGCCAGTCGCCGGCATATTTGCGCTCGGTCGCCTCGGGATTGCGCCAGTATTCCAGCATGACGATGGGATCGTGCCGCCAGCCCGCGATCTGGCCTTCCTGGCCGGGCGGCAGGACGTTGCCGTCGCCGTCGACGATCGCGACCTTGCGGCCGGGGCAGGCGCGGCCGCAGGAGCCGTGACGGACCTCGAACCAGTCGGGCGAGTTCAGCAGCATCAGGTTCATCTCGGTCTGGCCATAGCCCTCCGAGATGGTCGTGCCGAAGGTGTCGCGGCCCCAGCTCAGCAGCTCTTCGCCCATGGCCTCGCCGCCGGTCGAGATGGCGCGGATGTCGTAGCTCCAGCGCTCCCGCGGCTTGCGGACCTGGCGCATCATCTTGAGCGCGGTCGGCGGGATGAAGCTCACGCCGACCCGATGCTTGGCCAGCATGGCGAAGGCCCGTTCCGGGTCGAACTTGGCGAAACGGTGCGCCAGCACCGGCGTGCCGTAATACCAGGCGGGGAACAGCGCGTCGTAGAGTCCGGCGATCCAGGCCCATTCGGCCGGCGTCCACATCACCTCGTTTCCGCGCGGCCAGTGGCCCAGCCACTGCTCCACGGCGGGGATGCAGCCCAGCATCATGCGATGGGCGTGCAGCGCGCCCTTGGGCTGGCCGGTCGTGCCGGACGTATAGATAAGCAGCGCGGGATCGTCGGCCGCGGTGTCGACGGTGGCGAAGCGATCGGAGGCCGCGCCCAGCAGCCGGTCCCAATCGAGGAACGCACTGCCATGGGCCCCGGCGCCGATCACGATCACCGTCTTCAGGTGAGGCAGGCGATCGCGTACGGCCAGCAGCTTCGGCAGCTGGCTCATGTCGGTGACGACGGCGGACGCCTCGGCATTGGCCATGCGGAATTCGATCGCTTCCTCGCCGAACAGGGTGAAGAGCGGCAGCACCACGGCACCCATGCGGTAGCCGGCGAGATGGCAGACGGTGAGTTCGGCGCCCTGGCTCAGGAACACCGCGACGCGATCGCCCTTGCCGATGCCGCGGGCCACCAGCGCATTGGCGAGGCGCGAACTCGCCGCGAGGAGCTGGCCGAAGGTCCAGTTGCGTACCGAGCCGTCGGCATTCTCGACGATCATCGCCAGCGTGTCGGGCGCGTGGCGCTCGCAGACGACGCGGCCGATGTTGAAGCGCTGGGGCGTGGGCCAGCGGAACTGCCGCATGGCGTCGTCGTAGGAAAGGCCGCGAGGGATCATGCGCTTAGACCTTCGTTAGCGGGTGACACGTTGCACGACGCGTCCGGCCAGCAGTTCCTGCGGCGTCGGCGTCCAGATTTCATCGGGTGGCGTGTCGATCACGCGCTGCGCGAACTCGGGCGTGACGCCGCTCGCGACCAGGAAGCGCCGCATGTCGCGATTGCTCTCGTAGAGGTCGTTGGGGCTGAGGCCGGGAAAACTCCCCTGATGGAAGCCGAGGCGGCCGCCGGGGGCGATCGAGCGGTCGCTGCCGCCAAGGAAAGCGATGGTGCAGGCCGAGGCGCAGGCCGTATCGACGCGCGTCGCCAGCCGGCGATTGCGGATCATGCGGTTGATTTCGAACGCGGTGCCGATGCGGCCGCCCGGCCCCGCGAGGACGACGCGACGCACCGAGGGATGTTTGTCGAGCGCGCGCCGAACGGCCTCCGCGCTGCCGGTGCCGTAGGCCCCCTCGACGGTGAGCGCCGTGCCGTCGGGACTCACCGTGACGGCGAGCGTGTCGAGCGCCTCGTCGCCGGTATAGATCGCCCACAGCTCGCTGATCGAGGGCACGGCCCGTTCGTAGAAGAGACCGCCGATGCCGGCGATCGACAGCGCTGCAGCCCCGAAGATTCCAAGGGCGATCGGTACGGGGGCGCGTCGGCGCGCGGCAATCGCAATCAGGCAGACCTGAGTGAAGGCGAAAGCGCAGGCCCCAAGACAGAGCAGGGCGGGGCCGAGCACATGCAGCAGGGTGATCTCGCCGGGGCCGAAGACGACGAGCGTGATGCTGCCGAACCCGATAAGCAGGGCCATCGCCGCCCAGACGCCACGATAGTAGAGCGTGAGATCGATGGGCGCCGCACCGTCGCGCCACAGCGGCACACCCAGCGCCTCAAGATGGTCGATCATCCGGGCGAGCTTGCCGGCGCGGATACGCTTCACGCCACCGCGGTAGCCCAGCGACGCGGCGAGAGCGGGTGTTACGCTGCCGTCGAGCCGCACATCGCGCAGGCCGATCGCGCGCGCGGTCATCTCGGCGAAGGCGAGCAGCACGCGCGCGATTTCATGGCGTTCGCCGTCGGACACGGTTGCCAGGGGACCGACGGACAGGTGATCGGCGACCTGCTCGAGTTGCACCGCGCCGAGCGGCCCGGTTTCGCCGTCGATCACGAAGATGGCCCGCGTATCGCTGGTCGAGGCCAGGGGTGGGAGGCTGGGGAAAAGTCGGGCGATGCCCTCGGCATCGGCGGTGTTGGCGCGCCGCACGGCGCCCACGGAGACCCGAGCCGGAGAAAACACGCTGACTTTCCACTCCCTGAGGCCGCTTTAACGGGCCGTGACCGGTCTGTATGCTGCGGCACTTCTCGTGGAGCGTCCAGATGTCCCCCGACGATCATGCCTACCCGCCGATCGCCCGCGCCAGAAGCGGGGAAAGTGGCGCGACCACCGTTCCGTCGGTCTGCCCGCACGACTGCACGAGCACCTGCGCGCTCGACGTCGAGCGGTTGAGCAACACGAAGATCGGCCGTGTCCGCGGCTCGATGCGCAACGACTACACCGCCGGCGTGATCTGCGAGAAGGTCGCGCGCTACGCGGAACGCATCCACCATCCCGACCGGTTGATGAAGCCGCTGCGCCGCGTCGGGCCGAAGGGCTCGAAGCAGTTCGCCGAAATCTCGTGGTCGGACGCGCTCGACATCGTGGCCGAGCAGTTCATCGCCAAGTCGCGCCAACATGGCAGCGAGACGATCTGGCCCTACTACTATGCCGGCACGATGGGGCTGGTGCAGCGCGACGGCATCAACCGGCTGCGCAACGCGATGAAATACTCGCGCTATTTCTCGACCATCTGCGTGACCTTGTCGGATACCGGCTGGATCGCCGGCGTAGGCGCCAAGCGCGGCGCCGACGTGCGCGAGATCGACGAGCATGCCGAGCTGGTGGTGATCTGGGGCGGCAATCCCGTCAACACCCAGGTCAACGTGATGACCCACGCGATGAAGGCGAAGAAGCGCGGCGCCAAGCTCGTCGTCGTCGATCCCTATCGCACCGGTACCGCCGATCAGGCCGATGTTCATCTCGCCGTGCGTCCGGGCACCGACGGGGCGCTGGCGGTCGGCGTCATGCACGTCCTCTTCAAGGAGGGCTTTGCCGACTGGGACTATCTGCGCAAGTACACCGACGCGCCGGACGAGCTGGCCGCGCATGTCGCGACGCGCACGCCGGAATGGGCGTCGAGGATCACCGGACTTTCCGTCGAGGAGATCGTGTCCTTCGCGCGCCTCTACGGGCAGAGTAAGGCGTCGTTCATCCGCTGCCATCACGGATTCAGCCGCAGCCGCAACGGCGCGGCCAACATGCATGCGGTGACCTGCCTGCCGGCCGTCACCGGTGCGTGGCAGTACAAGGGCGGCGGCGCCCTCTACGGCCACACCGGCATGTATCCGATCAACAAGACGCTGATCGAAGGGCTCGACATGGTCGATACGTCGATCCGCGATCTCGACCAGTCGCGCCTGGGCCCGGTGCTCACCAACGATCCCGCGGCGCTGAAGAACGGCCCTCCGGTCACCGGCATGCTGATCCAGAACACCAACCCGGCGATGGTCTGTCCGGAACTGGAGCTGGTGCACATGGGATTCAAGCGCGAAGACCTGTTCACCTGCGTGCATGAGCAGTTCATGACGGAGACGGCGGCCTTCGCCGACATCGTGCTGCCGGCCACCATGTTCCTCGAACATGACGACTTTTACACAGCCAGCGGCCACACTTTCTTCCAGGTGACCAAGGCGGTGATTGACGCGCCGGGCGAGTGTCGCGAGAACCACTTCGTGATTACCGAACTCGCAAAGCGCCTGGGAGCCGAGCATCGCGGCTTCGACATGACACCGTGGGAGATCATGGACGAGACGCTGAGGGTCTCGGGCATGTGGGACGCCGAGACCAATTGGCAGAAGGGCGGCCAGGATTTCCACCTTGGATTCGAGACGTCGCACTTCCTCGACGGCTTCGCCTGGCCCGACAAGAAGTTCCGCTTCAAACCCGACTGGGCAGCCTATGGACCGCGGGGCAAGGATATGCCGGTGCTGCCCGACCATTTCGACGTGATCGACAATGCCACCGACGACAAGCCGTTCCGGCTCGTCGCGGCGCCGGCGCGCACCTTCCTCAACTCGACTTTCACCGAAACGCCGAGCTCGCAGAAGCGCGAAGTCCGACCGACGGCACTGATGAATCCCGACGACTGCGTCGCCATGGGCATCGTCGAGGACGAGCGCCTGGAGATCGGTAACGAGCGCGGCAGGACCGTCGTCAGCGCAAGGCCGCGCGCGGGTCAGCAGAAGGGCGTGGTCGTCGTCGAAGGAATCTGGCCCAACCGCAACTTCGAGACCGGTATCGGCATCAATGCGCTGACCTCGGCCGATCCGGGCTGGCCCAACGGTGGTGCGGTGTTCCACGACACCGCCGTCTGGATCCGCAAGGCCCAGTGAGCGAGAGATTCCAACCAGCGCCCAATCCGAGCATCGCCCAGACGCAGGCCCCTCGGATCGAGGGCCGCGGCCACGTCCTCGTGATCGGCAACGAGAAGGGCGGCTCGGGCAAGTCGACGACGGCACTGCACATCGCCGTCTCGCTGATGAGGGATGGCGCGCGTGTCGCGACGCTCGACCTCGATGCACGGCAGGGCACGCTCAGCCGCTACATCGAAAACCGTGCGAACTATTCGGCGAAGAAGGGCATGGACCTGCCCATGCCGACGCATACGCCGGTGATGATCTCGACCCTCAACGATCGGCGTGAGGCCGAGGCCGACGAGCGCGCCCGGCTGGCGGCGGCGCTGGAACCGGCGGTCGGCGCGGCCGACTTCGTGATCATCGATACGCCGGGCAGCGACACCCATCTCAGCCGGCTGGCCCACACCTGGGCCGACACGCTGCTGACGCCGCTGAACGACAGTTTCATCGATCTCGATCTTCTGGCCCGGGTCGATCCCGACACGCTTAAGATCGTGCGGCCGTCGATTTATGCGGAAGCCGTCTGGAAGCAGCGCCAGATTCGCGCCATCGAGGGCGGCCGGCCGGTCGACTGGATCGTGATGCGCAATCGCCTGTCTTCCCTGGCGGCGCGCAACAAGCGTGACATGGGCAATGTGATCGAGGCGCTGGCCAAACGCATCGGTTTTCGGGTCGCCGCCGGCCTCAGCGAGCGTGTGATCTACAAGGAGCTCTTCCTGATGGGGCTCACCCTGCTCGACCTCAAGCGGAGCGGCGGGGCGGGACCGTCGTTGACTCTGAGCCATGTCGCGGCGCGCCAGGAAGTGCGCGACCTCGTGATGGCGCTCAACCTGCCGGGGGTCGCTCCTGCAGAAGTGGACGCGCCCGTGACAGGAGAAGCCACAGAAGCCCCGCCACCTGCAGAATGAACAGCAGGCCGAACGACCAGACGTAGCCGTCCGGTGAATAACCCGTAGCGGTGCGCGGCCACAGGTCGACGACCTTTCCGATCGCCCACTGGCCGCCGAAGATCACGGTGAACACCACGAGGTTCGAACTGGTGCTGACCCGGCCGGCGTATTGCGGCGGGAAGGAGCGCGCCAGCAGCGGCATGTACTGGATCGGGTAGGCGCCGAGGAAGCCGAACAGCAGCCAGGCCACGACCGGATAGAACGATGGCAGGAAGGCGAGCCACGCGCAGACCACGGCGAACAGGGCGCTGACGAGGTTGGCGGAGGCGAAGTCGCTGACCCCGATGCGGCGGAAGGCGCCGGCCAGCACACCGCTCAGCGCGAAGCCCGCGGTCATCACCGCGGTCGTGTAGAACTGGATGTCGGCCCGGGTCTCGTTGCTGGCAAAGCCACCGACGTCGCGCAGCCAGGGGCCGATCCACAAGGTGATCGCGGCGATGAACGCCATCTGCTGGAACGTGAGCAGCGGCTGGATGCGCCAGAAGAAGCCGTTGGTCAGCACGATGCCGGTGATGCGGAACTGGTCGCGCAAGCTGCCGGACGCCGTCGGCGTGCCGCGTTCCGGCACAACCGTGAACAGGATCGCGGAAACGACGAGGCAGAGGCCGGCCAGCCAGAAGAACAGGCCCTGCCAGCTGATGACTGAGAGCGACCATTGGATCGGCAGGGTCGCGGCCATCGACCCAAGGCCGCCTGCCATCATGTGGAAGCCGGTGATCAGGCCCCAGCGCTCCGGCGGATACCAGAGCGTGATCGCCTTGATGGCGGCCATCAGGCCGCCCGCGAATCCCAGCCCGATCAGCACGCGCGCCACGATCAGCTCGCCGAGCGAAAGGCTGAGCCCGAACAGCGCCGACCCGAGCGCCGCCATCGCCAGCAGCACCGCCTGCACGCGGCGCGGCCCGTAGCGGTCGAGCATGACACCGAGGATCGGCTGGCATCCGGCGAAGAACAGGAAGAAGGCCGAGGTGAGGAGGCCGAGGTCGCCCGCACTGATGCCGACATCCCGCTCGAGGTACGGGAAGATCACCGCGTTCACGCCGCGGAAGATGTAGGAGAGGAAATAGGCGAGCGCGAAAGGAACGAAGACCCGCAGCAGCAGCGTGGCGAAGGAGGGGGCGTTTCCGGTCATGCTTCAATGTTGGCGCGAACGCGCGGCTGCACCATATTGAACGCATCGCAGGGGGTCAAAGGACATGGCCGAGGAACGCGCCAGAGATCGCAGCGTCCCGTCTACCGCAGGTGCGAAAGCGGTCGATGCGTTCGTGCGTGAAGTCGGCAGATTGCCGGTCGACCGCGCGCCGGGCGGGCGTGGCCGGCTGCTCTTCGCCATGGACGCAACGGCGAGCCGCGAACCGACCTGGGATCATGCCTGCGCCATCCAGGGGGAGATGTTCGTCGCGGCCGATGCGCTGGGCGGCCTCGATGTCCGGCTCGCCTTCTATCGCGGTTTCGAGGAATTCAAGGTCGGCAAGTGGACGTCGGACGGCCGTGAACTCGCACGCCTGATGAGCAGCGTGCGGTGCGCGGCTGGGCGCACGCAGATCGCGCGCCTGCTGCGTTATGCCGGCGAGCAGCGCCGCGAGAGCCGCCTCGATGCCGTGGTGTTCGTCGGCGACTGCTGCGAGGAGGATGTCGATGCCGTCGGGCACGAGGCAGGCCAGCTCGGGCTGCTCGGTCTGCCGGTCTTCGTGTTCCAGGAAGGCCAGGACCGAACGGCTTCGCAGCTGTTTCCCCAGATCGCGAAGTTGACGCGGGGCGCCTATTGCAAGTTCGACCGG
>VFQN01006708.1_pt1 | contig 12912 bp, 14 predicted proteins | sample 3512371 | NCBI WGS metagenome assembly VFQN01 (sample SAMN10412370, study PRJNA504923) | tailings metagenome | isolation source: Replicate 2 from Balatoc abandoned mine | place: Philippines: Itogon, Benguet | collected 2017-08-28
ATATGGGTCAGCATGCGCTCGGTATGGTCGCGGGACGCCAGGGGCTCGGTGACGGTGGTGGTGCCCTGCGCGTGCAGGCCGGCCAGCAGGATCGCCGACTTGACCTGGGCGCTGGCGACCGGGCTGGCATAGGTGAGGGGCAGGAGGTCGCGGGTGCCGGTGATGGCGGCCGGCAGCCGGTTGCCGGAGCGGCCGGTGAAGGTGGCGCCCATCTTCGCCAGCGGCGTCATCACCCGGGCCATCGGCCGGGAGCGCAGGGAGCCGTCGCCGGTCATGATGCTGGTGAACGGGTGGCCGGCCAGCAGGCCCATCATCAGCCGGGCACCGGTGCCGGCATTGCCCATGTCCAGCACGTCGGCGGGCTCTGCCAGGCCGCCCACGCCCACGCCGTGCACGCTCCAGGCACCTTCGCCGGTACGGTTCACCTCCACGCCCAGCTTCTGGAGGGCATGGGCGGTGGCGAGGACGTCCTCGCCTTCCAGCAGGCCCTCGATCCGGCTTTCGCCCACCGCGAGTGCCGAGAACATCAGGGAGCGGTGGGAGATCGACTTGTCGCCCGGCACGCGCAGGGCGCCGGCAAGCGCGCCGGAACGGGCGGCCCGAAGTTGCATCGCAAGAGGTTCCGTTCGAGGTGCCGGCCGCTGGCGGCCGGGCGTGATTCATCGTCGTGCCGCGAGTGAGGCGCACGAAATGATTTTTGACAGAGGTGCCCGCTCGTGGCAATCGCGCCCGAGTTTTCCCCTCACGTACGTTTCCGGAGGCCCCCCGATGGCCAAGCCCGAATGGGGCACTAAGCGCATCTGCCTGAACTGCGGTGCGCGCTTCTACGATTTCTCCAACTCGCCGATCGTCTGCCCGTCCTGCGGCACGCCCTACGATGTCGAGGTCGCGAGCCGGGCGCGCAAGGCGCGGCCGAGCCGTGCGGCGGTGATCGACGACGAGGAAGTCGTCGCCAAGAAGCCCGCGGTCGACGAGGACGAGGCCGAGACCGTCGAGGAGGAAGAAGGCGGCGACGAGGCCCTGATCGAGGACGAGTCGGACGAGCCGGACGAGGTCCCGGCCGACGCCGACGAGGAGGAAGAGGACGACGCCCTGATCGAGGACGTGGAGGAGCTCGGCGACGAGGACGACATGTCCGACGTGATCGAGGGCGGCCGCGACGAGGACGAGGAGCCGCGCTGACGCGGAAGCGAGCGGGGCGCGGATTTTAGCTCTTGCCAGCCGCGCCCCGCTCGCCTATCTCGCGCTTCGTCGTTCGCCGGGCGGGGCCGTAGCTCAGCTGGGAGAGCGCTTGAATGGCATTCAAGAGGTCGACGGTTCGATCCCGTTCGGCTCCACCATTCCCGCGAACGATGTGATGCATGGGCAAGTCGATCCTCCCGGAAGGGATGGCCGGCCCGCCGGGACTTCCTGGAAAGCCCCTGGATGAACTCCCCCTCGACCGGTTCCGCTCCCTGTATGCGTGCCTGAGCTGGTACGTCGGCACGTGCCTGTTCTCCCTCCGGTGATGACGCTGGTGCTGTCCGCCGGTAGCCTCGGGATCGAGCAGAGCCTTTGGCGAGGGAGGAAGTGATGAGCGAGGCGAGCACGGTCGGTGACGCGCGGGTGTTCGGCCCGGACGAGGGCGACAGCTTCTGGCAGCCGGTGCCCGCCAACGGCTACATCCGCAACCTGATCGGCAAGAAGTCGGTCAGCAGCGCCCACAACTATTCGATCGGCACCCAGACGGTGGCGCCGGGCTGCTTCATCCGCGAGCATACCCACGACCGCAACGAGGAGGTGATCTTCGTGGTCGAGGGCAAGGGCTTCGTCCGGCTGGACGGCGAGAAGCTGCCGATCGAGAAGGGCTCCACGGTCTTTCTCGGCTACAACCGCAAGCACCAGTTCATCAATCCCGGGCCGGAGCCGCTCACCTTCGTCTGGTTCCTGGTGCCGGGCGGGCTCGACGAGTTCTTCGAGCAGATCGGCCGGCCGCGCCATCCGGGCGAGCCGGCGCCGGAACCGTTCCCCCGGCCGGACAATGTCGCGGAGATCGAGGCGCGCACGGTGTTCGGCTGGACCGACAAGGACTTCGCCGGGCAGCAGAACTGACGCGGGAAGCGGCGATGACGCGGCGCGTGCGCGCGCAGGCCGACCAGGCCCTCATCGAGGTGACGGTGGAAGGGACGGGCCCGGACCTGCTGCTGGTGAGCGGGCTCGGCGGGACCGCCGCCTTCTGGGCGCCGGTGGCGGAGCGGCTTCGCACCCGCTTCCGGGTGATCCGCTTCGACCAGCGCGGCATCGGCGCCAGTGCGCGGGGTGATGCGCCCTGCACGATCGGGCAGCTGGCAGCGGATGCCGGGGACGTGCTGCGGGAGCTGGGGGCGGGGCCGGCGCTGCTGGTCGGCCATTCCACCGGCGGCTGCATCGTCCAGGCCCTGGCCCGGGCGGAGCCGGGCCTGGTGGCCGGGCTGGTGCTGAGCGGGTCCTGGCTCCGGCCGAGCCGCTACATGACCGGCCTGTTCCAGGCACGGCTGGCGCTGCTGCATGCGGCACCGCGGGAATATGCGGCCATGTCAGCCCTTCTGGCCTATCCGCCGGACTGGCTGGAGGAACACTGGGAACAGTTCCAGCGGGCGGTCGCCGGCGCACCGGTGGATGAAGCGGCACGCCGGGTCGTGGGGGAGCGGATCGAGGCGCTGCTCGAATTCGACGGATCGAGCTGGAGCGGGACGATGGCGGCGCCGCGCCTCGTGATCGGTGCCGCCGACGACGCGGTGGTGCCGGCCTTTTTGCAGCGCGAGCTGGCACAAGCCATGCCCGGCTGCGCCACCCGTCTCCTGCCGGACGGCGGCCACTTCTTCCCGGTCACCCGCACCGGATCGTTCGTGGCGGCGCTGGAGGAATGGTGGGAGCAGGTCCGTTGATGCCCAGGCGCGTCGCGATCATCGGCCATGGTGCCATCGGCCGGAGCGTCGTCGATCTGCTGCAGGCCTCGCCGGCCGGCCCGTTCGAACTGGCCGTGCTGGTACGGCCGGGATCGCGGTCGGGGCAGGAGCTGGCGGCGGGGCTGCTGCGGCTGGAGGACGAGGCGGCGCTTCGGGCATTCCGGCCGGAACTGGTGGTCGAGGCGGCCGGTGCCGAGGCGGTGCGGGCGTACGGGGAAGGCTGCCTCGCGGCCGGCTGCTCCTTCTTGGTTTCCTCCGTCGGCGCCCTGGCCGACGACGGGTTGCGCGAACGGCTGGAGCGGCGTGCGGTCGAGGGCAGGGCCAGGCTGGTCATCCCCTCGGGTGCGGTCGGGGCGCTCGATTACCTGCGGGCGGCCGGGCGGTTGGCGGAAACCCGGATCCGCTACGTTTCGCGCAAGCCGCCCTCGGCCTGGCGGGACGAGCTGGCGGCGATGGGGGTGAGCGGGGTCCCCGAAGAGCCGCTCGTGCTGTTCCAGGGAGACGCCCGCGCGGCGGCGCGACGCTTTCCCAAGAACCTGAACGTCGCGGCGACGCTGGGCCTGGCGGCCGGCGACATGGCGCGGATCGAGGTCGTGGTGGTGGTCGATCCGGCCGCCACCGGCAACACCCACGAGATCGTCGTGGAAGGCCCGGCAGGGCGGCTGGCGGCCACGATGGTGAACCTGCCCTCGCCGGACAATCCGAAGACGTCGTCGATCGTGGCGTTCAGCGTGGCCACGGCGGTCGAGCGGTTCTTCGCACCGCTGGTGTTCGGCTAAGCCGCCGGACGCTCCGACGGCCCTGGCCCGAGCGCACCGGCGACGAACGCGCGGATGCGCTCCAGGACGAGCGGGCGCGCTTCCAGGTGCGGGGCATGGCCACAGTTGGGAATCATCAGGGCCTCGGCCGGGCCGGACGTCAGGCTGGTGATCTTCTCGACCTGCAAGGGCGTGCCATGCTCGTCCTCCTCGCCCTGGATCGCCAGGACCGGGCAGCGGATCGCAGGCAGGCGGTGGAGCATCGACCAGTCCCGCCGCTCTTCGCGCAGCCAGGTCTCGGCCCAGCCCAGGAACATCGCCTCGGTCCGGTCGCCGTGGTGGCGGGCCAGGCGCTGGCGGAAGCCGGGGTCGCGCTGCCAGGTCGCCATCACCCCGGCGACCCCATTCCGGGTTTCCGGCTCGAACAGGACATGGGCGGCCAGGGTGACGCAGGCGAGCGGCACCTCCGGCCGGCTGGCGGCGAACAGCAGGGCGATGGTGCCGCCGTCGCTATGGCCGACCAGGATCGGCCGCTCGATCCCGCAGGCGGCCAGAAGGTCCGGCAGGGCCTGCTCGGCCTCGATCTCCAGGTAGTCGTCCGGGCGGGGCAGGGCCACCGGGTCGGAGCCGCCATGGCCGTAGCGCTCGTAGACCAAAGCGGGCAGGGCGCAGGCGGCGGCGAGTTCGTCGGGAAAGTCGCGCCACTGGGTGATGCTGCCCAGGCCCTCGTGCAGGAAGAACAGCACGGGTTCGCCGGCCTTCCAGCTGCCGATCCTGCGCAACCGCAGGCGGTGGTCGGCAGCTTGGGCGAAGTCGTGGTCGGGGTTTGCGGTGGGCATGGCGGGCGGAACCTGCGGCCGGTCAGTTCATCCAGAAGCCGCCGGTCACGTTGACCGCCTGGCCGGTCATGAAGGCGGCCTCGTCGGAGGCCAGGAACACGGCCAGGCGGGTGACGTCGTCGGGCGTGCCGAGCCGGCCCAGTGGGATGGTGGCGATCCGGCTCTGGGCGCTCGGGAAGCCGATCTGCTGGTGGATCTCTTCCGCCTTGTCGCGCATGCCGGTCTGGGCGATCGGGCCCGGGCAGACGGCGTTGACCCGCACGCCGGACGCCGCGACCTCCATCGCCAGGGTCTGGGTCATCGCGATCAGCGCGAACTTGGTGGCCGCATAGCCGCCATAGTAGGGCATGCCCTTCTTGCCGAGCCAGGACGAGATGTTGACGACGGCACCGCTGCCGCGGGCGACCATCGACGGGACGATCGCCTGGCAGAAGTGGAATGTGCCGTCGACGTTCACCCGGAACTGGGCGGAAAAGTCCTGGTAGGACAGTTCGAGCAGCTTGCCGATGCGCAGGATGCCGGCACAGTTGACCAGGATGTCCGGCGTGCCGAGCGTATCGGTGAGCAGCGCAGCACCGGCATCGACGTCCTGGCGGTCGCCGACGTCGCCGGACGCGGTGGCAGCCCGGCGGCCGGCGGCCCGGATCATCCCGGCGGTCTCGGCAGCGCCGGCCGCATCCGCGTCGAACAGGCCGACGTCGCAGCCTTCGGCGGCCAGGCGCTGCGCGATCGCACGGCCGATGCCGGAAGCTCCTCCGGTGACGAGCGCGACCCTGCCTTCGAAATTGTACATTTGCTCGGTGTCCCCGAAGTCGAAACAATTGTCGTGGCGCTCAGCGCGCGGTCATGCCGCCGTCGATCGTGAGGATCGTGCCGGTGCAGAAGGACGCCTCGTCGGAGGCGAGGAACAGCATGCCGGCCGCGATCTCCTCCGGCTGGCCCAGACGGTTCATCGCCTGGCGCTCCTGGAGGCCGCGCAGGACCTCGCCAGGCTTCTCGCACTTCGCGAGGATGTCGTCGAAATAGGGGGAATGGATCGTGCCGGGTGCCACGGCATTGATCCGGATGTTCTGATGGACATGGTCCAGCGCCATGGCGCGCGTCAGGGCGGCCACGGCTCCCTTCGACGCGCAATAGGCGGCGCGGTTGGTGATGCCGACATTCGCCACCACCGAGGCGACGCTGACGATGGCGCCGCCGCCCTGCTTCGCCATGACCGGGATGGCGTACTTGCAGCCCAGGAACACGCCGTTGACGTTGACCGCCATCAGCGCGTTCCACTCGTCCTCGTCGGTTTCCACGACCGAGCCGGGGATGCCGTAGCCGGCATTGTTGACCAGCACGTCGAGGCGCCCAAAGCGAGCGACGGTCTCGTCGATCATCCGGCGGACATCGGCGGCGCGCGCAACGTCCACGGTGAGCACAAGCGGCGGATGATCGCCTGCGCGGCAGCTGGCTGCGGTCTCCTCGGCCGCCTGGCCGTTGCGGTCGGCGATCGCGAGGATCGCCCCTTCCTCGGCGAACAGCCTGCAGGTCGCCCGGCCGATGCCGGATCCTCCGCCGGTCACTAGGCAGACCTTGTTCTTCAAGCGCATCCTGATTCTCTCTTCGGCTGCATTTTGCCTGTTCGGGTCGGCCAGGACGCCAGCGCTGCGACTTCCCGCTGCGGGACGTTCGCCCGGTTGCCGCGGATCAGGTCCGAGGCCTTCTCGCCGATCATGATGCTGGGCGCGTTGGTGTTGCCGGAAACGAGCCGCGGCATGATCGAGGAGTCCGCGACGCGCAGGCCGTCGATGCCGTGCACCCGCAGCTGCGGATCGACCACCGCCATCGCGTCCTGGCCCATCTTGCAGGTGCCGACCGGGTGGTAGCCGGAACGCCCCTGGTCGCGGACATAGGCCTCGTACTCGGCGCGCGTCCGGCAGTTCGGCCCGGGCTCGAACTCGTTGACGATGTATTTCGCCATGGAGGGCTGGCCCATGATCTCCTGGCCGACCTTCACGCAGTCGATGGTGCGGTCCAGGTCGTAGGGATCCCCCAGGAAGTTCGGGTCGATGCTGGGCGGCACGTCCGGGTCGGCGCTGTTCAGCGTGACGCTGCCGCGGGCGCGCGGGTGCAGGAAGTAGCCGTTCAGCGTGACGCCGTTGCCGGTCGACTTGTTGTCGTTGACCTCCTCGACCCCGGTGCCCGGCAGGAAGTGGTACTGCAGGTCGGGCAGCTCCATGCTCTTGTCGGCCCAGCAGAACGCGCCGCCCTCGACGATGTTGCCGCTCACCGGCCCGTTGCGGAACGCCGCATATTGCAGGCCGGCCCAGACCTTGCGGTGCGCCTTCTTGTAGACATCGTAGCTGTCGATGCCGCGGACGTTGTACATCATGAACACGTCCAGATGGTCGTGCAGGTTCTGGCCCACGCCCGGCAGGTCGACGACCGCCTTGATGCCGTGGCTGGCGAGGTGCGCCGCCGGGCCGATGCCGGAAAGCATCAGGAGCCTTGGCGAGCCGATGGCGCCGGCGGTGACGATGACCTCGCGGGCGGCGCGCTCGACGACCGGGCGGCCCTTCGCGGCGATCTCGACGCCGACGGCGCGGCCATGCTCGATCACGATGCGGCGCACCGGGATCCCGGTGCGGATCGTCAGGTTCGGCCGGCCGCGCGCCTTGCCGAGATAGCCCACCGCAGCACTGCAGCGGCGGCCGTAGCGGTTGGTGATCTGGTAGGGCCCCGCACCCGCCTGACTGCCCGAGTTGAAGTCGTGGTTGTAGGGCAGGCCGTATTCCTGGCAGGCCTGGACGAAGGCCCTGGTGAGCGGATGGCAGTGGCGCTGGTCGGCGACGCCCAGCGGCCCCTCGGTGCCATGGGCCGGGCCGGACAGGCGCTCGTTGCCTTCGGCGCGGCGGAAATAGGGCAGGACGTCCTTGTACGACCAGCCCGGGCAGCCGGATTCGGCCCAGCCGTCATAGTCCTGCGGGTTGCCGCGGATATAGACCTGGGCGTTGATCGAGCTGCCGCCGCCCAGGACCCGGCCTTGCGGGTAGAGCGGGGTGATGCCGTTCTGGTGCGCCTGCGGGGCCAACTTGTAGCGCCAGGTCAGCGAGCCTTTGGTGGTCTTGTAGAAGCCCACCGGCAGGTGGATGTAGGGGTTCCAGTCGCGCGGGCCGGCTTCCAGCAGGAGGACCTTCGCGTCCGGGTCCTCGGACAGGCGCGCGGCCAGGGTGGAGCCGGCCGAGCCTCCGCCGACGACGATGAAATCGTACATGGCAACTCCCTGCGGCGCCGCGGTCAGCCCACCCATTTCAGGATATGCTGGCCGACGCAGACCGTCTCGTCGTTCTGGTTGGTGACGGTGATCTCGGCCGTCGCCCGGCGGCGCTCCGCATCGACCTCGCGCACCGCGTAGCGCAGCCGCAGGTCGTCGCCGATATGGACGGGCTTGAGGAAGCGGACCCGGTCATAGCCGAGCGATACCGGGGTCTCGGTCGCACGGACGTTCGGGATCCGCTCGACGATCTCGGTGGAACAGGCGGACATGTAGGCCACGATCAGGGCGCCATGGGCGATGCGCCCCTGGTAGGCCGATCCGGACATCGCGCCCTCGTCGACATGGTTCGGCGAATGGTCGCCGCTGACGTCGGCGAACGCCTGCACCGCCGCTTCGCTGACATGCCGTTCCAGCACGACCTCGTCGCCCACGCTGACATAGAAGCTGCTCATGCACCCGTCCCTGATCTTCGCGGCTCTTGCCGGCCGGCCATGCCCCAAGGGCAACTGAGGTGGAAGCGATTTCAGCAACGCCGCTGCGCCATGGGTGCCCAGCGGCCGTGCCCGATCCGGATTAGGCCGCGGCCGGCACCTCCAGGCCCGTGCCGGCGATGGCGCCCTGGTCCGCCATCCGGTCGATGCTGGCCTGGTCGTAACCCAGCTCGGCCAGGACCGCGCCAGTGTCCTGGCCGATGTCGAGGGCCAGGTGGCGGATGCCGGGAACCTCGCCGTCGTAGCGGATCGGATGGCTGACCAGCACCGCCTTGCCGCCGCGCACCTCGACCTCCTGGAACACGCCCAGATGCCTGGCCTGCGGATCCTCGGCCAGCTCCGTGTAGTTCTGGACCGGCGCCCACCAGAGCTGCGCCGCGTCCAGCGCCGCTGCCACCTCGTCGAACGAATAGCGCCCGATGGCCCGGGCGGTCGCCTGGGCGTAGCGGTCGCGTTCCCGGTAGGTGTCGGTGCCGGCGAGCGCCCGCAGGCCGTCATCGTCCAGGGCCTCGGCGAAACTGCCGGGATCGTTCAGCGAGATCGCGACATGGCGGCCGTCCGCCGTGCCGTAGATCCCGTAGGGCGCCTGGTGGAACCAGGTCGCCAAGTGCGGGTCGCGCTCGAAGCGTTCCGCATCGGCGCCGGCGGTCAGGTAGTTGACGATCGCCTCGCCCTGCAGGTCGATGCCGGCGGTGAACAGGCTGCCCTCGACACGGGTGCCCTCGCCGGTGGTCAGGCGGCGCGCATAGGCGCCGAGCACCGCCATGGCGAGCAGGGCGCCGCCATGCTGGTCGCAGATCGCGGCACCCGCCGCCGTGCCGCCGCCGCCGGAGGCCGCGATCAGGCCGCTGCGGGCCTGGACCAGGAGGTCCTGGCCAGGCTTGTCGCGCATCGGCCCGGACGCGCCGAAGCCGGAAGCGGAAGCGTAGATGATGTCCGGCTTGACCTTGCGCACGTCCTCGTAGCCCAGGCCCAGCTTCGCCATCACGCCGGGGCGGTAGTTCTCGATGATCGCGTCGGCCGTGCCGATCAGGCGCAGGGCCACCTCCATGCCGTCCTTCGACTTCAGGTCCAGGGCGATCACCCGCTTGTTGCGGTTGGCGCAGAGGAAGAAGCCGCTGACGTCCTCGACGAACACGTTGGCGCCGGACCAGCGCCGCTCGTAGGCGCCGCCCAGCGCCTCGACCTTGATCACGTCGGCGCCCATGTCGGCGAGGTACTGACTGGCCGCCGGACCCTGGAGATAGTGGCAGAAGCTGACGACGCGCATGCCCTGGAGCATCGCCCCTCCCGATCGCTTGTTCCGTCCTCTTGTTGAAATCGCTTTCAATACGGTTGCCGCCATGGTGTCAACCGAGCTTGCCGACGCGAGCGTTCCGGGGCCAATGCGGCTGTCCGTCCGCTCTGGACCAGGAAACCCGCTTGGCTGACGGAAGAAATCGCCCGGACGGGGTGGCTTGCCGTTGCGCCGCTGCTGCGGAGCGGTTATCGGAGGTGAAAGCGCTTTCAAGAACGTGAGCGATCGGGCAGGGCAGGGCAGAGCGTGGATCAACTCAAGGGCATCCGTGTCGTCAGCTTCAACCACTTCCTGATGGGGCCGGTGGGAGTCCAGTTCCTGGCGGATCTGGGGGCCGACGTAATCGCGATCGAGCCGGTCGAGGGCGCGTTCCAGCGCAAATGGGGCGGCGCCAACCGCCGCATCGACGGCCAGACCATGCTCCAGCTCACCGGCAACCGGAACAAGCGCAGCCTGGCGATCGACCTGAAGAGCCCGGACGGCATGGCGATCGTGCGCAGGCTCCTGGAAGGCGCCGACGTGCTCACCGAGAACTACCGCCCGGGCGTGATGGCGAAGCTGGGCCTAGGCTACGAGGACGTGCGCAAGATCAGGCCGGACATCGTCTACGCCACCGCCTCCGGCTTCGGCCCCGACGGTCCCTACGTGAATCGGCCCGGCCAGGACCTGATCATCCAGGCGATGTCCGGCATCGCCGCGATCACCGGGACCAGGGAAGACGGTCCACGCGCGGTGGGCGTGTCGGTCGTCGACCACCACGGCGCCGCCCTGTTCGCGGGCGGCATCCTGGCGGCCCTTCTCAAGCGCGAGCGCACCGGGGAGGGCGGCCGGGTCGATGTCAGCCTCCTGTCGGCGGCGCTCGACCTGCAGATGGAATCGCTGGTCTGCTACCTCAACGGCGACGGCAAGGACGACGTGCGTCAGCCCGGCCGGGTCTCCGGCTGGTATTTCGGCGCGCCCTATGGCGTCTACGCGACGGCCGACAGCTTCATCGCGATCTCGCTGGGCTCGCTGGATGTGCTGGGCGACGTGCTGGGCATCCCGGCGGAGGAGCGGGTGCCGGACGCGGAGGCGTTCGAGCGGCGAGACGAGGCTGCCCGGGCGATCGCCCAGGCCCTGAAAGGGGCGACGACGGCGGAATGGAGCGCCCGGTTCGGCGAGCGCGGCATCTGGCATTCCGCGGTGAACGACTACAGCGCGCTCGCGACCGACCCGCAGATCGTCCACAACGGCAGCTTCGTCACCGTGCCGGGGGCCACGGGCACGCCGGTGACGCTGGTGACGCACCCGGTGCGCTATGACGGGAAGGCGCCGGAGGTGCGGCTGCCGCCGCAGGAACTGGGCGCGCAGACCGACGAGATCCTGGCGGAACTCGGTTTCTCCCGGGACGAGATCGGCCGGTTCCTCGACCAGGGCGTGGTCGCCGGCGCATGCCGGGCGACGGCCGACAGCTGATGCAGCGCGGCCGCGACCCGACGAGGCGCGGCCGGATTCAGAGGGCATTGAACATGAAAGCGATGCATGCGCAGGTCGGCGATGCGGTCAAGTTCGCCAAGACCGTGGGCGAGACCGACGTCTACCTGTTCGCCGGCGTGACTGGGGACTTCTCGGGCAATCACGTCAACGAGGAGTTCATGAAGAAGTCGACCTATGGCCGCCGCATCGCGCACGGTGCGCTGATGGTCGGCTACATGTCGACCGCCTCGACCATGATGATCGAGAAGAGCCTGTCCCAGGGCATCGACTCGACCCCGGTGTCGCTGGGCTACGACCGGGTCCGCTTCCTCGCACCGGTGTTCCTCGGCGACACGATCGAGGTAACTTATACGATCAGCGAGGTCGACGAGGAGCGCCGTCGCACCCGCGCCGCCGTCGAGGTGCGCAACCAGTCGGGCACGCTCGTGGCCGTGTCCGAGCACCTCCTCAAGTGGGTCCAGAACTAAGTCCCCGCACTCCCTGCATGGGCGGAAGAGAGCATCCATGACCAAGTTTCCGAACTACGTGCCGCAAGGGGTGATCCCCGCGACCTTGCTGGGCCTTCACGACGACTATTCCATCGACTTCGCGGCGACCGGCAGCCATCTGCGCGACGTCGCCGCCGTCGACGGCGTCGGGGCGATCACCGTCAACGGGCATGCCTCCGAAGTGCATGCCTGCAGCTTCGACGAGCAGCGGGCGATCCTGGAAGCGTCCCTGGACGAGGTCGGCGACCGGTTGCCGCTGATCAACGGCGTTTATGCCGACGGCAGCGCGGAAGCGGCGAAGATCGCCCGGATGGCCGACCAGGCCGGCGCCGCGGCGCTGCTGGTCTTCCCGCCGAACTCCCTGAGCATGGGCGGCCATCTCCGTCCGGAGATGGCGCTGGCGCATTTCAAGGCGATCGCGGACGCGACCGACCTGCCGCTGATCTGCTTCCAGTACCCGGAGAAGAGCAACATCCACTATCCGGTGGATACGCTCCTGCGGCTCGTCGACACCATTCCGACGATCCGGGCGATCAAGGACTGGTGCAACGACCCGGCCCAGCACGAGTACCATATCCGCACGCTGCAATCGCTGCCGCGCCCGGTGAACGTGCTGTCGACGCACAGCGCCTGGCTGATGGGCTCCCTCCTCCTGGGCTGCAACGGCTTCCTGTCGGGTGCGGGCAGCGTGATCGCCGACCTGCAGGTCGATCTGTGGCGCGCGGTGCAGGCGAACGACCTGGTCGCCGCCAGGGCGGCCAACGACCGGATCTACCCGATGACCCGGGCGTTCTATTCGCCGCCCTTCCTCGACATGCACAACCGCATGAAGGAAGCGCTCGTGCTGCTGGGGCGTATGCCGCGGGCCGTTGTCCGCCCGCCGCTGATGAAGCTGCCGCAAGCCGAGATCGAGCGCCTGCGCGCGGCGATCCGCCAGGCCGGGATCGGCCGGGAGGAGGTCGGCCGGGCGGCCTGACGCCAACGCATCCGGACCGGGCGGCGCTGACAGAACAACAGGGAGGAAGCGTGACCGACTACATCATCATCGGCGCCGGATCGGCCGGCTGCGTGCTGGCGAACCGGTTGAGCGCCGATCCGGCCGTGCAGGTCGTGCTGCTCGAGGCCGGCGGCAGGGACGTCAGCCCGTTCATCCACATGCCGGCGGGTTACCGCCAGCTGATGATCTCGGGCGCGGTCGACTGGGGCTACCATACCGTCCCGCAGAAGCACTGCCACGGGCGCACGTTCTTCTGGCCGCGCGGCAAGGTCCTGGGCGGGTCCAGCTCGATCAACGGCATGGTCTATATCCGCGGCCATGCCTCCGACTTCGACGTCTGGGCGCAGAAGGGCAATCCTGGCTGGTCCTATGCGGAC
>VFQN01006709.1_pt1 | contig 12907 bp, 14 predicted proteins | sample 3512371 | NCBI WGS metagenome assembly VFQN01 (sample SAMN10412370, study PRJNA504923) | tailings metagenome | isolation source: Replicate 2 from Balatoc abandoned mine | place: Philippines: Itogon, Benguet | collected 2017-08-28
CCGGCGGCCTCGACATACCGGTCGGCTCGCTCTCCGGCGGCAACCAGCAGAAAGTGGTGCTCGCCAAATGGCTGATGCGACATCCACGCATCATCCTGCTCAACGATCCGACGCGCGGGATCGATGTCGGCACGAAACAGGAAATCTATCAACTGCTGCGCAGGCTGGCCGACCAAGGCGCGGCAATCCTCTTCTATTCGACCGACTATGCCGAGCTGATCGGCTGCTGTGACCGCGTGCTCGTGCTCTACGATGGGGCGATCAGACGGGAGCTCGCAGGCGACGAGATAACCGAACACGCGCTTATCGCCAGCGCCCTCAACATCCACCCGGCAGGGGCCATGCGCCAGGAGGCAAGTCGATGAAAGACTGGCAATACTGGCTTGCCGAGCAGCGCGGGACGCTGACGGCGCTGACGATCTTCTTGGTGATGTTCGTCATCTATACGTCGAACCATCCGGCCGGGTTCACGCCCAACGTCGTCCAGACCGCTGCCAACAAGGGCGTCTTGCTCGCCTTCGTCGCGATGGCCCAGACGCTGGTGGTCATAACGGCCGGTATCGATCTCTCGGTCGGAATGATCTTCCTGCTCACCAACTGCCTCGCCTCGTGGCTCGTGCTCGGCACCCCGCAAGCGACCGCATTCGGCGTCGTCGCGGTCCTGGCAACGGGCGCCATGTGCGGCGCGATCAACGGGGCGATCGTCATCTATGGCCGGCTGCAGCCGATCGTGGCGACCATCGCGACCGGCGCCGTCTATTTCGGCCTGGCCCTGCTGCTCCGCCCCTTCCCCGGCGGATCCGTCAACGAGGATCTGGCAGACGCATTGACCGGGCGGATCTTCGGCGTGGTGCCAGCCAGTCTCGTCGCACTCGCAGTCGTCGTCCTCGTCATATGGGTGCCGTTCAGCCGGTCCGTGTACGGTCGCGCGGCCTATGCCGCCGGGTCTTCGGAAACGGCGGCATATATGTCGGGCATGCCGATCCGCCGGGGTAAATTCCTAGCCTATACGCTAGCGGGCCTCGTCGCCGCCGTAGGCGGTCTGTTTCTTACGTTCTTCACCTATACGGGCGAAGCCGCCTATGCCAGCGGCAATGCCTACACCCTGTTCTCCATCGCAGCGGTCGTTCTGGGCGGCGTTTCGCTGTTCGGCGGGAAAGGCAGCGCGATCGGCGCGATCTTCGGCGCGCTGGCCTTTCGCACCATCGGCGACCTCCTCTTCGTCTTCGACCTCGATCCTCTGTGGCAACCGTTGTTCCAGGGCGTGATCCTGCTGGTCGCCGTCAGCCTCGGAGCATTCGCCTTGTTCAGGGTGCGCAACAGGTTGGAGTGGTTCCAGTGAGCGACACGACGATGACGCGTCTCGCCGGACATATGCCGCGTCTCATCCGCCGGTCCGACCCGGCGGTGCTGACCGCATTCGGCTGCATCGTGCTTCTGCTCTTTCTCGGCAGTCTCTATTCGTCCAGCTTCCTGTCGCCGGAGTATCTGCTGCAGCAATTGAAGGTCGCCTCGTTCCTCGGCGTGATCGCCACGGGCATGATGCTGGTGATCCTGCTGGGGCAGATCGACCTCTCGGTGCCATGGTCGGTGGCGACGGGCGCAATGATGGCTTGCGCGGCAGCCGCCTATGGACAAGCCGGAATCGCGCTCGCGATCCCCTTTGGAATCCTGTGCGGCGTGGCGATCGGCATCGTCAACGGAATAGGCGTCGCCTATCTGCGCATTCCGTCGATGATCGTCACTCTGGGCACGAACGCTGTGGCGCAAGGCGTCATGGTCGTCTACACGGGAGGCTTCTCTCCGCAGGATTCCGCCACCCAAGCCATGCGTTACCTCGCGACCGGTTCACTGATCCCGGGAATACCGAATGCCGTCATCATCTGGGCATTCATCGGCGCCGGCACGGTTTTCCTGCTGAAGCGCACGGGCTTCGGGCGGGTCGTCTACGGCATCGGCAACAGCGAGCGGGCAGCCTATCTTTCCGGTGTCGACACCAGACGCGTGGTGATGATCGCCTTCGCACTTGCCGGCGGACTGTCGGCGTTCGGCGGCGTGCTGCTTGCTGGCTACGCCTCCAAGGCGGCGCAGTCCATGGGCGATGCCTATCTTCTGCCGGCCATTGCGGCCGTGGTGCTGGGCGGAACCTCGATCCTCGGCGGCCGCGGTTCCTATCTCGGCACCGTCGCCGGCGTCATCCTGATCACCTTGCTGCAATCGATTCTGTCCGTCATGCAGATGCCCGAGGCAGGACGCCAGATCACCTATGGCCTGGTCATCGTCCTGATGCTGCTTCTTTATGGCCGGGCCCCGGCAAGCCGCTGATTTCATGAACGAAGCTAGCGAACATAGCAGACCCCTGGCTGTCGTCGTGATGGGCGTCGCCGGATCGGGCAAGACGCTGGTCGGCCAGCAGTTGGCCGAAAAGCTCGGCGCAGTGTTCATCGAGGGCGACCAGTTCCACCCTCCCAGCAACGTCGCCCTCATGGCGAGCGGGATCGCCCTCAATGACGAGAACCGCAAGGAGTGGCTCGACCGGATCGGGCAGCGGATCGCGCAGGAGACCTCCGCCGCCCGGCCGACGGTCACGGCCTGCTCGGCCTTGAAACGCGCCTATCGCGATCGCCTTCGCGGCTTTCGCCAGGAGATCGTGTTCCTCTATCTTAATATCGATCAGGAAACCGCCGAACGACGCGTCGCGGGCCGACAAGACCATTTCATGCCGGCGAGCCTGGTCCAGAGCCAGTTCGACGCCCTCGACCCACCTGGCGATGATGAACGAGCGATCAGGTTGGACGGAACTTTGCCTGTGGCTACTGTCGTCAGAAACGCCGCAGACTTTCTCCACGAATGGATCGGTCAGGCTTAACCAGCCACAAAGCGCTGGAATGTCGGCCCCGAGACTTCAGGATCGAAGCCGCAGCGCGGCAGGCCGGAGCGGGGAACGAAATCCCCGCTCCTTCCGGGGAACGTCAATTCGTCGATGCAAGTGTCATCGATGTGCCGGTAGCGGCCAGGTTGAGGCCGATCTGTCCCGTAAGGCTTACAGGCTGGAGTTGGATCGAACCGGCGGTCCCGCCGAAGAGAACGTTGGTCCCGATCCCCGCCCCGATCGTCGCCTCGGCAGTGGCGCCTGTGTAGACACCGCCCAGCGAACCGCGGTGATAGCCGGCAGTCGGTGCGAATACCGCCCAGATCAGCTGGCTCTGTGTCGTGAAGCCGACGTCGACGCCCAGCTTGCGGATCGTGCCTGCGTAGTGGTCGAGCGACCTGGAGCCGATCGTGGAGGTAAACACACAATCGATTTCCTTGGCGGAGCCGAGCACATAACCGACGCCCCCGCCGATTGCGCATTGAAGATAGCCAATCCGCACGCCATCGCGATCGTCGGGAACCGGCTGGGTTCGAAGATCTGCGGCACTGGCCACCGCAGCGCCCAGGAGCGCCATCTGTGCGGCCAACGCCGCTGCAAGCATCTTCTTCATCATAGTCTCCTTATGGGAACGCACGAAATAATACGCCCCGTTGCCGACCCGCCTATCGACGATATAGAGCGGGCGTGAAGGCAAGACCATGGCAGCGGCCGATGCCGCGTGCATCGTTCACATCTTCCTGATTGAAATGAATAAATCGACGGGTGAAGAACTCATCCGTCCGGGTCGGTCCCATCGGCTTCAGGCGAAGGCGAGAGAATCAGACGATACTCTTAACCTGCCGGCGCGCCTGTCGTGTCGGCGACCCATCTGTGCCACTCGCGCTCTGTGCCGTGGAACACGTTGAGATCGATCTTGCCGCTCACGCCATGCGACAGCCCCGAGCCGGAATACTGCCAGAAGACCCATTTGCGGCCCGGATAGACCTTGGAGGGATGTTGCGCGACGGCGCGCAGCCAGAACGGGTGGTTAGGGAACGCCCCCTTCAGATTGTCCGCGTAGAAGTCCGGTGCGGTGTAGATGATCGGCCGCTGGCCGTAATGGGCCTCCAGCTTGTCCATGAAGACCTGCATCTTCTCACGCACCTTGGCCGGCGACGGGACCCGCTTGCATCGCGACTCCCCGTTCCATTCGACGTCGATGACGGGCGGCAGCGCGCCGGCTTCCTTCGGCACGTTGCGGATGAACCAGTCGGCCTGTTCGCCGGCCGTCCGGCACCAGTAGAAGAAGTGATAGGCTCCGCGCTTCAGGCCCGCCGCCTTGGCCCCCCGCCAGTTCTTGCGGAACATCGGATCGAGATGGTCGCCGCCGTCTGTCGCTTTGATGTAAGCGAAGTTCGCACCTTGCGAACGCAGCTTGGCCCAGTCGAGGTCGCCCTGCCAGCGCGAGACGTCGACGCCGTGGACGGCAAGCTTATGCGGCGAGGATGTTCCGAAATTGATCGGCTTGGCGTCGCGGAAACGCTTGCGATAGACGGTCCCTGCCCTCGGCGCGGCTTCGCGCATGACCGGCTTGTCCGGCACCATCATGGCGAGCGCCGTGGGCTTGGCCGCCGGGACCAGCGCATTGGCCTGAAGATCGGGAACCGACGCAGGAGGCTCTACCGCCGCAACGACCTCTTCCGCGGTCTCCGCCGCGAAACCGACGTCACGCGAAGCGACCTCGGCCGTCGGCACCGGCTTCGACGGACGGATCGCGTTGGTGATCTCCGGCGACGGCGGCAGCGCGCTTTCCAGGCTCGAACTGGCGGAACATCCGGCCATGACGACGCCGGCAAGAAGAAGGATCAAGGCTCTGGGCGAACGCATTGGGGCCTATACACAATACAAGAAGGACCGCGGGCGGATGCCGTCGGCAGAAATGGGCTTGGCCGATTCTTGGTCTGCAAACCGTCAACAAAGTTTGAATCAAACTGCAGATATCGCGAAGAATCTTCGCATCGGGCCGCATGAGGCGGACGCTCCGACCGATTTGCCTCGATGGTAAGGCTCAGCGGCAGCTCAAATCGCTTGGCGTATCTGTGGAAAATCCTTTCGGTCGAGCACGATATCGGCCAGGGTGTAGCGATCGAGCGTATCCTGGAAGGACGACATCGCTTCCCCGAGCATGCCCGCGAGCTTGCAACAGCGTGTGAGCACACATTGATTTCCGGTCGCGAAACACTCCACCAGTGCGAAATCGGGTTCCGTCAGCCTGATCACGTCCCCGATGCCGATAGCTTCAGGCGGCATGCCGAGCATCAGACCACCTGCGCGACCACGGACCGCTTTCAGGAAGCCGCCGCGGGTCAATGTGTTGGCCACCTTGTTGAGATGCGTCTTCGATACGCCGAACGTGCGCGCGGCTTGTTCGATGGTGATCAACCGGTCACCCGAAGACGCCGCAAACATAAGCATTCTCAGTGCATAGTCGGAAAAGTTCGTCAGCCGCATGATCTGGCCTCGCCTTACAGTCCCGGGCGGTAGATCGACCTCACAGGCTCTGCTCCAGGATCGGCCTGATACCGACCGTGTCCTCGCCCCTGTTGAAAGCTACCGCGAGGCGAAAGCTGTGGGCGATCCGCATCGCGCGCTCCATGAAGAGCGCGGCGACGTCGGGCGGGCAAATGCGCCTCACGGTTGTCTGGAACAGCGAGAGCCAACGGCGAAAATGCTCCTCGCCGAGACCCGGGATTTCCAGATGCGGCGGCAATGGACGGCCTTCATAGCGGCCGGAGCGCAGCAGCGTGGAGGACCAGAAATCGCACATCTTGCCGAGATGGCGCGGCCATGCCTCGGGCGCGATGGCAGCATTGAAGATCGGGCCGAGCATCTCGTCCTTGCGGATCTCGGCATAGAAGCCGTGAACCACGTCATGGATCATGTGCTCGTCGAGCATTTCGGGCACCAGGCCGCCACCGACGACTGCCGTCCGCTTTCCCTCAGCTTGGTCGCTCATGCCTATCCCTGTCGCTTTCGCATTGCTTGGCAGTCGACCCGAGTTTCGCCGCCGCAGCTTGGATAAACATATATCCTTGATCTATGTTTAAGTCGAATGCGACACGACGCCACCCGGAGAAGATCTCCAGATGGCGTCGCACGATTTCCTTGCCGGCAAATTGCAGGGCTCAGCGAGCGCCGGCGAGGGCTGGCTCGGGCGCCTTCCGGTTGTTGCGGACCAGCACCACAGCACCGGCCGCGATCGCCAAGGGCACGGCGAGCCCCAGGAAGTAGCCGCCGACCCCGCCGGTCTGCAGCAGCCAGCCACCCACGGCCGATCCAACGATGGCTCCGGTGCGCCCGATGCCGATCGCCCAGCCGGTGCCGGTCGCCCGCAACTCGGTCGGATAGGTGCTGGAGATCAGGTAGTTGAGCGCGATCTGCTGACCGCCGATGCCGAAGCCTGCAAGTGCGATCAGAGCGAAAACGAGCGTCCAGTTCGAACCTGCGACAGCGAGAGTAACGCAGACCACGATGCCGATCATGAACATGACCGTCAACGTGCGACGCACGTCGATGCGCGGCAGGAAGATCGACAGCGGGATGGCGAAGGCGATGAAGGCGGCGTTGACGACGACCGTTCCCCATGCAGCGGTCGGCTGGTCGAGCCCCGCGCTGGTCAGCACGGTCGGCAGCCAAAGCAGGAACATGAACCAGGCGATCCAATTGAACAGATAGACGGCCCATATGGCGATCGTGCTGGTGCGGTATTGCGGTGCGAACAAGGCTCCGACCGACCCTTTCTCCACCGCAGCCGGCACGGCGAAGCTCGTATCGTCTCCGAGCGGCCGACCGGCAATGCGCGCGACGAGGTTGCGGGCGCGGGACAGATCCTCCGGACGGCCGCGCGACGCGAGGAATTGGGCCGATTCCGGCAGGAAGACCAGGCAGATGATGAGCACCACCAGCGGGATGGCGCCGCCGACGACGTAGATTCCCTGCCAGCCTATGACCGGCATCCAGCCGGCCGCCAAGACGCCGCCTACCATGGCGCCGGCCGGCAAGCCCAGAAGCACGCCGGTGAGCACCGCGCCGCGAAACCGAGATGGGCTGTATTCTGCCGCCATGGCCAGTAGCACCGGGGTGGCGCCGCCCATGCCGAGGCCGGTCAGGAAACGAAGTACGACGATCTGGGTAGGCGATTGGGCAAAGGCAATGGCCAGCGAGAAGGCGCCGAACAGCACGATTGAGCCGAGGATGGCGACACGGCGGCCGATCCGGTCGCCGATCATGCCGAGCCCCATGGCCCCCAGCGCCATGCCCAGCGTGCCCGAGATGAAGATGTAACTCATATCGCTCGGCGACATGGCGAAGGCCTTGGCGATTGCCGGGCCGGTATAGGCGATGGCCTGCGTGTCGAAGCCATCGAGAAGCGCAACGAGGAAACACAGGAAGAAAACCCGCATCTGCAGGCCGCTCAACGGCCGCTCGTCGAGCAGTTGCCTGATGTCCAGTCTCGGATGTTTCATATCGTTTCCTCCTTCGGGAAGTCGATCCCGGGCGCCCCGTCGCTCGGACAGGTCACTCGACCGTCGGCCCGGCCGACCGGCCTTCAGATGGCGGGATCGTCGTGATTGTTGAGATTTGGGGACGGCAGCGCCGTCTCAGCCGCTGTCGCCGCCGCCGACGGGAAGGATCGTGCCGGTGATGTAGGACGCTTCGTCGGATGCCAGGAACAGGATCGCCCTCGCCTGCTCCTCCAGAGTTCCGTAGCGTTTCATGAAGCTCGTCGCCTTGGTCTGGTCGACGACCTCCTGCATCCAGGCCCGGTCGCGCTCGTCGAGCGCGGTATCGTTTCGTGGAATACGGCGCGCGGGCGCCTCCGTGCCGCCCGGCGCCACGGCGTTGATGCGGATGCCGCGTTCGGCATTCTCCATGGCCAGCGAGACGGTCAGCGCATTGACCGCGCCCTTGGCGGCCGAATAGGGCACGCGGTTGATGCCGCGCGTCGCGATGGAGGAGACGTTGACGATCGAGCCGCCTTCGGTCGCGACCATCAGCGGCAGCGCCGCCCGGCAGCACCACAGCGTGGGAAACAGCGACCGCCGGATCTCGGCCTCGATCTGAGCCTCGTCGAAATGCTCGAACGGCCGCATCCAGATCGCGCCGCCGACATTGTTGACCAGAACATCGACACGCCCGAGACGCCCATGTGCTTCTTCGAGCGCGGCCTTCGCGCCGTCCCAGGCCTCCAGATCGGCGAGGATGGAGATCGCCTCGCCGCCCTCGGCGATGATCTCCGCCGCAACTTCAGTCACCAGTTCCGATCGGTCTATCAGCGCCAGTCGGCCGCCTTCGCGGGCAGCTTCAATCGCCACCTCGCGACCGATGCCCTGAGCAGCCCCGGTCACCACCACGGCCTTGCCGACGAAGCGACCCGCGGTCATGCCGGCACCCCGCATCGGGGACAATGATCGAACATATTATCGGGCATATCGAAATCCTCCGGCAGATAGGCGCGCCGCCTCCGCCCGGCGCGCCTGTTTTCTGTCGTCAGGCCGCAGCGCGTTCGCGCTCGACCACCGTGTCGGTCACGCCGTCCGTTTCGGGCAGCAGCACAAAATCGAAGTCGATCGAGGCGAAAGGCTCCTGGACCTGTCGCTCGGCCATCTTGGCCGGCTCGCTGATGCGGGTGACCGGCGGGATCAGGTCGTCGCGGGTGCCGAAGGCGAAATCCTCGAACAGATATTCGTCACCCTCGATGTTGATCTGCGTGGTGAGGTGACGATAGCCGGGCGCCGAGACGAAGAAATGGATATGGGCCGGACGATGGCCATGGCGCCCGAAGGCGAACATGAGTTGCTCGGTCGAGCCGCCCTCGGGCGTTGCATAGCCGCTCGGCATGATCGAGCGGAAACTGTAGCGGCCCTCGGCATCGGTCTCGATGCGGCGACGGAGGTTGTAAGGCGCCTGCTGCGGGTCGAAATGGGAATAGTTGCCGCGCGTATTGGCATGCCAGACATCGACGACGGCATTGGCGACCGGCTTGCCGTCCTTGTCGCGAACCTGGCCCTGCATGAACAGGACCTCGCCCTTGTCGGAGCCGTCGTCGAGACGCGCGGTCGCCTTGGAGAGCGGCGCGCCGGCAATGTAGAGCGGCCCCTCGATCGTCCGGGCCGTCCCGCCGGCGAGCCCGGCGCGGCGCTCGGCCTCGTCGAGCCTCAGGTCGAGGAAGTGTTCCAGGCCGATGCCGGGCGCGATGAGGCCAAGTTCATTGGCCCGCCCCGCCTGCCCGAGATAGGCGACGGCGCTCCACACCTCGTTCATGCTGATATCGAGGTCGTCGATCGCGGTGAACAAATCCGCCAGCAGCCGGTTGGCGATCGTCTTCAGGCGCGGGTCGCCGCCCGGCTGGTCGAGGCCGCTGGCGCGGCGGGCGAGATCTTCGATGACGGACTTTTCAATGAGCTTGCTTGACATAGGAGCCTCCCTGCTGGCTGGCATGCGGTTATTGGTTTCTTGGATGTCAGGCGCCGTCGTCGGCGATCGCCGACGGATGGCGACAGAGCGCCCTGGTCTCGATGGTCATGAATGGGAACAATGGCAGCCCCGACAGAATCTCGTGCAGTTCTCCGGGTCCACTCACATCGAAGATGCTGATGTTGGCGTAACGCCCTGCGATGCGCCAAAGATGCCGCCATTTACCGTTGCGCTGCAGCTCCTCGGCTCGCGCCTTCTCCGTCGCCTTCAGCCTCTCGGCCTCCTGCCTCGGCAGGTCGTGCGGCAGATTGACGGTCATTTCGACATGAAACAGCATGGTCTATCCCACCATTCTCGACAGTGCGGATCGCTCCGCCCGGTCACGCCGGAAGCGGCTCACCGCCGATTCGTCGAGCGTTATGCCGAGGCCGGGCCCGGCCGGCAGCGCGAGTTCGAAATCCGCATAGGTCAGCGGTTCGGTCAGCAGTTCCTCGGTCAGCAGCAGCGGACCGAAAAGCTCCGTTCCCCAGTCGAGACGACGTGCGCCTGCAAAAAGCTGTGCCGCCGCAATCGTTCCGACGGGCCCCTCCAGCATGGTGCCGCCATAGACGGCTATGCCGGCGGCTTCGGCCACGGCCATGACCTTCGCCGCGTTGAACAGCCCTCCGGCCTGCTCGATCTTGATCGAGAACACTTCGCCGGCGCGGCTCGAGGCAGCGGCCAAGGCGGTCTCCGGGCCAGTCAGGATCTCGTCCGCCATAAGGGCGACACGGCTCTTCGCCTGCAACCGGGCGAGTGACTCGATGCCGGCGACGGGTTGCTCGACGAGCACACAACCCACATCGGCCAGCGCGTCGATCCCGCTGATGGCCTGACGCTCGCCCCAGGCCATGTTGACGTCGACGCGGACGCTCGCGAAATCGGGCAGCGCGTCGCGGATCGCCGCAACGTGCCGCACGTCTTCGTCGACCGAGCGGCTGCCGATCTTGAGCTTGAAGTCCTTGTGACGACGGGTGTCCAGCATGCGCTGGGCTTCATCGATGTCGCGAACCGTGTCGCCCGAGGCAAGTGTCCAGACGACCGGCAGACTGTCGCGGCGGCGTCCGCCGAACAGCTCCGATAACGAGATCCCCAGCCGCCGGGCCTGCGCATCGAGCAATGCCGTCTCCACCGCGCATTTGGCGAAATTGTTGCCCTTCACCGCAACGTTGACACCGTCCATTACAAGGCCGACGCGCGTCGGGTCGGCGCCGATCAGGAGCGGCGCCATGTAACGGTCGATCGTGAGCTTCATACTTTCCGGGCTCTCCGCGCCATAGGCGAGACCACCGATCGTAGTGCCTTCGCCCAGCCCTCCGAAGCCGTCCGAGCAGCGCAGCTTGACGATCATCATAGTCTGGCCGCTCATCGTCACCATCGACAGCCGGTGCGGCCGGATCGTAGGCAGATCAAGGAGCAGCGTCTCGACCTCGACGATTTTGACGGCAGCGCTCACGCAGTTCTCCCTCACGATTTACAGCTGGGGAGGCTAGTCTTCCGTCGCCGGAGGGTCCAAGACTATCTCGGTCATTTTCCATACCTGGAAGGTATAGTGCCATGGACATGCGCCAGCTTCGCTACTTCGTCGCCGTGGCGCGCGAACGCAATTTCTCGAGGGCGGCGGAATTGCTGAACATCGCGCAGCCGCCCCTCAGCCGGCAGATCCAGCAGTTGGAAGAAACGCTCGGCGCGAAGCTCATCGATCGATCGAGCCGGCCGCTGGCGCTCACCGAGGCCGGCCGCTTCTTCTATGACCAGGCCTCCCAGATGATTGCGCGTATGGAGCACATCAAGGAACAGACGCACCGCATCGCACGATCACGGCGCGAAGTGTTCATCATCGGCTGCGTCGGTTCCACCCTCTACGGCGACGTTCCCGACCTGGTGCGGCGCATGCGCACCCGCTGGCCCGACCTCGACATCGAGATCAGGGAAATGATATCGGTCGAGCAGATAGCTGCCCTGAAGGAGCGACGCATCGATCTCGGCGTCGGTCGCGTACGGCTCTCCGATGCCGACGTCGAACGTGTGGTGCTGCGAGAGGAAAGGCTTGTTGTCGCCTTCCCTCCGGGACATAGATTGGCTGGCTCGCACGAGCCGATCAGCCTCGACGAGATCGCCGGCGAGACCCTGGTGATCTACCCATCCAAGCCGCGTCCGAGCTTCGCCGACGAGATTCTCGGCCTCTATGCGGATCTGCAGGTCGAAACCGGCAGGGTGGAAGAGGTGCGTGAAATCCAGACCGCACTCGGCCTGGTGGCGGCGGCTGTCGGGCTATGCATCGTGCCAGCCGCATCGCAACGCCAGCGCCCGGACGATGTCTGCTATCGGATGCTCGTGGACGAGGTCGCGACCTCACCCGTCATCATGAGCTATCGGCGCAACGAAAACCTCCACCGCATCGAGGCAATCAGAGCCCTGATCCGCCAGATGTATGCGGACAACCCTCCCTGGCTGAGGCTCTCGGAGATGGACGCCTCGACGTCGGGCTGATCCCGGTCAGCCTTGCTTCTTGTAGGAATAACGGAAGGTGCAGCGCGGCGCGCCCGCCATGATCGTGTGATCGCGCACCAGGCTGATGTCGGGGTCGTAGCCCTGACAGAATGTGCCGTCGCGGTTGCACGACATCAGGTGGCCGATGCCGGCGAGGCCCATCTCGCGGTAGGTCTCGGCATAACGGCAACGCGTGACGTCGAAGCTGAAAGTTTCTTCGGTGGCTTCCAGCACTTCGACTTCGAGAGCGCCGTCGGCGGTCCACAGATCGTAGAGCTTTATGAAATCTGCCATCGAAGTCTTGCCGCCAGCCGCCTTCGCAGCGAAGGCCTTGCCTTCTGCGATCGCGGCCTTGCGGACGGCGGCATCAAGAATAGCGTCGGCCTGTTCCTTGCCGACTGCGGCGACCATTTCGGCGTGGATCGGGCCGATCACCTCGGCCTGAAGGCGCCTTTTCAGCAGAACAGGGACTTCCGTGGTCTTCATCGTCACGTCGCTTCAATGGTTTCGACGCAGAAGAAGCACCGTGCCTGTCAGGAAGCAAGCCGGATTCGCGACTGTGGCATTTTGCCGGCCGGAGTGAACCGATCCGTCAATGCATGGTCTGGATGTCGCCCGCATCAGGTCGAGGCCGCATATTGACGATCGGGTCGTTCTGGCTCGCCGGCGTTTCGAGACCGGTCGCCACGACGGACACCTTGAACTGCCCTTCCAGGGTATTGTCGAAGATGGCGCCCACGATGATATCGGCTTCGTCGCCAACCTCCTCTCGGATGCGGGTCGCGGCCTCGTCCACCTCGAACAAGGTCATGTCCATGCCACCGGAGATCGAGACGAGCACGCCCCTCGCCCCCCTCATGGTGCTTTCATCCAGCAGCGGGTTGGAGATCGAGGCCTCGGCCGCCTTACGCGCACGGCTCTCGCCGCTGGCGACGCCGGTGCCCATCATGGCGCGGCCCATGTCGCGCATCACCGTCTTCACGTCGGCAAAATCGAGATTGATCAGGCCTTCCTTGACGATCAGGTTCGTGATGGAACTGACGC
>VFQN01006710.1_pt1 | contig 12907 bp, 8 predicted proteins | sample 3512371 | NCBI WGS metagenome assembly VFQN01 (sample SAMN10412370, study PRJNA504923) | tailings metagenome | isolation source: Replicate 2 from Balatoc abandoned mine | place: Philippines: Itogon, Benguet | collected 2017-08-28
TGAACTGGTCGGCGGCCAGGACGAGTTCAGCGGCGAAGCCGGACCGCGCCGCCGGTGCGGCCTGTTCGACTAGCCGGTGGCGGCGGTCGAACTCGCTCTCGAGCGCCTTCGCCGGGTCGAGTGCGGCCACCAACTTCCACGGGTCGGTGGACAGCACCAGCGTGGCGTCCTGGCCGGGTTCGAGGTCGAGCCGGAACTGCCCGGGCGACCACAGCGCACCGGCGTGTGCGTACCCGCGGCTCTCCTCGACGCGGTAGAAGATGTCGTCGATCCGCTCGCCGCGGGCCGTGAATGCCGCCCGCCCGCCGCCGTGGACCTTCATCCGCAGCGGCGGCCACGGAGCCGGGCCGGCAAGCTCGTAGCGGTCCTCGACGACCGTCAGGGCGCACCCCTCGCAGACCTGCCCGCTCACGTAGTCGTCGTGCCCGCGGAAGTGGACGCTCGGGCGCAGTTTCAGTCGGGCCTTGCCGTTCCCCTTCAGGAGCGTGTAGCGGACGAACGCGGTGTTGTGCCGGTAGGCGAAGTAGACGCGCTTCTCCAGCTCGAACCCCTCGACCTCGTACTGCCACACCGGCAGCCCGTGCTGGAGGCGGAAGTCGGTCAGGTGCTCGGCGCCGTAAATCTGGAGCTTCCCGTCCTTCTTCTCCTCGCCGCCGAACGGGACGGTGCGGTAGTCGGGCAGTCGTAGCGACTCGGTGAGGTGATTCACCATCATCACACGCCCGAGCGGCGCCGGGTGGGCAGCGACGAGCAAGCCGTGGTAGCGGCGCGTGGCGGCGCCGCACACGGTTCCGGAGGCGTACCCGCCGAGGCCGTTGGTGACCAGCCACTCGCGCTCGAGCAGGCCCGCCAGTTCCGGTCGCTCGCCGGGCTTCCAGGCGGGGGTGCGGACTTCATCCCACATGCGTCACCTATTGCCAGAACCGCTCGCGCTCGCGCTCGCGCCGCTGTTTCGCCCGCGCCTCGGCCGCGGCGCGGACCGCCTTCGGGTCGGCCGGCGGCACAGGCTGCGGCGCCATCACCACCGCCGCCTCGCCGGGGAGCCGCCACCCGTCGCGCGCCTCGGGCGGGGGCGTGCCGACGCCGCCGTAGGCGCGGTCCTCGCTCGACCACAGCACGCCCCAGGCGTGCCCGGCCGGCGGCGCGAGCAGGGGTTCCGGCGCCTGGTCGAGGTAAAGGTCGGTGCCGAAGTTCACGAGGAGCAGGCGGTCGCCGGTGCCGTCCGAGAAGTAGCGGACGACGAACGCCTTCGGCCCGAGGACGGCCCCGTCCACGCGCCGGGTGTCGGCCGGGGAAAACGCCGGGTCGCCTTTTCGCAGCGCGATCAAGTCCTTGTGCAGCCGGTACACCTCCGCGTTCACCCCGCGCTCGCGGTGGTCGAGCACACAGCGGCGCACGGTCTCGGGTGAGTCCGGGTCGGGGAGCCACGCGGCCAGGTCGGGGCGGTCCATCGAGCGGAACTGGCTCATGAACCCGACCCGCCCGGCCTGCACCTTCGGCGCCAGGTCGGGCTTGGTGTCGGCGAAGTAGTGGAACGGCGCCGACGCCGCGAACTCCTGCCCCATGAAGAGCATCGGCGTGCCGGGGAACAGCAACAGGCACGCGGTCGCGGCGCGCAAGCGCCCGGGGCTGGTCTGGCGGTGGCAGCGGAAGCCGCGGCCGGAGTTGGCGACCTGGTCGTGGTTCTGGACGTAGTTGACGAACGCCCACGGCGGCACATCGAGCGCCGGGGTGCCGCGGCGGGCCTCCTGCCATGAATACCGCTGCCCCTGGAATAGAAACCCGTACTTCGCCGCCGACACGAACTCCTGCGGGCCGCCGGCGTGGTCCGAGTAGTAGGCCTCGGCGCGGCCGGTGAGCGCCACCATGCTCGTGTGGTGGAAGTCCTCGTTCCACAGCCCGTCGAGCCCGTGCCCGCCGGCGGACGCGGGCCGCACGAGCCGCGTGTCCTGCGGCTCGTTCTCGTTGACGAGGATCGTAGCCCGCCCGCCGGCCGCGGCGCGGACGCGCTCGGCGACGTCGGCGAGGACGTGGCGCGGCGAGTCGTCGAGGATGGACTGCGTGGCGTCGAGGCGGAGGCCGTCGAGGTGGAACTCGTCGATCCAGTAGCCGGCGTTGGCGACGAAGAACTCGCGCGCCGGCGCGGCGCCGAAGTTCAGCCCGGCACCCCACTCCGTACTGCGTTCGTTGAAGTAGTCGGCGGAGAACTCGGGCAGGAAATTCCCGTCGGGGCCGAGGTGGTTGTAGACCACGTCGAGGATCACCGCGAGTCCGTGCCGGTGGGCGGCCTCCACGAACCGGCGGAAGTCGTCCGGCTGACCATAGAGCCGCGTCGGGGCGAAGAGATTCACGCCGTCGTAGCCCCAGCCGAACTTCCCCGGAAAGTCCGCGACCGGCATCACCTCCAGCACAGTGATGCCGAGGTCCGCGAGCGCCGGAAGGTGTTCGACCGCGGCGGCCCAGGTGCCTTCAGGCGTGAGCGTTCCGACGTGCAACTCGTAGATGATCTGCCCCGGCAGCGAGCGACCCATCCAGTCGTTGTCGGTCCAGGCGAACACCGCCGGGTCGACGACCTGCGACGGGCCGTGCGGGCCGTCCGGTTGGAACCGCGAAGCCGGGTCGGGAAAGACGTCGCCGCCGTCGAGGCGGTAGCGGTAGTGATCGCCGGCCGCCGCCCGGGTGACCAAGCCCGCGAAGTATCCGTCCGCCTCCGCTGTGAGGGCGTGCGTTCCAGCAGCACCACCCGACTCAAGTACAACCTCGACGCGCTCGCGGCGCGGCGCCCAGACGCGGAAGTGAACCCCGCTGCCGATGACCTCGGCCCCGACGGGGAGCCGACGTCGGGCGTGGACTCGGGTAACGGGCGACGCGCTCATGGCCCGTTTTCACGCAAACGTCATGCCCCGTGGGCGACCTCTGCTCACTTTCGCAGCGTGAGCGTGACACCGCGGAGGTCCATCACCTCCGTGCCGGGCACGGCCGTGGCGCGGAGCGCCAAAGAGCCGCGGCCGCGAGCAAGTTCGACCGTGCCGAGCGCGAGTGGGCGGAAGTCCTTGACGTAGCTCTCGCCCTCTCGCTTGACGCGGTCGTTCTCGGCGCCGCGCAGCGGCGAGTCGTGCGGCTCGGCCACCTTCCCCGCCAGCTTTGCCGTGCCGAGCGCGAGGTCGACGGTTGCGCCCTCACTCCCCTTAGCGCACGTGTACCAGAGTTGCACGTCGTAGCGGCCCGGGGTCACCACCTCGACGTCCCAGGTGATGCGGTCGTCGGTCGTCTTCCAGTTGGTGAAGAACGAGCAGTTCGGCGCCGCCGCGCTGCGCTTGACGCCGCCGTGCGGTACGCCGTCGCGCGCGGGCAGGTGTGCAATCGGGAATGCCTCGTGGCCGACCGGGTACGGCCGGTCGTCGGCCTTCGCGGGCAGGCCCACGTCCTTCCGCCACCCCGCGATGGCGGTCTTGAGGGGGTCGGCGGTGGTCGGGTCGGCCGCGGCGATGTCCTTCGTCTGCCCCGGGTCGACGGTCAGGTCGTAGAGCCGGCCGGCGTCGTCGAGGCGGTGCGTCTGCGTGCGCGCCGAGGTCTTGCCGGCCCAGTGCGAGAACAGCGTGCGGTCGGGCCACTGCACCTTCTGACCGAACAACAGCGGCGCGAGGCTGTGTCCGTCGAGAGGCTTCGCGCCCGTGGGCTTCGCGCCGGTCAGGTCGCACAGCGTCGGGTGTAAGTCGACGGCGCCGGCGATCTGCGGCACGCGCGTGCCGGGGCGGATGTGACCGGACCAGCGGACGAGCAGCGGCGACTTCACGCCGCCCTCGTCGGTCGAACCCTTGCGGCCGCGGAGCCCGCCGTTCCAGCGCCAGCCGTTCGGGCCGTTATCGTGGAAGTAGACGACGATCGTGTTCTCCGCGAGCGCGTCGAGGCGGGCGAGGAGGCGGCCGACGTTCCAGTCGATGTTCTCGACCATCGCCAGCGCGGCGCGGGTGTGTGCGGCGTCCTCCTTCGCCGGCAGTGTGGCCCGGAGCGTCAGCGGCGCGTCGCGGAGGCGGTCGTAGAAGCGGTCGGGCACCTGCATCGGCGAGTGTGGCGTGTTCAGCGCCAGGTAGCAGAAGAACGGGCGAGCGCGGTTCGCCTCGACGAACCGCATCGCGCGGTCGGTGAGATCGTCCGGAAGGAATCCGTTGCCGGTCACGACCGCGCCGTTGTGTTCGAGCGGCGGGGAGAAGTAGTCGCCCCAGTGTCCGGACGGGAAGCCGTAGTACTCGTCGAAGCCGCGGCCGCGCGGGTGGTACGGGTACTGGCTGCCGTTGTGCCACTTCCCGAAGCAGCCGGTCGCGTAACCCGCCGCGCGGAGCGCGTCGGCAACGGTCGCTTCGTCGAGGTTCAGCCGTTCGGCGCCGGTGCTGACCCCGCGGACGCCGCCGCGCGGGTGCCAGCGGCCGGTCAGGAACTCGGCCCGTGTCGGGGCGCACACCGGCTGGACGTAGAAGTTCTCGAACAGCGCCCCGGCCCGGGTGAGGCCGTCCAGGTGCGGCGTGCGGAGGTCGCGGTTGCCGTGGATGCCGAGGTCGCCCCAGCCGGCGTCGTCGGCGAGGATCACCACCACGTTCGGCCGTCGTAGCTGCTGCGCGGCCGCCGGCGCGGCGAGGGCGAGAACGGTGCAGAGGCCAAGGACGTGACGCACGGCACACCTCCGTGGACGTGGTGACTATCCTGAGTGATATGAAGCTCCTGGTGACCAACGACGACGGGATCGACGCCGAGGGCATCGCCGCGCTCGCCGAAGCCGCGCAACCGCTTGGCGAAGTCGTGGTCGTGGCGCCGGCCGGACCGCAGTCCGGCGTCAGCCACGCCGTGACCACGGGAAAGGCCGTGTGCGTCGATGAGCGCGGCGCCGGCTGGCTGTCCGTCTCCGGAACGCCGGCCGACTGCGTGCGCGTGGGCCTGCTCCACATCGTCCCGGAAGCGAAGTTCATCCTGTCCGGGATCAACCACGGCGGGAACCTTGGGGCGGACGTGTACTACTCCGGCACCGTCGCCGCCGTCCGCGAGGCGGTGCTGCATGGATGGACCGGCGTGGCGCTGTCGCAGTACAAGAAGAAGCAACTCGATTTCGACTGGCCCCGCACCGCCCGCTGGGCGGCGCGGGTGCTCACAGAGCTCCTCGCGCGGCCGCCGAAGCGGGGGGCGTTCTTCAACGTCAACTTCCCACACCTCGCGCCCACCGACCCGGACCCCGAGGTCGTGTTCTGCCCACTCGACCCGCACCCGCTGCCGCTCAGCTACCGGCACGAGGAAACCGGCCTCGTTTACGACGGCAACTACCACCTCCGCGACCGAGCACCGGGCGCCGACGTGGACGTGTGCTTCTCAGGCCGCATCGCGGTCACCGAACTGCGGCTACTGTGACCCACAGCCACCCCGCCAGTCTCGCCCTCGTTTCTGCCCTTGCACCCGGCCGCCGATGGGTCATGCTGAGGGGGTTCCGGAATCCGGCCCGGAGGCCGAGATGACCTACCGCCGCGCCGCTGCCGCCTTCGGCCTGACGGTCGTCGTATTCGTCATCGTGTACGTCATCTGTGCCCAAGCCCGTCTGACGGCCGCCGAGGTTGAACGACGACTCGACCGCGCGTTCCCGTCCGGACCGTCCCGAGCCGACATTGAAGGGTGGCTCGCCGCCCGGGGGTGCGACTGGACCTACGCCGGCGACCCGGCAACTCTCCGGGGCGAGGCTGTCGCACCGGCCGGGGCGTATACCGGGGCGATTCGCGCCGTCCTCCACGACACGGACGACTGCTCAGCTCCGGTGCGGACCGACATCCAGGTGTTCTTCTTCTTCGGGGCGGATGGCCGGGTGGCCTACCGCGTCGTCCGGGAAGAGTTGGTCGCGCGGTGAGTTGTTCATCGGCCCCTGCTCCCAGCGGAAGTGGCCCGGAGGCTGCGAACATCGGGGCGTTCTCATGGGTTGCGGGAGAGTGATGCACCCGGTCCCTGAACCCGTGAGCCAATCACAAGGAACATCGCTGGAACGAAATCCTGGCCTCTGCCGTCCACAAAATCCGTACTGGAAAGATGATGCGACGCGCACACCGACACCGCCCAACTTCTCACATGCTTGCCCATGTGCGGATAATGAGAATAGTTGCGACCAACCGCACTCGAAGCTAATCTGAGAAATAGCAGCGCCCAGTTGTCGGTAGTCCCACCCAGGGGCGGTAGCCCCGAACGCTCGCCTGCGTCCCCCGGAGTCGTCGATGGTGCGGATCGTGGCCGCCTCCGTGGTCGGTACGGCGACACTCGCCAGTTTCGCGGGCGGGTTCTGGTACGCGCTCGCCAGCCGGGCCGTACCCGCGCCGGAGGCGGCCGCCGCCCAGCCCACGCCTCCGGCTCCCGCGGCGCCGCCGATGGTCGCACCGGCGGCGAAGGAAGACCCGACGTTCAAGGAGAAGATTCTCCCGTTTTTGAACAAGTATTGCAACGACTGCCATAACGCGGACAAGGCCAGCGGCGGGCTCATCCTCGACGGTTACCAGAGTGAGGCACACGCCCGCAAGAACCGCAAGGATTGGGGTGCCGTCCAGCACGCCATCGCCGCCGGCGACATGCCACCGCCGAAGCGCAAGACCCAGCCGACGAAGGACGAGAAAGAGTTCGTCATCAACTGGATCGAAACGGCGCTGACGAAGGTGGAGTGCGGGCTCAGCCGTGACCCCGGGCGCGTCACGCTGCGGCGGCTCAATCGGGCCGAGTACAACAACACGGTCCGCGACCTGTGCGGCGTCACGGTCCGCCCCGCCGACGACTTCCCGGCCGACGACGTGGGGTACGGGTTCGACAACATCGGCGACGTGCTCTCGTTCCAGCCGATCCTCCTCGAAAAGTACATGACCGCGGCCGAGCGGGTGCTTGAGGCAGCCCTGAGCGGACCGGCGCCCATCAAGAGCTCGAAGCAGTCGTTCGGGCCGCAACCGATCCAGGTCATCCCGCGCGAGGCCAAGAAGCGGGACGGCAACGTCGCCGGGCGGCCGAAGATCGTGTTCACCACCGAGGGGTCGGCGTTCCTGGAGCGGTTCAACTTCCCCGCCGCCGGGGAGTACGCGATCCGCTTCAAGGCGACCGGGACCGCGGTCGCCGGGGAGGGGCCGAAGGTCGTCTTCCGGGTGGACGGCAAGGACGTTCACACCGCCACCGTGGAGACGCCATCCGGGAAGGCCCAGGTCTACGAGGTGAAGACCAAGTTGCCCGCCGGCGAGAAGCGCGTCTCGTTCGCCTTCGTGAACCCGAAGGAGGACAAGGAGAAGAAGGTTTCGCGCGAGCTCGGCGTCGAGTCGATCGAGATCGAGGGGCCGATCGGCTACGTGGACAAGAACGTCCCCGAGGGGCAGAAGCTCCTGCTCGTCGCCCGTCCGACCGGCCCCGGCGACGCCCGCAAGGCCGCCGAGGCAGTGCTGTCGAACTTCGCCCGCAGAGCCTACCGCCGGCCGGTTACGCCGGACGAGACCCAGCGCCTGCTCCGCCTCTACGACGCGGCGACGACCCGCGGCGACGCCTGGGACCAGGCGATCAAGTTGCCGATGAAGGCGGTGCTGTGCTCGCCGCACTTCCTCTACCGCATCGAGGACGACCCGGACTCGCCCGACGGCGTCCGCACGCTCAACGACTTCGAGTTCGCCACCCGGCTGAGTTACTTCCTCTGGTCGAGCATGCCGGACGAGGAGTTATTCCGCCTTGCCGGCGCCAACGACCTGCGTAAGCCGGAGGTGCTTCAGGGCCAGATCGGGCGGATGCTCCGCGACCCGAAGGCGAAGGCGCTATCGGAGAACTTCGCCGGCCAGTGGCTCCAGCTGCGGAACATCCGCACCCTGTCGCCGGACAAGGAGTATTTCCCGCGCTGGGACGAGGCGCTGCGGACCGGCATGATCGGCGAGGCCGAGGCGTTCTTCGAGTTCATCGTCCAGAACGACCGCAGCGCCCTGGAGTTCCTCGACGCCGACTACACGTTCGTGAACCAGCGGATGGCCGAGCACTACGGCCTGCGCGGCGACTTCGGCAAGAACAGCTTCCGCCGGGTGAACTTCACCGACGACCGCCGCGGCGGCATCATCACGATGGCGAGCACGCTGACGGTGACCTCGAACCCGACGCGCACCAGCCCGGTGAAGCGAGGCAAGTGGATCCTCGAAAACATTCTCGGCACGCCGCCCCCACCGCCGGCGCCGGACGTGCCCGAACTGCCGCCGACCGGCCAGTTAAAGGGGACGCTCCGCCAGCAGATGGAACAGCACCGGGCGAACCCGAGCTGCGCCGGCTGCCACGCACGGCTCGACCCGCTCGGGTTCGGCCTGGAGAACTTCGACGGCATTGGCGGGTGGCGGGCGCAGGACAACAAGAAGGACATCGACTCCAGCGGGGTGCTGCCGGACGGCGCGAAGTTCAACGGCCCGGCGGAGCTCCGTAAGGTGCTGGTCGGAAAGAGCGACCAGTTCCGCCGCTGCCTCGCGGAAAAGCTTTTAACCTTCGCACTCGGCCGCGGCCTGGAGTACTATGACAAGTGCGCCCTGGACGACGTTGTCGCCCGGGGCCGGGGGAGCCAGGACCGGTTCTCGGCGTACGTTCTCGCGGTGGTGACCTCGGACCCGTTCCAGAAGCGCAAGGGGAGGCGGAGCGAGTAATGAAGACGCCCATCACGCGGCGGACGGCCCTTCGCGGTCTCGGCACGGCCGTGGCCTTGCCGTTCCTCGAATCGCTCGCGCCGGCGCAGACGGCCCGCGCGGCCGCGGCGGCGCCGAAGCGGCTGGCGTTCGTGTACGTCCCGAACGGGGTCAACATGGCCCACTGGACGCCGGCCCAGCCCGGGCAGCTCGACACGCTGACGGGCATCCTGGCCCCGCTCGACCCGTTCAAGAGCCACATCAACGTGATCGGCGGGATGACCCTGGACAAGGGCCGGGCCAACGGCGACGGCCCCGGCGACCACGCCCGGGCCATGAGCACGTTCCTCACCGGCCGCCAGCCGCGGAAGACCCACGGGGCGGACATCCGCGTCGGCATGTCGGCCGACCAGCACGTGGCGAACGTGATCGGCGATCAGACGCGCTTCCCGTCGCTGGAACTCGGCATCGAGCGCGGCCAGCAGGCCGGGAACTGCGACAGCGGGTACAGCTGTGCCTACTCGTCGAACCTGTCGTGGCGCGGCGAGAGTACGCCGAACGCCAAGGAGACCGACCCGAAGGCCGTGTTCGAGCGGCTGTTCGGCTCCGGCAGTAGCGGCGAGCGGGCGGCCAGCCGCGCCCGCCGTGACGCCGACGCGGCCAGTATCCTCGACTTCGTGCAGGATGACGCCCGCCGGCTTAACAACACGCTCGGCCAGGGCGACCGCCGCAAGCTCGACGAGTATATGAGCTCGGTGCGAGAGGTGGAGCAGCGGATCGAGCGCGCCCGGGCGACCGCGAGCACCCCGCCGCCGCGGCCGAACATGCCCGCGCCGACCGGTACCCCTGGCGACGTGAAGGACCACATCCGGCTGATGTGCGACCTGCTCGTGCTGTCGTTCCAGACCGACACGACGCGGGTGGTGACGTTCCCGATCGCCAACGACGGGAGCAACCGCCCGTACCGGTTCATCGACGTGCCGGAAGGGCACCACGACCTGTCGCACCACGGCAGCGACCCGGCGAAGCTGGCGAAGATCGCCAAGATCAACACGTTCCACACCGAGCAGTTGGCCTACCTGCTCGGGCGGATGCAGGCGGTGCGCGAGGCGAACAACACGACGCTGCTCGACAACGTGATGCTGGTGTATGGGAGCGGTCTTGGCGACGGGAACCGCCACAACCACGACGACCTGCCGATCCTGCTGTGCGGCAAGGGCGGCGGGACGATCACGGCGGGCCGGCACCTGATGTTCCCGAAGCGGGCCGATACCCCGCTGATGAACCTGTACCTGGCGCTGTTCCAGCGGATGGGCGCCCCCGCCGCGAGCTTCGGCGACAGCACCGGCGTGCTGAGCATCTGAGTGAGGTGAAGCCACACGCGGCCGGCGCGAGCGACTGGTTCTGGGCTCTACCAGAACCAGTCGCTCGCGCCGGCCGCGTTATTCGAGGAGCCGGTCCACGCATGTCAGCGTGTAGGTGACTTCGAGTTCGACCGGCAGGAACACGTTGCCCAACAGTCGCAGCGGCATTGTCGGCAACTCTTCGCCGACTCGGATGGCATTCGCCCAGAACTCGATGCGTGGCTTCCCGCTTTCGCCCGTCGGGCGGTACGCGGCAGCATACAGGTACTCGTCGTCGGACAACTCAACTTCGGCGGGTCCGCGGAGCGCCTCGACCAGCGCGTTGTGGAAGTTCGTCCGACGGGTGGTAACGACATCGACGATCACCAGGCTGACGCCGGACGCGAGGTAGTTCAAGCACTTCCCGACAAAGTCGTCGCGCGCGTTCGGGCGATCCTGGTTCCGGGGGCTGATCAACTCGATCGCGGCCACGATCTTATTCTCGTCCTCGGTAAAAACGCGGACCTCGGACAAGTCGGGCGCGGTGTACGCACACGAGCCCAGACAGGCGGGAGGTGTGTAGGCGGCGAGCGCGGGCGCGACCGCCGTGCCGCCGCCTCCGGCATTCCGTCGCCGGCCACCCGGAGACTCGCCCTCGGCCGCGCCGACGTCGATCTCGAATCCCCCGTCCGTACTCATGTTTTCCAGGGCGTAGTACCCCGGCGGCATTTGGCGGTTCAACCGCTTCGTGAGTTCGGAACACCACCCGCTGTGCAGCGACCGCCAAGGCAGGCGGGCGAGGACCGGCGGGCGGAAGTGGTCGCGGAGCGGCATCGTCGTGACTCCCGGAACCCCGCAATCATACCCGATTCAGTCGAGATCCGACCGCGCGAGGAACTGGGCGACCGTGGCAGTCGGCTTCGGGATGCCCGCCGGGTCGCCGGCACGCATCAAGCCCACGGAGTTGATGACCCGCGTCGTGCCCGCGTCGGGTTCCGGCACTTCGGCCTTGTGGAGCACGCCGAGCACGCGGTCGGGGCCGGGCGGGAGGAGCGAGTTGTTCAGCACCACGACGAACGACTCATTCGCCGGTAGCGCCAACTCCGTCGCTACCGGCCACAGCTTCGCCTCGCCGGCGGGCGTCATTGGGTTGTGCGCCGCGAGGTACTCGTTCACCGGCAACCCGGCCGCAACGGCCGCTTGCTCCGCGTCCGCCACGAAAATGCGGCTCCGCACCCGCGACGCCTCGTAGCCGAGCATCAGGAGCGACGCCGGCGGGGCGCCGTCGCGGTGGAACCGGCTACTCACCTGCTGGTCGAACCGCCCGAGCCGTTCCGGCACGAACGCGAGCGGGAACGCGGCCACGAGGTCGAGCAGGAATCGCCGCAGCGCGAGCGAATCGACCGGGCCGCCGAAGCGAACCAGCGCGAAGCCGGGTTGGTCGAGCGTGGCTCGCCAGACCCGGCGGAACACGGCGCCGGTGAGCGGCGAAAGGTCGCCCGGTAGCGGGTGCGGCAGGTCGAGGCGGTAGGCGGCCTCGGGCCACGAGGAATTAGGGACCATGCGTCCAGTATACCGGCGGCGCGGTTTGTTCCGCGCGCCGAGGCGCCCCTAGAATGCGGGAGTCGCACGCACCCGAGGGACACCTGTGACCCACCGACCGACCACGTTGAAGGAACTCCGCGCGTCCGGCTGGCGGTCGCGGTCCGTGAAGGACGAACTCCGCGCCAACTACCTCGCCGCCCTCGCCCGCGGCGACGACCTTTTCCCCGGTATCGTCGGCTACGAGAACACGGTTGTCCCCGAGGTCAGCGTCGCGGTGCTTGCCGGGCACGACATGCTGTTCCTCGGCGAGAAGGGGCAGGCGAAGAGCCGCCTTATGCGCTCGCTCGTCCGCTTCCTCGACGAATCCGTCCCGTACCTCGACATCCCCGGCTCGCCGGTCCACGAAGACCCCGACAAGCCGATCACGCGGGCCGGCAAGGAACTCGTGGCGAACACGCCCGACGACCGCGTGCCGATCGCGTGGTGGCCGCGCGCCGAACGCTACGCCGAGCGCCTCGCGCCGGGGACGAAGTTCGCCGACGTGATCGGCGAGATCGACCCGGCGAAGCTCGCCACCGGCACGAGCATGAGCGCCGAGGAGGCACTGCACTTCGGCCTCATCCCGCGCATGCACCGCGGCATCTTCGCCATGAACGAGGTGCCGGAGCTCGACGAACTCATCCAGGTCGGGCTTTTCAACATCCTCGAAGAGCGCGACGTGCAGATCCGCGGCTACCCGATCCAGTTCGACCTCGACGTGCTCGTCCTCTTCAGCGCCAACCCGACGACGTACAACCGCTCCGGCAAGGTGATCCCGCAGTTGAAGGACCGCATCGGCTCGCTGATCCAGACGCACTACCCGCTGGAGCGGGCGCTCGGCATCGAGATCGTGGAGCAGGAAGCCGGCCTGGATTTGGGCGGTGAGTTCCCGGTGTTCGTGCCGTACTTCATGAAGGAGATCGTGGAGCAGGTCAGCCTTGCGGCCCGGAAGTCGAAGTACGTGGACCACGCCAGCGGCGTGAGCGCCCGGTTCAGCATCGCCAACTACCGGACGATGGTGGCGTCGGCCCGGCACCGCGGGGTGGTCCTCGGGGAGAGGCCGGCCGTCCCGCGGATCAGCGACCTGGGGCACCTGCCGACGTCGTCCCTGGGGAAGCTGGAACTCGACCTGATGGGCACGCACCAGATGTCCGAGAAGCAGGTGCTGGAGGCGATCGTCGCGGAGGCGGTGCGGGCGGTGTTCGAGGAGTACGTCGACAAGCACGGGCTGGACGAGATCGCGGAGGTGTTCGGGAAGGGCGTCAAGATCGAGGTCGGGGACATGCTGCCGAGTTCGGAGTACGCGAAGCGGCTGAAGCGGGTGCCGAAGGCGTGGGACAA
>VFQN01006711.1_pt1 | contig 12905 bp, 14 predicted proteins | sample 3512371 | NCBI WGS metagenome assembly VFQN01 (sample SAMN10412370, study PRJNA504923) | tailings metagenome | isolation source: Replicate 2 from Balatoc abandoned mine | place: Philippines: Itogon, Benguet | collected 2017-08-28
GGGACAGTCATGGCGTTGGTACTGTGTGGTAGGCGTGGGTTGCATGGGCGTGCGTCGTGCACCCGTGCAAGACGCCTTCTAGGATAAGCCAGGTTGGGCCTCAAGACACGTGTTAGTATGCGGGGTCATCACTTCTTCCGGACTCGGCTAACAAAAACTACCTGTACCGCCCAGCTATATCGTACATAACTCCTAGCCTGCTGCCAGTTGCTCACACTGACAATGCAGCGTAGATTTCGTCTGACCCAGATCAATTTCTGACACCCTCGTACTCCGTCCCCGCAGCCATGCTCAACACCATGGGCATCTTCCGGCCCAAGCTGGCGGTGTGCGGCGACGTGGCGCGGCTAGCGCTGGAGGCCTCCGACCTCACGTGCGACCGCAGGGCCGCCTGCGTGGCGGTGCAGGCGCGCAGCAGTCCCGCCATCCTCACGTCACCCAACGTGAGCGCATCGGGGGCGCTGGGGGCTGCAGCGGAGACTGTGGGCAATGCCGTGCGCGTTGGGGCAGGGGGCTCAGGGAGTGTAACCTACACAGCCGCTTGCTGATGCAATGTCGGTAAAGCCCACCGCCATGCCTGGACTGCGTTACGCACACTGCCAGCTGCATCGTGGTACCATGCGCTGTTGCTAGGGCTGATGGGACGACAAAGCCAGTAAGACCCGCTCAACCATGTCTCGGCTCCCCGTTGAGCCCACCCGGTGAAACCCTCCTTGACCCAATTCCTCCACGCGGCTTCTCCCCTTCGCAGGAGGTGGACGACCTGATCCCGCTGCTGCTGGCGCAGGACCGCTCCGCCGCCTTCCGTCACATCCTGGCGCAGACCAACGAGGCCGCCGCAGCAGCCGCAGGCATCCTGCCGGCCGACGGCCCCGACGCAGGCGCCGCCACGGCCGGCGTGGCGCGCGGGCCGCAGGTGCTGATGAGCAAGCCGGGCGTGCGGCTGGTGGTGTTCGTGGCGTCCAACGACGTGACGCAGCTGGCTGTCAACCTGGTGCTGATGATGGCCAGGTGGGTGGGGGAAGGAAGAGGGCAACCCGGCACAGGGTTCCCAAACTAGGTAATCTGCTGCATTTTGGAGAGTGCAGGCGTTTGGAGAGAACTTACCTGCCCCCGCCCTACGCGATTTTCGGTTCTGCCACTGCGCCGCTGCGCCTCGCCCTCTGTGCCGACCTCTTCGCTTGCCCCTTGCCTGCCCTGCCCTGTCCTTGCCGGCCAGGCCCGGGCGCGACGTGGTGCACCTGGTGACGGTTGTGCACAATAGCCTGCAGCTCACGCAGGGGCAGCAGCTGGTGCTCAAGTACCTCAAGCAGGTGGGAACGGGGGCCAGCCTAGGGGGATGCGTAACACAGAAAGACACCAGGAAATGGCACCAGAAGTCCAATACCTGTAGCTGCAGGCCCCCGAGCCGCACTAGCAGCCTGTAAGTACGCCGTATTGCCACCTTGCCGTGTCTGTAGTAGACTGTTGGTCCCCATGCGCATTGCGAACCAATGCGACTACACTCGTTTTGCGCATTTGCTTTTGCATGCTCCCGGCGCCCCCTTCCCGCCCGCTCCCGCCCTTCCGGCACCTCGCACTCACCGGTACGGCACTGTGCGACACGCGCCTGCCACGTGCCGCTGCATGCAGGTGTCCAACGCCATGATCGAGGCGCACGCCGAGGTGCTGGTCAAGGGCATGAGCGGGCTGCTGGAGGTGATGGAGGGCGCGGTGGGCAAGCTGGCGCCGCAGCTGGTGGTCATGGGCAGCGCCGCGCTGACCATGTCCAACCTCAGCACCGCCTCCGTCATGGGCAGCGTCACGCTGTCGGTGCTCAAGCGCGTGTCGGTGCCCACGCTGGTGGTCACCTGCAACTCCAAGCACCTGGTGGCCACGGGCAGGCGTGAGTGGCGGGGGGCGGGGGACTGGGGAGAGGGTGGGGACTGGGGAGAGGGCGGCGGGTGCTGGGTGGGGTCTTGAATGGGCAGGACGGATTGGCGCGATCTAGTTCAGGCGTGGGTGCGGCGTTACCTGATGGGGAAGCGGGGAGGGCCGTTACTAAAGGTGCAGACAAGAGCGTGTCAGGCTTGACGATGCCCGTTTGGGTTGGTGGACGGGTAACGGTTGCTATATGCGATGTGGGTCAGGCGTGATGTGGGTCGGGCCCAATGTCTTATGCGTTAGCTGGTGTTAGCTTTCAGAAGCCACAGCAGCGCCAACCGGCCGTAACATACACTGATATTGTGATAGTAGTGGTTACCAATTCCTATCACCCGCCCGTTATGCCCACATCTGTTGCCGCCCGCAGGCACCTCGCTCCGCACAATGGCCGCTGTGGACACCACCTCTCGGCCCATGCTCAATTTCCTGTGCTCCGCCTGCATGGAGCCCATGCGCGGCGACAAGCTGGTGCTGGCGGCGCACCACCCCACGCGCCAGATGACCACGCAGCAGCAGCAGACGCAGCGCAGGCTGATGGACAACTTCGCGGACATCGCCAGCAGTGAGTCTGCGAAGGACCTGCATCGCGGCAGGTGTCCATTTGACCGTCACCTACTCGCACGCTATAGCACTGTATTCATGCATTCTAGCCAAGAGAACATACTGGTAGTTGAGCGCTGACCCAGGTCAGAGCCACTGGGCTACATGCGTGTCTGTGTGTTAACCAGTGTTACACTGTGGGCAGAAGCCGGGGGTCCATAACCGGACCGAGACACAGCGATGGCCTCTAGGGCCTTAGGCTCGAAACACGGGACAACGTGTGTGCAACGGCACGAAGGCTTCAGACCAGGCGTGTGTAGCGTGGCATGCACCCTGAGCTGTGCCTTCCCCACCCCGCAGGCCACCGCTTCCACTCCGCGTCCCGGCTGCAGCTGGACGGCCCCGTGGACCGCGCCTTCGTGTCCGCGGTGGAGGACGAGCACAGCCACGTGGTGGGCGTGCAGGTGCCGCTGGGCACCAAGGGAGTCCCCGCGCACGTGCTGGGGCTCATCCGCTCCTGCAGGGGCGGCGTGCTGGTGTACAGGGACGCCACGTGAGGCCGGGCGGTGGCTGGAGGGAGGGGAGGGCTGCCCGTGCATGGGGTGTACAGGGTGTGGCGGACTGGAGGGAGAGAGGAAGGGATGCATGAGTGAGACTGATCTACGCGTGATGACGTTGGCGGTCTGGGCTTGTTGTTGCAGCAAGGGGAGCAGTTAGCGCAAGTACTGTTGTGCGTCGTGAGCTGGTCGCCTGCACTGTCACCTTTATTGCTCTGGTACTGAGCGTGCACATAAAAGCATGTCGAGGCATGGGCAGCACAACCTTTTGGATCCTGGGTATAGTGGGTGTGCATCGCATTGGCAAGAGACGAGTGGACTGGGGGCGTTTGGGTGCATGGGAGGCATGGCGAGCAACGTGCGGTATGTCAGGGGGTGCTGCACGTGAGCCTGACGCTGCTCATGTGGTGCAATTGTTGGCGAGTTGGGGAAGCAACAGTTCGCTGTTGTGCCCTCTGCTGAGGGGGGGTAAATGCTCCCCGCTTAGTCCATGGTGCCGCTTAGTCCATGGTGCTGGCACGTGTTAGACGCCGCGTTCGCGTGGTATGGTACCTTCAACTTTGACGTGTTTCCCCAAGAGCACTGTACCACTGTAGTTTGTCTGGACGGTGGGACCGCAGTGTCGCGGACGCATATTGGCAACGTAACGAGATGCTCAACGTACCTTGTTCAGCTTTGGCTTTCGTGCAATGCTGTAAGGCAGCTGCTGAAGAAGCAGCCCTGAGGCGGTTTTAGTCCCTGGTTGGGAGCTGCGCTACGCTTTGGAACTTAACTAAACCGTTGGGTTGACTTGTGGGGCATTAGTAAGGCCAGACGCGGGTAGCGGCCTGATGCTTGCCACACTGGAACTTAATCAGGCTGTGCCCATGTTGTGGCCAGTCCTGCACTTGACCGGTCGTGGGAGGCTGGCGATGAACCATGACCGCCGACCCAGCGTTGGCGCCTCCTTGTTTGGCCTTTTTGCTGGGCGGACCAGGACCTGTGCGCAAGGTTTCGTACATATGGGCTGTGGCTGGGCGCATGCAAGGTTCCCTTGACAACGCTGACCTTTGCGGGGCCAGCTGCTTATTACGATTGTCAGGGCCCACTCTGCCGCGTGCTGGTGGACTTCTCGTAGCGACGTGTCACAGCGGTGTCGTACCGTTATGGGGCCTCGCACTGCATCGCAAACTCCTGATGCACAATGCTATCTGCTATGCGGACACGCGCTCGGAAGCCGCGGATGCCGGTGCAGTACGCTAGTACACTGACACCAGCTGACACCTGGGTGCGGTCGTCTTGGGTGGGGGTGGGGTGGGCTGGGGATCCTGCCAGGCTGCCACCGGCAAACCACCGACCTGCCTGCTGCAAGAGGTCCATCCCATCTGGGTCATTGCAATGAAGAGCCCGTCGCCCATACACAATGATCTGCAGTGTCCGATTAACAGCACAGTCTAGCCTCCCGGCTGAGCCTCCCTAAGTGCCTTGAGGAACAACGCGTCCACGCACACCTGTGTCCTGCTGACACCTGGCTGACGCTACTGCTTTGGCGAGTCACCAGACGACCAGAGCTTCTTTACTGAGTACTGTATTGCGCAGAATGCACGTGAATAAAGCTTACATATGTCCTAGAAGCAGCTATGGTGGCGTACAATGTGTGCGAGGCCGCAAATCTCCGTGCCGACCGTTGCCATGCCTCCGGAACCAAGGCGGAAGATTTGGCGGCATGGGAAGCCAGCCTCAGTGTCGAGCACAGCCACTACCGCTAATAATCCTCCTAGCTGATAACTTAATACAGCGACAAAAGCAACCTGCAACCGTCACAAGCTGTTTGGTAATCAACTCCTTGGACGCGAACACTATGGACTATACGGTCAACCAGGTCACAGAGCCTACTGCTGACGACCCAAATGCCAACACTGTCAACGACGATGCGTCGGCCGAGGAGGGAAGCTTCATCCTGCCAGAGGTGACGACGGTCATGGCCGATGTCAGCAACTTCTTCCAAGCGCAGCTGCTTCCGCGATGCCGCGAAATAGAATCGGTAAGTCTGTCACCTATACTGCGACGTTAAGGCGTGAACACGGGCAGGGTTGGAGGTCCGAGGTCCGCACGGCGCGCCGGGTCTGCCTCGATGCGTTGTGTGCTTCACCTGGTGGCGCCCGCGCTTGCAGGAGGTCAACGCCCTGACATACGAGGCCAACGCCGTGACGAACCGAGCGGAGGTGGAGAAGCAAGAGGTGGTCAAGGAGCTGAGCCGGCTGAGCGAGCTGGTCCTTTCATTCCAACAACGCATCCAGCAGGTGGGTGCGTGGTGGGCTATTGGCCAGGGCATGGCTGTCGCACGTCGGTTGTGTCTGATCTTGCTGGGGTGGCCGACACACGTGCGGCCACAAAGAACACCATTTGCACCTGGTGGCATATTCTCCAAAGCGGGAGGTGTCACGCACGTTGGTCGCTGCACAATTCAAACCAGTGCAAAAAAAAAAAAAAAAGTGCTGTGCATGGGGACACACGCACAGGTGCTCCTGTACAGTGTGCCTCCTGCACCCCCTATCCGACTGCACGAATTGGGTCATAGCACCGCTGCTCACCTGCTCTCTGTGCTCCGACCCCTCCTGCCTTCACCGCAGTTCCTCCACTTCGCCAGCTTCCAAGGGTGATACGACCGACATGCGAGTGAGGAACATGCTTCTTGGCACGACATGCCTCCATACCGGTGATACGGTAGCTTGGTAGGCCACGGCGTACACGTGATGATGACGCTAGTGGCCATGCTCGGCCGTGCATTGCTGCGCATACGGTCTGGCTAGGGTTGGCTGCGATCCTGTATTGTAGAACCTTGGGGACTGGGCCAGAAATCCATGCCCTTGCCCACATTACCACGTGAGCCGGTGGTTGTGCCCAAGCAGGAGAAGTGGAGGACATGCATATGGTGGGGCAGGGGACTGCCGCATCAGCACGCACAGAATCCGTTGGTGTGATGATGGTTTGGGGGAGGCGACGTCGGACCGTGCGATACCGGGTAGGCATCATGCGACGAGGGAGGTGTGTTCCTCTGTTCGCCGCCACGTGGCACGTCAGCAGTTATCGGCCATTTGTCAGGGGCGTGCAGCAGCAGCAAGTCTATGACGCGTTCTGTGTCCTTTTGTCCTAATAGAAGCGTTGGGGCCAGCGGCGAGTGCTGCCTGGCGCCGTGCTGCCCTCGGCTGCCACAGTGCCAGGCCCGTTGCTAGGTCCTTAGTAAGTGTGTGGGGATTCGAGCAGTCGCTTAGGGGACTAGTGTCATTGCAAGATGCCTTGTAACAAGCAACACAGCTTATGTGCCGTGTTGCTGCTTGGGGTACGCTACTAAGCTGCGGTGTCTTCTCTCGCTCATCTTCCAGGGGAGTCCAACCGTTACGCCTTTCAAACGGTCAAAGACGTCCCGCTCGATACCTTCTCGAGCCCTCAACAAAATATACATCAGCAGTTTTGGAACGTTACGTGCCATCGGTTCCGTTGTAAGGCTGAGTAAGCTGAGGAAGCCTATCGTCAATCGTCAGCTTCCCCCTGAGCACGACCAGTAAGGTACGGCCTGCCTGCATCTAGTTGCGTTACCCTGAATCCTCATATGACATGCGGCTTGCGGTCGGGCCACCCCTGCCTTCTTGTGGCACTACCCGGACATGTCGGGACATTTCGGCCCGCCCTCCCTGTTTAGCGCCTCATTACTCAACCGCATCTGTGAGAAACCACAAGTCCCACGTTATGCACCGACTGCAGACGAGCCACACCTGAGGGACCGTGTGGAAGGCGAGCCAGTGTCGGTCAAGTACCAGCTGAGCCATGTCTGCTACGACGGTAAGGACGGGGAGTTACCTACAGTCCTACGTACATTGGAGGCTGCAGGGTATTGAAGCACCCTAGTATGCTGGCTATGGGCTTCTGTATTGATGCTATCTGGTGTTATGCTCCGGCAGGGGGGCGTAAGCTAGCGACGGAGGTCTTTGCAACCAGCAGCGTGCCGACGCGTGTCCACCATCGATTCACTGCCACGTGCCACTCCCTGGTTCCCCGTACTACACATAAACGTCCAACCGCAACGCTGCTGTCTTGAGGCAAGTAACTGAAGCCCGCCTGGCACCCACGTTTGCATTCCGTGCAGGGGCACTGCGGACGGTGTGTGGACGACGAAGACCGCATGAAGCGGAGGCGGGTGGCGGAGTGCCAGGCGGCGGAGGCCGGCCGCAACAAGGCCTTTGCACTGTCGCAGTTCCAGGTGCTCAAAACGCAGCTGATGCAGCAGCCCGAGGAGAATGCAGCATGGGAGGACATCATTGCCCAAGTGGTGGACCTAATTAACGACTACGATCTCGAGACCACAGACCTGATGTGAAGGCGTGATGACATGACAGAGCTAGCTAGCTGTGTGTGCCTCCTCTATTGTTGCCATTGCTTTTCTTTCTCCCACATCTCTTCATTCAGGTATCCATGCATGCTTTCCTCAATTATTCCGTATTAGGCTCACGTGAGCTCCTTCTGTCCTCACATTTTTCAAATAAAATGGCTAAGGCTTGCTGGCCGCATTGAACTTATTCATTCTTCCCCTAGTTATTTTAGCATTGCACGTGGCTGACATTAGCATTCCCTGTTCTTGATTATATTATTACGGTCTTTGCATTCAACTCCACATGCTAAGCTGCCGCTATCCAACACTGCTTAGGAACCGTGGGTCTTATTGATTTTCTTTCAGCACACATTGATTGACATGTACCATAATAAGGAGAGGAGTGGTGTGGAGGGCGCAGGATCAGGGCAGACCTTAAAACCGGCTGGCCCCTTGCGATGTACTGTGACGGGCAGGAGAGCTGTGGCGTGAAAGAGTTACTGCCTGGAGCTGCACTGTCGGCATAGCCAGGGCATAGCCTGTCGGGTCGTGGTGCAACCTGGTGCGACTTTTGCCTGCTCGTGCTTGTGGCGGCTCTAGCGACTGCCAGGCCCATGCGTTGTGCCGGCTCCCCACGTGTCTGTCGAATGGCACTGGACACATCTGTATCACTTGTACATAGATTAGCAACAGCACGCGCGTGCGAGCAGTCCTGGTACCTACTGGTGGCCTTTTCCTCCACCATACTACACAAGGTTTGTAACTGAGACCTGTGGAGACTTGTGGTTGCACACACAGCGGCCCCTAGAGCCCGGAATGCACCTCACGACCGTCGCGAGGGGCTACCGGTACAACCGTCGACCTGCCTGACCCACACTACCCCGCCCAGCGCCATGAACCTTTACGGCAGCACAGCTCCACAGACTAGACGATATCTGGTCCTGGTGGGCCAAGGATTTCGTGCCGACCACCGTACCTATTGTGCACAATATGCAAAATCTAAAGCCCAAAGCCATTGCTGCGACCATGTTGCCGCCCACTGCAGTCTCGCACCGCATGCGCCCCAGCACCTTGCCGCAGTGGTACAGCGCAAATCCAAGGTAATACAGTTAGCCAAATGCAGCAGTACACCCGGCTTTGGCACATGGAAGTAAAAGCGTGCCTATTCCTGCCTGTAAGCCAGGGTCGCCTTAAATGTTGAAGCCGAACGTGAAGCCCCCTGCAGCTCCACTCCCGCCCGCCCCCACAGTCCCCCCGGCGCCGCTCCCCCCGAACGAGAACCCAAACGAGAAGCCCCCGCCCCCCGCCTCCTTCTTCTCCTCCCCCCGCTCCCCTCCGTCCCCACCATCGCAACCCGCACCCGCCACGCCACTCCCGCCCTGCCCACACCCCTCACCGCCCTGCTGCTGCTGCTCGCCCGGCTGCTTGAACAGCGAGGCCAAGCGGTTGGCCTCCCGCGCCTTGGCCCGCGCCGCCTCCTGCTTGGCCTCCACGCCCGCCAGCACGTGGGGGCGGTGCTCCCGCAGCGCCGCCACGAACCTGTCGTACAGGCTGGACCTGCGCACGGCCGGCACGTGCCCGTACGGTTACGGAAGTGCCATACACGTGCGTTGCAGCTGTACGACAAAAGCCACGTCGTACGCACCTTGCGCGCACGACCCAGGTGCAGACATTCCTATTCCTGGCCTCCCAGGCTTTCTTCGAGTGCGACGTAGGCCCAGGGGCCCCCTTCTCAGTACCGGTACTGTTCCCCGTTGCAGTGTGTAGCCCGCCCCCGCTGCCCCACCTGTTCTCGTGCGCGCACCCAGACACCAGCTCCGGCCGCCGCGACTTGAGGAAGGCCAGCACCGCCTGCAGCCCCACCTCCGACACGAAGTTCTGCGTGATGGCGCAGCTCTCCTGCAAGAGCGGCGCAGGAAGGGGGAAGGCTTCGTCACTGCTCTGCCGTGGTGCTTAGTCCTGTGCACGCCTGAGTACGACTACAAGGATAGCGCGGACCGTGCGAGCCCTTCCATCACCCAGGCTTTTATCCCTCCTCGAACGGCGGCCGTCTGTCTCTCGCCCTCTACGGTAAAAAAGCCGCCGCAGTGGTGGCCACAGCCTATTCCATTCCCATGCCCAACGCCCACCTCTAGGTTCAGAGCGCAGTGCCACCAGCCGCGGGGCACGAACAGCAGCTCCCCGGGCCGCGCCACGCACTCCACCGGCCGGACCTGGAGGGCGGCGGGAGGTGCCAGACACGTGATGAGCACCACACCGCACGGGTGCTTGGCCACTGCGCGTGCGCAGTGCGTAATCGGCAACAGGCTTTGCTCCCATTTCAGGCCGCGCCCCCTACCCGCAGGGGTAGCGGCCCGGCACTGTTCACGCAGCCCAATGATCAAACACGCACGCCTTTGCACCCGCTGCCAGCCTTCCCCCGGCCCTGCATCGCCCCGCCTGCCCACCTTGGTCTCCCGCGTCGCCGCGTAGAAGTTGACGAACCACTCCGTCAGCGACACGGGCGTGGCCACGTCTGCTCCGTCGGGCGAGGGGTGCACGCCGGGCGGCACGGCGCCCGGGGGGTACAGCACCCACTTCTTGGCGCCCCACAGCAGCGCGTTCCAAGCGCTGGTGGCGTTGGGGTCCACGTGGAAGGAGGAGCCGCTGCGGGCGGGGCCCAGGATGAGCCACCTGCGGGAGCGGCGGGCCAGGCACGGGGTGATACTTTATGCTTAGGGCCCGTGGAAAGCCTCCTGCGGTTGCCGGCTAAGGGGGTAACCGCGGAGCGGCAGAGTGGCAAAAGGAAACAGTCGACCTGCCGGCAAGGGGAAAGGATGCAGGATTGAGGTATGGGGCGGTGCTGGCCACGGGTACGGGCTTGCGAGGCTTAAGGTGGGCTGAGTTGTGGCAGAGGAAGGGCGTCCAAAAACTATGCGGCACCGTTTGCAGGTAGCGTGCAGCTTCTGCAACGCATTGCATGCCGATGTGGCACATCGGCTCGCCCCAAAACACGACGCAACAACACAGCGCGGCGGTACCCAAGCTAGCAACCATTTGCACCTGAGCTGCTGCTGGAGACACCGCGTGGCGACCCAAGGCCCCAAACCCGACCGCACAGCGCAGCACCAAGACCTAAACAACGTCCCGGCCTCCCCTTCAGCCACCGCAATACACACGCAGTGCCGCGGCCCCCACCTGTAGTCGGGGCGCTGCGTCTCCCCCAGCAGCGCGAACAGGTCCTCCCCGAACACCCCCGGCACCGTGTAGTCGGAGCCCAGCGAGGGGTGCCGCGACGCGTCGCTGAAGCGCTGGTCGAACAGGTACAGCGGCATCTCGTCGCGGTTGGAGGCGGAGTAGGCGGCGTAGGTGGAGAAGGGCATGGGCATGTTGCCTGGGCAGTGTGGGTGGTGGTGGGGTGAGGTCGGTGTGGGATACGTGCCATTGTTGAGAGAGGCAGTGCTTCGAAATGGTAATGCACTCCGCTGACACTGCGGCGGCGTCCTCCGCGGCAGCAGCACGATGCCGCTGCAAGAGACAGCTCGGCCGGGTGCTGGACAGGCACACCTTTACTACTTGGCCTGCTGTCACCGTGCCGCCCTCCAGGGTGACATGCCGTGATGCGATGTTCTCCGCAAACCAGGCCCACTCACCCACGGTCACGTCCCTGTCCCCCAGCAGCTGCTTCAAGTAGGCGGTGCTCCACTTGGCCATGGCGGGCCAGCCGTCCATGACGCCCTGGGGGCCACAACGTACGGCGGTGGTACCGGCACAAGGGGTCAACAGGTCCCGGGTGTGGTATGGTACTTGTGCCCTTGTTTGTTGCGGCCGTGCGAAAAGGCCCGGGGCATGGGAGTGCCGTGTGCCGTAGGCGCCCTGGGAGCATGGGCGCACGGTTTGCCGCGCCCACCTGCAGGATGACGGGGCGGTTGGGGATCTCGTACTCCTGCCGGAACTGCTCCGGGGTGAGGTTGCGGCGCCTGGGGCGGGGATGGGCGCCGGCAGCAGTGGCAACGAGGGCCAGCACAACGCAACCATGTCGCAGCCCCACCATACGTGCTGCAATGCTGCTGCAGCTGTCGGAGAACCAGCTTGCCAATCGTGGGGTAGACAGTAGAGCAGTGCATGCAACCACGGCGTGGTGCTGCAACAATCCTTGGCATGCCCCCCACACGCACGTGTACCACAATGTGGGCAGGGTATGCCGGCACAACCAGATACAGTCGGCACATGACGTCAAAAGACCTGGCCCGGTTGCCAGCGTCCATGCACATTCGGCAGCCCCGCTCGATAAAACCTTTCCGTCACGCTTCTGTTGCTATTGTACTATCGTAAGTCCAGCAAACACCTTTCGCCCGTGCATGCCTCGCCATCCCAGCACCGCTTCGCTGTACCTCCTCGGCCTCGCTCCTAGCCCGGCCTGCCCCCGCACCCCCACCTGTCAATGTTGTCGATCTCCAGCCAGTCCGCGGGGGGCTCCAGGGTGGCGCAGAACCAGGGCTGGTACAGCAGGTCGCTGTACATGCCCCGGCAGCACAGGTAGCGCTGCGCGCCGCCGCCACGCACACGCCGCATCAGCCGCCGGGGCGCACCGCCGCCGCCGCCGCCGCCGCCGCCCTGCGCCCCCTTGCAGCCGCCACCGTTGGCGACCGCCTCGCTCCCATTCGACTGCGCCTTCCCGTTGGCCCCCTCCTTCACGGCCGCCAATCCCGCCCCCTTGCCCCTCCCGGCCGCCTGTTTGCCACCCTTGCCGCCGTCCTGTTCGTCCTGCTGCTGTTTCTTGCCCTTCTTCCCGCCTTTCACAGCGCCCTCGCTCCCCATCGCCTCCGCACCGCCCTCCGTCTTCAAACGCTTGCTGCCGCGCCTTTCGCAAGCCCCATCCGCCCCTACCTTCCCACCTGCATCCTTCCGACCCTTCCCTCCCTTCCCATTGCCACCTTCCCCTCCGTCAGCCTCTGCTGCTGCCGCCGCCGCCGCCCGCTTGCCCCGCTTCCCCTTGGCCCCACGCCTCGCCTGCTCCTCCTCCTTCTCAGCCTCCTCCTCCTGCTGCTGCTGCAGCTGCTGCCGCCCGTCTTCCTGATCATCCTCCTCCTCCTCGCTGTCGCTGTCGCTGTCCGGCTGGTCACCCTGTGGCGCCACCCATCCCTTGGTGACCAGGTATGTGCGCTGCCAGCAGCCAGACCAGGTGAACCGCCCGCCCATCTCCTGCGTGCATGTGGGTATGCTACAAGTTGAGGGGCAGCAGTGCAAATATGCGTATGCGTTGGCCAACGCGCGAGCATGCTAAGATGTACAATGCTCTTTACTGGCGAGAGCGAGCGGGGAGCGGCCCAAAAGCGGTTTTTGTACAGTGAGTGGGTGTGCGCAAGCTCTGTCTGGCCATGTACGAGCGAGTCATCTTGTCCTGGTCACTGCGCGCCCACCTCTACGACCAGGCCCTTCCACAGGTCCTCCTGGTTGGCGAAGCAGTAGGCGGCCTTGCTGGCCAGCGCCACACAGCCCAGCTCCTTGGGCCCCAGCTGCCCGAAGATGTCCAGCAGCACGGCGTCGCTGAGCGT
>VFQN01006712.1_pt1 | contig 12904 bp, 4 predicted proteins | sample 3512371 | NCBI WGS metagenome assembly VFQN01 (sample SAMN10412370, study PRJNA504923) | tailings metagenome | isolation source: Replicate 2 from Balatoc abandoned mine | place: Philippines: Itogon, Benguet | collected 2017-08-28
AGTCGGAACTGCGGAACCACGGAAAAGCCGCTGAAGATTTCAGAAGTCAGCGAATTGATTGTATTTTGTGTTGCAAATCCTATCTCTTCTAACTTTATTGCTCAGTTTGACCCCTACACGAAGCTGTTTGACAGGGTTTGGATTTTGGTGTTGTGAGTTCAGGTTTCCTTTGAAGAAATCAGGCCATGGCCAAGTCATTGTTGCTGAAAGTACTCGTTGATGTACTCGGGAAATATGTGGAAGGATTAAAGGAAGAAAACCTAAAGCTCGGAGTATGGAGTGGTAAAATTCAATTCTTTAATTTAAAATTAAAGGAAAGTGCCCTTGATGAATTAAATCTTCCGATTCGTATTATTCGTGGATCGCTTAAAAGTTTAATTGTTAAAATTCCATGGACTCAATTAGAATCAAAACCTGTTGAAATTTATCTGGAAGGAATTTATGCTTTAGCCTCGCCTTTAGATCTTTCAAAATTTACTCCTGAAGATGCCAAACGAATGGGCAAAGCTGCGAAACTTGAGAAATTAAGAGCTATTGATGCTCAAGTCACCGCTGCGATGACAAAGACTGACACTGCTGTACAAGACACAGCAAAGAAGGCTTCTTATTTTCAGCAATTAGCAACTCATATTGTTGATAATTTAGAAGTCAATATTAAGAATATTCATATTCGCTATGAGGATACAATTTCTGATCCAAAGAATGTTTTTGCACTGGGTGTCACATTAGATGAAATCAGTTTATCAACAACTGATGATAATTGGAATATTCGTTATATTAAAAGAAATAGTGATAGTCCTATCTCTGGTGTTATTCATAAATTAGGAATTTTACAGCATTGTGGTATTTATTGGAATCCGAAATCTGTTAAAACCTCTGATAAGCCGTATGATTTGTGGGAAGAATATATGTTTACAACTATTTTTAAGACAAATGTAAATACTATGATGTCTGACTTCGTTTATCTTCTCGATCCACAAAACAAATTAACATTAAAACTTACTCATAGTGGAACTGCTACCGAAACGACACCAAATGTTGATATATTAATTGAAAGTAGCACGATAGCATTTAATTTTGATCGTTATCATTTCCAACAAATTATGTTAGTCGTTAACTCCTTCGATGAGTTAGATAAAAGAAAAGAATGGTCTGTCCATCGTCCTCTTCTTCGACCAACTGTCGATCCACGCGCGTGGTGGTATTACGCCTATCGCTTGATCATTGGGAAAGATATCTCTTTTGCGAATGAAGTAAGATTTCACTTTGTTTTATTCTAATATTTGGTTTGATTTTTTTGTCCAGATGAGAGTCATGATGTTATGCCTTAGGAATAAAGACAAAAGTAAGCTTTCACTTTGTTTTATTCTATATATTTGGTTTGATTTTTTTGTCCAGATGAAAGTCATGATGTTATGCCTTAGGAATAAAGACAAGTACATTTCTTTAATTAAACAACAGAAGATCAAAGAAACTAAGAGTGAAAAATTAGATCCGCTTAGTGAGACTGAATTGCAAACGATAGAAGATATGCTACCTCTAAGTGCCTTATTGGTTTTTCGTGAGACTGCGGTGAAGGAGGCACTACAGGAAATTGAGGCCAGTAAAAACCAGTCCAAATTTTTTGGATCAAAATCTTCCTCAAATAATAATAAAATTGAAGAGAAGAAAGGATCACAAGAAGAATCGAAGAAGTCTTCATTTTTCAGTGGGTGGTTTTCTTCGTCTAGCTCGAAGAAATCTCTTGAACCTACATCTCCGAAAAAAGTGTTAAAGGAAGTTGCCGTTGCCTCGGAGGAAGATGATACGCAAATCATGCAGAGCGTTGAATCAAGATTTAAGAAGTTTGAGGAGGAATCCGCGTCTGCTGTATCAAGTTCCTATGCCTTGCGTTTAAGACTTGTTTCAAGCTCCAAATTAAATGTGGCTTTTGAGACCGCACCATTAGCCGAAATGAGTATGAATTTAGAGGCTTCAATTGATGTGAAATATTCGAATGTGTTCATTCACTGTGATTTCGGCAACGTTTATTTACTTGACCAAATTTCAAAGAATCCTTACAACTCACAAGTTGTTCAAATGATGTCTCTAAATTCTAAAGCTCCTGTTTCTCCCAGTAAAAAAATTTCAAATGAACAATGGAAGCCAAGTTTTGTTCCGCAGTGTGGTTTTGATTTATCTATTATTGGAAGTAAAGTTGGAGTAAAAGTAAAATCTCTGCCTTTAGTTTTTACTTGGAATGATGATTTTCTCAGGAATATCGTTAAGTTTTTCACGATAGAAGTGGAAGAAAATCAGAAAAAGATCGGCAAACGTGCAGTTGAGTCTTACAAGCAATTAGATGATGATAAAATTGCTACAACAGATGCTGGCTCTATCGTTGAGGTTGATATTGAGGTGTTTGCTCCGAAAGTGGTTATTCCTGAAAACCCCCAATTTGAGGAACGTTGCATCTTTGTTGATGCTGGTTATCTTAGTATGAATGGACGCATGACCGCTGACGGTATGAAATGGAAGATTAGTTTGAGTAATATCAATATTGCTATGCCCTCGAAGAAAGAGCAGATTCTAAATTCTGGTGGAAATATAGATTATCTTATTAAACCTTTCGATGTCAATTTACAGCTTCATAATTTAGATAAGGCTACAGCTGATATTTGTTTAGATGGATATATTAGTCCTGGGGTTGTTGCAGAATTCGATGCAGAGAAAATTATTCGTTTAGTTCAAGCAATTTTGCTTATTATCGGAACATTTGCTGAAGAAAAAGAGAAAGAAACTGAGAAACCTCGCGCCCAATTGACTGAGAAGCCTTTCCAGGCGAAATCAACCACTCCGAACCGAAAACGATCTTTACTCGCCATTCCTGACGATGCATTTAAATCATCCACAGAAAAGGCGAGTAAAGAAGGGAAGGTAGTCAAAACGAATCCATTAAAGATAAGCATTAGTCTTTCATCTCTTGAATGTATTCTTTACATAGCGGAGGGTCATAATGCCGTGTTAAAGTTTAGTCAGCTTAGCTTCAGCTTCCTCGATCGTCCCCACGACAGCTTGATTAATTTCCAAATGAACTCTCTCGATTTAATTGATTCAAATCGTCCTCAAGACTTTAGATCTATTTTACTCGCGAAGTCATCAGCGCAGAATTCCGATAATTTAGTTGAAGTGAAGTATGTGATTCTAAAAGATAAACGTTCTCCCCTATTTGATGGCTTTCAAAGTGAGTTGGAATTAAAAATTGCGGACGTTGACGCATTTATTGACTCATTTACAACAAGAACCTATCAAACTTTGATGAAGGATATCATGCACCACTACAAACAATGTTTTTCCCGTGGAAATCCATCAATTCTAATTTTAGAATCTGAGCAATCAGAATCGAAGCCGAACCCTCCAGCGAATGAACTTCAAGGAATGAAATTTCAATTTCTCCTGAATAAAGTGAGTGTACATGTCTTGTCGCGCTTGCAACCCACGGAGCCTGCTTTAGAATTAGGATTCTCCTTTCATGCGAGTAAGTTGATTGCAGAAATTAAACAAACCGAGTTGGTATCGGGAAAAGTCTCTTTGGAGTCAGTATGTCTAAATGATGCGCGAAGTCGCAGCGCAGGATTATTTTACAAAACTTTGGTTTCAAACTCTCCAAGTGAAGGGACTGTTAATATCTCCAAGAACAACCGATTAGTCGATTTACAATTTTATCAGCAAGATATGAAAACCATGATCGTTGAAGTTAAGGTGCGTGATTTGACGACAACTATCTCGATTGATGTTATTATGGATTTTGTGAACCTTCTCCTCGCCAACATCGATTCTTTTATGGCCGTTTTGGCGCAAGTTAACCTAACTCAAGAAGCACATGATGAAATTGCTAAAGTTTCCAAACAAAGGAAGAGTTCTATGGGTCGAAATCAAGATGACCACGACAGCAATTCCGTTGTGATAAATCTTGCTGTTGAAAATCCTAATCTCATTCTTTTAGAAGATCCTTCTGTTGAGCATTCCAAGGCAATAGCTGCTACTTGTGCAATCACCATGCAATATGTCAAAGAAACAAAAAATGCTCCCGCGAGTGAGTTCAAGGATGTAATTCATTTATCTGTTCAAGATGCTGAAATCTTTGTTAAACTAGATAATAGTGAAAATAAGATTGCTCACCGAATTATTGAACCAACGGCATTAGAATTTCATATGAATTCAGTTTTTATGAGTGAAATTAATGTTTTATTAGATATTTCTATTTCTGCTGAAGAAATTTACATAAGAGCTTCTTTAAATGATTTAGTTCTTGGCGCAGCGATTATCCAAAGGTTCACTGATCGACCGAACACACAGGGATTCGTTGAGATGGAAGGAGCTGCGGATCATAAATCTGCTCAATTTCAAAATAAAAAAGAAAATAGCTCAATTCGGAAGGATTTGACGATGTATCGATTTAGATTCAATTTAGCAAAAGTCCAAGTGGTCCTAATTAACGATTACAATGGTCAAAATAACCCTCTAATTCGAATTGATGCAAGTCAAGCTGATATTTCATTCCATGGGGCTTCAGTTGATTTAACTGGTGAAGGATCAATTACTCTGCAAGGAGATTATTATAATACTGAACTAGCCCTCTGGGAACCGTTAATGGAAAGATGGCAACCATCATTGACATTTCAACAAACCACAGAGGGCAAAGAGTTATCAGTGCGTTATGATAATTTTGTTCAAATTAATGTGACAAGTATCTTGATCCGATGTATTACTAATGCTGTGATGCTAATCGGTCGTATCGGAGAGGAAGGAACCTACTGTTCCAGAGGAAATACACATCCACTCACAATTCGTAATCAGCTTGGAATTCCGGTTGATTTATATGAAGCAGGCTCTGAAAAGCCTCTGATTGCATTAGACCACGACGCAACCGTTAAAATCCCTCATTTATCTGAAGAAGTTCGGCAGTCTAGATTAGCGAGGGAGAAAGAGTTTTCTCGCTCGTTTGATTTAAAATTCTCTGGTGAATATGCTTCCTCTTTCTTAACTTTTCGAGATTTAAAGCTAGATATCCATAAGCCGAAGATTTTCCAACTTCAAAACACACGTGGTTCCATGCAACGATCTGTCAGCAACTATGCTCCAGTTGTTGAAGAAATTTACCAATATTCGAGATTTAACATGCTGAAGAATTCGTGGGAATCTCCCTGGACGAATTTAGGAGACCCAAATGAATGGGCTGATGCTCAAGGAAAAGGAGGTAGACATCCCTCGACAATCACTTTACCTCCTGGTTGGGATTGGGTGGAGCCGGAATGGAAAGCGGATTTAAATGGTATGGTGGGCAAAGAAATCGACAAAGACGGATGGGAATATGCTTTGCATTTTAATTCTTTCGGAATAAACACGAAGCGAAGAATGAAGCAAGCAGGAGATTGCGTTCGTCGACGCAGATGGATTAGAACTCGTTATATGAAGCAAGAAAAAAGAACAGCCGGCGAAAGTTTCACTGGACGTGTTGTATGGCAAGTCATTTCGAATCCTGATGAAACGAAGCAAATTCTCCTTCGATCAACAAAGGTTGTTCTGAATCGCTTTTCTGTTGGAGTTGAAATTGGAGCCGAATCATCATTTGCAAATGGAAATTGCTCGAAGGTCTTTAAAGTTTCTGCATCAGGTGAAAGCTCATTTCCTTTGCTTTTTTCTGAGGAGTCTGGAATACGAGTCAGGTTACAAGGGTTTGAATCTGGATGGTCCGAAGCTTTCCCCTTAGTTCTCGGAAAAAATTCGTCTCAAGATTCACAAGAGTTTAAAATTTATCAATGCCTGTGCAAAAATAATCGGCTAATCTCAATTTGTTTGATGATAATGGAGCAAGATGGAATCCTTAATTTGATCATTTCTCCTTTGTTAGAAGTCACAAATTTTCTTCCGTGTGATATTCAATACAAAGCCTCTGGAATGCAAGATGACGTCACTATTTTATCTGGAGGAAAAGCTTCCGCAATTTTCTTTCAAGATAATCTTGACGTTATTCATTTTTTCAGGTTGGGGTTTTATACGGCAAGCATTCCGTTCAAGTTTCCGAAAAAAGGATACAATGTAGAAGAAGGGCTCAGCTTCTTTTCAGCTGATAAAAGCTCAGCCCTTCATTTGAAAATGAGGCTATTGACAACAACTCAAGGCATACGACATATTTTAGTTTACAGCTCGTTGCTTGTTGTTGATCGAAGTAATTTGGGAGCAATTTTTATTAATTCTCAGAGTCGTGATAAAAATAGTGTTGATTGGACTCGTCGAACCCTTTCTCGCCAAACATCCAGAAAAGAAAGCAATTACTTAGTCGACAATGAAAGTTGGATTATGGGAAAGAACGGCTTGGCGTTATTCACTCCGCTTGAGAAGAAGTTCCATATTGCTTTTTCGAATGGGTCTGCGCTTATCAATGACATTGAATCATCTTCATTGAGTGCCTCGAAGATAAGTTTAGATGCCGTGGATGGCTCCGCAAAGAAGTGTTACCATATTGCGCTAAAGTCAGAGCCTTACCCTGTAGCAGCCGATCTTTGTAACGTGGTAACACTGATGCCAGCCTTCCACATCGTCAATCATTTGAAAAAGCGGCTTTATTTGGTTCAAAAAGATGTAAATTTCGATCAAAAGGCTGTTCAAGAAATTGCACCGAAGACCACCGTTCCTTTCCATGGATCTAGTTCGCGCCGTGAAACTGAAATTTTTTTTAAAGTCGAGGGTTCAGACTGGACTTTAGGGGCCATTGATATGAATGAGATTGGAACTTCAGTGTTGTTGGCAGTAAATGCGTCTGATTCAACCTCTCCTCATGTTTTTTTAAATGTTGATGTTCGCTTTTCAAGTGCTGAGGAGAATTCTTATATTACGGTAGTTGTTTGGGAGTCGAAGATATGGAAAGATCCAATTTCTGAAAAGGTTTATCGCGAAGGAAACGTCATTTATTCAATTCGAAATGATTCTCACGTTCCTATTACTATGATTCAAAACAAAATTAGCATCAAAGAGAGATTGAGATCTACTAGTCGCAAGGTGACACAAGACAACGAAGACAGTAAATGGGCAATAGTAGTGTCGCCTGGCATTTGGCAACCTTTCGCGTTTTTGGATCCTGACGCAGGAGATGAATTCACTTTTTTAATAGGTACTTCTTTAGTAGATACGATTGGAACTCCTATTTCTCTTAAGCTTTCAAGAGTTGGAACAGTTGCTTACTTAGGCGCACAAGAAGAGCGTATCCAACTTCGCCTTGAGGTCAAAGCGAATGCCAATGGTAAAATTATCACTGTGCAAAGTTGTTCAGATATGGATCTATCACCGTTTGGAACTAGTACCAACAGCTCGAAGAGATCTTTTGATGATGTTCAACAAAATGATTTCATAATAAATCTGAATGTATCTTGCTTTGCAATTTCGGTAATTGCTGATAAACCTTCTCGACGAGAGTTGTTTGCCCTAGCCTTGCGAGGAATTCATTTTGAGTTAAGACAGATCGAAGAGACAAAAGACGAAAATCCCGCCACATTGATATTCTTCAAGTTGAACGATATGCAAATTGATAATTTCTCAGAGTCAGCTGTTTACCCAGTGCTGCTACGAAGTGCGCGTATTGAAGGCGGTGATGATACAGTATCGAAGCGGGGATCTGCGAAGAATCTTCAATTTATCGAGTATTCAATGGTCGTTGAATCTCCTAAGGACCAATCAGCCTCTTTAATTCGTTATGTTGCGTGTAGAGTCCTCGAAGTTTCCGTTGCACTGGACTCTGCTTCACTCCTAATTGCCGCTAGTGATCTGTTATCTTACGTGTCAGGTTCGGAAATGAGTCAAGAGAAGTTCTCATTGATGAATGCTGAGAATTTTAATTCAAACATGTTGAAGCAATTAACTTATGATCGCCTATATGAAGTTGAATACCAATATAAAGCATCACAAAATCAGAAGATATTCTTTGAAAATTTGATTCTCCACCCGATGAAATTCACGTTAGATTTTTATCCGAATCATTTTCCTCGAAAGACCAAAGAAATTCCACCTGATTTACGCTGGTTAACAACTTTAGAATCGATTACTGCGGTAGAGAACTTTCAGATTCGCATTAAATCGTTTATTGCGGAAAACGCCATGGAGTCAGTGCCATCATTAATGGAAAGAATTGGAAATAAGGTTTTACGTGATATTCAATCTGATTTAGTTCAAATAGCTGGGAATCTAGTTGGATCACTCAACTTGATTGGAAATCCGGCAGGATTGTATAAGAATATTGGTTCTGGCGTGCAAGATTTCTTCTATGAGGTATTTTTCCATTTTCTACGGTAATGTATTCATTTATGACTGTGATTTTTGTAGCCTTACACAGGATTGATGAGTAGTCCGGGGGACTTTTTGAAAGGTATCGGCAAAGGAACGAAGGGTCTCATCACTGGAGTTGCGGGCGGAGTTGTCAGTTCAGCCGCTAATATCGTCGGGAGCGCGACTGGAGGAGTCTCAACTGTTGCTAAAGGGGTTGCAGCCATTACTGGTGACGATAAATATTTGAAGAAGCGTGAAGAGAAGCGTAGAGAGTTGAAAGTCACGCAAGGTGGAGTTTTTGAGGGATTTAAAGCTGGCGGAGAGTCTTTAGTGTCAGGATTTTCATCAGGGTTTTCTGGTTTAATCACGAAACCTTATGAAGAAGGGCAGAAGGCAGGAGCGGTTGGTTTCTTCAAAGGACTCGGGCAAGGGTTGGTTGGAGTTGCTGTGAAACCAGTTATTGGAATCTCTGAAGGAATTTCTTCCGTTGTTCAAGGAATTAATCAGCAAATCTCAGATACACCAGGAATGCAGCATCTTCGTCCCGCTCGTGCTTTTTATCGGCGGGATTTCCAAGATGGTAGCTTAATTTTGGTGCCTTTAGATTTTTTCGCCGCAGAAGCCCAAAGATTTGTTCGAGAGAAGGCTATAAAGAAAGACTATGCCGATAATTTCTTGTGTGCCATTTTCTTAGGGTTTAATCCCACAGCTGCAGGCGATGATACATCTTTAGGATTTGCTCTTTCTGAAAAACTCTTGATTTTACTGAGTAAGCAAATTCGTGAAAAATGGAGCGTCCCCGTGCCCTCAATCTCCTTCGTTCAATTAGTAAAAGACGAGAATAAAAATTATGGGCTGAAGATAGTTCTGTATGAATCCAATAATAGTGGTCCTTATCGATACATTCCCTTTGCCACTCGTAAAGCTGCCATGGATGGCTACGACACAATTTATCGTTTTAGATACTGCTTTGGAAAGCCTACCGAGATGCCGCCGGTCGAACAAGCTATTGAATATGCTGAGGCGAAAGGTGCTGTTTCTCCGAGGCAAGATGATCCGAAGCAGACTAAAGTTGCTCACTACAAGTTTGGCTCTGCAAATAGAATGGACATGAAGTTGGATAAGATGGAAAACGTTGCGGACTCAGAATTCAATAATCGTTACAGTTACATGTTGAAGCAATTTAAGATCGAGCTTCCAATTAAACCCGAAGATGAATATGGTTATCACAAGTTGTTAGACGATATTTTATGGAGAATAGTTAGTAATTGGGCCAAGAATCACGACTCCATTCTCAATCCATCAAGATGCTGTGCGTGTTTAATCATTAACTATTCTTCGACTGAAGTGCAACTTTTAGAGGCAGCCTTGCCAGAAGGAGCAAATATCGCGACTTATGGTGTTGGACCGGGCTACAATCACAACGCAAGAGCGTTGGAACCATTTGGTGGAGCTGCTATCATTTTTGCTACTGGAAGAAGACCTACCATTTTAAACTTGGAACATGTTAAAGTTGTTTTACAAACTACCGCGTTCAGATCCATGGTTTCAACAAGGGAAAATCGTTCCACTTGTGAGCAATTGGCTGGATTCAATGCAGTTTTCTTAGAAAAGTCCCGTACTGATTGGTGGGCCAAGTATGTGATATCTATCAATTAAAATTTTCTGTAGTGAGGAGGAGTGTGAAAACAAAAGATCACTTTCCACATTATTCAGTTTAATCAAAACTTTGAGTTAAAAGTTATTGAAGCTTCGGCTTTGGTTATGTCTCGTTGTTTATACCCCCTAACTTAATTAACTTAATAAACAAAGATTTTCGGATTTTTGGGTTTTCGGTTGATTGGAGAAAAGTGAAACTGTTTCAAAATAATAAAAAGTAACGAACGCTCGAAAGCTTTTTCACTTAATAGATTTGGAGCGAAGAAGTTCTCCAAAGACGGATCATGAGTGGAAGAAATACTGTTAAGGTTTGTGTTCGTACAAGACCAACTCAAAACTTTGCGCAAGACAATTTATTTATTGATACTGAACATGCGAGTATTCTAGTAAAACATGTCGAACCCGAATCAGCAGCGACTGCAGTGTTGAATAATCGTCAAAATAGTTTTAAGTTCAAGTTTGATCATGTTTTTCACAATGCCTCACAATCTGCCGTCTACGATCTCCACGCTCGCGATACTGTGCATGATGTAGCAGATGGAATCTCAGGTGCGATTATGACTTACGGCCAAACTGGAAGTGGAAAAACTTTTACAATGGTAAGCCCTTTCAATAATAAACACCCTAATTCCTCTATAATTTCTAATCTACTCCTATTCATCGATTAGTTGGGTGATGCTCAGTCCTATGAACATCGTGGTGTTGCTCCTCGTGCAATCACACAATTATTCCATGAAATCAACTCACGTGCAGAATTAGAATTTCAAGTTTCTGTAACTTACATGGAAATCTATAATGAAAGAATTTATGATTTATTAATTGATTTATCACGTCCTGAACAATCCTCTGGTGAATATACTATAGTTGAAGAAAAAGATGGTCGTGGTATCTTTGTACGTGGATTAACTGAAATTGAAGTACGTGATGAAACATCAGCACTAAATTTATTATTTACTGGTGGTTTATCACGTACAACAGCAACGCATAAATTAAACAAACGATCCAATCGTTCGCATTCAATCTTCACATTATACGTCCAACAAAGACAAAGATCTGGTGTGAGTGAAAAAATTACACATTCTAAATTACATTTAGTTGATTTAGCTGGTTCAGAACGGTTAAAAAAGACAATGGATTCAATGGATGGTTCAATGGGTGATGAAATTACACGTAAAGAAAGTATGGCGATTAATCGCTCATTGACCTACCTTGAACAATGTGTCGTTGCACTAACAAGAAAATCATCTGGTAGTTCATCGGTTGGTGCAAATCATATACCATATCGTCAAAGTAAATTAACAAATATATTAAAAGATTGTTTAGGTGCTAACTGTAATACATTAATGATTGCATGTATATGGGGTGAATCGAGTCATTTAGAAGAAACTATCTCCACCTTACGATTAGCATCAAGAATGATGAAAGTACAAAATGAAAGTGTCTCCATTGAATCTGTTGATCCAACAATATTATTGAAAAAACAAGAAAATATTATTAAAGCATTAAAACAAGAATTATTAATGCATGATGCATTAGTAGAAAGAACTGGTATGATCTATGAACCCTATACACCAGAACAACAGCAAGAAATATCACAATTAATTGAAAAATATGTGACAACATCAGAAAAAGATGAAGAAAATGTTTTATCAATCCAATCTTATCGACAAATGTTAGAAATATGCAAACAATTTAAAAAGAAATTAATTGAAGCACGTCGTAATGGCGGTGGAAATAACGGTGGGATCGATGGAAGTACAGCGAATTTACGTGGTAGTAGTAGAGGTGGTGTTGGTACAGGTGGTATTAGTTTTGATTCTTCCACTGATTTTAAGAGTGCTGATGCCAAGATAGGAGGAGGGGGATCAGGCCCATCAGGTTATGATAAGTCTGCTATGAAGGAGGTTGGTACTATCGCGACTAATGGAAGAGGTTTTGCGTTAGGAGAAGCGAAGATTGATTCTCGACCTCCTAATGGCATTGAAACATCGAACTTCTATGCAGCATCACCAAAGTTTGCTTCTGGTGGCTTCGGCGGAGGAGGAAGTGTGGGTGGCGGAGTAGGAGGAGGTGGTGGACCTGGAGGAGGTGTCAATGGCGGTAACTTCTCCCCGATTCCTTCAAATCGAAACTTTGGCAATGAACAGAAGGACTGGTCACCACTGCAACGTGCTAACACGAATAACCAAGGTGGAGGTCTAATGCTTGCCGCAAATGACATTCAATCCTTCGAATACTACATTAAATCCTCTCCTGCAGGTCAACAACTCTTCCAACAGTTCATTCAATTAAAGACTTCCATTAAAGAGGTGAAGAATAAGATTCGTTCATTAACAAGTGATGTCAATGATACGAAGTATTCTATCGATGAATTAAACATCCAATTAGAGAATCAGAAGTTTTCTCGCATTCAGATTAGTGGTAAAGGAGGAGGTGCTAAGGGTACTGCAGGAGGTAAAAGTGATATTGTCGATGAAGAAGAGATTCGACTAGCAAAACTTTTAAAAGAAAAGAAACAGTTTTATCGTAATTCTTTTGAACAATTACAAAAGAATCAATTTAATGCGAATGCAATGAATCAAGAGATTAATGAAGTGAAGGGAAAGATGATGGATCAGTTTAAGACTTGGCAGATGTCGAATAACGGTAAGACTGGTGGAGGAGGTGGTGCTGGTATTTCTTCTACTGCATTACAAGAGTTGTGGGAGAGTAACTCTGCTCCAGTAGATGACAAGTTCGCGAGTAGTCTCGGTGCTGGGACGGGAGGAGGTTTCGATCCGCTCAATGCGACGGGTAATAACCAACTGGATGAATTAGATGATCAAGAAGCATTTGATAAGTTAGAGACAGAGAGAGTGCTGGCGAATGATCCTGATTCATTGGCTTTCTTCATGGCTCAGAAGACAAGGAAGGCGAATCTCACTCAAAGTGGAGGAGCTATTCG
>VFQN01006713.1_pt1 | contig 12902 bp, 14 predicted proteins | sample 3512371 | NCBI WGS metagenome assembly VFQN01 (sample SAMN10412370, study PRJNA504923) | tailings metagenome | isolation source: Replicate 2 from Balatoc abandoned mine | place: Philippines: Itogon, Benguet | collected 2017-08-28
GGCAAAGAAACCAACAAATATCCTAAAAATAATAAAGTTGCTCTCATTTGTTTGTCTTGTGAGGACTTACCGACCAATTACCGACCAATTACCGACCAATTATCGGTAACTCAGTTTGACAGTTTCATTCAATTGGAAAGAGAGACAACACAACACAGAAATACAAGCAAATGGATAAGAATATGATTGCTACACTCTCCACAACAGCGATATCGAATAATGATCAATTAGTAGGTGTTGATTTTATGCCAGTTTTAACAATCTCTCCTGCAGTTCTTAGTTTTGGTGTGGTTTCATGTGGTTTTTATTATAATTTAAAATTTAATGTGAAAAATCATGAAACAGTACCAATACGGATTAAAATTCATTGTACACCTTTCCAAGATGAGAAAAATATTATACGTGTCGTCAATTTACCTGATATAGTAGCACCTGGTATGGAAACATTAATAACATTAGAATTAACTGCAGAGTTCCCTGGGATATCAATGTTTAATTTAAAAATTACACAAAATTATGATAATAGCATCTATAGTAAATATATTGAAGCAAATATTGTAACACAAGAAACATTTAAATATGTGAAAAAATCATTAGAATTACAGAAAAGACCAATACATCGTCATAATGTGATTACTTTATCAGCGGTTCAAGGATATATGGAAAATTCTTCGATTAATACACCTATTACATCTTTTTCAGAAGCTTTAATTATGGATGATGAAGATCTTGATGATCTATTGAGTTATCCAAGAGCTCCTAATGTTTATTGGGATCCTTTTGAGAAATGTTTGAGAATTGATCCATCATTGGGTTCGGTAAGTTTAGCAATGGTTATTCTCTATTTTATGAGTTCAACATAATTTGCTATAGGTTATTGTGGAAAAGGAGTTTGGATTGGAAGAATCACTAGCAAAAACAGAAGAATTCAGGTGCTTTAATGATTTGCTCTCAATTATCTCCTTCATCACTTCATTCATTTTAGACGAAGTAGAAATAAAGAACTTGAGGAACAAGGCTTTTTGACTGTTGGTGCCTTTGGTAAGATTACTAGGTTTCTTATTGTTCTTCGTCTTATGAATGTCATCATTCATTAGAGCGAATAATAAATGATCGCATCAACGGAAGTCGTCCTGGCTCTATCCAAAAGCAATTTCAGAACACAGGAGAAGCTGATTTCGATGGAGGGGAATCGAGGACCCTCGACGCAGAGGATGGTTTGGCGTCGCATGCATCGAGTCACAGTCGATTGCTCTCTGTCTCTTCTCTCCTTGCGATGAAGAGAGATAGAATCGAAAAACAACGAAGAGATACAGTCAACTCAGCGAATATGTTTGCACAGAAATCAAAGAAGGACTCAATGGTCAATTCAATGAGAACCTTATCGATGATTCAGAACAGAGCATCAACTGCAGCGTCATATGGAGGTGGTAGTGTGGGAGGAGGAAGTGTAGGAAGCAGTCTAGGGAGCAAGGAGGCTTAAGAAGTATCTTGCTCACCTTTCTGGACATATTTATTGGTATCATATAAAAGAATCGACAGTAACCAAGACTCAAACAATGAGTGAAGATGTGCGACTCTATCTTCCTTTGAGATGTAAAATGTATTTCTTTTTATGATAGTGTTAGTGTGGTTATGATTTCATTCGATTCTCTAGAACAAAACAAAAAAAAGTAATAAAAACAAAATTCCAAAGACAAAGAAAAGAGAAGAAAAAAAAACTATTTAATTGTATGAACTATTGCCTCAATAAGAAAAGGAAAGATATGAAACCTTCATCTTCTCTCTCTCTTTCCTTCTCTTATTTTTATTACCCTTCCCAATATAAACAAACAAGCGATGACAATGATGATGTGAATTAAAAGCTTTCTGCTCTCTTCTCTATCTGAATATCTATTTTATGCTATGTTTTTTATGAAGTAACAACTATCATCTAAGCTTTGTTACCTAATAAAGTCTTTTTGTCTTGTGAGTCTCCTTTCTCAACATACAAATCCTTTGCCATTCCCCATGCAGTATGCAAGATAAAGAAAATCATACTCATTAAGAAATCCCATGCAGCAACAAGTTGATAGACTTCACCACTACAGGTAAGGGAAAGATTCATGGAAGTAATATCTTTGTTCATGAAAGTATTCGGGAAATTCTCAGAGCAGAAGTAAGATCCAACTGTGGCAGCCGCTGCATCAATGACGAAGGCAGAGAAGAACATTAAAGCAAAAATAGCATGTATCCAACGCGCAATAAGGGAGAAAGGAGTTTTCACGTATAAAATTCCAAGGAAAACAATAGTCATGACAGTCAGACAGAGGCGCAGTTCAGAGTTTGGTTGGGGGTAAGGACACATAGTACTAGTACCACTTCCACCAATCGTCGAGTTTCCATACGTTGCAGCACCATAAGTGAATGTAAACGGACTCAAGTAGGCATAAGGATATTTGCTACATTGAGAATCCCAATTCGAGTATTTATTACCCGATGGGAAGGTAATACTAGCAAAGGAACCACCTTGAGATTGAGTTAACCATGCAGACAATGACATTAAAATAATGGCTAAGACAATCTGAAATCCCATCATAATCTTTAACCGTAACCAAGTTGCAAAACAAGAAGCAAACAATAAATATGGATCTGTTAACATTTTCTAATCAAAAACAACTAAAACAAAGAAATAGAAAGAAGAAAAAAAAAAAATGGAAAGCAGAAAAGAAAAGATAAATTACAAAGACAATACAAGATGTAAAGAATAAGATTGAGTGAATATAATGTTTTGGTTGAAGTTCCTAGTCTCTTTCTTAGTCTTAATAATAATTGTTGTTGTTAGAGGTGTTTGATGAACTTTCTTCTCATCTGATTCAAAATCCTCCCACCCTAAGAAAAGCAATTGTTTAATTAATGCATTGAAATGGTTTAAGTAATTCCTTAAGGACGGTATGGTGGACATCTCATAACGGATCTCATCAATCCGTCTGAACGCATCCCACAGCACTCAATCATTCAAATAACCTTCTCAATTCTCACTAGACAAGAGACTGTAGAAGCCTTGACCTTCACATTCTGATATTGAAGGCACGATTCTTTTCACTATTATTTTTGGTAACAGGAAATTGAAGTAATGTCGAGTGAAGGATCTCAAACTTTCGTTATTATCGCAGGGGTGATTGGAAATATTCTTTCGGTCGTTGGGGTGGTTATTTGTAATAAATATATTATTGAAGTTGATGGGTTTAATTTTTCTGTCTTTTTATCATTCTTGCATTTTGCTTTCACTTCTCTTGGGACGAGAGTCTTGTTGTATGGTGATTATTTCAAACAAAATACAGCACCAATCTCAGGTATCTTACCTGTAGCTATTGGCAGTCTTCTCTCTGTTGCTTTCATGAATATGAATTTAGCTTATAATTCTGTTGGATTTTATCAGGTAACCTAGGAGTATATCCCTTATTATTGATTGGTTTTCACTAATACTGCTCTGTTATTCTTCTCTAGTTATCGAAACTTGCTTGCATTCCTTTTACTCTATTCGTCCAATATGCTCTATATCATCAAGATATTAGTACATATGAAAAGATGACCTTGATTCCAATTACCTTTGGTGTCGGTTATGCGACTGTCTACGATCTTTCTCTCAATACCTTCGGATTTGGTAAATGCTGACTCTTTGTACTTTCTCAAGACTTAAGTCTGTCTTCTTCCTTAGTTATCGCCTCATTAGCCATTGCTGCCACTGCTATGGCCCAGATCTTTACGAATACCTATCAAAAGTCGTTGAATTGTGATGCCCTACAGTTGCTCTATCACACTTCCCCTTACATCGCTGCCGGCATGCTTATTCTATGTCCTTGCTTTGATGATGTTCAAGCTTTATTACAATATCAATACTCTACAGCATGTTTACTGAGAATTGGTGAGTATAATCTCAATCTATTGAAGTAAAATGATTTTAACCATTTCAATGAAATAGCAACGTCTTGTTTCTTTGCACTGGGAGTAAACATCTCCAACTATCTTGTATTAGGCAAGACTTCTCCTTTAACTTATCAGGTAATTAGATATAATTTTTATTCATCCTTTCCTTATTCTATCTTTCCAATCATATAGGTGTTAGGACATTTGAAAACCATCCTCATTTTAGTGTTAGGATTCACTGTGTTCCAGGTCAGATAAATTATTGATATGGAGAAAGAGAACTTTTCTTGTAACAAAATTTTTTGATTATAGAAACCTGTCGATTTACGAAATCTTATCGGTATCACCATAGCGTTTGTTGGGTAAGTTTTCTTTTGTCTTTTCAATTCAAAGATTTTATGTTCATGATATGTTCACTTTTAGTGTTGTTGCATACACTGAGGTAAAGCGAAGACAATCTCAAGGAAGTGGCTCTCTTCCTACTTCTATTAGTTCCAAGTAGGACTGTAGCATACTGTTGTAGTGCCAGCGCGAGTTATACACATCGTATTCGTTGGTTTTTGTAGGTCTTTTGTTTGCTACGTTTCTGTATATAAGGAAAGGAATCCATTGACGATGTTCATTAATTTGAAAAGTTCAATCATTTTAATAATACAGATAGTTTATTTATGAGGTAGAAACTGCTTTGATAGACTACTAATCGCCTCTTAGTCGTTAGACGGAAGGCTTTCAATTGTGGAGAAGACACCGCTTGCTTGTTTGCTCACAGGTTGTAAAGTTGGTGGAGGTGGTTGAGAGGAATTCATTTTTGATTCAACTTCAGTCCTACTCATACTTTCCAAAGAATCTTCAAAATTCGTCGATAGCTTGCCCGTCTTCCCTGTTGATTGCGTGACAGCGGTCGCAAGACTCAATCGATGCTTCCCATCGTCTGCCACTGACTTCGATCTAATCATTGTGTTTGATCGGCTATTATGGTTACTATTTTTGTTCGTTTCGTTCAAAATCATTGATGCGAGAAGTTCTTTATGCTTTCTTTCTCGATTAGCTCTCAGTTCAGCCATCTCCTCTAGGGTAAGTCGGTGCTCTGCCGATTCTTTGCTCGAAGCATTCATCGCTTCATCTAAAGCAGAATAAGCAGTATATTTTCGGCAAGATTGAATCATCGATATCGTTCGAGGGCCGCGATTTTGGACGTCTTTAATACTATCAAGGATTTTACTCTTAATGGAAGCGTGCTTTTCTCCTACAGTCGAATTTCGATGATTTTGATGATAATTCGTTTGAGTAGGGGAAGGATTCGTGTTGTCTAAACTAATTGACGAATTCATCTCTGTAATCGATTGCTCCTCCATAACTGACGAGCCTCCTGTTGTTACACCATTATCAGCGATATTATCATCCTTTTCTTGTTGCTCTCGAGCTAACTTTGCAAAATGAGAAGTAGCAGTCAATAGTTTGTCTAATTCTGCAACTGACTTCTCTTCATCGTCTTCAACTAACTGGTGATGTGAAGAATGGTGCTCCTTTTCTGGTTTCAGCTTTACTTTCACACCTGTCTTAGCTTCATATTCTTTTGAAATAGATAAAAGTTTATGGGCTTTTCTCTTTTGTTGAATAATGGTCATTTGTTTGGTTTTTAACTCATAATCAACAGCGGAATCCGTAGATTTAATTTCTTTGAGAGCCTCTACTAATGATTTACCGCCAGTCGCCGAAGAAGCTAAACTCTGATCGCCAATTGTTGCATCATCTTTTTTATGTCCATTGATATCATGCAGACCGTTAACATGAAAATGTTTTGAATCTTGCGGGAAATCTAATCCTAAGATCTTCGCGGATTTTTCTATCCTCTGCCTTAACTCTGATTTGCTGAAATCTGCTGACTCTGATCCAACTTGCATTCCTCGAAAGTCCATCCTATCAATATCAGGCTTTGAAGGGCTTTCTGCTATGGCTCGAGCCGATTCAATAATTTTATCTAAATTTTTATTTTCTTCTTGCAATATTCGATCAATATTAAATGACAAATCCCATGATCGACTTTTTGTACCAACTGGTACCGATTGTAGCAGCGTACCAATAGGTTTACCATCAAAATTCCACATTTTAACTAACCGATCAGCACCTGACGTCAAAAGGCCGAAGCTAGGTACAAGTGAAATCTGGATAATGCGATCGGAATGTCCTAATAAAGACCAGATAAATTGTACCCCTAAATAACTCATCGCATTTCCCGGATGACCTAAAAGGTAATGCGCACCGGCTGCGTCGAATTCGTCTGAAATATTTTCTTCAAACATTGGCGGTAATGCTGATTGTTGATTTCTCATCCGTCCACGACACAATCCAAGAATACGATGGCGTGTGGTGTCTTCTAACAAACTATCAACGCGCAAATCTTGAAAAACGTCAAATAAATCAAAGCATCTTATGTTTCCCATATCGTCACCAGTGTAGAGGCGCGTATTTTCATTATCCCAACACATTGTTTGAGCTGCTGAAACCTTTCCCCACTTATCTTCACTCTCTTTTAAAGTCTGCCGACAAGTTGTTTCAGAATTTGCCTTTAAGATTGGGTCGACTCTTAGTGCTTCAGATAAAGGATTAAAGGAGTTTCTTAACCCTCTTTGTCTTGTGGGTGGCAACTGGTGACCCTTATCAGAATCATTTCTCTTCATACCTCGCCGAGCACTGTGCTGCGCAATAGGGGGTGGGAATGCGCGTAAAGGTGTCATATCTTCCTCTTCGTCAGGCTTACGAATTCTTTTCTCATATTCAGCGTAAGATGGAGTAAGATTCAAAAATCCGGAGATTCGCAATCCTTGCCAACGGGTCCCTCTCGATCCCCACACTATAATATTTCCAGTTGTATCAGAGGTCACAACTAAGGGATAAGGATGTAAGATAATCAAATTCACTATGATAATCGAAGGGTTGATACCCAACAATAATTCCGTCTCGCATTTTCCTGAGTCGTAACTCCACAGCCGCGCTACATTCGAAGAACCACCGGCAGTTGCTACTGCTCGACTATGTGGATCGAATTTTAAAGTTGTTAATTCTTGATGACGATTGAAATGTTCAAATGAACGAATTAAGTGACAATCTTCCATATCATTTTCATCAAAGATGCAAGTCAAACCATTTTCATAGCCAGCAACGAAACGCTTTTCTTCATCAAAGTATTGTATGGCAACAACAACAGATTCATTATCAAAATGGGTTGTTTTCATTAGTTGTCCATTCGAGACATTGTAGACACCTATCCTTCCTTTCACATCACCAATTAAGATCTTTCTGCGTCGATCATCTAAGCAGCAGGCTGAAATTTCATCACCACATATATCATTGTGCCTATAATACAGTAAGAAACTGACATTTTAATTACAAAAAAGCACTTACGTATACATTTTGCTTCCCAACAGCGCATCCCAAACAATTACATTTCTTTCAGATGCAGTGATAATCAATAAGCTGTCAGGATTCCAAGTCATCCAAAATACATTCGAATAATCAGTGGTTGCTTCATGTACGACACGGGCTTGATCAAAAGAAAATAACATCTTTGATGCAGCAAATATTCTTGAATCATCTTCTTTCTGTTGTAGATTAGTTGAAGGTAATTTAGTATGAAAGAAACATGTTAGTCGACTGCTATCTTTGGTGTCTTGTCCAGATAAATTCGCTGAAAAGGTTTGAACACATTGAAAGTTTCGAATATCCCAAAGTTTAAAAGTACCAGAGGTATCTGCTGTAATGATTTCAGGAGAGTTCGGAACACTTTGAACGCCAACTAAACAAGCGTGATGGCCTTTCAAACGATAGACTAAGGACTTGACGAAGGGACTCCAAACACAAGCGTCATGTTCAAACCCACAGCTAAATAATAAACGGTAATCAGGCGAATAAGATAAATCGAAAACACCCTTTTTATGGCCTAATAAACGTAGAATTTCTTGGTTGGTGTGAGAGTCCCAGATACCCAAAGTCTTATCTAATGAGGCCGATGCAATATTATTCAATTTTTGGAGCATAATTAAATTCATAACAATGTCAGTATGACCTGTGAGTGTATTTACCAGACTACGTTTTCCAATATTCCATGAATAGATATTACCATTCGTTGCACCTGAATACAGCAAATGGTGATCTGATGAATAAGTCAATGCCATTTGGACACCTGGGGTTGCCCAAGTTGATAATACTTTATAACGTCTTTTAGGATTTGGATCATCCAAAGAAAAGGTTGATAGTGTCATGTCTGCACCGGAAGTTACGATTAATTCTTTATCCTTGTCAGGAATAGACGTAATCCCTATGGGTGCGGCATCTGTGTTGATAGTCGCTAGATGACGCCCGTAGCGACTATTGAATACAAAAATAGCATTTTTGTGGTCTTCCTAATCAATGGGAATAGATAAAATGAAGAACATTTTACCACTTGATATTAGAAACTTACCACAATAGCAAACTGGCCGAGAGTGGGTAGATTCACAAATCTGGAAATATCATGACGGTGCCTGTACTTAGCACTTGGATCTAAAATAGTAGAGCTATCATGATAATGGGGAATACTTGTAAGTTTTGCCCTTTTATTGAGTAGATTTGCCTTCTCCACCACGAAAGAGGTAAATTCCTATCGAGAGGGTTAAGAACCGGTACTTTTCAAAAAGAACCAAAATCATACCTGCCATTCTAAGTTACCATCTCCATTAATATCAATATCCTTAAATAATTCGTACAGATTGATGCCAAACTCTCTTTGATCAGGTGTTTCCATCACAAAGCCCCCATCACCTTTCCTATTTACGAGATGCTTTTGCATTATGTACATAAATTCATCCAATGTTATACTATCCCTTCTTGCAAAAAATTCTTTCCGAATTTCAGTTAAAGCTTCAGGATTCATCTTCATCATCATCGAGAAAGTTGCTTTCTCTCGTTCATTTCGAAGAGCTGCATATTGATTCTGCTTCGCTTGGTTTCTCAATTTTTCAGTCGCAATTATTGCCTTTTCTAATGCTGGGTCTTTTAACCCCAGATCAGCAGCGGCATTCATTTTTAATTTAAGGTAAAGTTGCGAGCGATTCGAATCAATAATCAAGTAAAACGAAACGTTTCTATTAGTCGGTAACAACGTCGGCCTTTAGCGGCCTTTGAAACGTTTCAAAAGAATTGTTCAAGATGGGAAATAATAACAATAAAGTTGGCCCAATGTCAATACAAATGCTGATAAAGCAGTTAGGTGCTTATCATTTACCCGAAGATCGAAATGGTGCCTTAGAGACAATTGAACAGGTCGATCTTCACCTGGTAGATAAGAAAACCTTTGAGGCAAAGACCAAGCAATTACAGGAATGTGAAGGATTGTATATGATCCTAAAAGTTACAAAAAAGATGGTAGAAGGTAATATCTATATATATTTCTTAATTATTCTTGGAGTAATTTCTCGACAGATATCGATTTTATCGCTGTACTGACTCAGATACTGGATACTGTTAAGATCAATGTTCCCCTTGTAATGGACTTTATTCGATTCGGAGGAATAGATTTAGCGGAAAAAGCGATTCGAATTCATGCAACTGATGATTACATTGCCATGATGCTCCCAAGACTCTTGAATGTAGTTCTAGGTAAGAAAACACTATTTTTCCGTGTGTTTAAAGTGTAACATTTCACATTAGCTATCGGAGCTTCAATAGCAATCGAAGAGATTCAAAATGAATCTTTGAACTTGAAGTTATGTATAAAATGTCAAGAAATTATTCTCAAAGAGAAGAATCCGGTTGGTACAAAAGACAAAATCGTGCTTCCAAAACCAACTGAGAGGGTGAATAAAGTCATTAAATTTATGCAAACTTACATGGCTCGAGCTGACGTACAAGTTGCTGCTTTAGATGCTGTCATTAACTTTTCTCGGAATCCTGATGCAAAATTATTTACTCGTGAAACCGAAATCGTTGTGACTGTAAGCAGCATTTTAAGAGAATACCTGAAGGATACAAAGGTTCTCTGGAGAGGATGTATGGCGTTTGCTATTTTAGCCACTGTTAGTGGAGAAATTGCTGTAGATATTGAATATACGAAAATTCATGAGGCATTGATCGATAATTATAACAACTATCAGAACGAACCGATGCTGCAACAACAAATACTGTGGATGCTGGCTTCGTTCCTAATGTGGCCGAGATCATCGCGACAAGTACATAAAAGTCAAAAATGTATGGAATTTTTCAAGTTTTTGCTTGAAGATAGGGAGAAGCAATTGAAAACTCAACAGGTCTTGCAGAAGCAGAAAGAACAAGATGAAAGGGTAGGGTTTACTTTGAGCATGCAAAAGCCCACTAATCTATATTTCAGAAAGACAATAGTATCATAGCGAAAGGAGGAAAAGAAAAATTAGCATTCATGGCGAAATATAACAAGTCGGTTCAAGACAAACTTCAAAAATCGAAGGTAATTTCATTGGTCTCCAGGAGTTTAATTTGTTCAATTTCTATTAGGAGCGCGATGCCGAAATAGCGAGAATTAATTTCATTTCTATTCCGGTAACTATAAAGAGGTTTATGAGAGAAACAAATGGAGAGATCTTCAAAGAGAGGAAAGGTGCAGTGAAGCAACAAGACTTCAAACCTCGGAAGAATTTCGACGAGAAGCCAAAGTTTGGCACTGTTAGTACAGCTATTTTTGTGAAAGGAGAAGATGGACTTTTGCCTGGTCCGAATGAAGACGAAGATGGAAATGAAAGAAGAGCTGCGCCGGAATGGGAGCAATATTTGAATAATAAGGCTTTATCACAAAAGTAGTAATGATGCTGTAAAATAAAAAGATTTGGTAGAAGATGTCGAGATCTGTGTTGATTACAAATGCTAACATTTGGCAATGGACTACTTATCCTAGTAAAGAAAATGGGTTTACTCCTCTTGGTTCTGCACAGTTTGGATCAATTTTGATTATGGATGGAATCATTCAGGACATCATTTATGGAAATGACTCCCCTAACCCAAGTTCTTTCGAAACAGTAATTGACGCAAAAAAGAGCTTCATACTTCCAGGATTGATGGGTAATAATCATTAATATTTGAATTTAGCATGGTTATAACTTACCCTACTACAGATTCACATATCCATGTTGGCTCACTCGGGGAGAGTCAACATTATGTAAACCTAAGTGAATGCGAAACTATCGATCAATTGAAAGGAAAGGTGAAGGAAGCCCACTTGAAAGAAGAAACTTTACCTTTTATTGTTGGGTTTAATTGGGATCAAGAGAAACTTGGTCGTTTCCCCTGCGCAGAAGACTTGGAAAGTCTTGGGATTGAAAAACCAGTAAGTTCTTTCCCAGTCTAAAATATCCTTTTACCAACAGATTCTGGATAGATTTTCTTATGGAGAGCTTGTTGGCATATTGCCGTGACAAACAAAAGAGCGCTACAACTCGCGGGATGTGTCGACCAAAATGGCAAGGTGCTAATGAAAGATGTAGAAGGGGGAGCAATTGATGTAAATGAATATGACGTTGCAACTGGAATCGTTCGTGAACGTGCAGTGGAGCCCATACTCGCAGCTTTCTCTGCATACAAATCCTATGAGCAATCTTTGCAGTTTGTCAAGGAGGGTTTGGCGCTCTGTCTACAAAATGGCTTAACTTCGGTGGAGACGAACGACGCGGGGTGTTATTCGTGTTATGAAAAATTAAATCAAGAAAATTCCTTACCTGTTCGAGTTTTCCTAACTCCTAACTATCACGAACTCGATGAGTTAACGAAAGTTATTGGTGGACCTGTTCCTCTCTCTTCGACAAAACAAAAATTAGCGGTTGAAAGAGTGAAGATATTTTCAGATGGTTCATTAGGAGCCGAAACTGCAGCATTGAAGGAGAGTGATATAAGTTACAAAGGAATTCTTATTCATACGAAAGAAAGTTTACAGGAAATGATTACCGACTCGAGTAAACGAGGTTTTAGGGTCGAAATCCACGCAATTGGCGATGCTGCAGCAGAGCAAGTACTCAATGCAATGGAAGACTCAGTGAAACAGAAATGTGCACCTTTATTTCGCCCGATTTTGACTCATTGCCAGGTTTTATCTTCTCACGCAATCGATCTAATGGTCAGGTATGATGTTATCGCTAATGTTCAACCTTCCTTCGTCCCAACAGACATGAGGTGGGTGGAAAATCGTTTGACTAAAGATAAATTTCCCTTCGCATATGCCTGGAAAACATTGATTCAGAGAGGGATACATGTGGCAGGTGGAAGTGATGCTCCAATAGAGCATCCATCTCCGTTACGAGGTATATTCGATGCGATGTATCGATCTAATGTAAGAAGAAAGAAAGAATCGGAACAAGAAGTTGTTTTTAGACATGAAGAGTGTTTATCATTGTCTGAGGCTATTTGGATGTACACCAAGGAAGGAGCGTTCGCAAGTGGTTATGAAGATGTTTTAGGCGAAATTAAATCGGGGTTTGCAGCGGATTTGGTCTTTTTGAATGCTTCCGTGCTTTCTGATCCTCATCATTTTCATGATTTGTCACCTTTGATGGTCATAGTGGAAGGGAAAATTGAATTTTGTGGAAAGGATGCGCAGTCTTTCTTTATTAAAACTGAAGCAGCTCCACCTCTCCCTCCAAATTTAAGTTATCAGTCAAATGTTAAGTCGGATGCTCCTCATATACAAGGAAAAGGTGGATACTTTGATTTGAATCAATATTGTAGTGAAGTGGTTTCAATTGGATACTGTTCTTGCAAATTTCATTGGGGAAGGTAGCTTTCTCGTAAAAAATTCCTTTATAAAAAAGCGCTTTTCTGTTGCTGAGTAAGCACCTTGAACCAGCGAATCATTTGCTTTCCACAGCTTGTCGGTACCATATAAAACACGCCCATTCGTGTTATCAACATACCGGTATACCGATAACCCAATCATAGGGAGAAATACGCTTTAACTCATTACTTTATGGTCATAAACTGAACAATTAAGGTGTTTT
>VFQN01006714.1_pt1 | contig 12901 bp, 12 predicted proteins | sample 3512371 | NCBI WGS metagenome assembly VFQN01 (sample SAMN10412370, study PRJNA504923) | tailings metagenome | isolation source: Replicate 2 from Balatoc abandoned mine | place: Philippines: Itogon, Benguet | collected 2017-08-28
CGGCGGCGTCGGGCAGCACCACGGCCCAGCAGAAGGCGGCGGCGGCGGAGGGGTAGGCGGCGGCACCCCGCAGCCACTGCACCTTGGCGCGCCAGTCGGGCGTGGGACTGGCGGCGGCGGCAGCCACAACCTCCTGCCGGGTGGCGGTGGGGTCAAAGGTTTGCTGCTTCTCTCCCTTGCCCCAGGTTGCGTGCAGCTCCTGCAGCGTGACCAGCGCGCAGCCGTGCGCCGCCCCCGCCAGCAGCGCCCAGCCATCCACCGGGTAGCGCCGCGAGTCGAAGGCGTGCAGCCCAGCAGCCGCCCCAGCAGAAGCAACAGCGATACCTGGCCTTGACGGGCGGCGGCGGCAGGCGCATGCTTGCTCTAGGGGCAGCCGGTGACTAGCAGCCAGTCCACCGCCTCGCCGCAGCTGACGGCGGCCGCCCAGTCCTGCGCGCTGGCCCCAGGGGCAGCCCTGAGCGCGCAGCCAGACGCAGCTGTCCAGGCGGCCGGCGGCGGCGCTGGCGGCCAGCGCATGTGCGGAGGGCGGCGCGCCTACGTGTGTGGCCAGCAGTTGCTAGCTGGGCAGGCAGACGGCGGCTGCGGTGAGGCACAGAAGCTGCTACCGCTGCGCTAAGGTCAGGCGAAGGGTGGCGTCGGGGCGGGCCCAGCGCGCAGCAAATGCTGCAGAATGTTTCGGTTGGGTGCCGGCGGCAGGTTACTGGATGGCCTGCAGGGTATGCAGACTCCCTGCAACGTTGCTGGCTCCCATCTTGCCACCCGTTCTGCCCTCACCGTACTCGTAAGCGTGGCGGGGCGCCTAGTCCTCAAACTCAGCTGCGCTCCTGGGTACGATCATGAAGGTGCGGCCCACGTGCTCCCCGGCCGCAGCCCGGCCATGCGCTGGGCTACGGGGCCGGGCAGCGGCTGCCAGCGCTGTACGGGCAGCTGCCCAGCGAGGCCCGCAGGCCCGACATGGCCGCGCTGCAGGAGGCTGGACACGTGGGACAGGGCACCGGAGGGCCGGGCGGGCCAGGCTGGAGGCAGCCCGGCGGAGCTGCAGCTGGAGGGCCGGAGCGGACAGCATGACCTCAGCGGCAGACATCTCTGGGACTTTAAAAACTGGTCGACGTTTAAATGGCGCAGCGTTGCACGAGTACTGCACCGAACGTACTGCGCTACTATTACGGTGAGAAATCGACAGCCCAACACATGGCATAAGCTCCCTGAACCAGTGGTGCGGCTGGCCAGCTTAAATGAAGCGCTGGTGGTGTCGCTGGTGACCTGCGGTGGGGCAATCGACTGGCCGTCCGCTAGACTCTCGCGGGCGAATCAAGGAGCGCCGGAGTTGGTCAGCATCGAGAACGAGCTGAACGAGTCAAACGCCATGTAAGCAGCCGCAACTGTTGCTAAGGGCCAACGTCTCGCGGTGCAGTCCGGCGCATGTCGCCCTTCAGTTCCGCTTGTTTTCTGCTGCCATGCAAGGGGCTACATGGAAACTGCAGTCCTACTGCTTTCAGACTGCTTTATCATCTGACAGAGTGTTGGGCTCTGTGCATATGACGCAGGGTGGGTGCGAACAGGTGCGATATGCCAAGCGCCTGATCGAACAGTATAAAATCAGTTACAGTCTATATGAGGTAATTGTTGCCGGGGCGCGCAGTGCGCGGATCCCAGCCTACCAGAAATTATCCCGTGCAGATGCCACTGGGACACCTGCCACCGTGGGCCCTCGCAGAGTGCAAGGCGAAGTCCCGCGATGTAACCGAGGCCACCGTGACCACCTCGAGAAACCGGGCAGGTAAGTATGCTTACTCGGGACACATCCAAAATGGGCGCCCCGGACGGTGCTGACCTGCATGTAGCGGCGTTGCGATGGTGGGCACACGCCTGCCGTCTGTCACAACAGGGAATGCTCCATGGGACTCCCCTTGGGAACATTCAGGGGGTCCCAGGGAAGCTGTCCTGGCGCAGTCTACACTGGTTAAGGACGGTCTGCGTTGGCATGTGGGGAGCAGGGGAGACCCTCTCCCCTGGCTGGGAGGTGCTCGCACGTTCACATGGGCAAGCCAGCGCATAGGACTCCGCGGTGAATCCGGCACGCTGCCGCCGCAGTGCATCCACTCTATCCGATCCTGCCAAGCTGCCATGTCAACGTGAAACGTGGGCAACGTCGCCATCGGTTGCAGCCACTCACGCTTGGGTCTGGCTCCCTAGCTTGCAGCCACGCATGCTGCTTGCTTCTTAACCCACGAGACCGTATGAGGCCGAATCCTGGGTTGGGGGCAGCATTTCTGTTTTGCAACCGGGCTCCACAAATGCATGGGTGACTGACGGTGCAACGCCACCTTGCGACGTGGGCCTGGGTGGCTGGTGGACCTCCAAGGAGGCCTGGCAGCTGTACCTTGCGGCTTCAGCAACCTGTATGAACCAACCGCACGTCGAGGGCCTGAGGCCATGGCCATTGGCTGGAACCTCGGATGCCCATGCGGAGGTTCGGCACCACAGCAGCTCGGCAGGCAGACCAGCGTGGGCTCTCGGGGACAAGGGGATATGAGCATGTTGCCTTGGCTCCCCAAGCAACAGTCTTACACGGCGTGGATTGGCGATACAGATACAACATGCACACACTTGGAGCACTGGAGCTCGCGCACACTGGAGCGTTTGAGCTCCTTCAGACCTTCACACTGGAGCGCTGGAGCTCCCCTTCTGCGGTGGGGCCATTGCGCGCTGTGTAGCACACCCCTGGCGCCACCGTGGAGAGGCGAGTCCACGCCATGACATTTGGCATTTTATGTTACAATCCAGGTGGTGTGGCCACACGATCCTTACTGGTCCCGACCACACCTATCAGGAAAGGCGAAGCAACGGAGTCGTATAATGTGAGTAGCACATTTGATGTACGAGCGCGCAGCAGCACTCAAGGTAGTGTCAACTCTTGTACTAGTGTACCATCAGCTCCCAGCCTCTACTGTACACAGTGCCTTAGTGTGCCTCCTTAGCCAACCAATGAAGGGACCCTGGACCGAGTGTTGATGCTGACCTGCAGCCGCCCGCAAGCAAGCCTTGCCGTGCAAACGACGGGGCGGGGCAGACGGGAAGCAGCATCCACGGTGCCCCCGTGTGCACCTGCAGTGCAAGCTGTGCAACAACACGAGGTGATCTGCTCCAACAGGGTACCAGGAGGTACGTTCTGCAGGGTACGGTACAGGCTGGCTCTACCGCTGATCTCTGCTGCTTCTGCAGCCCTTTCCTGTGCCGATGCCAGTATGGCATAGCTGGCTTTGAGGCTGTCTGGGACCTTTTGTGCTGCAACCGTGCAGAGAATTTCTCCAGGAAGGGAACCTCCCCTGCCGCGTGCCCTGCTGCCGGGCTCCTAAACGCACAACGCCATGATGGTACACGTTCGCTGACGGCCAAGCTGTTGGGGTAAAGGGCCGACTTCTGTAGCTCTGACAAGTGGCGTGGATGCCTGTTCGAGGCTGCTGCGATGCACAGTGCACACCTCGACTACCGGTATGGTAGCCTTTCAGCTCCTGCGGCCCAGCAGTGTGGCCTCAGCACGTCAGCAGCCACAGCCATGTACCGCAGGCGTGCGCTCGGCACAGCACTGGGCACATGACGTTTCTTTCTATGGATGGCATAGCCTGGCCTGAAACGTGTGGGCACATGTGATTTTCGTGGTGAGGGCCAGGCCCTGTGCTGGCCGTGATCAGGCAATACTGGGCAATAGCTGGCTGCCGTGGTTGCACCTCCCGTGGACAGTGATCCGAAGAAGCGGGCCAATTGTAGTTCAACGCAGTGCACATGACAGCAATGTGCGACTGCTCGTTGGCGGTGTATGGGCCCGGCCAGCACGTCCACCGCAGAAAGGTGTTAGGGCTGTCTAGCAAGGCCGAAGTCCGGCAGGCCCGACAGCCCGTGGCTCTTCAAGATTGTCGCCAGGCCAAGCACCCAGACCCAAGCATTGTGTATATACTATAGTCCTGACTTTATCCTGTGTCATATAGACAGCATTCTACTGCCAAGCCGCTGCAGCCGGAGAAAGCCGGGAGAAAATGGCTTACTACTAAACCGGCGTCATGGCCGCGATGCACAGCGTGCTATGGCTGCTCATTGCTGTAGCACTACCGCGCTGCACGCTGCCGGCAGTAACTCGCGACATTGAGCGTATCTTGCACCGACAAAACGCGGCCGTTCTCGAGCAAGCGCACCTCTCGTCGCCCGGAACAAAGTTACAGCTTGTTGATAAAGAGGATGATGACTCTGTATATCTGGCCTCGTACCAGGTGCGTGACCGCGTAAACCGCCTTGCACAGGGGTTTCCCTGCGTCCCCAATTGACTGTACACCGCCGCGACTCTTGCAGTGGACAATTGAAAGCTATGAGAAGCGACAAGAGCGTAGGCTTGACTCGAGCGTGTTCAGGGCTGCAGCTACACTCTGGTGAGAGGAGATGGGACAAGAACCGCCCGTCGCCCGACCCTGGCCGCCTTGTCACAATCAGCTGCAAGACCTCCTGCCACTAAAGTCAGTACTTCGACAGTGTCACCACCCCCTAACGCCGCAGCTCACGTTACCCGGGCGCGTCGCTCCACGCCCCTTATTTTGCCCTTGCGCTTGCCCTCCCAGTTGACCCCTCATATGCACACCTGACCTTTCCCACTCCCGCAGGCAGCTGATCCTGTACCCCCACGGCGACGGCGAGGGCCACGGCCACGTCAGCCTGTACATCGGGGCCACGCTGGCGCCCCACTGGGGCCCCAGCGAGGCGGTGCACTGTTCCTGGCGCTTCTCCGTGGTCAACGCGAGGGACAAGCGGCCCAACACTGTGCACGGTGCGGACCGTGCCAGCGCACCAGCCCAGCCCCTATGCAGTACCGGTACTGGATACCTCTAGCTGGGCGCGCTTGAAACTGGGCCGGCCGCCATGCGCCGCGCTCGGTGATCCGCGCCCTGTTCTCCTGCCCCGCCCCCCGCCTTCCCCGCTTGTCACCCCGCAGACGTGCAGCACAACTTCACGCGCTTCTCCACCAACTGGGGCTTCAACCGCCTCACGCTGCGCTCCGTGCTGCTGGACCCCGAGGGAGGGTGGCTGGACAGGGCGGGCAGCCTGCTGCTGCGGGTGGACGTGCTGCAGGTGGGGTGGGATGGTGGTGGGAGCCTGGGGGGCACAGGCCTAGATACCGCACCGTGGCACTGACGTGTAACCTGAGCAAGGCAGCACCGTACCTGCGCCCATGTCTTAGACTCTTCACCACTCACCTCCTACTGCCCTGGAGCTATCCCAGACCGCCTGATCATTGCCCACCGGCCCTCAGACCTTGCCTAGGTTCCACCACGCCCGCCCCCCGACTCGCCAAGACCTGTTGACTCCTGCTACGCAACCTCCGCGTGGAGGTCATACCCTACTGGACAGCCCCGCATCTCGCCCTTCCTCGTCTCCCTGGAAGCCCTGTTTCTCTGGTCCTGTGACTCAGCCTGCGCCCCCGTCTACATGGTCGCGTCCCATCTCGCCCGCCGTCCCCAGGTCGTTCCCTACTGGACTGACTACGCCGGCATCGAGCGGCAGCACTACGACACGGTGCGCTCCAGCGTAGCGCTGTGGAACGAGATGCAGGGCCTGGGGCTGAGGGACCTGATGGTCACCTACTCCATAACCGACGACGGCCACAGCAGGTGGGCCGCAAGGCAGGCGGTGGCAAGGGGCGCCGCGTGCACGGGTAGGCGCATAGCGGGGCGCGAAGGACGGCGTACTGGCCGCATTGCAGCGCATGTAGTGGCAGGACGAACTGCCACGCTGCGTATGGACGAGCACCCTCCTTGCAGTGGTCAGCATAGTGCGACTCCTGGCCGGATGGGCTGCAGGGCCCACGGGCCTGGCGACACCAGCACGTCGTCACATCTGTGTACTGACGTGCAGTGACTGTGCCCCATGCCCCAGGGTGGGCTACAGCCTCAAGGGCCAGTTCTACAGCTCGGCCGAGGAGCTGCGCGCGGCCCTGGCGGCGCAGTCCGAGTCCCTGCGCTCCTTCTTCGCCAGCAGCGCAGCAGCAGCAGGCGGGCAGGGGCAGGGGACAGGGGCAGGGGCAGCAGCGGGGGCTGGAGGTGCTCTGTCCGCGGGAGATGGGGCTGGCAGCGGCGGCGGCGGGACCTCCCTTGCTCGGGCAGGCAGGTATTGGCCGTGGGTGCAGGCTGGCGGCGAGGTAGTGGCGCGGTGGTGCTTGGGCTTTCTGGGAGCTGCTAGGGGTGCGACTGCACTGCTCGTGGGGTTGCGGCCAGGGGAAGAGTGGAGTGGACAGCCGGACGACGACGGGCCTGAAATGGACAGCAGTTGCAGCGACGACGGGGGCGGTGTTTGCAGCAGCTCGCAGGCGTGCGTAGGGTCTGGGGCAGGTGCCAGTCCTCTGGCCTGTTCGGGCAGGAAGGCTGAGGAGGGATGCCGGGCTGAGCACACCGGTGGGCGTGCGGAGCGTTGCAAGCGGGCTGGCGGTGGCGGTGGTGAGGCCGGGACTGCGTCCGAGGCTGCTACTCCGGGCTCTAGGGCTTGTGCTGGTGCAGGGCTCGGCCCTGGAGGTGATCCTGGATACGGGCCCACCGGTGCACAATGCGCAGCGTCAAAGCCGCAGTGCAGCTGCGCGGCCGCTTGCCCTGCCGAGGCGCAGTGCGGCGCAGCGGCTACGCAGACCTCCCAGGCGTGCGGTGCACATGCCAAGCGGTGCGCCCCGGCGGCCCAGCCGGCTGGTGAGGCGCAGGCAGAGCAGCAACAGCAGTGCAGGCCAGCCCGGGCGGAGGAGCGTCAATGCAAGCCAGCCCGGGTGGAGGAGCAGCAGTGCAGGCCGCCGCCTGCCGACCAGCCGCAGTGCCAGGCGCCGCAGGAGTGGGCATGGGGTGGAGGCGAGGGCCACGAGTCACGCGCAGGAGCGCGGGCGTTGCCCGGACAGCCGGGGCAGAAGCAGCAGCAGCTGGGCAGTAAGGAGGTGTGCCTGCTCCTGGCGCTGGTGCTGGTACTGTATGTGGTGGGGGCGCGGCGGTGGCGGCAGCGGCTGCAGCGGTGGCAGCGGGGCGTGGTGCAGTGGCGGCATGCGTGGCGGGAGCGCGCAGGGCCGTCAGCGGGCGGCCTCAAGGTAGGGTGTGCCGCGACCAGACATCCACATGTTTGATGCTACCGCTCCCTGACGCGGATGGAACACAGTCACCTCATTCTTATGCCTTTGACAGCAGGATACGCTGTGCGGAGGACATGTCTATGCAGGTGGTCAGTTGTTCTATGCAATGGAGGACGAGGGGCTGACTGCGCTAGCTGCTGTACATGTCGTGTGTCGCGGAAGTCTGCTCGCATGTGCACCTAAACGCCTCACGGCATGACGAAGCTGGACGGTGCGAAGGCCCTGTCCTTCATACCTCCGCATGCCCACGTCCTAAACACCTCCATAATACAGGCGCGGGACGTCGGAAGCGCCCCACCGAGCACCCTTGCCCAGCAGCTGCTGCAGCAGCAGCAGGGCAAGGCCGGGAGCAAGGCACCGGCAGGTGAGAGAATGGGGCTCAATCTCCTCATGGCCCTGGGGAGGCCGCACTTGGGTGTGAGGAGGGCGTGTCTGCCGGGCGGAAGCATGCAAAGGTTACCGGGTGCCAGGTGGGCAATCTGGCCGGTGTGTGCTACAAGCGCATCGGCTCGGCCGTAGCCGATGAAGTCCCACCCAGCACGTGGCCTGACGCTCGTCGTCCCTGGCCACTCCTGCGGTGCAGGAGCCAAGTCGTCCAAAAAGCCTCAGGCACCCAGCAATGGCGCAACCAAGCCACGGACACGAGGCAGCCCCAACAGCAGCATCGGTGGTGCACCTAGGCCGCCCGTAGAGGCAGCAGCAGCCGTAGCACTCACGTCAGCCTCAAGTGCCACAAAGGCCACCAGCTTGGCCACGATACAGCCGGGCCAGCAGTCCGCCGGGGGCGCGGCGCGACACCTGCCCTGGTCCTTGGTCCGATGGCTGCGGCAGCGGAGGGAGGGCTACCAGCGGCCCAACCCTGGAACCCTGGGTGCTGCCTCCTGTCCCGCGTCATCACCAAGCTCTGCTGACGCCACACCTCCTGCGCCGCAGTCCCCCGCACCGAAAGCTCCTTCTGCCATAAAGGGCAGCACCGCCGGTCAGCTGCCTGGGCGTTCCTCCCCCGGCCAGAAGCCGCCCGCAGGTCCTCGCTCGTCAAGCACAGGCTCAGGCCAAGGCCGGCCAAGCCAGGGGAGATTGGAGACGATGCGATGCAACGCGCCCCAAACAGCACACGACCAGCCCGCGCACCCAGCACCCGAGGACCAGGCAGACTGCGCCCATATCTCGTCCGCCGCACCTGTACGCAAAGCAGCGTGCGGAGGGCCGCAAGCGGATCTGCCTCGCCCGGGCCAGGCTGGCAGCAGCGCAGGGACCCTTCCTGCACCCGCCTCCAACCCTGCCTCCGCAGCCGCCGCTGTTGCACTGGAAACAGCCGGGCGGCCCAGCCCCCGGCTCACCCGCGCCCCCTCCGACCGCCTGACCCCTAGGGACGAGGAGGTGCAGTACATCCCGCTCCACGCAATGGCCGGAGCCCTGGCAACGGCCGGCGTGGCCCCTGGCTCACCCCCGCCGGCCGCCGCCTTCAGCTCCCTCCGCGCCTCCGCTGCCGCGTGGACGCCGCCTGGCGGCAGCGCCAGCTTCAGCGGTGCCGCCCCGCCGCCGCCAGGCTACTTCGCGGCCGCCTTGGCCGCCAGGAGCAGCAGTAGCGGCGGCGGCGCCGCCGCCGCGCCTGCCGACCGCGACACTTTGAGGTGCGCCCCTATGTCAATACCCAGTTTGCAGTGTCTGCATCATAAGCAGCAGGAGTACTTTGGTACGGGGACACTGTTGGGGCTGCAGCACCAGCTGTCGCACTCGGGGGGCTGCGGGCAGCTGGAGGACGCGGCCGCGCAGGAAGAGGAAAGTGTAGGGCTGGAGGCGGGCGATGGGGCGGACTCTGACGGCTGCCTGCCCGCGCGCGTTGCCAACGCGCTGCTGGACGCGGCGGCGGCGGAGGACGACCGGCGGGAGCTGATGCTAAGGAGGAGCTTGGGCGGTACGGGGCCTGTGGGCTGGGCGGCGGGTGAGAGCAGCTCCGGGGGTGCAGGCGCGGCGACGTTGCCTGACACTACAGCAGCGCCGGCAGGGCAGCAGGCGGAAACCGTCGCGGCGGTTTGCGCGGGGCAGGCTGTTTCTGAGGCTAGGCCCGCTGGGAAGGGGAAGGGCAGGGGCAAAGGGAAGAGCAAGGGCAAGAGCGCGCAGAGCACTGCGGGCTATGCCTCGGCAGCAGGAACGGGTGCTGTCCCAGCACCTGCCGTCGACGGTGGAGCACAGCAAGGGGCGTCCAGCGCGTCAGGCAAGCTGGTCGGCGGCCCTTGCGCGCCCCCGTCCCCATCGCGCCCCTCCTCGCCGCCCCCCAGCAGCAGCTCCTCCATCAGCAGCGACCAGAGCCGCAGAGCACCAGCAGCCGCGGTGCCGGGCACTGAAGGGCCGGAGGGCGCGGCTTCCTCGGTTACACCTGCACCCGCGGGCGATGGTGTCCATGCAGCAGCTAGCAGCCGCGGGCTGGTGGGTGACGTGCAGCGCAGCATCGCCCGCAGCCTGGCGACTGCCTTGGTCAGCGTGGCCCGCGTGCTGTTGGAGCTGGCCGCCTACCTGATGGAGGAAGACGAGGTGCAGGGGCAGTGGCACGACTGGCAGCAGCAGAAGGAGCAGAAGCAGCGGGAGTCAGGGAGGCCTGGTGAGGGGCCCGGGGGCCAGCAGCTAGGGGGCCCGGGCCGAGCTGCTGCCGCGGCCGCTGCTGAGCTGGGAAGTGGGTCGCGCACGGGGGCAGCTGCCCAAAGGGGCAAACACGTTGTGGGACGCCTTTCAGCGGCGGAGGTTGCCGCTGTGGCCTCAAGCGCTGTGCCGCAGCTTGGCAAACCTAGCTTGGTGACGATGGGCAAAAGCGGCACCGGCGGTGCTGGGACTGACGGCACCGTAACTAGCGGTGCCCAGCGGCGCCACAGCAGCGGCTCCAGCGGCTCTGCAGCGCCGTCGGACGCCGTTGCGTTGTCCGGCAGCACCACCATTAGTGCCACCACCAGCGGCAGCAGCAGCCGCAGCAGCCGCAGGGCCAGCAGCGGCAGCGCCGCAGCCCGCCCGGGACCTGCCTCCTCCGCGGCTGGGCACGCCGCGCCCTTGCCGAACACGAAGGCACCGGAGGGCAAGCCCCAGACCACCAAACCGGTTGCGCAAGGTGTCGCTGCAGACACCGCAGCGCCGGCGCCCGCGCGGCGCAGTTCCACAGGTGGCCTCGCCCCTTCTGCCGCCGCACACAGCGTCGTCGCCCGCCCCCGCCCGCCCTCCTCCCTAACCCGCACCATAGCTACCTCCAGCGCCGCCGAGCCTAGCGCGCCCGGTACGCCTACCGCAGCCGCCTCCTCGCTGGCCCCCGCCCCAGCGTCCCTTCCCCTCGGCGGCCTCCCCGAGGGCCCGGGCCTCCCCCTCCCCGGCCCCTCCCACGCCGCGTCAATGCGGCTGGACATGCCTGTGCTCCCGCCCACCACCTCCTCGGCCGCCCCCATCTGCGTGTCCATCGCCCGGCCCCTGGCCCCCGGGGCCCTCGGCCTGGCACCGCTCACGCAGCGCAGCGGCAGCGTCGGCAGCGCCGCCGGCTGGGAGCCCTGGTCCTCAGGGGGCGGCATCAGCCTGGGTGTGGGTGTAGGTGTGGGCTTGGCGACTGGCCGGGGCACGGACGTGCGCCCGGCCGTGGGGCTGTGGTCCGGGACAGGCCTGAACCTGTGGGGGCCAGCGCACGGAGGGTCGGGGGGCTCCTTCTCGGCGCTCGGCTCGTCAGCGGCGGGGCCCATGGGCGCGGACCCTGCTGTGGGGCCCACCGGGGGCAGCGCGGGGCTGTCGGGGCCTGGGACGCTGGCTGTTGGATCGCCGCTGGGGCCGGCCACTGGCGCGGCTGGTGCGGCACCTTCCGTGGCGCTGCAGCGCAGCGTGCAGTCCGGCACGGACCAGGTGGGTCCAGGGCGGCGGACTGGACCGTGGTGCAAGTGGGCAAGTGACAAACAGTTGCTATTTCAGCATTGCTTGCGTGGCCTAGGAGTGCCATTCCGTGCGTGTAACCCTGCGTGTATCTCACCTGGACTCTTACGCTCCCTAATCGCAGGTGCTCCCCGTCGAGGGCGCGTAGCATAAAGCACATCACTTGAGGAGCACGGCGGGGTGATAGGGCGTCGCAGCGAGGCACCAGGGGTAGCCGAGTTTGTGCTGAGTACGCGGCGTTGACTGGCACCGGCTAAGGCAAATGGGAATGGTGCGGACGAGGTATCTGTTTGGCAATAGGTGCACTGGAGCGGGGCTCGGCATGTATCATGCCTGGGCGTGGAAGCGGGCCCCTGTGCGCATGCCCCAGACGCATTGGGCCCGGTTTGTGTCACCTGCCGGCTTGAGTGCCTGCGACAGCTGGGCTGGGTGCTTTTCTTTCTGCCTGAGCCTGCAAGAACTGTGGTAACGCATGGTGCGCAAGGGTGAGTGGCCCGGCAAAATTTTAGTGCACCTGACGAGGCGCCTAGGCGGACCCATCAGGAGCCGAGGATGACTGACGCTACGCAGGCATTTGACGCGGTACGGCAGTGCGGCCTGGCGCGGCAGCACCCCTGTGCGGGAGCCTTCCCTGCGTGGAACGGTTGTAGTGTAGTATACTGGCCAGTCTGAACGAAAGCCCCAATCACGTGCAATCTAGTACGGTATGTCTGCGCGTAAGTGCAGCTCCCTCAAGATCGAAAGCTGAACCATGTTGAAAGGCAAGTGCGCCTTCAGTGAGCCCCTCGGCAAGGCCCCACGACAGTTACAGCGCGCGGGCTGGCTTGGGGGGTCAACATGCCTCGTCTCGTCACGCTGTATGGCCACTGCACTACATGAGACGGGAGAGAAGGTACCGGTCGCATTTGTAGGGCAAGAGGGAAGACTGGGCCACTGGGACTGGGCGGAGGCACGGCCCAGGGGAGACGGCGCGGGCAAGCAGGGGCAGGCAGATGGGTTCCTTTGCCGCTCACGTACCAGCATTGCAGCAAGAGGATGAGGTAGGGTAGGATAGCGTCAAGCTGTTGCAAATGCACTCATCGATACTGCCGGCTGGGGTATTGCCTTTATTTACCCGTGTTTTCCTTCAGGGAAAACTAAGGAGTGCCCCGATAAGGACCGTTACCGTTGTCGCTATCACGTGCCAACTTCCCAACCTAAACCTTAACGACCAACTCTAACTGCAACCCTCTAACAGTAAAACCTCTGCAAAGAAGAAGCGCGTTGATGTGAAGTTGCAGTGCGGAGCTGTCTAATTAATTACGAAATGGGATGCTCGTGCCATGCATCGCGACTCTAATGCTGAACGCGAAAATCATCAAATCCTTGCGTGATAATATCATTGTGTCTAATATCGTTTTGTGTTAACATATAAGTTGGCGTTGTAACCACCCTCCCTTGCGAGACCTCCCCTGCGCGGACACGACACAGACGCGACTGCCTGCGGACACGACACAGACGCGACATGCAATACATGCGCGACAAAGCTGAACCTGATATGGGAGCGCTAACGCTACCGACACATTTAATAATACCAAGATCAGTAGGATTGCGCCGCCAAAAGGGCCGCTTCCTTTTAGACAGAGAAGGCCACATCTCCCCTGATTACCCGCCCCTCTGCCCCTCACTCCTACCTTTAGGTCTGCTTTAGGGGCCCTGGCCTGGCCGACATCCCATCATGGGACGGCCTAGCACACACGTACCACAAACCGCAGCCACGCACTTAGTAGCAACACTCACGACGCATTGGGTTGCTCTCCTTGCTACGCCTACACCCAAAACGTCTGCGCACCACCAAGCCCCAATGCACAACCCGGC
>VFQN01006715.1_pt1 | contig 12898 bp, 20 predicted proteins | sample 3512371 | NCBI WGS metagenome assembly VFQN01 (sample SAMN10412370, study PRJNA504923) | tailings metagenome | isolation source: Replicate 2 from Balatoc abandoned mine | place: Philippines: Itogon, Benguet | collected 2017-08-28
TCTCCCGAGTGGGACGGGGCTGGGCCCTGGAAGGGGACCAAAACTGTAAATCCATACAACAATGTTACAAGGGCATACTAGCCTGTAATCAATTCATCAATCCATTTCAACCAGTCCGATCCTGGCATTGCCTTCCGCTGTTCCGCAAGCTGGGGAAGGTAGGTTCATGGTTGCAACAAGGACAGCCTCCTTACACCGCACGAGTGCAACCGGCATATCCCAGGTTTCCGGCCAGGGGTTCACACTGCTGTATACACCCAATCTCCACAGGAGGTCCTGGGCCCCTGGCGTGCCGCTCGCATTCCACCGTCGTCGTCAAGCTCTCAAGCAAGGCGAAATGAAGGTGCCAGATACCTAGAACGAGGTACCGGTACGGCACACCGTGCATTTCCTATAGCAACTCCAACCGACAGCACCAAAAACCCCACGACGCGCCACATTGGCCAGGCCTTGCGGATGCGCATGCAGCCAACATGACGACATGAGCGAGTACGGCGGCTGATAAACGGCCGTCGGCCATAATCAGGTATGCCCCGCTAGTCCACCGCACACCAGCTAGGCCGCACCTGGCCGCCTTCAACCGAGTGGCTCTGCGTCATACCTGCCAGAGCTGCAGAACCAACAATCCACTTGATGCAGGGGGGACGCCACGAACCCGTCGCAGTTATGTTACACATGTGCAAGGCTCGTAGACCATGGACTGTTTGCCCAATCCGTGCTTGCTCGAGGTACCGGTACCACATTCGGCACCAAATTCGCAGCAGTTGCTGTACCATGGTTCCACAGCAGCACATCGACTGCAGCATGCAGTATGAGTACTTGGTGCCTATGACTTGGTGCCTATGCTCCCCCTGGGCGTGGTCCTGGTGCTTCCCCCAGCCCCATGCGCCTGCCCCTGTCCTACTCCGCCGCCGCTGCTGCTGCTGTTCTGTGTGGGCTTTACCAAGTCTGCTATGAAGGCCATCGGGTTCTCCGGAAGCCGCTCGCATTCGTACAGTTGCTCAATGGCACCGTTGAGCTTTTCCATGACCTTGAGGGCAGGGACAGCGGTGGAACGGGGGCAGGCACGTTGCTTTCAAATTGAGGGCGCGTACGGCAGCCTGTCCGCGGCCAGGGCATGCAGGGGCATGTCACGAAGGCGACATGCTGGCATTGGGGTGGTTGAGGGCAAAGCGCAAGGGCCACGCGTGCGTGGTCTTAGTCTGCAGGTAGCAACACCCAGGTGCCACCCAGTTGACTACACCAAGTCCACTTGTTTGGGCTGACCAGCTAGAATTAATGTGCTTGCCAGGGAGTATGTGCGTCAGGCATGGACGGGCCAGCGCTGGCTTCCTTTCGTGCAGAGGGCGTGAGGGGTTCCTAGCCGTGGGTTGGGCACTACAATATGGTAGGCACGTGGTGACACTCACACGCCTACACCCCATGTTCCAAATTGCATAAGGGCACGCTAAGCCGTCGCATTCACCTTGCTGACGTCACAGGCACACCAACATACGGGTAGCGTGCCCAAAGGAAGCAGCCACAGCCCCACCTGGTGCTGCGCAAGGTACTCCTTGAACAGGCGCTTCCGTTCCAATGCACGCTTATAAGCCTCATCAAACTGATGCTTAGAAAAGTTTTCGAGGTCGGCCATTCCTGGCCAAGGTGCAGTCTCTTTTCCGCTATCGAGACTTGAAATGGACCTGAATGCTTAGGCGACCCGTCTAAACCATCGTCTAGCTCCCAAGTGAGCCACCAGAAGGGTGATTGTTGGTTTCTCTATCAGTTGGTATCATGTGGCAAAGCTGCAAGCGAAGTTGGAGCAGTTGACGCTGGAGGCAACTTGTTTGCTCGTCAAGTGTGTGGTGCCTTACGGAGCTAGCGTCTATGCAACGTTGATGGGTGAAGTTACTAGTCTATGGAGGTCTTCAGCCGGCATCGGGCATCGGGTGACGCAGGCATGGTCGCAGTACGGGGATGTTGTGGCATGAGCACACTGCTTCGGGGCTTCCTGCGGCAAGCAATCACCATACGGCCAAGTGAAGGTCCAACTTCCATGCCATAATAACAAGTGACACCAAGGCTCCTTTTGATAGAAGGTTCTGGCAATACACGGCGATGAGTGCCCTGAGTGGCCGCTGCCTCGCGGCAGCTAAACAGCAGCAAACAGTTACAACGGCGCACAGCCTCAGCTGCGGCGCACATGCCCAAACGGCAGTGAGCAGCGCGCGGAGGGTTAGTCACGGCTTGCGCTGGTCAGGGCCGACTGGCGCTGCCAGCCTAACGGCAGCCACCTGGCAGTGCCTTCAGAGCCCTGCCTGTGCGCCATGTAGCACGCGGGTGAGTGAAACAGTGTTAATACAAAAGGAGGCAGTCAGCTGTTTGCGAGCGCCGGTGCCTACATGACACAGCCCACGAAGCCTGGCTCTCATGTGCTGTGTCATGGGTTGTGGGCTCGTGGCAAGCAAAAGACTCGTGGGCGGTTGCCGGGGCAGCAAACGCAAAAACCGTCGCGTACAGTCGGTCCGGTCGTGCCATGGTGCTTGGCAAATGTTGTGCATGAGCAATCCACGACTCTGTCGTATTTGTGCCGCACACGGGGCCTTCGCCCTTCGGTACATCCCCCGACCCCCGCACTACCGGGCATGTTTGCGGCTGCTGTGATGAACCCAAGTCCACACACCGCAGGCTGCCAGCTCCTACCGTCGGGGGCCGTTAACCGTGGCTGCTGCTAGCGGCAGCAGCCACAGTGAGAGCGGCGGCAGCGGTATAGCTGTTGTGGACTACCTAGGCCGTGGGCCTTACTCAGCGCAGCCGCTGCCCGAGGTAAGGACAGGGGCACCGGTACAACGCAGGGGACGTAACATGGGCTGGGGGCCTGAGGTGTTGACATACCGGTAATTCCGAATAGCACGAACGGCAGCTGCGGAGTACGCCAAGCACGTTGTTTGCGGTTACGGTACCTGGCAGGCAGTCTTGCTGGGGTACGGCTTTGTCGCCCGACTCGAACGGCTGGGACTTCAGGATGCCAGAACCTGTTCTTGGTGTACGGGTTGTCCCACGCCCTTTGGGGTGGCTAGCCTTTGGACGCTTTCGCTTGGCGTAACCCTGCCACCCACCATGCTGCATGGCCACCTTCGTAACATCCGTCCCCCCGCTCAGCTGGCCTGCCACGGTCGTGCACTCCCGCCCGACCCAACCTGACTTCACGCCATACCACCACACGCAACCTGCGCCACCTGCTGTGGTGCTTGGTCACTACTCTCCGCCGCTCACCGCACTGGCGTTACACCTGCCATACCGCCCGCTTGTACGCAGGTGTCGTTCCGCTGCTCCCAGATGGGCAGCAACGGCGAGCCGGTGACGTGCACGGTGCAGGTCTTCGTGCCGCGGGGTGGGTGGGGCATGGCAACCCTCACGCAGCTTTATGCAGCTCGATCCACCTGCATCACAGAGCGCACACGCACTGGGCCTCCCTCCGCACAACTCAAGTTCTACCCGTTGGGCCATGTCCCGCACTCGCCGCCACGTCCAGCAAAGGCCGGTACAGCAACAATGCGACCCACACGGCATTAGCCGCATCCACTCCTGCAATGCCCTGTGCCCTGCCCCGAGGCGAGCCCCCCGGAGCGGGCATGGGCCCAGCTGCACAACCATTTCTTTTATGCCGGTATGCTGACGCGGACTGTCTCGCTGCGAACCCCCAGGCGTGCCCTCCGGCGGCCCAGGTGCACCGCTGCTGGTGCTGTCCGCCGGCTTCCTGCTGGCCTCGGGGCTGTACCGCTCGTACGCCGAGGACCTGGCCAGCTGGGGGCTGGCGGTGGCGCTGTACGACATCCCCGAGCTGCTGGACGATGCAGCCATGGTCACGAACCTGGGGTGGGTGCACGTGTGTTGATGGTGTTGGTCGTGATGGTGAAGGTGAAGGTGGTAGTCATGGTGGTGGTGGTGGTGGTGGGTAACGTAGTAATCCCGGTGGATGGTGCCGCACCTGCAGTGCGCGGACCACCACCGTACACTGGGCCCAAATCAGAAGTGATGTTTAGGTGCGTCTGGGAGGAGGGTTGGTGCTGCCTGGCACCAACCGGTACGCTGCAAACAGGACCTTGCGGTTTGTCATTTCACGACAATGCCAGGTTCTTAGACCATCGGCATTGCTGCCACTTCCCAAGGCACAAATAACCTAACACTGACGACTTATCGGTCATGCCCTTACCCAAAATCCCATGCAGGGCCATCATCGACACGGTGACGTCCGACCCCCGCATCCGCCCCCACGTGGACGCCCGCTCCGGGGTGCTACTGGCAGGCCATTCGCGCGGCGGCAAGCTCAGCGTGCTGGCGGCCGCCAGCGACCCACGGGTCAGGGGCGTGGCGCTGCTGGACCCTGTGGACAACACGCCCATGACGCCCAGCGGTGAGGGCGTGGCGGTGCTGCAGTTGCTTGTTGTGGGCTGAGCGACCCGTGGGTCATCAGCGGGGAGCTGTATGGCACGTGCCCGAGCGCGTGTTGTGCTGTTGCGTTGTTGCGGCCGACCCATGGGTCTGGGCTGGGAGGCTTGAGGGCGGGCGGCTTGCGGTCGTGATCGGTGGGTCAGGGGCCCATGATCCCGGGATCGTGCCTGCAAGCGGCGAAATGGCAGCCTCACGTTACCATCAGCCTTTGCTTGGTAGCGGGCTGTTCACTTGAGGCTGTGCTCTTCCCTTGCAACGACACGTGCCTTAACACTTCTTCCGCCTTCCCGACCCCAGGGCCCGGCTACCCGTCCGCGCTGCCGGCCATGCGCGTTGCCTGCGGCGCACCCCGTTCACTGCCCTGCCTGGTGGTCGGTGCGGCCCTCAACGGTGACGTCATCCCGGCAGGTGCGATCGCCACGACTTTTGCACGTTGCAGCCTGGTGCAGCGAACGGCTGCGGTGTTAGGCGCACGAAGGCCTGGACAGGGGGTACGGGTTTCATCAGACGCATGGGTACCGCTCGTAGTACACAGGCGCAGAGCGGCCGACGGGGTAGGGAAGGAGAATTGGAAGTGTGTACGTGCATGGCGTAGGTGGCAAGCAAAGGGCCGGGCCACCACAGGTGGTTTCTCGTCTGGGCACCTCGTTACACAATGTTTTTCCGTGGGCCCTATCGGCTGCGCAGACGCCAACTACAAGCGCTTCATCACCGCCTGTCCGGGGCTGTGCTGGTCGGTGGACCTGCAGGGCGCCGGGCACCTGCAGTTCCTAGACATGCAGGTGAGTAGCGTGCGTCCTGGGCCTACACGCACACTGCCATGCAGCAGTGGTCCTAGCCGACGGCGTTCGGTTTTAGGGACCCCGGCATTAGGTGAACATAGAGCTGCTTCAGCCTGTGCTCGTTGCACAGTGCTGAGCACCACCAGCCGACTAGGTGCGGTGTTGCGATGCAACCCACAACGCACCTCTGACACCACAACACAGTACGGTAACCCAATCCTCCCGCGCAACGCCCCATCGGGCCCCCTCCCGCTCCAGGTTGGCCTGTTCGCCATGTTCTCCAAGTCCGGCCCCACGCCCGACGAGGCGGTGCGCCGTGTGTCCAAGGCGGCGCTGGTGGCGTGGGCGCTGGAGCTGGCGGTGCCGCTGGCCAGGGGCCAGACCGTGGATGGGGCGCAGGTGGGTTGCGCTTTGGGCCAATATGTAGACTGCCCTTGGGGCCCTTGATTTTGCCATGGGGGCGGGCAACTGGTGAGCGGGGTGGCCCCGCTGTAGCTATTGGCCAGGGCCAGGCCGTGGATGGGGCGCAGGCGGGTGGCTCGCGTGCTATGTGACGTAACTCGTGTGAGCCTCTAGGACAAGTTGAGCAGATGCAGTGCCGATGGCTGCGCAGCGCTAGTCTGCCGTTGGGGTCGTGGTGGGCGGGCTGTGGACTGGCCGCGCTTACAACCCACCGCAGCGCTGGTCACCTTCCAGTGAATGCACTAGCAGCGCACAACGGAGTTGACCTGGCCTGCATGCCGTAGGTATGATGTGTTGCATGCTGCACCTCTTACCCGACACGTTCCCGCGCCGCCCACCGCAGCTGCGCATGTACACATCGCCTTCCTCCTGCCGTACATACCTAACCGAGAGTCTATACTGTCACCAGCTTAGCTTCTGTCGGCCCTTTCCGACTAGGGCAATGCCAATCTTACAAACATCGGTGGCTCTATGTTGCGCAGGTTGCTCAGCGGCTGCAGCAGGCGGCAGGCGCCATGTCGCGTCAGGCCAGCCTCACGTCCAGCCTCAAGGGCTTCGACCGCCTGGGGGGGCCCGCCAGCAGCACCGCGGGCGGGGACGGCGCCGCCGCCACGGCCTCCGCCGCGTCCGGGGCGTCGTACGACGAGAGCTCCTTCGTCAGCAGCCTCTTCGACATGCTCAACCAGGCCAGGGCAAAGAGCGGGAGCGGTGGTGCCAGCAGCGGCACCAGCAGCGGTGGTGCAGGTAGCAGCAGCAGCACCAGCGGCAGCAGCAGCAGTGGTGGTGGTGGTGGAGGCTCGTCCACGTGGTCTCGGTCGTGGTCCGGGTCGGCCACGTACAACGCAGAGACGAAGTGGTCCTCAGGTGGGTGTGGACTACGGAGTTTCGGATAGGAGTTTCGGGTTGGCTCAGAAGTGCTGGAGCCCATGGGGCAGGCACTCTCGATACGGTGCAACGGCCTAGTACAAAGCATGGATTATGTGACTGTGTTGTGCCATACGTCGCACGACAATTTGTCGGCGTGCAAGGTGAGTGCCCTTGCGCTGCACACATCTGTCGTCCCTAAACCAGTTGGAGCCTTGCCCGCAGCCTACCGCGCCCTCTGTGCTTTGCTCAATCCTGTTATTGCCCCGTACTGCAGATCAAGCTACGACGGACAGCAGCGGCCGGCAACAGCAACAGGCCCAACAACAGTCCGAGGCACAAGGCCAGTCCCAATCCAGTACTTCCCGTACGAGCACCAGCAGCGGCAGCGGCAGTGGGAGTGGGAGTAGCAGTAGCGGTGCCACACAGCCGCGCGGCGGCTGGAGCTATGAGCAGCTGATGGGCATGCGGGCGCGGGAGCTTAAGGCCATCCTGGTGGAGCGCGGGGTGGACTGCTCAGACTGCTTTGAGAAGCAGGACCTGGCCAAAAGGATTATGGAGCGGTGCTGACACTGATGTGGGCTAGTGGTGCTAGAGTTCCTGGGCTGCCGAATGAGAAGTTAGGGAGTCGACAATTTGGCGTATTGACGGAAGGGAGAAGCTTGTCAAGCGTACTTTTGCTTGAAGCAGTCGGTATGTAGCGTGTGGCAGTCTGGCAGACGATGGGTGTATGGTATCTTGGTATGCCGTTGCGAGGGCGGGGTCCATGTGTACACTGTGGCCTACGGTGCATTCACTGTGATCTACGGTGAAACGGAATAAAGAGTGGGATCTTACTGGGCCTGCAATACACTTTGTATGGCGGGCCGTTGGTGGCGTCCCACCTCTCATGCATGCAAGGGAGCCCTTCCCCTATGCGCTCAGCGGGCCTCGTATTTATACCCACAGCGTGGCTACCTTAGACCTGCTGGCATCTTGCCTTGTTAGCTTCAGCCGGCAAAAGCTCGCTGTATGGCAGGCTCAGCTCCACACGCCCGCACTGATCTAGGCCCAGTCCAGCCACCCTCCAGCCGCCGGTACACAGCCATGCAGCGCGCACCTATGCATCCCACGCTCCTATGTATACCAGTTGTACAGCATGCTGTACCAAGGCCAAGTGCGTGCGGGCCAACTAGGCCCCGTCATGGCCACACGGAGCTGCTGATCCAACACGCAAGCCACTTTGCCTGAACCTGCTTCACAGACTTTGACAACGTGCGACAGTTGGCAGCGGTATCACTGTGTAACTACCGTAACCGTCCACACCACTGCTTCAAAGTGCCTCTGGGCAACGGTAGGCTTCATATTGCTGCAGAGCCCTTGCCGAGTTCGTTGCGCACCGAACCACGGGGGTTTCTCCCGCCGCGCGGCAACTCCAGCATCCCTTGCTAGACCTCCTATCGCAGCAGGTCCATCTGCTGCTGCGTGTGCGCCCTGAGGGCCTCGCGAAACCGACGGTCCGCCTCCTGCATCTCCCGTATCTGTGTATTGGGAAGGACATTGAGGACGAGCGTAGGGACGAGATGTGATGAACGACAGACACATGAAAGTGTGAGCATGGGTCCCCGGCATGGGCTCACAGCAGCTCGGGGCGAGTGTATGAGGTAAGCCTCCAGTACGAAACCTCTGAGCCACCCTGTGTGTCCTTTGACGCAAGGTAGTGCGATGTACAAAATTGCACAGCACTTGTTCACAAGGATCCACATTGCAAGGCTAGAGTGGGTGTAACAACGTGGGGTGCCTGCACACGCGCGGAAGAGCCATAGCTGCCACCGCCAGCGCCGCATCCATTTCCCGCAACCCTCTCACCTTGTCGTCCTTGTGCGCCGACTCGTCTTTGACCCGTGCGTATTCGGCCTGCAGCCCCGCGTTGTCCTTGCCGGCCGTGGCCAACTTCTTCTCCAGCAGCTTGAACTCGCGGTCCCGCTGCTTCGCCTCCGCCTCCTTCTGCCTGTCCCTAGCCTCCAGCTGCTTGGTATGGGCCTCCAGCTGCTTGACCTGGGCCTGTATGGGGTTAACAGAAGTTTAGCTTGGTAGAGGCACCATGTGCAAAGCCTTGAACTAGCAGGGCGATGCCACTGTGACTGATTACCGACCTTGCAGATCCTAACAGCCTGGCCTTCCCATGCCTGGGCTGATGCCAGGCGGGCGTCCGGTCTCCGGTGGTGCCGTGCACAGCAGGACCCGTCACGCGTGAAACCAGGACGCAAATGGCAAGCAGTAGCAGTATCAGGCGCCCTCTCATGCCTTCACCGTTATACCCACTACCCTTACGAGCAGCAAATGTGTCCACAGCTCCCCACCTCCTTGTCCTCGTACTTGGCCTTCCACTCCTCCACTAGCTGCCTCAGCCCCTCCGCCTCCTTGGCCTGCATCTGCTCCACCTTGGCTGCCTTTGCCTGTCGCCCCCGCGCACCGGCCTCCTCCCCCAGCCCCGCACATGGCGGTCCCGCCGCCGCCGCCCCAGCCGCGCCCCCACCCTGCTCCCGCTGCCGCTTCACCGGCCCTTGGCTGGGCCCTGCTGACCCAGCAAGCGGCCCTGCCCCGGCGCCGTGGTCCCCGACCGCAGGCAGCGGTGAAGCGTCGGGCGCTGCCCCTTCTGCGGACGGTGCGGTGCTGGCGGTTATCCCGGGCAAAGGCGGCTTGCTGCCCTTCATAGCGGCGGTGGTGCCCGCGGCCGCCACCGCCGCTGGCTGGGCTCCTGGCCGGCGGCCGCGCAGTGCTGCGGTCGCCAGGGCGGACCCAGGGGGCGCTGTGGCGTCGGTGGCGGTTACTGCCGCTGCCGCTGCCGCTCGTGTTGGCTGTGAGGGCTTGTTGGCAGCCCCACGGCCCACGGTGGGGGCACGGGCGGGGGCAGGGCCGGAGTCGGTGGGCTCCTGCTCTTCCGTGAAGAGATCAAAGGGTTTGGCTGCAACGTCGCTTGCTGCACCAGGTTTTGGGCCCCTGCAGGACAGGGTATCGGAATGGCACGGGGAGAGCGTGCACGCTGTAGGAGAGCTGGCAATCCGATGAATAGCACACGGCGGCGTTCCGGGGTTGTAGTGCGTCCCTTGACCACTTTGCAATTCGCGGTTGTACGTGTTGCAAATTAACGACAGATATAGGCGTATAGAAGACCAGGTAGCATACATGCATGAATGTTTGTGTGTGAAGCGCTTTACTATGTGGCAATTTTGTGATTGCATGGCCTTCCCTAGCGCCGGCGCCAGCGCTACGCACTGTGCCCAACCCAAGCTACACGGTTGCGATCGCAGTGGCCGGTGGGTCGCATAGTCAGGGTAACTGCGCGCTCCAATGCCTGGTCTGTGCGCCGGTGGTGACACCGTGCACATGAAAGCAAAGCTCACCCTGTTCCGGCAGTCCGGCCCGCACCAGCAGCAGCCGTCCCCCTGCCCCTTGCCGCCACGGCCGGTCGCGCCGCTGCAGCCGCCGACACAGCGCCCGCTCGCGCCCCGCGCACTCCCCGCCTGGTGCCCGCAGACTCCCCCTGGTCCTCCTGCTCCCGCTCGCGCTCCTCCGCCTCCTGCTTTTCTGCCGCCTCCATGCCCCCGCTCTCCCCGCCCTTGCTGCCTGATCCTGAGCCAGCGGACCGGCCCCTCCTAGTCCCCACAGCCCGCTGCTGTTGCGGCTGCTGCTCCTGTGCCCCCTGTTGCTGCTCCTTCGGCTGCCGTGTCGCCGCGGCACCCCTCCCCCTAGCCCCCACAGCATGGGTCGCAGCCCTGCCACGAGCAGCCGCCGCCCCGCCCCTCCTCGTGCTCCCTGCCGCCCCCACCTCCTCCGCCTCCTCACCGTCGGACCGGAACCCCGTGCCATCTTCCTCCTCCTCTCCCTGTGCCCCAGCTTCCCCGCGCTTGCTGTCATTACCCCGGCTGCCTGCCGCAGCTGCGTTGCGGGTGGGCCTGGTTGCAGCTGCTGCAGCGGCAGGTTTGGACTGCGGCTCTTCGTCCTCCTTGTCATCTGCCGCCTCCTCAGCCGCCATCAGCTCGTACGCCTCCTCATCGATGGTATTCTCTGCATGCCACAGTCCACAAGCAATCCTCAGCTTCCCAGGTGGTGCTCACGTGTGGGGACGCATGCGGGCGCAGAAGCCCCGAACCGCCTTGGGGCTTGCTGGTCGCCTTCACCGTTACTACAACTGCTCCAGTAGCTGAAGATGATCAGTGCCCAATTACGTCACCTAGCCGTAAGACCCATGCAGGCTTGCACCAGTACTTGACTCCCAACGGCCGCACCCACCGTACAGGAAACTTGGCGCCACGTATCTCAGCGGGGCCTCACTCTCCTCAGGCAACGCGGCCATCTCCCGCTCCAGCTTCTCCTGGTATGTCTGCATGGCCCACATGGTACGAGCAAGGGTGCTGCATTAGTACATCTGGGGTGGAGGCACGGCACGGCTTGGTTTCGAGTGGCAAATGTAGAGTAGAGGGAGCTTACCTACACACGCATCTCTGCCACCTGGAGCAAAAGTGCACACAGTACAGGCACGTTGGTAACCAGTGCGAAGTGAGCAAGCAAGATGTACGCCCTGTTGCATTATGGCAAACCGGCACACAGCATGACAGCGCTACGATTACGCCTCCCACGTACCCCTCCCCAGTCCTTGTGCAAGCGCTCCTGCAGCGTCTCCTCCTTTTTGCGGCGACCGTTGGGGTTCTTGCGGTCTTCATCATCCGCCAGCTGCTCAGCCAGCCGACCCAGCTGCACGTTCAGTGCCCAGATCTCGTCCCCGCCGCGCAGGGTGGCCGCACCGCCAGGCCCGTTGAGACTGTTGCGCTGTGACCCGGGACGCGAGCTTGGCCGTGAGGCTGGTCGGGACTTGGGCTCGGCTGGCGCTGCAGCTGGGGCGGCAGCAGGGGCCGCTGGCGCAGGCTGCTGTTGTTGCTGCAGCTTGCGTGCTGGGGGCTTGGCCGGAGGCCGTGCGGGGGGCGCTGCGTCCTGCTCACCGTCGGCCGCCGTCTGCTCATTGGCCTGCCGCAGAGGAGCTCTACGTTGTGGTGCGGCAACAGGTGAGAGCGGTTTCGGCAGGGGTGAAGGCTGGTCCTGCCCCGGTGGGGCCTCCTCCTCCTCGTGAACTACTCCAGCTGCGTGACGAGCTGCACGCCCTCCCACGGCTGCCCTGGAAGCTTTTGAGGCTGTCGCAGGCGCGTCCTTAGCACGGCCACGCTTGGACGTTGTGAGGGGCATTGGAGGACTGTTCTCCTTGAGGTCATCAGCAGCGGCCACCTCGGCCCGCCCCGGAGCGGCCTCCTCTTCCACGCATATCGGCTGGCTTTTCAGCTGCAAATTCTCTTTTAGGACACCCGCCCTCAGCTGCGGTGCTGGCTTTGGCAGGGCGCCGGGAAGCGCAAATTTCCGAAGTGGCTGCTTTGACATTATGGCCACGTGGGCTAGACTAAGATGCTCATAGACATGCCTTCATATGTGCATTAATACAATCTGCGGAAGCATCGCACAGGTCGCAGCTGTCCCAACTCAAAAATGTTGTCATAGGCTCATAGCAAAGCGCAAGCAACTAGAAACGGGCACTCACAAACGAAATTGCAAAGGTGCACTGTTGTACTTGATGAAGCAGTTCATGGCATTGCGCGCGCACTATGGCGCCAGAGCCCCTGTTCCGTGTTCAGCCTGTTGCACGTACTGGCCAGGGGAGACCCTTGGTGGTGGTCGCCCTGTTTCGGCCTGCACTTGCACGTACTGCTATGACGCTGGCTCCAGAGGCGCCAAACTCATGCAAACCCTTACGTCAGCTCTCGATATCTACATAGGCCACCATGAGAAAAAGCCGCCCAAGACGGGGAAGAGGCACCTTCCCCGAAAAACCAACAAAGTTATCAAGCGCATGGCAGCCCGACTTGGCGCCGAACAGGTTAGGCTGCAACAACTGCTGCAACAACAGCAGCAGCAGCAGCAGCAGCAGCAGCAGCAGCAGCAGCAGCAGCAGCAGCAGCGGCAACCTAACACACCGAGAGGCAGGGACCCGCCACCACCTGCACACCCCCCGCCCACTGCAGCGGCAACAGAAGAGGCACGAGCGACATGCAAGACCCTAAAACACGAACTACACACCTACATCAGGACGCAACAACGCATGAACGCAGTTCGCTCGCGTCAGACGTTCCAGCGCCGATTCGCCAAAAACGCCAGGTGGGGCCACAAGGCTATCTTCCATAACGGCGTGCAGGAGCGAGGCCTCCAGGCATTGCTAAACGAAAACACCGGTGAAGTGGTACACACCCGCGAGGGTATCCTGGACGCCCTGCATGGGTACTTTGCCAAACTCGCAACCCCGTGCTTCGGCCCCAAATCAACGTACCCAC
>VFQN01006716.1_pt1 | contig 12898 bp, 22 predicted proteins | sample 3512371 | NCBI WGS metagenome assembly VFQN01 (sample SAMN10412370, study PRJNA504923) | tailings metagenome | isolation source: Replicate 2 from Balatoc abandoned mine | place: Philippines: Itogon, Benguet | collected 2017-08-28
CCCCACCCCACCCCACCCCACCCCACCCCACCCCACCCCACCCCACCCCACCCCATCCCATCCCACCCCACCCCCCACCCCACCCTAACCATGATACAAGGGCGAGGCACGTTTGACATGTCCCGCACACAGGTGTGCAACCATCCGCAAAATGCAGTACCTTTGCCGCCGCTGCCTTGTCCGCTGCCTGCTTGGCCGCCGCCTGCTTCTCCGCAGCCGCCTGCTTCTCCTTCTCCTGCTGATCCGCCGCCTCCTGCCGCTGCCGCTGCTCATCCTGTGGTGTCGTCGTGCGCGCGAACACACAGCGGCCAGCCAGTAAGTACCTCATGAGCCCCTCCAGCCCACCGGCACATCTTAACAGCTCAGCTAATTCTCCCGACTGGACGGGCAACAACATGGCTTGAGCACTTCACTTCTGCAATCCAAGCTAGGTGTACCGTGCCTGCAGCGGCTCCCCCCACCAGCAGCAAACACAGCAGCTCCAGACACGGCAGCCAGCTGCAACGGTGTGCGCCCGCCGTGTGTCCGGCCCCTCCACAGCCCCACCTCCTGCTTCTTCCGCGCCTCCTCCTCCCGCGCCTTGCGCTCCGCCTCCTGCCGCCGCGCCTCCTCCTCCCGCCTCCTGCGCTCCTCCTCCTGCCGCTTCCGCTCCTCCTCTTCCCGCCGCCTCCGCTCCTCCTCCTCACGCTGCTGCACCAGCCGCTTGATCTGCGCATGGCACAGCGGCGGACAACCGCACCATCATCCCATCCCATCCGAACCGCATCCAACCCGGGACCCTAGTGCCGCCGTGCCACCACTGTATGTAAACCAACCTGCCACAGGAAGCCGACACTGCGTCGCCCTCTAACGCGTGCTACGTCCACTCACACAGAGCCACTGATACCGCACTCGTCGGGCCCATGAGGCATGGCAAAGGTGGCACAGTCGCAGTGCGGTAAACTTAGCGCATGGCCTGCGTCCCACGCGCAAGGCGCCCTTAGATACAAGCGGCCCAACTACGCGGCCCGGTCCATCGACCTCTTCCCCCGACCCACCTGCTGCTCCTGCTGCTCGCTCTCCGCCCTGTGGCTCTGCGTCACGCGCGCGATGACCTCGGAGCGCTTGGCGCGCTGCGCCGACAGCAGCTCCTGGTCGGTGCGTAGCACGTCGTCCTGGAGGCAGGGGCAGGGGCAGGGGCGGGGGCAGGGGCAGGGGCGGGGGCCGCACGGACCGTCACGCTTTTCGGTGTGCATCCACTGAATGCACTAGCGGAGCACATAGCCACGCGGCTCCGAGCGTAACGACGGCACGGAGCTCAGGGTATGCGGTTCCTCCGGTCGGAAAGCGGCCAATGGGAAAGCCCTTTGGCCTCTAGGTCAACCACCGTCGTGCTGTGGGACATACAGGGCAGCACGTCCAGACACAGCAACAAGCGGTGCTGCGCCAGGGGTGCCTGTCAGGCTGTGTGCCTGTCAAGCCGTAGCCTGATTTGCACTCCGCAACACCCCTCCTCTGTGCACAGCGTCAAGCGCCAGGTGCCGCCATGCAGGCGGCTGCTTGAGTGCTAGACCATACCCAACACAGTGGCCTGAATACGAGCCCACACGACCCGCCATATCCCCATTCCCTGCAAACCAAACCTCACGATACCCCACTACTCCCTCCAGCCCTACAAGGCCCCCAGTATGTCCCTCTCTGTTAACACGCATGCACTCTTTTCCCCTACCTGCCCAGCACACCCAGTCCGACGCACAACATCGCATCCCGCTGCCACCACGTTCCCAGGACTGCAAACCTCCACCTTCATCCCGCTGGGTCCCTGTGCAAAGCCTTTCTCACGCAGCCGCAACGCCCCGGTGTGCTCCCCTGCGACATGCCCAATGCTGCGGGCCCAGGGAGGGCCGCCCCGCCCCTCACCTTCTTCCTGCTCGACGCCTCCGTGACCACCCGCAGCTGGTCCGCCAGCTGCTGCTCCACAGCCGCCAGCCGCTCGTGCCACGACGCGTGCACAGCCAGCTGCCGGGCCTGCGAGCGTGGAGGACAGGGGCGTGGGGGCAGGGGTGTGGGGATGTTGGCAAGGCGCGATTATGTGAAAGAAGGGTACATGATGGTGGTAGTCGTGTAGATGTGGAGCCTATACACATGCGCGTTGGACCAGGGATTGGTTACCGGTCTGCAACGGAGCGTGGGCGTCTAAGTGGTTGGTTGATGGGGGCACGAGGTCATGCACCGTGCACCGGACGTGTGGAGGAGCGCAGGGGTGTGGGGGGTGGGCCTGGGGCCAGGGTGCTGAGGGGAGGGTCCAGGGTGCATCAGGCCCCCCGCTCCCCCACTCACACACCTTCACTCCCCCCGAGCAACCCCTACCTGTATAGAAGCCAGAAGCTCCTGCTCCACGAGTCTGCGGTGCTCTTCCACGGCATCGGGCCGGCTCACCGATGCCGGCCGGTCAACGCTGGCTGCTTGCGTGTCATCCTCTCCGTCTGAGAGCTCGTCGTCGCTGGGGACCCGGTATGAGACCGATTGGACACTTCCCTTGCCTGTGCTTCGCAGCTCCTCTAACCGCCCCGCCGCAAGAAGAGGAGGATCCTGGTTAGCTGGTTGCGTGCAGCATTACTGACCGGGCCACGGCATGTTGCCCTGCTGCCTCACCCTGAGGCAGCCCATAACGTACGGGCCCTTGTCGGCTACACGAAGACTGCGATCCCGGGCCCCCAGAGGCTCGCGGTCTGGCAGCCGCAACAAGGCGAGTCGCCGGGGTGAGCGGTGTCCCAGCAGGAGGCGCGTCATGGAAGCCGAAATGCAATCGCTTCACGATATTGTCGTGATATGGACTAGACATTGGCAAACGGCGGGGCCCTCGTTGCTCTGCTATCTGTGTAGCTTTGTTCCCGCGCAACGAGCTGGGCCTCGCGTGTACTGAGCTTGTAACCCTTCATATCATCCCTATCAAATGGAAATCGCATATGGCAATAGGATTACAGAACCTGTTTGCATCTTCGCAGCGTGTTGGTGCCTGGCATCCAAGCCACTCCCCTGACTGCAGCTGGGACGGCACCAGAGGAGCTTCTGACCCTTGGCTGCACTGGCCACGTGACTGGCCAGTGGCCACATACAGTACCATGGTACCGCCGTACTGTGCCACTCTTTCCAAGACTGTGGGGCATAGGCTGTGCGAATACTGCTAAAACAATGGCAGAAGGTGACGAGGGTGATGGCTTCCTGGTTCTTGATGCCTTGGCCTTCAACTGCTTCCCTGCCCTAGTTTGTACTCCCTGCACATAATGGATGATCCCCGTATCAAGCTGCAACCAGACATTCTCTTGCACCCCGGCATCAACCCCCAGCTATGTGGTGCGTCAACCATCCACCGTGCACATCAACCCCACCTGAGACAACATTCTGGTGTGCAAGACTACTGCGCATATCCACACCAAGCACAACACCACATCAGCCTCCCTGAGGTAGGCTGCTGCTGAAATAATACTCATGGCGAGAGAGCAACAACAAAGGCGACGCAGCACGCCAGCCTAGCTCAGCTAGGTTTAGCTCCTCACTGCTGCGGGCTAACCGACCATTTGAGAGACCGTTACCAGCCTGTAACATCCGAACCTCAGACGACCGTCACCCTTGGCGCCTCCCCTGCCCAGGTCACAGGTTCTGTCCATACCGGTACCGTCCGATGGACAGCCCCACAAGGGGACGCCTGGGAACGCCTGGGATGTTGGCGCGCGTGTGCTGCATCAGACACGGTGGCGAACGCTTGCGCACGCTACGTCGCTATATTCCTATACTGTATATCATAAGTGGGGCAGCGGTTGAAGCGTTGAACCTTGACGGGTGCAGTTGAGTGTGTTCAGCTGCTTGCAGTTGCCAGGTCTGGTGCGCGTCGTACGGCGCCTGGGGCTCTCATCGGCCCACTTGTGTTCCAGTGTGCAGCTGTCATAAGGCTGTCAGAGCATGGGATTTCTTATGACATCTATTGATTTTTGCCGCACCACAGGTGCTACTCCATGGAGTCGTCGCGAGGGAGGCTTGCGACCGCCACCTCGCGGCTGCCTGCTGCCGGCGTGAAGGTGGCCTCACTTGCCGCGGTAGGTTGCTAGCTGTTCTTCAGAAAGACCGGGGCGCCCAACAAGTGTGCCCAACCAGCCAACCAACGTTTGTTTGCATTTTTTCATGCACCTGCGTACATAAGCAAGCACACTACACGCTGGTCGATATGAGCTAGTACAATAACTTGTTAACATGGATGCCTGCTACCTAGACCATGGTCCAAATGTTTCTGCTCTGACACGTGCCAGCTCACATGATGGCCGTTGGATGCCGCACGCAGAGCCGCGCGCAGGGCTCCAATAATGCTGCTCTGCTGGCGCAGCGGTCTGTCGTGACTTCAACTGGTGGCGGGGGTAGCCGTGGGGCTGGCCACTCGCTGTCGTGTAGCGGTGGAGGCAACAACGACGACGGTGCCGTTGCTCGTCCAACATTGCTTGAAATTTTAGCTGGGCAAGCCGGAAAGATTGCCATGGGCGTGGGCGTTGCTGCTGCTGGCATGGGCTTGGGCAAGGGTTTGAGCGATACTAGGGGTGGGATCGGCAGGGTTGGAGATGGGCTGGACAGCATAGGAGAGGGGATGAGCAGCGCTGGCGGCGGGCTGCGAAGTGGGCTGAGCAAGGTTGGAGAGGGGCTTTGCGGCATCGGCGACAGGGCTGGCGGCGGGCTGGGAAGTGGGCTGAGCGAGATTGGAGCGGGGCTTCACAGCATCAGCGGGGGGATGAGCAGCGCTGCTGGCAGCAGCATCGGCGAGGCGATCCGCAGCGCTGGCAGCAGCATCGGCGAGGGCATCCGCAGCTCGGGCAGCAGCATTGAGCAGGGGCTGAGGAGCATTGGGCAGGGGCTTAGCAGCATTGGCGGTGGCATCGGAAATGGGATCAGCAGCATCGGAGATGGCGTGAGCAGCGCGGGGCAGGGGCTGCAGGGCCATGGGAAGGACTCCTTTGCGAGTTCAGGCAGCACACTGCAGGCTGCGTCTGTGAGTTTGGGCTCGTCTGCAGCGAGGCAGGCTTTTCGCTGCTGGCTGGGGTACTCATGGGTTACAGTGCAGCTTGCTGAGCTGTCCCACCAGCAGCAGGGTGGCCAGGGTGGCCCGCAGGGTAGCCACTGAGGTGTAGCTCCGTCCTGGTGATCGATTCTGGTTACTAGTGGCAAACCGACAGGTTGCGTGCAAGCTCTCAGCATCTCTCAGCCACTGACCTGCTGGCCCACATATCCTGCTGAATGTGCAGAGCTATGTGCTGACATTATCTTCGTCAGAGGCGGCACCTAGTAATGCCTTGTTTCCCTCATCACCGTGTGCCTGAGTGTGGGTAGCCTGCAAAAATCACATTGCCAGCAGGTGTCACCATGCATTGTACCGTATGGTCGAGTGGGCCAGAGGAAGTACTTGTACGTGCCATTTTTGCAAGACTGTATGTGTATTTGAGCGTATCCGCATATTCGCATGTTACACAAGCTTTTGCCAGGCCTGCTTTTGCACTGCTTACTAGGGCTAGCAGGATGTGCAGTGCACATCCGAACGAAGGGGCTGGCTGGCAGCACTGCTAGGGCCTGCTGGTGGAGTGGGCTGAACAGCAATAGGATACATGCAGTTTGTAGATATTACCAGTTCTTAGTAGGGCATACGGGCATATTCCTGCACGGGTGCGCTCATTCCAGTCAGTTCCAGTATGCAGGCAGGGCACATACCGTACATGTGTTCCTGCATGAGGGGTACTCAAGGCTTGGGCATTGCTGTAATGCAGGGGGGACGGAAACTATGCTACTAATGCTGTGTCACCAAAGTCCCAGCTTTGGATTATACGACGTCACGGCCCCCCAATCTCATGGCAGCACTACTGCCTGGCGCATGTTGCTTGAAAGCACGCCAATGACTGGTCAGCGATGCTGCCTGGGATAGGCAATGTCCCTCGGTTCCTGGCTGTCACGGACATCTTTTCCATGCCTTCGGACAACACCTGAACCTCGATGAGTTGCTGCTCCTGGGCACGGCAGCTGCCCACTGATAACGCCCCGACGTCCTCCCCGGTTGGTGTGGGAGCTGGCGGGGGCCGGTGCAGTGTTGAGTCCGTGTGGGGCCGGGACAGGGGCAGGGGCTAGTGTAGGTGTGGCAGGACCTGGTGGTTGCAGCGGCCCCGGCAATGGCGGCAGCAGCAATAGTGGCGGCACAGCCAGCCTCCTTACCTGTAAACCTTTCCACAGAGAAAAAGCTGGGGCCGGGGCAGGGAGTGTGCTGCATGATTTGTTACGCGCACCGCTCATCACACGCTCAGGGCCTGGAAGAAGACTTCCCAGAGTTGGCCGTGGTGCGTGCACTGGTAACTGTCGGGGGATGCCGTGTTGGCCTTACATGTGGTCAGTTCTGCACGGAGGAAGAGTGGGTCCCTTGCTCCGGGGTTCAGCTCAACCATCCATACGGCCAACGTGTGGTGCGAGGTTTGTGGCGCGCGGACAATACCGGCCCAGCTGCAGCCTTGTTTGCGCTCGTACCGTATGTTTGTGCCTTGCAGCGAGTGGAGGCCTCGGTTGTTAAGATCCCATGTTCGTGGGTGTTGGACGTAAGCGCTGTGCGATTCTACGAACGCTCATGTGCCCATGTTAGGCCCCTATATTGTGTGCCGGCTGTTTCCTTGACCAAATGCGTACCAACTCAGCCCCATCTGTATGACCGCGCGCAGGATTGTCCATGGGGAGACCACACCTGAGACCACATCGGAGACCACATCAGAACATAGAACAACATTACATGTCGGTTGCAGCAAATGGCATCGCCCAACACCCGTTCACCTTGGCCACACCCTGACCTGTGATACCACTGCATCAAGAACAGCGCACGTTGCAGCTACCTGACGAACATAGGTAGGAGAGTCGGTCGCCCCATTGGCTATCCTCCGCTATCGCTCGCCGCCGCAATCGCTCGCCACCTGACACCACACCCTCAGCGTTGCTCCGTCCCGGTGGCTGCCACCCTGGGTGGAGCAGCGGGGCCACGAACGGCTGGACCGCCGTCGCCGCCGCCGCCGCCCTCCACACCGCCAACGGCGGTGGGCGCCCGCCACAGCAGCCAGGCGTGAAGAGACCACAGCAGCTGCAGGGAAAAGAGTAGCACGCACATACGGCACACAGTTCATGGGGGCCTGGCAAGACGTGATGGCTCCTGCGGCCGATAACGCACGCGCGTGCGTGCCGGTGGGCGATGGGCAAGGTATGCAGACGGTGGGGGCCACGGCATGCAAGCATACCGCGTTGCCATTCCCCTGCGCTCAGCGTCAACACGAACCAACCACCGCTGCCCCCAGGCGGCTCCCTGCTGCAGGACACCGAACCCCAGAAACCACCAACTACCTGCAACTACCTATGCAGCCCAGTGTTCCCTCAACGCAATCTGTCTCCACCCGCCAACGTGCATGCACGCCCAGGTCAGCATCTCCACCCCAATGCCCAGCCCCCAACCGTCAGAACCCCACACCCTTCCCTCCACCTTGCCGGCCCCCGCTACGCTGCCGCCCCCGCCGCCCGCCACCCTGCGCCGCCCCACCGTGAAGCCCGCCGCTAGGGCCGCCAGCGCGCTGCTGAGCCGCCTTGTGCCCCAGCCCAGGGCGTCCACCGCCCAGCCGCCGCCCAGCGTGCTGCCGCTCTCCGCCAGCGTGTACAGCAGGTAGTCCACGGCGAACACGCGGCCACGGACCTGCAGGATGGGGTTGGGGGCTGGTTAAACCTATTGAGGCATTGCTTCGTTGGGTTCTCATCGAACCCATGTGTGTCTTGGCAGAGGGGTCAGGGGTGAGGGCGAGGCCCTGCGCGAGCTCGGTAACTTCTTGAAAGGACGTTTCAGGTGTTTGGTGGGCTCAGGTAGCACCCAGGGCGGTCCGCTGCGAGACCTTCTGGTATCATGGTTGCTACCCACTAATCCTAGGCAACCTTACCCATCAATATGGTGATCCTCCACCAGCACCCCCACCTGGTGCTCCAGCCTGTGCTGCAGGATGGCCTGGCTGTGGCACCACAGCGTGCAGCTGCCTGGGGCCGCAGGGGTGGGGGCAGGGCAGGTGTATGCAGGATGCGGTTAACGGAAGGACAACGCAAGTATCAGAGCATAACGAAGGCAGCTAGACCGCGAGGGCAGGGGCGGGGCAGGTGTCTGCAGTTATGCGGTGCTATGGCAAACGGCGACGTGTAGCTGCGGACCAGGGTGCAGCAAGAACAACGCCGGCAGCATGGGCTGGATGGGCAGCTACGGTACCGCACTCATCCCTCACCCGCGGTACGGATGACCGTGGCCGCCAGCACCGTCGCCACGTGGCCCGCCGCCGCCATGGTGCCGTACCCGCAGCACAGCAGCCCAAAGGCGGCGGCGATGGACACGCGCCACCAGCGGGCGGCGCCCGGCACCGCCGCGTTGGCGGCCAGGGGGCCCAGCACGGAGCCGGCGCCCACCGCCGCCAGGATCAGGCCGAGCGTTACGTCGGGCCCGCCGTACGACTGCATGGCGGGCGAGGCGGCGAACCTGTGGCGCAGCGTGATGGAAGGGCACGTGGCGCGAGGGTGCGGGTGCGGGGCTGAGTGCATGCGGTATGTGCCCCCGCGCCCTCCAAGGATTGCGAAGTTCCATTAAGGCTGCTCCGAGCATCCATACAACGGTTCGGCTATGACGGGAGAAGCTCTGAGTACGGGTTTGCTGCAAGGCTGTTCCAGTACTCCAGAGGTACAACGACCACTCCCCCAACTCCCTCAACTCCTTACCCCGTACTGCACCGCACCGCCCTGCCCCACGCACCTCGCGTTCAGCACGTCCGCCGCCCCCCAGCACAGCGCGCCCGTGCACTTGATGAACACCAGCGCCGCCACGTCGCGGTTGGCCCGAGCCGCCAGGTACGACAGCGCGCCCAAGCACGGGCACGCGGCGGCGCAGCCGCTGTCGTACTGGTCGCAACCGTTCCCGCCGTCACTGTCATCGCCGCCGCCGCCCGAGGGAAGGCGAGCGGAGCGAGGCTGCAGGGACGCAGAACGGGGTGCCAATCCAAGGCATGAGAAGTAAATGCGGAGATGAGAAGAGCGAGCGCCTAGGTGGGCACGTTGTCAGGCCAAGCCTGGCTGGCGTAAGGAAGAGAGTCCAGAGACCGTACGTTGAGGTGCCACGAAACCCTGCGAGTCAGCAAGGTAATGGCACATGGTCCGTACCCAGCTCCCACAGACTGATTTGCAGTCCCGCTCCTTCCTGGCGTGTACTTGTCGCCAGAGGCCCAACGTTCAATGCCCAACGCCGCGTGGCAGCAAGACACGTGAACGTATCGCGCGATCCCCCGCACCTGTGGGAACAGCGCCTCGCCCTCTGCCCCTGCACTTGCTAGCAGCGGCTGCAGCAGCGGCCGGCCGTTGCAGCCGCGGTCTCCGCTTTCCGCCGCCCCTCCTGCTCTCGCCGAGGCCACTGTGCCCACCAACGCCGCCCCGCCGTCACAGCCGCCGTCGCCGCTCCGCGCCCCGCCTGCCGGCCCTCGGGCGCCCCCGCCCCCAGCCCCTGCCTGCCCGTATCCGTCGCATGCTGCCGTGTCTTGATCCACATGGGGCACCTCCGGAGTGCCTGGCCCAGCCCCAGGACACCCGCCCGCAGCAGGCTGCCCTGCTGCAGCCCCATGTGCGCCTGTGCCATTGGCGATTGCGTCTGTCCTAATTGCACCATCGGCTACGGGACGGTGCGATGCCTCACATCGCGCCGCCCCGCTGCAGCCCTCCGGCGGCACGCCCCCCTGCGGGATGAGGTGGGCGTCGATGTGCGTTTGACCCAGATCTTGCCGCACGGGCATTGGCTGTTGCTGCTGCTGCTGCCCGTAGGCCCGCCCGCCGTCACGCTCGCCACCGCCGCCGCCGAATGGGGCGCCATCAGGCTCCACAACGCACACACTGCATGCCGCATGGAGGAACCGCACAAGCTGATGGTCGGAAATGCGCAGTGCGCAGGTCAGGGGCATAGCGCAGCACGGAGTGTGATGGAACCCGATACGGCACGGCTACATTTCAGACGGGATAAAGCGGAGCTGAGCACGCACAACCCAAACGCTCTCGCCGTACGCTTCTGCACCCTCCACACAGCCGGGTGCTCGAAAGGCTCCACGCCCAGACACACACCATCCTCCTCGGATGCAGCACCCTTCAGTAGGTTCTGCTCTCCTAGCACCTCACCACTGCACACCGCTCACCTTGGGGCCTCGTACTTCAGCGTTCTCGGCTCCTCCTCCGCTCCTCCACCACGCCTGCTGCGCCAGCCCTTTTCCCGCGCGATGCCGCCGCTGCACACATCTGCATCTGCCCCCAGCAGCAGGGGCTCAGCCTCCGCCGGCCCCTCCCATCCCTGTCCCTCCCCTTCCGCGCCGGCGCACGCCCTGACTGCCCCAGCTTCTGCCCCAGCTGCTGCTGCCTCTGCCCTCCGCTCCCTCCGCATTCTGGCCGTGTGTCGCACCAGCGGCAGCATGAGGCAGGCCGCCAGCGCAAAGGTGCAGCCCTCCACGCGGAAGCAGGTCACTGGGCCGTACCGGGCTGCGACGCGCCCCGCCTGCAAGCACGCACACTCGCCGTTAGTGCTGTTTCAGGACGCAGCGTGCAGTGCCGCTTCGCTAGTTCACGTGACCTATTCACCTCAGCGTCATGTTTTGCACAAGGTACCAACAACTCGCTCAGGCACCAGTTTCATGCTGGTCCCTGGGAGGTCAAGTTGCGAACAGGCCTGCCCGCAAGCAGCAGCAAGCCCCGTCGAGCAAACATGAGCCAACCCTTACCCTCCCCGCCTACCAGTACGGCAGCCGACAGCCCCATGAGCGAGAAGCCCATCATGTCCAGCGTGCTTGCCACACAAATCAACTGCCGTGGTACGACAGTGGGGATGCATGCCGTACGCGTAGGGTCATAGAAGGTCTGCGTGCTGTACTGCAGCAGAATTAGGGGGTACAGCATCCTGCGGCCAGGGAGCAGGAAGGGGATTCTGTCAAGAGTGCAACGTGGCGGGCGGCACTATGCTGTGCTAGCACACCATCGCAAACAACCAATTGCAGTACGATCCAGACATATCAGTGCGCATTCTTGCCAACGTCCTTCCCAAATTTGTGGCAGGAGCAATGCACAGGCGGGCTCGTGAGTTGGCAGCGCGCGTTGCAGGCGCCTAATCGGCAATGCACACAAGGCGCGAGGCGGCACGCGGCCGACGCACTCTAGGCGGCGGTGCAGCACCACCAGCGGCAGCGCGAAGCTGACCGCGCCCTCCACCAGGCAGCACGCCAGCAGCAGCAGCCCGCGGTCCAGCCTGTCCGCCGCCAGGCCCGACAGCGGGAACAGCAGCAGGTAGGGCAGGCGGCGGCACACCAGGAACATCGCGATGTGGGTGGAGGTGGAGGCGGCTGGGGAGAGCTGCTGGATGACGGCGAAGGCGGCCACGAAGGTGAACCAGTTGCCGGCCTGGCGGTGCGGCGGTGCAGGTACGGGCGAGTGGGGAAATGGGGACTTGCTGGGGGCAGAGGACGTGGGCGCTCAGTCACAGAACGGCACACCGTGCGCGGGTGCAGATGGGATGGGTTTTCGGATTATGAGCCAGAGCCCAGAGGCACTGGGTAAGGTAGAGAAGGGTGGCGCAACAGGGCGGCTGCACGGACACGCACATGACCGGTATGCGGGGATATGTGCGCACACAGATGGTGCTGAGCTGACTCAGCCCACGCGGCAAGTGGACGACCCTTGACAATGTGAACCCTGTCACCTGCCTGCTTCGAACATTCCGCAAGCCACATAAATCCGTATACTGGGTGTTGTGCGAGGCATCGTGCGTAGTCCGAAAAGGTCGAGGCACGCTCCGTTTGGTGGGTGTCGTGCTGGCAGGGCCTCGCGGCCTGGCTTGCAGCTGGCATCCTGCGTTCTGCACAGCTTGCTGTCCCATTTTGCGCACTAGTCATTCTGTAATGGTTCTGTGCTACAGCGACGCGCAAGAATGTGGTCTAACGTCGGACCTGTCGACAAATGCGCGGCATTGTCTGTAACTAGAAGAACTCGTCCGTGTGCTTTGCACTTGCATGTTGCGTTAATGTATGTGCGCCCTATAATTCCCTAGCGACAAATGACGAGGGAACCCCCAAGCTGCAACCTGCCCAGGCCAGGGGAGGTCCTCCCGCCCCCCTTACCCCTCTGCCTTACCCTGCCGCAGGCGTGGGGCCTCCCGACCCCCAATCCACACACCCTTTGAATCTATCCACACACTAGCACAGCTAACAGATAATAAGTCGATTCGCTCGCCACGGGGCTCAGCGGCACACACAACACCACGTGGACACCCTGGGACTTGGGCTGCAGCCAGGGTTCCTTCGTCCTCTCCAACTGCTTCCGGTCACGTGGTTTACGGTTTTTTTTTCCTTCGTGAGAAGGTTACAGGGTGTGCTGCGCATACATGTGTGATAGGACACGATTACGCAATGACCATGCACCTCTATCAAGTTCATGCCGCTTCCTTTACGTTGGTGGTTGGTCTCCTCTGTCGCATACAGCCTGACGGAGCTGGATATGGATGGGTGTCCTGCTACCGTAGTGTCCTGACCAGGGGCAAGACCAGGGGAGCTCCCCTGCCTTGATAATCTACCCGGCCGTACCAGTACGGCCTTGCGCCTTACGGCTCGTATAATCGTGGTACCTGCCACGTTGAATACTTCCCATACCTTACCACAATGATAACTTTCTTCCAGGGGAGCACCCAACCAGGCTCCCATCGGAACGCAATGCGCTCCACTGCTTCCATTGCTTCCATGTTGGCTAGCACATACAGATGTCGTTATGCGGCGGGGCTTGCATCAAACCCTCATGCGGTTTCGGTTGATGTGCTGGGATC
>VFQN01006718.1_pt1 | contig 12896 bp, 22 predicted proteins | sample 3512371 | NCBI WGS metagenome assembly VFQN01 (sample SAMN10412370, study PRJNA504923) | tailings metagenome | isolation source: Replicate 2 from Balatoc abandoned mine | place: Philippines: Itogon, Benguet | collected 2017-08-28
ACCCTGGAGGCGGCGGCGCGGCACTGCGACCTGGCGGGGCTGCAGGCGGCGTGGGATGTGCTGGGGCAACGCCTGCTCGGCAGCCTGGATAGGGAAGACGCAGGTGGCGACCCAGGGCAGGGCGGGGCCGTGGACCAACAGCAGCAGCAGCAGGAGGATGCACAGGCAAAGGCGCACGGCGTGTGGCGGCGTATGTTGTCGGCAGCAGCTGGGTCTCTTTGCGGCTGCCCTGACGCGGTGGCCAAGATGGAGTGGGTGCTGGACAAGGCCCGCGCCCATAGCGAGCTGGCGATGGAGCACGCGGAGGAGGTGTGGGGCGCTGCCGCCGCCTCGGGGGACCCGGGGCGGCTGCGATGGCTGCGGGAGCGCGGCTTTCCGTGGGGCGGAGTGGAGGCGCTGGCGGCGGTCCTACGGCACGCGGACATGAGCTTCATTGTGCAGATGGAGCGGGAGGGCGGGTACCTGCCGCCTGCGGGTGACGAGTGGTGGGGCAGCGAGGCAGCGGTCTGTGCGGCGGCGGGCTCAGCCAGGGACAGTGTGGCTAAGCTGCAGTGGCTGGCGGCCCGGGGTGCGGCTCTGGGGCGGGCGGGCGCGGTGAAAGCGGCGGCGACGCGGGGTGACCTGGGGGCGGTGCAGCTGCTGGTGGAGCAGTGGCGGGGCCAGGGCGCTGGCAACGGGGCTCAGCAGGCGGTGGGCAGGGCCCTCCCGCCGGCGATATTGCTCTTTGCGGTGGACTCAGGGAGCATCCCCACTGCCTCGTGGCTGCTGCAGCGGGGCTGTGGTCTGGATAACAGCTTTTTCGTGGCAGCCTTCCAGCGGGGCAACCTCCCAATGATGCAGTGGCTGCTGCAGCACCGCTGCCCCCGTGGCCCATTCGTACTAAGAGATGCGGTGTTTGCATGGCCGGGCAACACGGCTGCCGATGCGGAGGCGTTGGCGGCTGCGGTGCAGCTGCTTGCGGCAGAGGGCTGGCCCATGGCATCCGAGGGCCGCAGGGGGCCCCTTGAGGCTGCAGCAATGCGACACCCCTGGGCGGTTTGGCGGGCGCTACTGGGCCTGCGCAGCGAACCTGCTGCTGAGCAGCTATCTCCAGACCTTGCCCGGTGCGCTGCGGAAGCGGGCTGTGAGGCGACGCTAGAAGCCATGGTGGAGATGCGATTATCAGAAGTGTCACCAGCCCTGATCCAGTCCGCTTGGTACACAGACGCTATCCGGAACCGCGACCGGGGCTCACTGGTCTGCCTGCGGCGGCTGGGGCTGCCTGTGCACAGAGAAGTGCTTGTGGGGGCTGCGCGGTATGGGGCTCCCCTGTTCATCCTGAAATGGCTGGTGGAGCAGGGCGCGCCGTGCTGCAGCAACACGGTTGAATTCGCGCTTGGGGTGCTGGATGACGGGTACCCTGCCCCCCGTGAGCAGGAGCGGCGGGAGGTGGAGGCGTTCCTGCGGGGGCTGCTGCTGCGGGGTGGGCAGCAGGTGCCGGGAGGTGAAGGTGGTTCCGAGGCTGTCAGCTGGTGAGGGGCTGGTGGGGAGGGCGGATATGGGTAGCGCAGGCATAGGCGGGCACTTGCCTGTACGGTGGGAGCCAGGGATCGGTGGCAAGCACCGTGTTGCATATGGTTGTCACCGTCGGGTCGTTAGTCACCCGTTGAGGTGGCTAGGCCACGAGTGGAAAGCGGGGCATGGCCCGGAGCCCGACTTACATGTCAGTTGATGTGATGTACGGTGGAGGGTTGTTGCAGTCGGCAGGGGAGCAGGCTGCTGCATTAGCAGGGGAGACCTCCAGCCAGGTGTGGTACCTTGGGGGACGCTCTCCAAGGGGCGTGACCTGGCGCGCCGGAGGAGGCCCCCTGGAGCGCATGCTCCTCTACGAGGGTTGCATGGGCCTTTATTTGAAGTCGATCCTGGCAAGCACACGTGACAGTTGAAGCGTGTTGCAGGCTTGCAGCCGGGCACGCCCCTTGTAGGCTTGCAGGTCGTACGGCCACCAAGTCGCTGTGTAAGGCATCCAGCCGGTGCCAACGTTGGGGCTCTGGGGCAGTTGCACCTTTGCGGCCTTGGCTCCAGCTGTGATCAGAACCTGCGGCTTGCGTGTTTGCTCGGCCAGGCCAAGCATAAGGCATATGGTATGATTGCCGCAGTCCTCATCACCATGGCAACCGTAACATAGTGCATGCAGGCCGGCGGATTCAGGGGATGCGCAGGCAGCATGTGTGTGCGCAGCCGCAGCCGCAGCCGCAGCGCCACCCAACAATGAAGGTCCAACACACAGAGGAGCACAAACCAACTAGCGCAAAAGCGGTTTGACCCGCTGGTGCCCTTGTCGGAGTTGACTGGTACAGGTGAGGGACGACAGCTGCGAAGCCCCCACCCGCCACCCGTGCCCGTGCCCCACCACTCCCGGCCCCTGAGAATAGCTGGGCGTGCATCCTACAGGTCCCTCCAAACGCACTACGCAGCACACACGTGCGGCCATGCGGCGAAAAGCCCCAGAGTTCGTGCCCCTGATTTTGCTGTTGTTTGGCTGTGTATTGCAGTACGGGCAGCAAGTCGGCCGTCCAGGGGCAAATGGAGTGGGCTGTGGGCTTGTTGGACTACGGGAGGGGAGCAGGGGCCATCCTTGGACACCAGATCCAACACAACATGTTCAGCAACTCAGCGTCGCCTAAGGAAACTTGGTTGTGAATGCATGCCAAATTGCCAAGGCTGTAACCCCTTAAATTTTCGGTGTTCGGGTGTTCCGTGTCTTCTGGAGCTCACCTGGCTGCCTAGTGCCCAGGGGAATGCTCATTCTCCCTTTCCTTCTCCCCTGCTAGTGCCTACCGTACCGGCATGCTGCCGTTCCACTGTTCCAACGAGGCACGCTGGTGACTAGCAACATTAGCTACGGTATGTACATTTACAAGTTCTGTACCTCCCTTCCCAGCGCCCCCGCACATGTGCACGTTCATTGCCTGTATGCCTCACCACCTCTCATTCCCTTAATGCACCCCGCCACATGCGCTTTGTGCCCCACACAGAAAGGCATTTCCGTGTGGTCCATTGCACCAAAATGCAACCGCCCGCATCTTTCCATGGGCTCCAGGCTTCTGTCAAAGAGTGTCCTCAAACCACCCTCATTCGTTTCCGACCAACCGACCAAAATATCGTCACCCACCACACCCTCCTGGCAAGGAGCACGAACGTAACCCACACCCATCCCGCGCCTGGCCACAGTCCAACCTCGTACGTGTGCTTTCCCTCACGCCGCGCCCTTTTGCTGCTCACTCTCCCTTTCCTTCTCCCTCCCTCCCCCCGCCCCCTTCACCCTCGCCCCAGACGCCGGCCTCACAGACCCCTCCTTCCCACCCGCCGCCTCCGCCGCCAGCCCGCCGCCTCCGCCTGCCGTTCTCGTCTGACCCAACGCAGCCGTCGGCGACGCCGCCCTAGTCGGCGAGGTGCCCGCGGCGGCCGCGCGGCGGCGTGCGGCGGCGGCGGCGCTGCTGGCGGCGGCGGTGGCGCGCCACAGCCGGGCCCAGTGCGCCACCCCGCGGTGCACGTGCAGGTCGGGCAGCAGGGGCGAGGGCGGCAGGGCGGCGTGCAGGCGGTCGTGCAGCGCACAGCAGCGCGCCGCCACGCCCGACATCCAGCGCCTGCGGGTGGTTAGTGGTTGGCAGTTGGCGGGGGTTGGCAGGGTGCGTCAGTGAGGACGTGGGCGATGTGAGGGTGCACCGGTGGGCAGCGGCCGGTTACGTGGGCTCCCGACGGCGGTAGGACGTCGCGGAACAGCAAAGTGCACGATACCACGCTGCACACGCCACTTCCACCCCTAACTTGCTAACCACTGCCCCATCCCTATCCCCATCCCCATCGCCAGCACCACGTGTAGCCCGCCTGCAGGTGCTGAACGCAGGTGCCAAAGGCCTAGGCCGAAGCGGCCCACCATACTCCGTTACCCCAAGCCACCCGTCGCCACCTAGCCCAGCCTTGCCCCCATCACCATCCTCACCTGTACCCTGCCGGCAGAGCCTCCACGTCCGCCGCCTCCAGCCCGCCCAGCGCCGCCAGCTCGTCCAGCTCCGCGCCAACCACCCAACTGCCGCCCCAACCGCCAGTCGTACTGCCATACAGCAGCCGTACGGCGGCGGTTAGGCGGGCAAGCAGGTCCTCCAGCTCGCCGTCGGGGCCGTCTGCGGGTAGAGGGGAGGAAAAGAAGATACAAGGGGGACAGGAGAAGGTCAGAGCACGCGTGGGAGATAAAGGGGGGGGGCAACGAGGTGGGGCATACAGCGCAGCAGGCAGCACACGACGAGGATGGAGGGCTTGTGGGTGGGGATAAAGCTTACTGCGACGGAAATGCCTGCTGACGGCATGCAATGCATGTCTCCACACTTTGTCCCTCGTTCCACAGCACTTACTATGCGGCCCGGCCGTCAGCTTGTCCGTGGCCAGCATGCCGCTGAGCTTCTCCGCCTTGCGCAGCAGCAGCAGCCGCAGCACGCCCGACAGCGCGGCGGCACGGCGGGGGCCGTCACGGCCGTCGCCCGACTCGCCGCCCACCTCGCCCTCCAGCAGCGCGGCCTGAAGGGCAGTTTCGGGGAAGAGGGAGGGGAGGCGATGAGGGGAGGAGAGTGAGGGGGGTTTGCTAGCAGTTGTTACTTCTACAAGTGCTACAGACATTTTACATTTGTCAGATCATGCACGCAAAATGTTGGGGCAACGCCAGCCTCCGTCCCAGCCCAGCCCAGCACCCCACCCCACCCCACCCCCACCTGCTGCCGCAGCTGCGCCTCCGTGGTCGCCCCCGTGTCCGCGAAGCACGCCTCCAGCGCCTCCCCGTGGTGCACCCAGTGCCGCCACGCCAGCACGCCCAGCGCCACACGGGACACCTCGCGGGCGGCCTCCAGCTCAGCCTGCGCAGCGGGCCGCACAAAGGAGGGGGTTGGGGTCAGCCGAGGGTATCTAGGCTCGCCAGTGGGCCAAGCGGGACACCCCGCGGGCAGCCTCGTGCTCGGCCTGCGTTGGGCAGGGCAGATGCAGGCGGGGAGGGAACCTGGCGGGGGCCAGACACGAAGCGGGCAGTAAGGCAGTAAGGTCCTCCTAGGCGTGGCGCACGGCAACGCTGGCCTGGCCAGCTACCTCCCACACTTCCCTGTCAGAGCTCGACCCTGTGGGTGCTCCACCCCGACCGCCCGCAAATACCGGTAAGTCCTCCTGTGCAGGTTATACCGCCCGTGCTCCCCAACTCTCCAACCACCCATTGCACCCACCTCGCCCAGCGCTCCCTTCTCCGCGATGTAGCCCACAGGCGTGCGGAACAGCCGCACCCACGCGCGGACCAGCTCGCCGGACTTGAACGCGCCCACCACAAACCCGTCCTCAGACACGTGGTGTACGGCAGCGCCGCCGCCGCCAGCGCCGCCGGCCGCCGCCGGCGGCGGCGCCGTCCCGGTGTCGGTCCTGGACCTGGCGTCCGCCTCCGCCGCCGTCAACGCCGCCCACAGCTCCTCGGCGGCGGCATCGCGTTCGGCGTCCGTCAGCGTCGCCACGGCGGCGGCGCCGCCGGCGGGCTGCTCGCCGCCGCCGCCGCCTGCACCGACGCCGGCCGCAGCCGCCGGGGACACGCCCGCCGCCGCCACCTCCGACGCCATTTCGGTAACCATCCGTATGACATCGGCGCGGTCGAGCCAACCGTCGGCGTCGTTGTCGTATTTGCGGAACACCTACAAGGGTGCACGGGGCGTGTGTTTGCGTGGTTGCGTTGTTGTGTAGGCGGGGTTGTGGTGGAAGCTAGACAGAGATACTATCAATGTGTTGCGATCAAGTGGGCAGTCCCGTGTACTTTCCGAGGCATTTACTTGCCGATACATCGGCGCACATCCCCTTGCGCGCAGCACCTATCTCCACTACACGCGCTCTGTAGCCGAACGGACTCTTTGCAGCACACACCTTGACCCCACCGGCGCACATGTGCGCTAATACACATGCCCCAGCCCACCTGCAGCAACTCGCCCCTGTACACGCCCTCCAGCCGCACGAACTCAGCGCAAAGGGCGTCCAGGAAGGCGGCGGAGGACAGGCGCTTGAACTCGGCGCGGGAGGCCTCGAACTGCCGCACCTGTAGGGAAACAACCGCGCAACAGGGGAGCGGGGAAGCAGCATAAGGGTGCATGGCGGCGCGTGAGGGAGGACTAGGGGCGTGGGGTTGCATGGGGGTGCATGGGGCGCTGGAACTCTGTGCGGGAGGCCTCGAACTGCCGCACCTACAGGAGGGAATACAGTGCAAGTGACGTATCGGAACAGGTAATAAGGCGACTTGGTGAAGGGGACCGGGGCAGGCCTCGGACCGCGGGAGGCCTCAAACTTGCGCACGGGCGCAGCGGAGGGGTGGCGGTGCATGCGGTGATACGGGAGGGTGTGCGGAAGCGGCGCTGCTCGTAGGAAGCTGGAGCTCTAGCATGTAGTGTCCCTTCCGGGTCGGTGCTCGCCAAACAGGTGGGGAAGCCGCAACCGTCCTGCACCGATCCAACCTCTTCTGCTCTCGTGAGTAGTGCCGGAGAAGTTACTGCTGCAGCTGCCAGCAACCTTACACGCCTACACCAATTGACAGACACTACCTTAACCCACACCACCCTAACCGCCTTAACCCACCTGCTGCAGCTCGCCCGGGTAGTGCCCTGGCGCGGTGAAGAACGTGTCCATCTCCGCGGTCGTGATTGGCTCGGCGCGGGGCGCCAGCGACTGCGCAAACACGTAGGCCACCTTGGTGGCGCGCCGCAGCAGCACCTGTGGAGGGGCACGCGGGGTGTGTATAAGGTGTGTGTGTTAGGGTGCGGTCAACACAAAGCCCATGGGCGAACACGTAGGCCACCTTGGTGGCGCGCCGCAGCAGCACCTGTGGAGGGGCACGCGGGGTGTGTATAAGGTGTGTGTGTTAGGGTGCGGTCAACACAAAGCCCATGGGCGAACACGTAGGCCACCTTGGTGGCGCGCCGCAGCAGCACCTGTGGAGGGGCACGCGGGGTGTGTATAAGGTGTGTGTGTTAGGGTGCGGTCAACACAAAGCCCATAGGCGAACACGTAGGCCACCTTGGTTGCACGCCGCAGCAGCACCTGCAGGGGGTGCAGCCCGAGGCAGTACGTTGATGGGTGCGTTGGGCAGGTCCAGCATGCAGATGTGCTTGTGCCGGGTGCAGGGTGGTGGACAGGTGTCGAGTCACAAGTAATACGGGGGGTCAACACCTTGGGGGAGCGGAGCAGCAGCACCTGGAGATGGGGCACGTCGGGTGGACCGGATGCCGCCAGCGGCGGGTTCCACTAGCTTGCGGTGCAACACGCCCTCGACACAGTTATAACACACCCACACGCCCACACCCTCGTTGCCTTATCCCCATCTACAGCGCCTTGCGCAGGTCCACGGGCGCCACGCCTCCCCCTCAGGCACGTCCGCACAATGCTAACCCACACCCGCTAACCCACAGGCCAACCCACCTTCTCCGCCACCCACAGCGCCTTGCGTAGGTCCACTGGCGCGGCGTCCCCTTTGCGCCCTCCGGGGGGCACGTGGTCCGCCGGGAAGTCGCAGCAGGGCACGCGGGCAGGCTCATACAGCTTGCGCCAGGCTGCAGTTTGGGCCAGATCGAATACGGAGCGGCGGGTGGTTGTTGGGAATGCAGCAAAGGCATGAGCAAAGGATACAAGGGGAACGGCGCACATGGCATGCGGCGCAGTCACCGCCAGATGTCCGTAGCACCCTTAAAAACCGTCAGCAAGTGCGCATTCCCTAGTCCCACTCCTCCAGCAACAGCAGCAGCTTGTGACCCGCGGATCGCCATTCCGCGCACACCGTGCCACATGCCACGTGCCGGGTCCACAAGTCTAAGCGCGCGCATGTGCCTTCCCTTGCCCCCTTTCCCCGCAGGAAGAGGTGGTGATTCCGTGCCACATGCCACGTGCCAAACCCCACGCGTCCCGTGCCCGCCGACCCACCGTCCAGGAACACGCTGAGCACGCGCGTGTCCCACTCCTCCAGCAGGAAGCGGTGGAAGGTGGTGACCCGCGGGTCGCCCTCAGGCCCGCCGAACTGCAGGTTGCTGACCACCAGCTGGGCCGCATACTGGTTGACCAGATCCTTGGTGCCGTACACGCCTGAAAGGGTGAATGCAAAAATTGTCTACACATAGGAAGTATGCAGTGTTGCAGTCCATTAGTGCCGTTGTTGCAGCGTTTCCTTTCCTTACCTCACACGCCCTTAACGCACACGCCCGCCCCGGAACACGTACTCCACCATGGACAGCGGCTCCTGGCATGCTCCCCCACCACCACGTCCTAACCCACACCCCCTTAATACACACATACCCCCTCCCTGCCTCACCGCTGAGGTGCTGGAACACGTACTCCACCATGGACAGCGGCTCCTGGCCGCTCTTGGCGCGCTGCTCGTCGCTGGTGGTCTTGCCGCGGTACACCGCGTCGATCAGCTTGAGCAGCCACTGCGGTCAAGGAGAAGAAGGAACAAGATATATGCTTGCAGAAAAAGCCTAAATAATATTGCGTGCGATGGTAGTGCTGGTAATCTTGCCGTGGTACACCGGGTCGATCACATGATCAGCTTGAGCAGCCACTGCGGGGAAGGGGAGGAGCAGGAGCGCCGGGGCACATTCAGCGTCCGTTGTGGGGTGCTGCCCGCCAGCAGCCCGCCGTACCGTACTGCTATTGCCGTAAAGTGTCGCCATTAGACATGCAAAGCAGGCAAGGGATACGCAGAAGGAGGTGTGACCACCTGCCTGCCTAAACCGTGTACCACCACGCACCTCCAGCGTCCTGGGCTTGGCGTCCGCGTACTTGTTCAGCGCCTCCTGCAGCCTCGCATTGGCAGCAGCCCTGTCCGGCCGGATGTACACAGGGATGGGGCCGCTGCCGTACCCGCCGCCGGCGTTCGCCCGCCACATCCCCGCCGCGATCGCGATCCCGCCACCGCCGCCACCACCGCCGCCGCCCTCCCCGTCGGCGGCGGCCGCCGCCGCCAGCATCGCAGCCGGCAGCTGCAGCTTGCCCGGCGCCGCCGACGGCCGCGCGCCGCGCGCCGGCGCCGCCGCTGACGCTGCCGCCGCCGCCGCCTTTTCCTTCGCCTTTTCCTTTGCGGCGGCGACTTTACTGAGCTTGCCGCCGCCGGCAGGGGCATCGCGGCCGCCGCGACCGGTCTTGGGCTTGGTCTTGCTGGCGGCGGCGGCGTCGCGGGGGGTGGCGGGAAGGGAGGCGGCGGCGCCGTCGGCCGCGCCGTCGGGCCGTGCGAACTTGGGGAGCTCGGGATTGCCGGGGTCAATGCCTGGAGGCGGTGTTGGACAGTGGGAAGTGAATAATAATGGCAGTGGGAAGGCCCGCAAATCGCTTCTTTTAATACGTGGTGTGGCGAATGCCGGGCACGTGCGTCACAACGTTGCATCCCAAGGGCAACGGCCCAACAGCCGCACCAGCAGCCGCATGGCCCAGCGAACCCTGCGGCGGCCTGCACTGCTCACACGGTGTTCCTTGTCAGCCAACTTACCCCACCTCACTGCAAGCCGCCGCCAGCCCTCCGCTTACCCTCCTAGCACCTCCAGCGCCCCGCGCAGCTGCGTGTACGCCTTCTTGGCCTCCAGCAGCTCTCTACCTCCCCGACCCCCACAGCCCTCTAACCCCCACCCCCAACCTTATCCCGCCACCCACCCAGCGCCTCCAGTGCCCCGCACAGCTGCGTGTGCGCCTTCTTGGCCTCCAGCAGCTCCCGCCGCACCGCCGCTACCTCCCTGCCCCGTGCCTCCACAGCCTGGACCACCTCGCGACGGGCGGACTCGGCCGCCTCCGCAGCAGAAACAGCCTGGGCAAATGGAACAGCAGCTAAGTGTTAGGCGGTAACATAAAGGGCGGTAACCTCCATGGACGACATAGCCCGGGTGTGGGTGTGGGTGTGGGTGGGCACAAGGCCGGAGATCGGCAGGCGGCAACCTTGGTCACGAACTGCAGTACGCACGTCTTGAGGGACGCACGTGAGCTGCTACGACCGTACAAGGCATCGCATCGCGCATAACAGTGCCGCAACTAAAGAAACACAAGACTCCAGATGCACTTGTTCATAGCCAACATTCCATAGCCGCCCCCACCCCAGCCCACCTGCTCCAGCCGCGCCGTCAGCTGACCCGACTCCGCCGACAGGGATGCCATGTACTGCCGCAGCGCCGTGAGAAGCCCGTCCGTACGGTCGGCTGTACGGCAAGGGGAGTACGGCAAGGGAGGTACGGCATCTTGTCAGCAATTCGGGTCCGTGGGTAGTTCACGACCTACGGGGTCCAAGAAGCACGGCGTGCGTGCAGGACGGGCAGTACCGGTAACATGGAAAGCAGCTACACGATTCCCTGCAACTCTTTGCAACCCACGCCCCCAACCCACCGTCGTCTTTGGGGCTGCCCACCACCCCAATCTCCGCCAGTGCCTCCCGCAAGCAGTCCACACTGTCCCACACCCACCCACCAACAACCTGCTGCTCTCCGCTCCCCACATCCCCCCAACCCTGGTAGGTTCATTTCCTAGTGACCCACCGTCGTCGTTGGGGCTCCCCACCACCCCAATCTCCGCCAGCGCCTCCCGCAGCACGGCCCACTGCGCCGCCGCCTCCAGCACCTCCGGGTCTCCCACGCCCTTCATCAGGTCGGCGCCGGTCTGGCAGGAGACGGGAGTGGTGCGCGGTGGAGGGCCACGGCGGCGGTGCGGGGCCGCGTCGCCGTCGGCGTCCCTTCGCGGTAGGCAACAAAGTGGTGTGTAGGGGTTAGCAACAAGGTAGTGTAAGAAATAGTCAGTGCAGTGCAAATGCCGCGTCGCCGTCGGTGTCCCTTCGCAGTGGGCACACAAGGTAGTGTTGGAAAGGCCACGGAGAGTAACGTGAGCGGGCGGGGCGGGGTGGCCGCAGGGAGGGTGTGTCCTGAACCAGCAGCCGTTGCGTGAGCTCTGAGAAGCCTCCTCGATTGTCCTCAGGATACTCATCAATACGTGCACATCAACACAGGTGGGGTGAAGTAGGTCCAGCTGTGAATGACTCCATCATGCCGCATACGTACTCACCCCTCCTCGTCGCCCTCCTCGCCCTCCCGCCGGCCGCGCCGCCCCCTGCGCCGCCCCCCGCGGAACCTCCGGCTGGACTTGGCGGACAGGCCCGCCCTGCGGACATGGCAAGGAAGATGCGCATAGTTCGGTGACATTGTACATGAAAAACATTCAGGCGGGACCAAGATCAGGGACCTTCGGCTGGACTTGGCGGACAGGCCCTTCCTGCGCGCAACAGGGCGTGCGTGTGTAAGGGCAGTGCAGTGGGATGCCAAAATAGCACACGAGGGAAGGAGAGGCCAAGGGAGGGACCTCCGGTTGGACTTGGTAGACAGTCCGGCCCTGCGAGCGTGGCGACGGATGCACGCAGTTGGGCGACAGGACGCTCCTAACCGAGGGGTAGCAAGGCCGAGGGGAGGGGCTGGTGACCTTGATGGCAGGTCTGTGCCCGTGCAGGCTGGTGCGATGACCACATCGTGAGGTGTGTATTAGGTTCTCTTGCTGGCGAGTTGATAGATGTAGCCGGGTTTGCCAGCGAGGCTGGTCATTGCCTGCCTGCGGCCATGGGCCATCGGGCATTCGCAGTCCAGCTATCAGGCCTAGAAGCGTCGCCGGCGCACCTGCTTCCCTCGTACGGCAGGGGGTTGCCGAACTCGTCGTACTCCAGAGGCTCGTCCTCAGGGGGTAGGGCTGAGGAGCCGCCGGCACGCAGGGTGCGGCTGCGGCAGGAAGGGAGGAGGAGGGGAAAAGAAATGAAGGCTTAATCCAGTCTGTAGGCACCTGTGCGGTACTGTGGGGAGCCGCCAGCACGCAGGGTGCGGCTGTGGGGCAAGATGGGAGCGGGAAAGCGAGTGCGGTCCTGTGAGGAGGTTTGCAGCGGTGGCGGCGGTGGGAGAAAACAGGGGCCAGATGAGCAGCGGCGCGTCTGCGGTGACCGGAAGTGAAGCGAGGCACGACCGTGGCACAACAGGGTACCGTACAGGGTACCAAGAAGAAGGGAGTAGGGCAGGTGCAATGGGGCATGCCGCGACGAACCGTACGCTGCTGGCCAGTGAGCTCGTGGGCCTCTCTCTCGTCTCACCTGCTGGCCTGTGCGGACGTGCCCTCCGTCCCTTCCTCGCCCTCCCCGCCCTCCTGCTCCCCGCCCTCCCCCTCGTCCTCGCTGTCCTGCGAGCCCCAGTCGTCGTCGCTCTGCGGAGGGTAACAGGGCGGGGCTTAGACTACCAGTAGCCAAGGAAAGCAGTGGCTATGGCAGCAGCCAACAATCAGCGAAGCGTACAACACTGCTGGATGGCCCGCCCACGGCCCAAGGCTAACAGTGTACGCTGCTGTGAGGCAACGACAGCCAATAAATCGCTGCAATGCGCGCTACGCCTTGGACAGCGGCGCGACCCCGGACAAAGGAGTCGCGACCCCTAAACCAGTGAAGCGGCATTAAACGTCCTCAATGCCATATCGCCCCCACTCACCAGCCCAAGCGCCACCGCCCCAGTCCGCACCCCCACCCACCAACGACCCTCCCCAGCCACCCACGACCCTTCCCATCGACGCCCCACCCACCGATGACCCGCCCCGCAGCGCCGCCTCAGCCATGGCCGCCAAGGCACCTCCCTCGTCCGCATCGCCTGCGGGTCAAACGAGGAACAGCGACATCGGCAGGTGCACAAAAGCACATATGTATGACAGGAGCATGCCCTGCTTGTCCAGTTGCTCCTCTATTTGCATAGCTTCAGCACCAGACTCCTACCCCACTTCTCACCCTGCTTCCCCTGCGCCACCCCCTTCGCCCCCCCCCGCCCCCCCCCCCCCCCCCCCCCCCCCCTCCCCCCCCCCCCCCCCCC
>VFQN01006719.1_pt1 | contig 12894 bp, 11 predicted proteins | sample 3512371 | NCBI WGS metagenome assembly VFQN01 (sample SAMN10412370, study PRJNA504923) | tailings metagenome | isolation source: Replicate 2 from Balatoc abandoned mine | place: Philippines: Itogon, Benguet | collected 2017-08-28
CCAGCAGAGACGCCGTAGAGGGTCCGCGTGCATTTGCCGAGAAACGCAGCCCTAAGTGGGAAGGCCGCTGAATCCTCGATAGGCGGATCGATCGAAGCGCAACTGGCTCCCTCACACCTTGAAGCATCACGCCCGCACATCGCTCGCTCAAGCGACCTGTTCTTGCCAGTGCCGGCTCCAGTTTCGAAATGCTCTGGCAGGCATGGTCCTCGCCATGCCTTGGCGTTAATAGAGCTTCCCACGCGCCGTAACCGGCCAGACCACTTCAATGCGATCTCCTCGGAAGCCAACATACCAGTCGTAGAGATTGCAGGTCGGATCACAGTGGCCGGGCACCATGCGGATCCTCTGGTTGATCGCAAGCCGCCCGGAGGGATCGTCGAGCTGACAGTGCTCGTCCGAGAGGCCCATGCAGGTCACTCCCTCCAGGCCGTGGACCATGGGCAAACCGCTATCCACGGCAAAGGCTTTCAGCCCTGCGTCAGCGACCGCACGGCCAGGCGCGCGGCTCATGACGGATGTCAGCACGAACAGGGCATGCTCGAAGCCGGCATTGGCCGTCGGCCCCAGAACGCGTCTGTAATCGGCGTCCATGAAAACGTAAGAGCCGCACTGCAACTCGTTCCAAATCCCGCTGGCGGCCTCGATCGGGTAGGTTCCCGTCCCCGCACCTCCGATAATCTCGCATGTCAGGCCCGCGGAAGCGATCAGACCGACCGTCTCGCGCGTCAGCTTTTCGGCGGATGCGATGGCGTTGCGGCGTTCGGCTTCCGTCGCAAGATGTTGCGCACGGCCGTGATAGGCTTGAAGTCCCGCAAAGTGTAGGCCGGGAGCGGCAGCAATTGCCAATGCGAGGTCACGGGCCGCCTCCCCTGGCATGATTCCGCATCTTCCTGCGCCGCAATCGATCTCGACCAGGACGTCCAGAACCACGTCTGCATCGACGGCAGCTGACGACAGACCTGCAACGGCGGACGGATCGTCCGCACAAACGATAATCCGCGCGCGGCTGGCCAACCGTGCTAGGCGGCTCAGTTTGGCGGGGTCGCGCACCTCGTTGGCAATCAGAATGTCTGTAATCCCGGCGCGAACCATCGCTTCGGCTTCGGAAACCTTCTGGCAGCAGATGCCGCAAGCTCCACCGCGCTCTAATTGGAGCCGCGCGATGTCGGCGGACTTGTGCGTCTTGGCATGGGCCCGCAGGCGCACACCGCTTTCTTTGACGAAACGACGCATCCTCTCAAGGTTGCGGTCCAGAGCGTCGAGATCGACCAGTAGCGCTGGTGTTTGGACTTCGTGTAAAGCCATGCCGGGTAGCGCGGGCACGTCGTATCCGGGCTCGGCATCTCGAAGGATTGAACTCTGGGTCAAGGTGTCCACCGAAAACTGCGCTCATCTCAACCAATGCCTTGCCTGACCCTATGATTGCAAGGCATTTTGTAAACCTGAAGAACAATCTCGCGATGGATCGTTTGCAAAGCAGACCTCAGTCAAGCCCGGGCAGCGCGCTTACCGCCAGCGCCAAGTCGATTTTCAGGATGCTGGCGTCGCGTGGCCCTGCAACACGACCGCAACTCGGCGAAGTCCTCGGTCTGTCGCGACCAACCATGTCGGCTGCAATCTCCGAACTCGAGGAGATCGGTCTTGCGACCAAGATCGGCGAGGTCCAGGGCCCCTTGGGCCGCAAGGCGGCAGTCTACCGTCCTGGCCAAGCATCGGGTTACGTGCTTTCAATCGATGCCGGATCCACACATGTCAGGCTCCGCGTATCGACGCTCGATCGCCGATTGCTTCACAGCAGGGTCTACAGGTTGCCGTCCAGCCAACTCCTGCTCGGCGACGAGATAAGTCACGCGGTTGCCGACGAGGTGGCGGCCGCGCTGGTGGAAGCCGATCCGGGCTGGGGTCCGTTGCGGGTAATCGGCATTGCCCTGCCGTCGCGCGTGGTCGGCCCGCAGGGAGACAGAAACGCGACACGGCAGCAGGCGATCTTCAGCCGCTTCGAGCCGCCGGCGGATGTCCCGATCGTCCTCGAGAACAATGTCAATTGCGCAGCCGTCGCCGAGCATTCGAACGGTATAGCGAAGGATCACGAGACATTCGCCTATGTCCAGATCGGCCTCAAGATCGGCATGGGCATCATGCTGGACGGCAAGTTGCTGCGCGGGCGCAATGGTGCCGCGGGGGAGATCAGCCACTTGGCCTTCCCGATGGCGAACGGCACGCGCCCGATAGCAGGCGAGATCGAACGCTACATGGGAACCGACGCCCTTATGCAGCGGGTTGTCGACCAATGGCCGACCGATGCGGGCGATGCGCCTGTGGATGCCGCGGAACTCATGGCGCGAGCTGCTCAAGGCAGCGTTGAGGCGCTGCGCCAAGTGACGCGACATGCTGAGGACATCGGCGCCATAGTGGCCAGTTGTGTCAGCATCGTCGACCCGGGGTTGGTCGTGCTTGGCGGCGGTTTGGGTGCCAACCCGCTGCTTTTGCCGACCGTGCGAAGTGTCGCGAACCGCCTGAGCTATCCGGTGGAAGTGCGAACCAGCGCGCTCGGCCAGGATGCCACCGTGCTCGGCATCGAAAAACTCGCATCCGAAAATGCCGTCGATCTGATCCTTGGAGAGGTCCGGTCCTGACGTCGGCGTGAAGTTTCCCACTCGCCGTCACGAATCCCGTTGCAAGCCCGATTATTTTTGTTAGTCTGCCTAACATAATAGCGAGCCGGGCTCAGATCCGGCCTCGAGGGTCTTCAATCGGGAGAGCAAGATGATCGCATCGATGTGCCGCGCAGCCATTCTGGCCACCAGCGCAACCATTCTCAGTTCCGGCGCCTTGTCGGCACAGGAACTGCAATATTGGGTCTATTCCGACTTCGCGCAGGGCGACGCGTTGAAGCTGCAGCAGGAATTCATCTCCGAGTTCGAAACCGCGAATCCGGGCGTGAAGATCGTAATTTCGGGTCGCGGCGACGACGACCTGACCTCGGGCCAGGTAGCGGGTGCGGCTTCCGGCACCCTGCCTGACGTCTTCATGAACGGCCTGGCAGTGGGCGCCCAACTCGTTGAGGTTGGTGCGCTGGCCAATATCTATCCCGAGTGGATGGCGATGCCGCAGGATTTCCGCGATCAGTTCGACGCCGATGCGATCAAGAGCTGCTCGCCTAAACCCGAGACACTGTATTGCATCCCGTACACCGGCTTCGGCGAGATCATGTATCGCAATCTGACGGTGCTGGAGGCGGCCGGCGTGGACACCACGACGCCGCCTGCAACCTGGGACGATTGGTATGCCCAAATGCAGAAGGTCAAGGAAAGCGGCAAGTTCGCGGTTCCGGACCAGACGCAGGTCTTCAATTCCGTGGCCAGCATGTACGCCATCCGGGGCGACAAGGCGAAATGGGGCATCGACTTCGAGAAGCGCCAGACCCTGATTGAGCCGGAGCCGATGGCACGCACCCTGCAGATGTTCATCGACATGGCGCCGATGCAGAGCGGCACGAGCCGCAACGACCAGGGCACCAAGGACTTGTTCATCACCAACCAGCTCGCGTTCCACGTGGTCGGTCCCTGGGTCAATCCGAATTACGCCCAGGCCGCGAAGGAATCGGGGCTGAAGTACGACTTCGTCCTGGTGCCGGGCAGCGCGGCTGGCGATCATGGCGGCATCAAGAGCTACGAGTTCGTCAGCGTCTCGCCGGGCAAGAACCGGGAAATCGCGTGGAAATTCGCTGCCTACATCACCGAGAAGAAGCAGATGGCGCGGTGGGCGAAGCTGCTGTCGCGTTACAATGCCAATGCAGCGGCGATGCAGGACCCGGAGGTCACCGCCCTGCCCCTGATCGTGAAGTCGGTCGAGGCCGTCAAATATGCGATGGACGTGATGCCGCCCTACTTCGTCGGCGCCGTTCCGAACTGCTACCGCTCGACCATGACGGACATGGCTTCGGCGGTCGCGGACGGCGAGTACACGGCTGAAGAAGGCGCCAGGGAACTCATCGCCGACCTCAACGATTGCCTCGCCAAGTAAACACTGGGAAACGACAGGGCGCGCCTTCGGATGCGCCCTGTCCTTCGTTTGCCTACCCCAACCGGACCTGTCATGAGCGCCAGACAACACCTGCCGCATTATGCGATGGTATTGCCCTTCGCCTTGCTGTTCGCAGCATTCTTCCTCTACCCGATCGTCAGCGGGTTCTATTACAGCTTCCACGACTGGAACGCGGCGACCGAAGCTCGTTTCGTAGGGCTGGCCAACTACGAGGCAGTGGTGAATTCGCGCGACTTCTCGCGCGCCATGACCAACCTCTTCACATACATCGCCATCACGGTGCCGCTCGGCATCACCGCGGCCCTCGCTTTGGCCCTGCTGGTCGACAGCTTCACCGGCTTCTGGGCGAATTTCTTCCGCAGCGCCTTCTTTCTGCCCGTCGTGCTTCCGGCCTTCCTCGCGGCGACCATCTGGCGCTGGATGTATGCGCCGAACTTCGGGCTCGTGAACATGATCCTCGGCTGGCTCGGCATGCCGTCGATCAATTTCCTGAACGATACCGGCACCATGCTCTACGCGCTGATCGCCGTCGACGTGTGGGTTTCCGCCGGCTTCAACATGGTCATCCTCCTGGCTGGACTGAAGAACATCCCGCAGGACCTCTACGAGGCCGCGCGGCTGGATGGCGCGAGCCGGTTCCAGCAGGTGCGCTTCATCACGATCCCGATGCTGGCACCTGTCCTGTTCTTCGTCATCACCTACGGGTTCATCTCCGCACTCCAGGTGTTCGACGTGCCTTGGCTGCTGACAGGATCGTCGTTCACAGCCTATGGCGGGCGTCGCAGCGCGCTTCTGTTTCCGGTGATGGACATGATGGGACGCGCCTTCGGCTCGGTCCGTTTCGGCGAAGCCACGGCCTATGGCTTCGTTCTGACGACGGTCATCATCCTGTTCACGGCGATCATGTTCGGCCTTCGTGCCTGGAGGACGCCGAAATGAGCCCGGCCGCAGCCAGCCGCATCATGATCGCGGACCTGTGGACCTGGCGTTTCCTGAAATGGGTCGTCGCCATCTGCGTCGCGGTCGTGGCGGTATTTCCGATATGGTGGATGGTGAACGTTGTCTTCGCCGATCCCGGCACCCCGGTGTCGATCAATCCGCGTCTCTATCCGACATCGCTGAGCTCGGGGTTGTCGAAGATCCACATGATCCTGACGGAGACGCAGTATCTGCGCGCCTATTTCATCACCGTCGCATACGCGCTGCTGACCATCCTCGGCGTCCTGTTCATCGGATCCATGGCGGCTTTCGAGTTCGCGCTGTTCGACTTCCCGGGCAAGCGCCTTCTGTTCGGCCTGGTCATGCTCTCGCTCATGGTGCCGACCGTCGTAACGATCATCCCGACCTACCTGCTCGTCGCGGATCTCGGCTGGCTCAATACGATGCAGGGCCTCGTCGTCCCCGGCCTCGCATCCGCCTTCGGCCTGTTCCTGCTGGTGCAGTTCATGCGCACATTGCCCATGGAGATGGTCGAAGCCGCGCGGCTCGACGGCGCAAGCCATTTCAAGATCTATTGGTATATCGCGCTACCCCTGTCGAAGAACGCGATGGTCACGCTGGCGATCCTGACTTTCATGCGGACCTGGGGCAATTTCGCCTGGCCGCTGATCGTCGCCCCTCGTCCGGAAATCTATACGGTCGGACAGGTCGTCGGCCTCTTCAACGCGCCTTTCTCGCATCAGACCGTGGACGTGGTGATGACGGCCAACCTTCTCGCCGTCCTGCCGCCTCTGATCTTCTTCCTCATCTTCCAGCGCAAGATCGTCGAAGGCATCGCCATGTCGGGCTCCAAGGGCTGAACGGACACATCAGGAACCATGGCTGAACTCGAAATCACATCTGTCTGCAAATCATTCGGCGCGGTCGAAGTTCTTCGCGACGTCAATCTGAAAATCCGCACCGGCGAATTCGTCGTGTTCGTCGGACCTTCGGGCTGCGGCAAGTCCACCCTTCTCAGGATGATCACCGGCCTCGAGAAGGAGACCTCGGGCGACATCTTCATCGACGGCAAGCGAGTCAACGACGTGGACCCGGCCAAGCGTGGAACGGCGATGGTCTTCCAGTCCTACGCGCTCTATCCGCATATGACCGTTGCCGAAAACATGGGCTTTGGCCTTAAGATGGCAGGCGAATCGAAGGCGGCAATTCGCGACAAGGTCGCGCAGGCGGCAGGGATCCTGCGCCTCGAGAAGCTCCTGGAGCGTAGACCAGGTCAGCTGTCGGGCGGCCAGAAGCAGCGCGTCGCCATAGGCCGCGCCATAGTAAGAAATCCCAAGGTATTTCTGTTCGACGAACCATTGTCGAACCTCGACGCCGAGCTGCGAGTCCAGATGCGCGCCGAATTGATCGACCTGCATCGTCGGCTCGGCGCGACCATGATCTACGTTACTCACGATCAGGTCGAGGCAATGACGCTCGCCGACCGCATCGTCGTCATGAATGGCGGGCTCGTGCAACAATTCGGGGAACCGCTCGATCTCTATGATGATCCGGACAACCGGTTCGTCGCGGGTTTCATTGGCTCGCCCAAAATGAACTTCCTGGACGCCTCGGTGGGCGAAGTCGGACCGGATCACGTCATCCTCCGCAATATCGGCGGCAGTGACCGCTCGATGCGCTTGCCGTTCCGCAACTTCGACGCATCCGTCAAGCAGGTGGTTCTCGGTGTCCGTCCCGAGCATGTCAGGCTGGGCAGAGGGGAAGGAGACGAACTGCCGGTCGCCGTAAGCTTTGCCGAAGAGCTTGGCGACGTCACTTACATCCATGGGAAGACGCCGGCAGGCAGCCCCGTCATCATTCGCAGCGACAGGGCACGGTTCGCGGGACAGGGCAACTGCACTGTGGAACTCGATGCCGCCGGCGCAAAGTTGTTCGACGCCGATGGTCGTCGGCTGCGCGAGAGCGGAGTCTGACCGCAATGACGATCCATCATGTGGTGCCGCTGGCCCCGGAAGCCAGCGTCGTCGGTGTCGACATTGGAGGGACCAAGACGCATCTTCGGCTGCGCCATCGTGGCTCCGAGCGTGATCTCGTGGTACCGACCAGCGACTGGCGCCACCGCGAATGGCAGCGGGACGCCCACAATCTCGTCGAGCTGGTCGAACGCTTCGCCGAAGGAGTGTCGCTGGCCGCGATGGGCATCGGCGCACATGGCTGCGACGACAAATCGGAGTGCGACGCGTTCGAAGCCGCGTTCAGGGTGGCAACACCCGTGCTGGTACGCGTCGTCAACGACGCGGAGCTGATGCCGGCCGCGTTCGGTTTCGAGCGGCAGATCGGCGTCGTCGCGGGAACCGGCTCGATCGCGGTCTGTCGCACGACCGAGGGTGAGATGCTGGTTGCCGGCGGCTGGGGCTGGATCATCGGCGACGAAGGCAGCGCCGCGAGTCTGGTCCGCGAGGCCGCTCGCATCGTCGCCTTACACCTTGATCGCGGCGGATCGCAAACCGAGCCGTTGGTACGCCGTCTCTTCAAGGAACTGGCTATTCCGTCCGCCGCACGGATCGGCAGCCGGCTTGGAAGCCTTGGCGGGGCGAAGGAAGTCGGCAGGCACGCAACCCTTGTTTTCGATGCTGCGGAAGAAGGCTCGGTGCTGGCTGGGGCCGTGATCCGCGAAGGCGGGCGCGCGCTGGCCGACCTGGTGGCCCGATTGAAATTGCGTGGATCCGGGGCGGATGCCGTCGTCGCCGGCGGAAGCGTTATCGCTTCACAGCCGCTGTTGTGGGAGGCCTTTCGATCCGCCGTCGAAGCGGCCTGCGGCCCGGACATTTCGCTCCGTCTGCATCAGGGGCCGCCAGTCGATGGCGCGGTCGTTCTGGCCGATCGGCTGGCTGCCCAACAGCTCGAGAAGCAACTCCAGAAAGGTTAGAGATGAGCTATCGTTCCACCGTCGCGCGGCAACCCGAGTCGCTTGCCGATACTTTGGCCGCCGCGCAGGCGGAACTGGCCGGCATGGATCTGAAGCCGCTTGCATCCGGCGTCATTGCAATCACCGGCATCGGCGCAAGCTATGCCGCAGCGGTCGTCGTGGCCGCCGAATTGCAGCGTCGTGGCCAGCGCGCGTTCGCCGTGCGCTCCGGTGAGATGATGGCAGGCTTCGACATCGCCGACACGGTCATCGCACTATCGCACCGCGGCCGCAGTGTCGAAACAGTGGAGGCTCTGCGGAAGCTGCCAAAGGCCAAGAGCCTCGCCATAACCAACAATCCCGAAAGCCCACTCGGCAAAGCCGCGACTTATCATGTGCGGCTGAACAACGGGTCCGACGCGACACCCTCGAGCACTGGCTACACGGCGACGCTTCTGGCCGCGGGCCTGGCTGTCGACGCCATCTGCGGCGCGAGCCAAGCGGACTGGGCGTCGATCCCAACCGTAACTTCCAAAGTGCAGCACCTCGCCGCCGAAAAGATGCCCCGGCTGGCCGAGCTTTTCCGCGATCGCCGGGCCATCGACTGCGTCGGTGCCGGGGGGGGCATCGGAACTGCCGACGGCGCGTCACTTCTGCTGCGTGAAGCGGCGCGTCTGCCGGCGTCGGGATATGAAACGCGGCACTACCTGCACGGGCCGATGGAATCGATGGATGCCACGACTGGCGTTATCCTGTTTGGCGACGACCGCGAGTTGCCACTTGCAGGAAACCTCGACGAGATCGGTTGCCCGACATTGCTGGTGACAAGCAAGGCCGACGTCCGCGACAAGGGCATGCTGACTGTCGTCACCGTTCCCGGGACCGAAAACCTGATCCTGCGCGGTATCATCGATATTCTCACGGCGCAGATTCTCGCGGCCGAACTTTCCGACGCCGCGGGCCTCACCGATGTGAAGTTCCGTTACAAGCAAAGCGACACCAAGATCCTCGATCCCGCGGCTTAGTTCGAACGCGGTTTCGGCCTGCAAGTCAACGTCGGCGCTTGGTTTGTCGGCGTTGATCATGGTCCGGCAGCGCCACCACACTTTCGAGCCCCGGTTCGGTGTGTGGCGCGCGACCTGCCTACGCCAAATTGCGCCCAGAAAATCGCAGGCGTCTCGATGTCGGTTGTTGCCGAGTTCAACGATGCTCCAGATAGCCTCGCTTACGCTTACTCGACGCCAGGCGGACGAGAGCTGCGGTGGCCATTTCTGTGCTGTCGAAGATCTCGACCTTCCAACGTCCCAATGTGCCAATCCGACCCCAATGCCGTAGCAATGAAACGTCGCCGAACAGAGTCGGCTCAAGTGACAGCATATAGAAACGAGCGACGTTGTGCTCGGGCTCAGTGCGGCGAAGATGCAGCGGCGGTTTTGCTTGTTCCATGAGGAACAACATCGGAGGGCGGAGCGCTTTCGTCCAACGACTTATCTGAATCGATCCGCTGCGATTGATTCATTCCGTTGATGCCTGTCTACAAACCTTCTGGAGTTCCGGCAGGATGGTGAAGAGGTCACCGACGATGCCGTAGTCGGCAACCTGGAAGATCGGCGCCTCATAGCCGTCGAACAGGCGCTGGATACCGAGCTACCAGTTCATCTACGGTGAGCAAGGTGATGCCCTCGGCGATAGCCTGGGCAATCAGGATGCGGTCGAAGGGGTCGTTGTGGATGGGCGGCAGTCCGTTCACGCCCACCGCGTGCTCACCGGTGACTGCGAGCGCCAGATAGCCATTGTCCAGAAGTCCGCGCCGCAGGAGGCGGGGATCAACCGTAAAGTCGTGGCGCCCGAGCTCACGCTTGATCGCGACTTCCCACAAGCTTGCCGCGCTGAAAATCAGCACATTCTCGGGATCCTCGAATTCCGCGAGGGCGGAAGGCGGGAGCCGATCCGGCTGCCCTGCCGCCCATAGGAGCAGATGGGTATCGAGAAGGAGCTTCAATTCTCGCCACCGAAGATGCGCTCGATTTCATCGGTTCCCATTCGATCGAAGTCGTCTGGTACGGTGAACTGTCCGGCCATAAAGCCGACACGGCGGGTTTCATGTGGAGAGGGCGCTTCAATCGCCACCACCTTCACCATGGGCTTGCCTGCCTTGGCGATGATGAAGGGCTCGCCCCTCGCCGCTTTCTCGATCAGCCGCGACAGGTGCGTCTTTGCTTCATGTATGTTGACGGTGTGCATGGCTTGATCCTTCCAACTTAGTCCGATAAACTTAGTCTTGTCGTGCTCCGTTTTCAAGCGGACTGCGTCCGGATGCGCTAGTCACCCGTAACGACCTCGAAGGCCAAGCCGAGACTTGATCGCGCCGGGTCGGGGTCCTCAATGAGAATATCGCCCGTCGAACTGGCAAGGTGGTGAGTGCCGCCGCGGTCTCAGCCCATCAACCGGGCGCCGATGGTGCGGCAAAGCGTCTTCTGGAGTTCGGGCAAGATGGGGAAGATGTCGCCGACGATGCGGTAGTCGGTCACCTGCGTCGGAAGGCATAAGTGCCTCCGCGCCGTAGGCCAATGCGCGCGATACAGTTCCGTGCCGCGAAACCTACCGCCGCCGTGGATGAAGCCCTTCGTCCGATCGAACGGATGTGGCCGTTGGATGCAACGGCCACAAGTTCCGGCTCGGCGGTCATTACCGAGCGTTTTACGTCGAGAAGCTTGGCTTCCCGCGTGCGAACGCGGTCTGTGGAAGAACGCCAACGACGATACTCCTCAGACCCAACTCGCACGGTTCATGCAAGCACATGCGAACTGGGCATCGTCACCGATGTGGTGTGGGTCTGGATTGCGCCCAGTGACCCGAAGAGACCATGCGCCTCGTTCTGTACGCCCGCAGTGAAGTAGATCTTCTTCGGATCGGTGTTTGGGTTCGCATTCCCGGGAACGAGCGCCCAAAGGTCGCCGATCTTTATCGGCGCGCCGTTGGCTCCGCGCAGTTTGCCCAGGAATTTGTCGTTGTTCGGATTGAAGACATTGATCGTCCCGTCGCCGAAATTCCCGACCAGAAGATCGTGCGAGAACTGCCCGAAGCCCGTCGGCGCGATCGCAAGTCCCCAGGGAGAATCGAGCGGGCCCCGAGATGCCACCCGATGCAGCAGTTTTCCGTTGAGATTGAATTCGTCGACGAAGCCGTGCCCGGCACCAGCGACATCATCATGCTTGTGACTGTCCTGCAGCGCGAAGGTGACGAACAGGTGCCCATCGAGAACCTGCACATTGAAGGGCGCATAGCCCTTTGGGACGTTATGATCGGTAAACGTCTTCACAAGTTTGAAGTTCTGGTTATAGACCTCGACTTTTCCGCTTCGGAAGTTGGCGGCATAAAGCAGGTTGCCGCCATTGCTATTGCTGCGGAAGGCAATCGCAAGGCCCTTGTAGACTGCGCCTTTGCCACCTTTGGAGTTGTCGACAGCCAACACCGAGCTGTTGCGGCTCACGAGCGGGTTCCAGCCTGAAATCGTGCCATCTTCGGTTGCAAAAATGAAAGTCGATGTTCCCGATCTTTCCGAAGTGGCGATCATGAAGCCTTGACCGCCCTGGTTGAATACCTGCCCGGTCGGGCTCGCCGGCGTTGTTTGCCCCGGAGGTGTGGCAATGGTGATAACGGTTGTTCCGGAACCCACGCCTATGATGGGGAAATTTATCGGGGTGGGGATCGTCACTATGTTCCCTGCCCCATCATAGAATGTCGTTACGCCTTTTCCGTTATCCGATACCCAAAAAGGTCCAGCGGGGGTGCGTGAGACCCCCCACGGATTGATGAGGTTGGGGTCGATCACGCGTGCGGGGACGAACCCATCGGAGACCAGGTTCGTCTGTTGGTATGCTGTCGTTTGTGTCTTCAGGGCAGGATTAGCAACCAAGGTATCCATTGAACTTCTCCTATGGTCCTGGCGGCATGCTCTAGAGTTAGTCCTATCGAGAGGACGATGTACCTTCTCCAATCGAGAGGACGGTGTGACTTCACAGTGAAGTGCGATGTGGCCAGTGCGTTTTACGCATCGGACCACGAAAAAGGCTGTGGCCAGATAGTGTTTCTTTTGGGGCAGCCAAGCCGGGCGGAACCACGTGCTTCCGCTCTGCCCCATCTCCCCTCTAACACTGGCGTAGCGCTGAGGGTGCCCACCGCCGAGCCGACAGCCCCACCCTAGCGTTCAGCGCGCGGTTCCTCGCCTCGAACCGCAGCGCCTCCACGAAGGCATCGCGTATCCCTGGCCGATGAACGACGTGTTGGGCTGGATGTGTTCGACCGGCCACTGGGCGATCGCCATGCCTACGCCGCGCGCCTCACCGGGCAGGTCGTCATCGGGTACCACCCGCGAGAGGAAGCCGCCGGGCCTCTTCCGCCGTCCGTGCTTTCAAATATCTCGACCTTTCGGCGCCCAATGTGCCAATCCTGCCCCAATGCCGATGCAGTGAAGTGTCGCCAAGCAGCGTCGGCTCGACCACGGTCCAATGTTGGGCTTCATGGCCTTCTCTGTGGCGTCCGCAAACCGCAACCCTGGGCGGGGCGGCATCGAGATGGTTCGCATGATGTGATAGCGGCAGGGCCGCTTCGCCTTCAATCCTGCACCGTCAAAGGGCAGTTCCAGGGCATGGCGGCCTGAATCGCGTCTAGCCGGAAGCCGATCGGCGATCACTCGACATCCTGCAACACAACCAGATCGTGACGCTCACGCGTCTGCGGACAATGTCCGGCTACCGATAACTTGCTCAGGCAATGTACTTTTTTGCAAATATCGCTACTTTTACAAGAGATTCGAATCTAGACAATCTGACTTGTGCGTGTAAGATGAAGTACGGGCTTCGGACTGAAAGTCGATAGATAAGTAATTTTGTACCCTGCGCACTGTAACGGGGGGCGCAGCTGTACGTCGTTCATTCGGGCGCAGGCGGATGGCAAACCTCATCTGGCGGAGGATGTCATGCCTGTGCACCCGA
>VFQN01006720.1_pt1 | contig 12894 bp, 19 predicted proteins | sample 3512371 | NCBI WGS metagenome assembly VFQN01 (sample SAMN10412370, study PRJNA504923) | tailings metagenome | isolation source: Replicate 2 from Balatoc abandoned mine | place: Philippines: Itogon, Benguet | collected 2017-08-28
CCGCCCCCCCCCGGCCCGCTCGCCGGCCCCGGGGCGGGGGCGGGGGGGGGGGGGCTTGGGGGGGGGGGGGGGTGGGGGGGGGGGGGGGGGGGGGGGGGGGGGGGGGGTAAGGCGGTAGCAAGACAGACGAAGTCTGCAAGTCGACGTGGTCGATGACGTAGCGCATGAGGGGCACATGCGGCCCCGCAGCCCCACTGCAGGCTGGGAGCCCCGAACATGGGGTACGGGGGAAGGGCATCTGCAGTACCCAAGCGCTTGTGGGGCTGCATGGGACTTCGCTGGCCACGCGTGTGCTGCAGCGGGCAGTGGGTTGGGCTGGCAGGTGGCCACTGGAGCAGGTTGGCCGAGGGTGTTTGCACCTTTGGAAGCTGGTCACGGCGATCGGGCGCCGGCGGTTGCCTTCAGCAGCCTAGCCGGGGCGGCCGTGTGCAACCCAAGCGGTCCCGCAAGGAGGCACCAGGGCAGGTGTGCCGTACAGTGTTGGAGAAGGTCGTACAGTCCTCCGCCACCCAGGTGGCCCCGTTTGCCGTTGGCCTCAACCAGCACCCACCTCCCGCCCTTCCACTCTGTACTGTTTTGGGATGCCCACACAACTGTCCAATTGCGTCCGCATGCTAGCCCACACCTGCCTGCTGGCACCGTGTACCCTCCCAGGCCCCGCGGACGCCTGCGAAAAGGCGAAGCACGCGGTGCAGAACCTCCTCAAGATCAAGGTAGGGGAATTGCATGTCAGCAGGTGGATTGGCAGACTGTTGATAAGGATGTGGGGTGTACGGTTGGGGGCTACACACTCCTTGTGCGCTAGGCACCTTCCGTTCCCTCTGTTTCCGTCGATCCATACTACCTCCTGCACCTTGCGTGCACACGCGTCGCTTGCTTACGGGGCCGTGCATGGAGTATGGCAGATTGCATGGACTCAACTGTACGGTGCACTTACATGAGCCCGTCGTGGATCTGCCTGTGGTGCTGGCGGCTGAACGCCGAACAGTGATAATGCACGCACAAGTAGTATCATTGGTCGTGGTGGTGTGGGTCAAAACTCCGCAGGAGCCCGTCGTGGACCTGCCTGTGGTGCTGGCGGCTGAGGAGGGCGAGCTGGCGGCTGCTGCCGCCAAGGCGTTCGGCTCCAAGCTGCTGGTGTTCCTGTCCAACAGCAAGGGCGTGGAGGGGCCCGACGTGAGTGCGCGGGGTATGTGTGTTAGCTCAAGTGCAGCAGTAGCAGCGGGTGCTTGGGCCCAAGCTGCTGGTGTTCCTGCCCACCAGCAAGGGCGTGGAGGAGGACCTAAAGCGCCCTGTCCTCCTGTGGCATCATCCCCATGCCCCCAGTTCGCTTTTCGGGTTACAGGTTGGGCATTGGGGCAACGTCGTCGTGCTAACTTACGGCGTCCTCCTCGTGTGACCCCCAGGGCCGCGTGGCTCGCGTGTACCAGCCGGCTGCTGCCCCCGGAGCTGCCCCCGGCTCCGCGCAGCCGCCCGAGTCGGCGCCTGCCGTGGTGAAGGCCGCGTGGGCCTGCGCCGGGGCCGGCTGCCCCGTGGTGCTGGCGGCGGCGGACGAGCAGGTGCGGCTTGGTGGGGGACTAGGGCTCTGGCGGTCTGACTGCTGTTCTTGCATTGATGGGCATGGGATTCGGTGCTGCGCGTGGCGGCGGGCCAGGACGTGGGCACGCTGGTGGACCCAGATGTCTCCAGCACATGTCCATTAGCAAGACACACCACAACTAAGCCCTGTTCCACGCGCTCTCAGGACGTGGTGCTCCGCGTGGCTGCGGGCCAGGACGCGGGCAACTGGGTACCTCACACACCTCCAACATGTGTATTAACACGTCATCCCTCGCTGTGGCACAACAGGACGTGGTGCTGCGCGTGGCTGCGGGCCAGGACGTAGGCACGCTGGTGGACCCGGCGGCGGCGGAGGCGGCGGGCGGCAGCAAGGCGGCCGCCACCGCCAGCAGCGCGCGCGACATGGCGGTGCGGGCGCGCGCGGCCAGCAGGCAGTTGCAGGTGCGAGGCTGCGTGGGACACCGTGTGCGTGCGGAGAGAGTGAGGGCACGACTCTTACTAGAAGCTGTGCGAGGGCAGGGCGTGCGGCCAGCAGGCAGCTGCAGGTGCGAGGGAGGCACCGTGTGGGTTTGGCCATGGCCGTGGTCAGTGGGAAGGGCGCGGCCAGCAGGCAAGGTGCGAGCAGGTCATCCCCGCGTGTGTGCTTCTCACAGGACCATGCTGTCGAGGACTCTTGCTCGGCGCGTGGCATGTGCGCACTCCCACGCACCGGCGCGTCTCTTCCGCCGCACCTGGCCCTTTCCTGACCTGGTGCTCTCGCTCCCTCCCTTGCCGTTCCCCGGACAGGCCATGACCAGCGAGGAGCGCTGCGCGGCGCTGCTGCGTGTGGCTGATGCCCTGGTGGCGGCGCAGGAGGAGATCATGCAGGTAAGGGGGCGAGCCTGTGCACTAGGTACGGCTGTGGGTTAAGATTGGGCAGCTGCTGCGTGTGGCTGATGCCCTGGTGGCGGCGCAGGAGGAGCAGGGGAGAGAAGGACATCATGGAGGTGGATGGACATCAGGGGAGGTGGTCTACTGTGTGTACTGGGTGCGGCTGCTGTGGGTAAACGTGGTCAGCTGGTGTGTGCGGGGGACGTGCGTGAGGCCGCTGGCAGGACCATCGACTCGCTGCTGGACCGATAAGCCCCTTGTCCATTCCCCAAGTCCTGCCGGCCAACGGGCACAACGTTTCTGAGGCCACCAGCGACGCCACGGATGTGCAACTGAACTTGGGATTCAGAGCTGGTCCCTTTTTCCTCCCTAAACCTGTAGGCCAACGCGCGCGATGTTGCCGAGGCCTCCGGCAAGATCACAGACTCGCTGCTGCAGCGCCTCATCCTGAAGCCGGCCAAGATCGCGCAGCTGGCGGAAGGCATCCGCGCCATAGCTGCCCAGGTGGGCGCGGCTGTGTGTGTCAGTGGGTTAGCTGCTGCTTGTACACACAGGCGGGTGCTTTGGTACAGCAGCTGGCGGAGGGCATTCTGTTGCAAATACGAGTCCCTTTGCACTTACTCAACTCCTCGCCTCTGGACCCCCTGAGCCGTCTGCGGCCATATGTACGCGTGTGTGACAGCCCCACAATCGTATCTCCTCAACAGCTCAACATACAAAATGCCCCGTCTCCGTTGTCTCCCTGCAGGAGGAGCCCCTGGGCCGCATGCTGCTTCAATGATTTCACGCGACAACCCCATAGATTGTTGTGCGAATTGTAGATACACGTATCGATTCTGTCCAACCCCAATACTCTTAATCCTGCTCCCGCTGTGCAGGAGGAGCCCCTGGGCCGCATGCTGCGCAAGGTGGAGGTGGCGGAGGGTAAGGCCGGGGGCTGATGGAAGCGGGGCGTGCTCCTAGGCGTGTTGCCAGCTGGGAGCGGCAGTGGAAGCGGTGGCGGAGGGTAATGGGCGTTGGGTGGGGTCCACACCGAGATGCGCAGATTACACCCTAGGCGGGTTGGCGAACACAGAGTGACGGCGGACACGTGGTGCGGTGTGTCGTCGGCCGGACCGCTGCGTAGCCGCGTAGCCCTCGCCAAGAACACTTCGACCTGCCCCTGCAAGGAAATCACCGCGACGTGTAAACAGCTTGAAGTTACGGTACCAGGAAATGCGTGCCACGCCGTGTGATTTTGTCCCCCAGGCCTGATCCTGGACCAGGTGACGGCCACCATGCTGCTGGGTACCTACGTTAACACGCGTCAATGATATCTGGCGGCCCCGTTTCGTTACACTGTCTTCTCATGATCCCCAACCCCCAGGCCTGATCCTGGACAAGGTGACTGCGCCCATCGGCGTGCTGCTGGTCATCTTCGAGGCGCGCCCCGACGCGCTGCCGCAGATCGCCAGCCTGGCCATCCGCTCGGGGAACGGCCTGCTGCTCAAGGTGGGCGCTGGGGCTGTGGGATAAACAGCAGGGATCAACTGGGGGCCGACTGACCCGTATTGGCTGGATTATGGTAGCCAGCCTCGCCATCCGCTCGGGCAACGGCCTGCTGCTAAGGGGACGGAGCGATACTAGTGTACTTCATCATCCAGTAGCGGATGGTTGGGTGGGGGCGTGGAGGGTTATGGTGCATGGCTGGTGCTTTAATGCAGTCAGCATGGCCATCCGCTCGGGCAACGGCCTGCTGCCCAAGGTGCAGGGTTGGGGGCTTGGGGCCTTGGCCCATGTGCTCACATTCCCAAGGGCGGCAAGGAGGCCACGCGCTGCATCGCCGCCTGACACCGTGCCAGTCCTGACCGTGCCTCCGCCCCCCTCCCTACACCCCAGGGCGGCAAGGAGGCCACGCACTCCAACGCTGCGCTGCACCGCGTCATCGTGGAGGCGGTGGGCCCCGTGGGCAAGGACCTGATCAGCCTGGTGACCAGCAGGGAGGAGATCGAGAGCCTGCTGGCATTGGACGACGTCATCGACCTGGTCATCCCGCGGTAAGTGGGGCGCACACGTGTGCACGCGTGGGATGTGTGGCACGTGTGCACACGGTGATTGGCATGGGTGGGAGCCTGCCAGCCCTGGACGACGTCATCGACCTGGTCATCCCACGGTGAGAGGAGCGCACACGTGTGCACGCGTGGGACATATGGCACGTGGCATGGATGACGCTGGACGATGTGGTCGCCCTGGTCATCCCGCGGTAAGAGGAGGGTGGGACAGGACACGTGGCGGCACATGTGTACGCGTGGGGCAGCGGGCACGTGGCATGGGTGGGTGGGTGCCTGCTGGCGCTGGACTGACGTGGTCGACCTGGTCATCCCGCAGTGAAGGCTGGGCATGCTGCATAGCGCCCAACAGGTACAGGTGGCCTGGGACACGCTGATGGCGCCTCCGTCCATGCTCCCGTAACACACACCCTTGGTGCACCTCCTGTCCCCACAGCGGCACCAATCCGCTGGCATAGCGCGGTCCCTTGCCGGGCCACCCCCGCGGCATTCTTAACACACACCTGCCCCCTGCTCCATCCCCGCAGCGGCTTTAACGCAGTTGTGTCACACATCCAGCGCAACACACGCCGGCGGCACCCATTTTTAAGTACACCCCCCTAGTTAATACACACGTTAATACCCCCTGCTCCCACTCCCCACAGCGGCTCGAACGCGCTGGTGTCGCACATCAAGCGCAACACGCGCATCCCAGTGCTGGGCCACGCCGACGGCATCTGCCACGTGTACGTGGACGCCGCGGCGGACATGGACACGGCGCTGCGCATCGTGCTGGACGCCAAGGTGGGGAATTGTGATGTTCTCTTGGAATTATGCTCGAGTTGGGCTTGGTGGAGGCTTGCGGGCAGCTGCAGCTGTTGTGGACGGACACCGCGCTGCACAGTATGCTACATGCAAGGTTGGCCGAACGTCGTTGCATGACATGTTGTTCCTCGCGTTGTATGCGACCGGCTAACGCTGTGCTACGGCGTATTGAGTCGTGCTGCGGTGTCGGGGGACGTCTTTGGCTTTCGCGTTGGCGCCACACCACATACCCCTTGCGACTGTTGCAACGTGAAACCATTTACTCACGGGCGGATGGGCCCCCCTGCTGCCCCCCAGACTGACTACCCCGCCGCCTGCAACGCTGTGGAGAAGGTGCTGGTGCACAAGGACGTGGCGGACAAGGGCGGGCTCAAGGTGGGTGCATGTGTATTAGCATGTGGATTAGCTATTGTGTGCAAATCTGCACTGCCCTGCAACGCCGTGGAGAAGGTGCTGGTGCACAAGGATAGGCGGACAAGGCCAGGCTCAAGGTGAGACCTCCTGCTCCACGCATGCAACCACCGGTGTGATACGGCTCCCAGTTTTGGTGCCCTGCACGCACGGGCAATGCGCGCAAGCCTCGTGCCCCCCCTTCATCCCTTCGGCCCCTGCCCCCAACCCAAGCTATACCGTTTCGCTGCCCCTGTCCCCATCCGTACAGGCCATCCGGGAAGCCTTGGCGAAGGCGGGCGTGGAGGTGTACTCAGGTTAGCGCGACGGGTGCCCAATCCACGGGGTTTGGTCGGTACGCCACCGATTCGGCCCTTGGTGCTACAAGCACACCCACGCACACGGAGTAGCAGGAGCGCTAAACTGTGCCAACACCATGCAACGTCAACTTGCAACGCTTGGGACGGCCTGCGCGTGCACGCGGGCGGACATATTAAATTTGTTGTTTAATATAAAAAAGAATAAGTATTATAAAAGATTTTTGTTACAAAAAATGTTTAGGAAAAACGCTTGGAACGGCCTGCGCGTGCACGCGGGCGGGCCTGCAGGCCCGTAACATCGCACGCAGGCCCACGCACGCTGAGCAACAGACACGCTGTGCAGAGTACCAAACCGCACACGCTTGTGAGCAGCCCACACCCCACGCTCACTACGCATGGCTCCGCTGCAGCTTGGCATTCACGCTACCCGCTTACCCAAAACGGCTTCGCCTCCCCCTTCCCCCTGGGTGCCAGCAGGTGACTCCCTCCTGCCCGACCTGCCGCCCGCCCCCTCCTCGCGCCACGAGTACAGCGCCATGGCCGTCACCCTGGAGGTGCGTGGGGTGCAGATGTGTGTTGTGTGAGTTGCTAAGACACATGCCCCTTCGTCACGCCACGAGTACAGCGCCATGGCCGTCACCCTGGAGGTGCGTGGGGTGCAGGTGTTGTGTTGGGACCGTGCTGGGGTGCTAGATGCTAAGACACATGCATGCTGCGCCGCGAGGTGCGGGTACAGCGCCATGGCCGTCACTCTCGCTCTCGCATGGAACCCAGTGCACTTTGCCCATTCCACTGTAGCAGCTGCTGCCGGCCCCATGCTGACACTGTGCTCCTCCGTACGGTAGCGAACGACAGAATGGCCACCACAGGTACCACGACCAACCGAAACCGCCTCCCCCTGGCTGTGTAGTCGTGCACTCCTTGTCCCTGGCTCCTCCTGGCTTACCCGCTGCCTCGCCCTGTGCACACGCGTTCCCGCTGTTCCCTGACACCTTACACGGTTTCCTCGCGTCGTTCGTGTACTCCACCCCACCCCAGACGCCTTACGACTGCGCTCGCCCTTCGCCTGCACCCTATCTCACCCCGCTCGTCCACAGGTGGTTAACGACATGGAGGAGGCAATCGACCACATCCACAAGTAAGCCTTAAGGCCTGCCCCGTCTCGTGGGCATCTCGGGGCATCGAACAGCCACCAATCACACCTGCTGGTCAACCGCAAGAACTCTGAAAGGCATGCACCATGACACAGTTCTCGACACATGCATCAAGGATTGGGAGCCATCAGGTGCTACGCAGCACTACAAGCACCCAACTAACGCCCAACTGCCGTCTAACCGCCCCCAAACTGCCCCTTGGTGGTGCTGGCCGTACACGCAGGTACGGCAGCGCGCACACGGACTGCATCGTGACCAACGACGGCGGCCGCGCGGAGGCCTTCCTGCGGGCGGTAGACAGCGCGTGCGTGTTCCACAACGCATCAACGCGCTTTGCGGATGGCTTCCGCTTCGGCCTGGGCGCCGAGGTGAGCGGTGCAGGCTGGGGCAGGGACATGGGGAAGGGATTTGGACAGGGCTGGGTTTGACGGGGCGGGGGGCGAGGGGCCGCGTCTAAGCGCGCCTCGCGGACGGCATCCGGTGCGACGTACCGGTATGTAGGGGCAGAGGTGAGGGCTGGGCGCGGAGGCAACGGGGACTGGGCGCTATGGGCAGGGACGCGGGGCAGGGACTGGGGCCTGGGCTGGGGTTCAGGGGGTATGCTTCATAGCGGACGGCTTCCGCTTCGGCCTTGGCGCCGAGGTGAGCGGTGTGAGCGTTAAGGTAGGCACAGGGACAGGAGGCAGGGATTGGGAAAGGGGCTGGGGTTGACGGGGCGGGGGGAGACGCCGCGTCTCAACACGCCTCGCAGACGGCATCCGGTTCGGCGTTGGGGCGGAGGTGAGGGCTGGGCGCGGTGAGGACTGGGCGCGGAGGCAACCGGGACTGGGCGATAGTGGCAGGGATGCGCGGCAGGGACCGTGGCCTGGGCTGGGGCTCAGGGGGTGTGTACCGGTCTAAGGCATAAGTCGTGACGTTGTAGAACGGAACCTGGTCAGGGGGTATGCTACATCGCGGACGGCTTGCGCCTCGGGCTGGGCGCCGAGTTAAGAGCTGGGCGCGGAGGTGAGGGCTGGGGCCAGAGGGCGGCCTAAGCTGCAAAGCGGACGGCTTCTAGTCCGGGCTGGGTGCAGAGGTACAGAGGTGAGGGGGTTGGGGTGCAGAGGTGGGGTGCAGAGGTGCAGAGGTGAGGGGGTGCAGAGGTGGGATGCAGAGGTGATGGGCACATGGGGTGAGGGAGGGGACAGGGGCTTGGCTTGGCTTGGCGGGGGCCATTTGATGCTGTATGCGGTGGACGCGGTTGTGTGAGCACGGTGAGGTGGACACCTGGACGAGATTCCGGGGCGTGGGTGAACGAGGGGAAGCGAGGGTGTACCGGAGCGCGTATCGAGGCCGTGGGGCAGGGGGCTAGGTGGTGACGGTACGTGCTGCGCCAAGTATGCGTTGTCCCGCCACAGAGCGCTACGCCCATGTCTTGGCGCCTCACAGCGGTCGGTTTACTCAACTTCGCTTGGGCCCCATGTCTCTCGTCGCTGCGCATCAGCACCAGCCACCAGCCACCGCGCCCTACTCCACCCCTGCCACCAGCACTCCACGCTCTCCCTTTTCAAGTGCCCCTCGGCCCTGTCCATGCCTTCCGCTCGCTCGCACGGCCCAGGTCGGCATCAGCACCAGCCGCATCCACGCGCACTTGCCCATTTGAGGCGCTGTGCTGGTACGCATAATTGCCTTTTCCCGCACGCTACCCAGTCATTCGTTCGCCCGTGGCGCTGGTGGGCCCTGCCTACCACTGCCCCGCATCAGCGGCAGCCACGTGCACACTCGTACTCCTGCCATTATCACCAGTTTCACAAATCCTAACCATGAGCGTCTGTGTCTCCCGCCCTCTCACATGCCAGGTCGGCATCAGCACCAGCCGCATCCACGCGCGCGGCCCCGTGGGCGTGGAGGGGCTGCTGACCACCAAGTGGGTGCTGCGCGGCGCCGGACACATCGTGGCCAAGGACCAGGGGGTCAAGTTCACGCACCGGGCGCTGCCGGCGGCGGCGGCGGCTGCAGGCGGCGCGGGTTCCGGCGCGGAGGAAGGCGCGGAGGAGGGGCAAGCAGGGAGCAAGGAGGGGCAGGGGAAGCGGCGGGGCGGGCCGCGGTGTGTCGTCATGTGAGGAGGGCGTGTGGTAAGGGGTAAGGGGGTGGGGTGGGGTGGGAGGTACGCGAGGAAGGTGTGTGAGGAGTCAGGGAGTTGGTGGGAGGTGTGGAGGCGAGTGATGAGGTGAGGATACGGAGTGGTGCGGAAGTTCAGGAGTTGATGAGTTTGTTGGAGGGTAGGAGGAGCGGGACAGGTGCATGGCCGCTTGCGACTACGCGCGGGGTTGCCTTATCCCTCCAAGGTGCACGGGTGCAGTTTTGGAGCTAGATCCCTGGGCCAGTAGGAAGACGGCGCCTTGGCTGTGATCGGCTGGCAGGAGCGTGCAATTTTTTTTGTGTTTTTTGTCGGTCCACCGGGTCCCACGAAAGGTCTCGCAGGGGAGGTTCCTTAGGCCCGAAGGGAGGTTCTGAAGTACGCAGGGGATTTTTACTCTCAGCTGGCTTCAGAGGGGGTCGCCTGTTTGACACTGGTTACAACGGAACGGATGCCTGAGTTCTGTCGTAACCTCTGTCGCTGATCATATGCTGACTTCCACCATGTTTTCGCTGGCCAATCGCCAGTGTTGTGTCTACTCCATTATAATGACGCGAGGTGTGCGACGACCGACGAGTGCCCGCTGAGCGCTGACTCGGACGCTAAGTTCGAACAGCTCTCGCGCTCGAGGCAAAGTTCAGTAAGGGCTGTGAGCTGTGAGTAACCTGAGACACAGCAGTCAAGACAGCTCTGTGCTGGGCCAGAAAACGTATGCAGCGACGCAGGAGTCCGCCGGCAGTACACGTCGCAACACCACGTGCGCAGGTGGGCCCCCTTTTGTCAAAGGTTGCGGCATGACCTTCCATGCTGGGAAAAATCATGCACCTCAGCAGTTTCAATACAAAATAGTTGATATAAGCATCGCTGTGCAGGAGCGGTGTGCTCGCCGAAAGGGAATGTAGTACGGACAGAGGAGTAGGATGCATGACTTGACCTAAAGCGTCCGCAGTTGCACTACATTACAATTACCCTGCGTTGCCTATGATTGAGCTGTATTACAAGGTACCACCCTACGTGCCGCTCAGCAGGCTCGCTTGCGACTCAGCAGACATTTGGCAAGCGCGGGCCTTCAACTCAGGCCTGCATCACCGCCCCTAGTGACAAAGTGGTTTAGCTGGGTTACAAAACCTACCTGCCAAGCGGAGATTGCTCCCGCCGTCCTCACGCCGTGTGGACATTTAGCCCTGTTGGTGAGCCCTTACAAGGGGTAACTCGCTGCGGAGGGCGTCCTACTATTATGTCATGTGTAACGTAGTTGCGCATTGCCTTGCTCCCTTTGGGGGTTTGTGCGAGGTTTGCATCCTTTGTGCGAGGCTTGCATGGCCACGTATAAGCCGCAGCAAATTATCTGTACCATTGCGTTGACGCATACCTATCTCTTCGCGCCGTAGGTGAGACCATGACGGCTATAACGCCATCGGACCCCAGGGCGCTTTCCGCAGCCGGGGAAGCGTGCGCCTCACCTCAGGCTCTTGTGCGCACTGCGTCGCTTACTCCTTTCAAGCTATCGTCAACAGCTGCCCGGGAACTTCTGCTCCCTCTCCTGGAGGCAGTCGTGATGGTGGTGGTCTTGTTCTGTCTCTTCCTTTACTACGGAAAGCAGATCACAGCTTTTACTCAAGAGCCTATCGACTGATGCACAAGAGGAGATTGAGAGGCGGCAGCGTTTCAACATGACATGGAACACATGCCGAGCGCTTATTACACCGGGACCAGAAATGCAGTCTTCTTTCTCGTGAGGAGGTGACTACTTCCTTTGCGCTGGCTTTCGCGCCATCGGCACTACTAGTTCTGTGCTCGCGGCTTGCCGGGCCTGTCACCACAGCCGGGAGCGGGTCGACACGGAGAAGACAAATGGACATGCGTTTGCGGGTGATGTGCGCTGAGGCGTATCCTGTGAGAGGAGAAGCTAGGGCCTTGACCCTTCAGCGCTCGGTACAGAGTGTCAGTCCCGTTGAGGTTCGAGTCAGACTGTTTTTCTCTCTGCTTGTGTGGGTGGTGAGTGCGGGGTGCGAGCGCCAATAAATTTGGTGTATTCATGTGCAGCGAGGTTGGGAGGGCGTGGGGGGGAGAGGGGCGTGGAGGGCATGCGTTCATGCTGTGGGGCAGGGCCGATGGCTGCTGTGGTGGATAGCATTGTGCGCCTATGGTCTTGGCACAAGCGGGCTGCAGTGGGCACGTGATTGTTCGTCCTACTGCGTTACGTGCTGCAGGTTACGGTTCCAGGTGTCGCGCGGACCGCATCGCATCGGGAAACTGCTGCCACGCTTCCATTTTGTTCTTTCTTTAGCCGCCGGGGCTTGCGAAGGAACGAGGTTACACTGTTTTACATGTGCATGTGTGTAGCGAGAGTACTGCAGCGCTGCCAACGCGCAGGCTTTGCTTTCATTGCTGGTCGATGCTGGTCAACGGCCTGCCGTTGGCCTTGCTGCCAGCCGTATACTGAGTGTTTCCCTGACGGTGCGCACGCACAGCGCACGCACGCATGCGCGAGCGGGAGGCTGTGGTTTTGTGTTTTGTGCGTCGCTCGGGGTTCGGGGTTCGGATGTAGCTGTGGTTCGGGCTGCGTTTGACAAGATGTAGCTGTGGCTCGGGCTGCGTTTGACCAAGGTGTAGCCGTGGTTTGGGCTGCGTTTGACAAGATGTAGCCGTGGTTCGGGCTGCGTTTGACCAAGGTGTAGCTGTGGCTCGGGCTGCGTTTGACCAAGGTGTAGCTGTGGTTTGGGCTGCGTTGAGTGGTGGGCCGAGTGATAGTGTCCTATATAACTGAAGCCCGCACATCGTCGTGTCATGGCTGAGCGCTAGAGTAGTATGGAGAACCATACAGAACTCTGACCCTTTCATTTTCTCTTCTGTGGATGATGATGATGATGATGGTTGGTGGATGTGGATGTGGATGTGTCTTTGGGTTCGTCCCTTTCCTAAATGTGCGTTTGGCATGCTGAGCAGACATCTTGCGCCCCCCAACATGCGAAGGGTTGGGGCTGGCCGCGCAAGACGTGCGCCTAGCTCACACCCCAGCTCCTCGTGAGGAACGAGGGCAGGATACGTAGCTGGGGTGTTTTTGCCTGAGCCTATTGATCGTGTTGTGTTGCCCGTCGTCGTGTTGGCCTTACCTGGCCTCGTGTTTGGTGTGAAGCGTTGGAGTCCTCAACTAGAGGGCTAAATTAGGGGGGAGGACAGCGGCTCGCCAGCCTTGATGTTGCCGATAATTTATATCTGGGCGTGTGCCCAACAAGCGTTGCAGTCAGGCTTGGTGTCCTCGTTTAACACACAGCGACAGGGGGGCGGTTTGTGGGACAGGACCTCCCCACGCAGCAGCTGCGTGCTGTACGCTGCCTTGCATTGTAAGACATGCACGGTTGCTGTATTCCCGTTTTGCCGACCTAGTGGTCCTTACATGGCACGAACATCGCTGCACCGTGTTGCACTTCACTCACTCCAGCTGTGGCCGATTTTTTTTTTTCTGTGGAAAGGTTGCACAGCAGGCGTAGCCAGCAAATCACACAAGGCCCAATTCATTGGGCCCCCAGGGCCCCTTCTCTCACTCCTCCCCCCCCCTTGACGTACAAGGAGACGGGAAGGGACAGGCCAGCGGGAGTCCAAGGCCCAACCAGCACAGGCAAGCA
>VFQN01006721.1_pt1 | contig 12894 bp, 2 predicted proteins | sample 3512371 | NCBI WGS metagenome assembly VFQN01 (sample SAMN10412370, study PRJNA504923) | tailings metagenome | isolation source: Replicate 2 from Balatoc abandoned mine | place: Philippines: Itogon, Benguet | collected 2017-08-28
AATAATGTTGTAAATAATTGTAAAGTCTTTTCAATACGTACTACCCATGGTAAATCACTTTCTTGTGGAAATTCCTCTCCATAAACCATTAAAAATGCTCCAGTAGAAGGAGAGGTAGAAGTGCCATTACCATTCGCGTTATTATTTGAAGTACTTGTACCTGCATCACTTGACGTAAAAGGATTTGCACTTAATGCATATTTCTTAGATTGATAAAGAATATATTGGAACATCCAAAGACTCCAACTATGAATCGTATCACGACTAAATGTCATTGTATCATATAAACTAGCATTCTGCATAATCAATGCAAGGAAAGAACGAATAAATACAATCAATACAAACGTCTTATTCCCATAAGCAGCAGCAGACGATGATGATCCTGCTGTTGTTGAGTTAGCACCTGTCCCATTTGATGAAGTAGGATACAGTATATTACGATGGAACGTATTCATTAACTCTAACAAAGAGGAAGTATTATTACGACCAAATAATGAATATTCACGATTTTTACTAAAACTATCTTTAATAGATAATAATTTTTCAATAATTGTAAATAATATATGTATATTATCAATACCTATAATTGACATTTCTTCTAATAATACTTCAATAATCATATTTGTAAATGTTAAATTATCAATAGATAATAATCGTATAATCTCTGATAATTCATTGACATAACGTACTTGTTTAATTAATATTGAATAAAAGGTTTTATTAGTAATACATAAATAATCCCATTCTGATAATGGCACTTTATTTACCAGTGTATGACGTTGTTGCCATTCAAAGGTATTATTACTAGTATATAATAAACTTCTTAAATCACATTCATTTAATAATAATATAATTGTTTGTAAGAAATAAGTCCAATCAGGTATATTTTTACTATTTGATGATAATGTTTTATCTTTATTTAAATAATAAATATTTACAAAACTTGATGGACATCTTTTACGTGCAGTACTACTGTTGTTATTACTCACATATAATTTACCATTTAATGGACTTTGTTCACCCATAATAATATCAATAATATTAGCAATTAGATTACGTAATATTAAGATATGTTTAACCTCTCTTAATGGAGTTTGTTGACATAATTGTAATAAAAAGTATTGATAGGATTCACATTTACGCCAGTTATCTGGTATTAATTGTAAATATTTATCAATACTAATTAAACATAAAAATTTGATTGATTCATGATGAATCGATTGAAATTGTGATAAAATAATCTCTGTTGTTAATCCATTATTATTGTTATTACTCTTCGTCTCATTGCCTTTAGCAGTAGAGGTGACTGCAGCGGCTGTTGTAGTTGTCGAGCTAATGCTTTCCTTTGATAATTGAATTGCAAGAGCGAGATCAGGATCATCATCGATCAACATTTGATCATCATCACCCGTGGAAGTGGCTGCATCCACTGGAATAGGCACAGTTGTCGCAGCAACTACAGTTTCAGCAGAAGAAGTAGTGCTCTTCTCTTTCTCTGTTTCTTCTATTGGGACAGCTGATTGAATCTCCTTTTTAGGATCCTCTGCATTAAGACTTTCCTGTGATAATTTAATTGCTAAAGCTAAATCATCATCTTCATCCACATCCATTGCTGTTGAGGTTTCGGTAGTTCCATGAACGGTTTTCCAGCCATCCATCGCTGCAGCGGTCGTCACTACCGTGGCAGCCACTGCTGTAGAGGAACTAACAGACATAGACGGATTATTAGCAGCCCAACTAACACTCGTAACAATTGTACCAAACTCAATCGTTTGAAATAAAGAATTGGGGAGTATAGATGATATATATTGAATCATATCAGGCTTTTCACATTGTAAACATTGTAAAAATAATTGTATATAAAAATTAGCAATTTCTTTACGTATTTCTTCCTTTGGTGGATAGATTAAATGATTAATGAAATTATCAATTTGTTCACAAGCATATCGTAATAATATTTTACTAACATAATGTTGTGGTACTTTAGGTATAATCGTTGTTTCTCCTTTCGATCGTCTTTCTTCCTCGATTGTCGGAGGTTGAGGAGGTAATGGGATGGTGTTAGTAGTGGTTAAATGATTAAGAATGGATGCAACACTCGCTAATGCTTCTTCTGGCGTCATCACAGATGGGTCATCAACACTTGGATCATGAACTTCAGTCATGTTTTGATCGATGTTTTCCTTGTTTGTTTTATCTGCAGTCTCTTCTTCATCTTCATTGACAGTATGTAAAGTACGAACATCAATTTCTTTTAACACGTTACTATCAGCATTCTTTGGCAAAATGTTCACATTTTTTGTGCCCAACGTATTTTCTTTATCGGCTACGTGCATTGCCTCAGACGGTGCAGATTCAGTCACAATAATACTATTACGAGGAGAAGTAATTGAGAAAGCATCATTGGAAGTATTATTTGGATGATTTTGATGATAATGAAGAATAAAATCATCAATTTGTTTTAATTGTTCGATTAATAATGACATCATCAATTTACTTTCTTCAATATAAATCGAATGAATCATAGTAACATTCCAAAACTGTATTGCATCATAGAAAATAGAATATAATCTCTTAGCATGATCAATGCTTTGAAAATATTCTTTTGATATTACATCATAATTCTTTTTCACTGTGGTAATGATATTAGTACTGCTTGTTGATGATGGTAATTGGAAATATAATTTCAATAATGATAAATAAAATTGGAAATGATCTTTCGATACAAGTTTAGAGAATAATATTGTTAAATAATTTTCTTTCATGATTTGTTGCTGAATGTTTTGTAACATCTTTGATGCAATCACATTACTAGGAGACACAGAGCCGGCAGTAGTGGTTGTGGTGGGTTTAATACGGTTATAAATCACCATATATGCATTCTTGGAGTTTGTACTTTCATTCAGAATAAACTGTTGTGTTGATGGAATATATTCATGAATAGAAGTTTTCCCACCAAAGCATTCACTTTCTAACTGTGTATTAGGGTCAAAGGTTCTAATTTCAGCATCATTAAACTCATACCAATGACCATCATCATCGCCAGACGATGATCGTTTACCTTCATCATCATCATCCGCAAACAACGACTCTGTTGTAATATCTTCTACAGCCCCTTCTTTCTTATTGGAAGCTAAATCAGTTGTATTTAACTTCCTCTTTCTTGTAGGCAAAGCTGAGGCAGGATGACTATGATGCAATTGATCTTTAATATAAGCAAAGTAATGTCCTGAATCACTAGTTCCAGTATGAACAACAACACCAACAAGTTCATACTCATAATACTCTTCATCTCTAAACTGAGTAGAAGAAGTATTAGTGGAGGTAGAAGAGGAAGGTGATGATGGTATATTCGTCTCTTGACTTTCTTTCATATATGGTTTTAAATTTAACTTTCTCGGGAAAGAATAATGATCATTTAACTTTTCTCTTAAAAAGGTATCAAAATTAATCGTAAAACGTTGTAAATGAAAGACAATAGTATTGGATACTTCAGATAAACATTGTTTTTTCACAATCGTGACCTTATTTTTATCTTCATCATTCCATGTATAATCACTAATCTTTTCACCTTCAACAAACTTCTTTAAAGAATCTTCTAAATTATTACAACCAGATACTGATAATGATACACACATTGTTTGTTCTTCTGATTCACGTAATCCATATTGTTTAATATTATCAATAATCTGTTCTTTATTCTCCGAATAAACATATCTTTGATCACATAATTTACAACCAAATGCAACTTGAAAGATATCCTTAGGTAATGATGGTACAATTCCTTGTCCCTGTTTGTCTTGCTGCTGTTGGAGGAATCTTTGATAGTGCACAATATTATTCTCAAAACGATGACATAATGTTAAAAAGAATTCTTGTGCATCTTGCTGGTATAATACATTCATTGGTTGCCCTACTTCATCTTTAAAAGCAAAGGTAAAATCACTTGGCACAATAAACTTCTTTTCTGTCTTCCATAAATGTAAAAATACTTTCTGCAATTGAAATCCAATGTCATTACGTAATTCCTCTTTCTTCTCTTCAATGACTTCACCTGTTACTGGATGAAGATAATAAGAATCATAATTTAATTCATATAAAAAATAATTACGTATGGTCGTATTATTATATAATATCTGTAATAAGGAATTCATATAACAGGTTGAACCTAAATTACGTAAACCGGCATAATTATATTTGGATCGATTTTCTTTCTCTGGTGAGAATTCATACATGGTTGTTGGGATAATATTATTTTCTGGTTTAAATATTGATTTATGTATATTCATTAAATCATTTAATAATTTCTTCCCTAGTACAGTCGAAGAAGATGATGATGGCGATGATGATGCCATACCTTCTAATACATTATAAAAGAATTTCTTTTCACATAAATCTGAAGTAATTAAAGGACGAATACTCTTATTATCTTCCAAACTGTTACTGCTGGAAGTTGCCGCTGGAGTAGTAACAGTCAATTCTAATAATTCCTGTAATATAAAATCAGCAATCTTATCAATAAAGATACTTTCAAGATAAGAATCTTTTGTTTTCACTAACCATGATAATAAGATAATATTACCTTCAAAGTTATAGCATGAATAAATTTCATGATTTTTTAATTTACCAACAACTAATTGTAATTCATGTAAGATTTTCATGCAATGAATTCTCCAATACTCCGTTGAAACGATTGATAGTAAATGAAACTTCTCTAATACAGTTAAAATATTTACTGCGACGGTGAAAATCGATTTTGTTTGATCTTGATGGATAATTTTCCATTTTGCTAAGATCAATTGTTGATAATTGTGACGAATATGATGTAATTCATACGTTGGTTCAATGCTAGGTCTCATATGAAGTACTAATTCAGTAAAATGTTTCAATAAAGAAGCTTCAGTTGTTGCCAACGAAGAAGAGGAAGAAGAAAATTGAATAATCCATTCTAAATAATTACTTAATCCAACACCAAACCATTCAGTCAATGGACTTTTAATCTTATTCCGAACCTTTAATAAAATATCATTTAACGAAGAGGCATTAGTCGTCGAAGATTCTCTACCATCATTCGAATCTACTGCATGTAAGAACAGTGGATTTTGGCTCATAGAAGAATAAGAATCTCCATAAATACCACAAGCAACTAAAACATGATATAAATCCTCCTCTTTGGCTTTCTTCTGTAAAGCTGTTGACGAAGAAACATAGTATCTCTGAGTTGTGAGATAGGAGGGTTGTAAGATACTAATAGATGTCCAAAGGAATAGCAGATTCTTAAATAAACTGTATAACGTTTGTTTCTCAAAGTATTCAGCAGTTTTCAGATTATTTGCATTCGAGAGACTTGAAACACTACTGCCACTACCTGCGGTGGAGGAAGACGTGGTCGAAGCTTGTTGCTCAGCATGAAACAGTTCATAGCGATGGTAAATATCTAATTGACAGAAATGAATAAAGAAATAAATAATATTTTCATAATTTTTCTCTTGTTGAATTAAAGGTAATAGATATTGTAAAATTTCATCCACTCGCTTTTTCTTCTCCTCTTCATCTTCATGACTACGTGCAGCATCAGTCTTTCCTTCTTCCTCACTCTCTGCCGCAGCGGTAATTTTGGACTGTCCTTCAATTGTTGCGAAAATTGCACTAATCCACTTCTTTCCCCATTCCAGAGCAGCTAATCTCTTCTCAATTTCAGTATGATGCTCAATACCATTCACCTCTGAAAGCTTGTTATATTCATTCTGATAAGATTTTGGTAATAATCCATGACTCTCATAATGATAATAATATTGTATTAAATATTGATAAAGCCAAGAATAATCTGATGGACCGTGTCCACCATGAGAAGATAAAGGTAATAAAAGACATGTCTGTAACATGAAAAACCTTAATAATTTACAAATTAATTGAGAACTTAATAGAATAATGCGATAAGAGAATTGGGAACCATTATTCTGAACATTCGTCATAATACGAGCAAGGAAGGCAAAGACTTGTTGTAAGAAATCAATACCACCTTTTTGTAAGAAACGAAACAACCATGACTGATACAACTTTAAATCATCTTCAATCTCACTAAGATCTTCACCTTCACCAGCAAGAGCAGCAGTGACAGTAGAATCAGTTAAAAGAGTATAATGATCACCATATTGACGAAGTAATTCTGTCATTGGTACTAATGGATTTAAAAATAATTCAATAATCTGTAAATGATAGAATAATTCACAAAATCTTGATTTATTCTTTTCAAATATTCCTTCATCTTGTTCATTCTCAAAGAATAATGGAATTCCCACAAGTGAAGTAATCGTATCCTCTTGTAATTCTAACCATTTTCTTAAATAATATTTAGAGGTCGGTAATTGAACTAATGTATTCCATAAATCATTCATCGAGGAAGTATTACCAGAAAGGGATGAAAGTGAAAGAAGATCAAAGAAAAGTTGATAATAATTCACTTCTAATGATATTTTCTTCACTAATGCAATACGATAAACTCTCTTTGGAGGTTCTATTACTGTAGTTTTATCCCCATCCCCTTCTTTCGTAGTTGTAGTACTTGCTACTTTAGGTGTCGCAGAATGTGGTTTTTCTGCAATCACCAAATTTTCTTTTTCACTTAATAAATGAAACTGTGAAATTGATTTATTATATTCACTTGATAATAATTCTTTACCTAATCGAAATACTTTAAATTCATTTGGCGTTAATTTAATCACACGGGCAATTTCATTAATTAACTCTTGTATCTTTGCATGTACACGTATTTTAATCTCCGTATGTAAATTCTTTAGTTTCTGAGATGATGATGAGATTTTAAAGGTTACAATATTCCCTTCAATGCATTGTGTATGGCAATAGATTCTTTCACGGATTGTTTGATTTGATTCATCGATTAATCCATTTAATAATAATAAAATACGATTAATTTTAATGCTTCCATCATCTTTCATAGCGATATAATTGGTGGAATTCGAATGAATACGATCATTGCTTTGGATCTTTTGCACTGGCAAACCTTCTAAAGATATCATTTGATGGTTATTCCCACCATTATTCAGTTGATCATCAAGCAACGACTGACGCAACTTTCTCAAGTGATTCATACAATCAGAGAATAATTTTGTTCTAAAATCTAATGAAAAAGCAGCAACTTGTATTAAATGAGTTAAAAAGTTCACCGATTGATTCGCAATATGATCATATTCACTTTCAAATATAATCTGTAAGAAGATATCAACACCAACTAACTTTGTTGGTTCTGTTTTCACGAATATAATCTTATCACGTGAATCAGTTAAATGACCTAATTCATTATTAATCCAACGAAACCATTTTTCAATACATTTATAGCCTTTTAAATTAAAGTAAGGTGAACGAATAAAGGAATGTAATAGTAATGACGATCCTTGTCCTTCTTGTAGTTCCACAATAACAGGAGAAGAAGAAGGAATATCTAATGAACATAATAAATTCGTAAAAATATTAATAAAACCTTCTTTTGATGATTCGAAAAATGATTTATTCTCACTACTAGCATTCGCCGATGCACTACCACTACTACCTGTACCACTATCACCAAGCTTTGTTGGGATTTTATTAATAAAATTAATCATTAAATCATATTCATCTTGAATAATCGAATTATTAATGAACACTTGAAATAATAATTCAATCTCTTGATATGGTAAATATAATTTATCCAAAGAACGAAAGAACAAATAAATTGTATCTAATAATAATTCAATATGTAAAACATAGGTATATCTTGATGAGAACAATTTCACCTTACTATAACCCTCTGGAGTAGAGGTAGTATCACTTTGTTGAATCACTCGAATAAATTCTTTCTTAAGTATCATCACTTCATTAGTTAATAAAGTAAAACCATTGAACTGTTTTAGTAAATATTGTATAAAAGCTGCTCGAATTGGGAAAAACGGAATAATATCACCCCAATGAATGGTATTATTTGTCCCTTGTTCTCCTTCAACTTTCTCTACATCCATTGCATTCTCATCCTTCTTCAATACCGGTTCTTGTGGTGGGGCAAGTGCAATATTCTCCCATAAACCATGTTTTGCATAAAACGTAGGCCAAGTATAAACATATTGGTGTAATATCTTTAATGATGGATAGATACATTGATTATTCTGTAAATTATGCAAACATTTATTTAATAATTTTGAACATCGTACATATTGACGATGTATTGGGAAAAATGGTTTTTCATTCATTGCAACAATATTTAAACCTGTTTCAATTAAATTTTCTAATTTTTCAATGGTATAATGAATAGTATTAAATAATAGGGAACTGTCTTTCTCATTCGTCCATGAATATAATATCTCTAATATATATTCATGCGTATTTAATACTTGACTATCATACGAATCATTATTTGTTAATATTTCATCATCATATAATGAATAACATTCTTTATTAAATAATATATTACGTGTTTGGAGACCAATATGATAAAGAATATCAATGATTGGATCAATGATATTTAATACAGCACTATTAGGGGCATTACTATCACCTATCATCACTTCACCCGTCGATAATGATGATGACTGTACCGCGGTTTCAGAACTGAACATTCCTTGGATTATTTCCGCTAAAGAATACATTTTCTTGACAGATAAATGTGATATCATTTCAGGAAATAATTTTAATACATCCAATTGTTCTTTTAAACCAATGGTTAATAAATGTTTCATCATTTCTTCCGTTAATAAATTTTCATTAGCAAAGGCAATTAAGATTGATGCTGACCTTGTAATAATCGATTCATGGACTTCATTACCTTCATATAATAATGTAAAAATAGAATTCTCGAATAATCTTTCACATAAATCATTAGTTGTATAAAAATAGGTAATTGGGTAATACTGATAAACATAATTAATTACAACTGGTGCTATCACTGTCGGCACATTTGAAGTAGTACTAGCACTTGCCGTTGGTGGTTTCTCTTGTGTTATGGTACGCGAAATACCATTACCAAATGATTTTAATGATAAAGTACGTTTAATCAATTCATTAATTAACTTTAAACCAAATAAACGACGATTTAAGAAAGGTGATGATAAATATCTTATACCAATATTAAAACGAAAGGGTTCATTTATTTCACCTGATGGTTGTCTATTATAACCATAGATCTCATAAATCATAAATTCAATACTATTCATGACTTCTTCGATGACATCAGTGGATAATGTACGGATTTCAATAATATTCATTTCTAATACAATCTTTTGACTAAATTGTAAGATTTGTATTAAATAATCATACATAATGGATGATTGGAAATGATTTAAATATTTTACAATATCACCAAATAAACCAATTAATGGTAGAATCATCTCTATTGTCACTGTGACTGGAGGTGCAACGCCAATTACAGCAAATGAAGAAGGAGGAGTGTTCTCTTGAATAGTTGGTTGATGTTGCTGTTGTTGCTGCCTGAAATAGGACATCAAAACATCAATAATACGTGTAAAACCATTAAAACAGCCAAATTGTTCAACTAATTTAACAAACTCTTGTGAAGTAAAAGCATCATCACGTAATAAAGTAAATCTTGCACCATTACTTAATGCGGATAATGATAATTTCTTTGCATTTTGATGTGACAAGAAACGTATTTCAGGTCTAATACGATTATCACCATGTCGTCCTTGTGACATTGTATTAAATTTTGCAATCTTACGATCACTATCAAGGAATATCCATTCATCAACGGATTCGGCGAATCCTAAGAAGGCAATTCTTAAGCGGTATTTCGTAATAATTTGAACTTCATCAGTATTATTCGAAGTTTGTGGTGATACTGTCGTTTCTGGTAATAGAATGACAGTGTTTTCATCAGTCTTGGATTCTTCTACACCTCCGCTTTCAACATCTTTAGTAAAATCAATCAATTCTGGTTGTGGTGGAGGAGGAGGTTTGATTGGTTCACTACAGACAACTTCTTCGTAATCCAAAACACAGGCTTGATACCAAGTCCCGTAACGATCTTGGACATCAATCAAAGATCCTTTCTCAGGAACTGTCGTAATAATGTTCGATGCGTCTGGTTGGGCAACCTGGTTTGATGTGGAATCGTTTGCAGTTGACGTAGAGGAGTCTAAACCTGTTTTAGTTCCAAAAGGAGCATATTTATCTTTATCTCGATCTACCATGATCCAAATATTCGTTCCTAAGAAGTATAAACATCAATGATTGGGCTCTAACATTGCGGTTAAGGGCAACTTACCACTTGCCAAAGAAATTTTGAATTCTGTCTTAAATTCGGTAACTTGTTCAATAATTGCAATTTCCCATGGACTATTCGCATCTGGCTTATAGTCAATACATGTTCCAACTTCTAATCCCTCCACAAAACTATTGGTTGTAGTATTTGTAGCCGAAACAACCTAAATCGGATAGAGCAGTTATTAACAGAGTAAATAAGATATAAATTGTTTGCTTACTGCTTCTAAATTATAAATCTTTTGATAAAATGGTTCCGTATTATCAAAAATTAATCCTAATGTAGTACTAATACTCTGTGACAAATGATCTGTCAAAAAGAGCAAAAGAGTGATAAAAGAAAAGTAAACTTACCACATCTCGACCAAGAAATTCAATACAAAAGATGATAACTTGCTCTAAATATTTGAATAATTCTTTGCAATCATTTAATAATAAATCACTTTTACGATTTAAAATCACTTTCACAGAATTTGGTAAATATTCTTTCACGTAATGAATCCATTCATTAGAAGTAGGATCACATTTCTAGAGATATATTCTCCCATTAATCATTGATATTTTTGAGTAAAAAGATAAAATTTCTTACCATAACATACTGAACCCAGCTAATCGCTATTGTTACATCATTCGGAAGGTCTTTCCCAGCTGAGTGAGTGGGATTATCGATTTTACAAAAATATTACGAATAAGAACGGCTTACATGAAGTTTGTAATTTCTTTTCAACTAATTGAAGATTCTTTTTAAACTCGTCAAATTGCATCTTTCTTCAAACGGTAAATCAAAAAGGTGTTAGGATCTCTTTCGTAAAAGATTTTCTTAAGAGAAGCAACGTGACTACGGGTCAAAACACAGTCAAATGAAAATTTCTTTGATAGTAAATTTTCTCTTAGAATAGAAAGAGAAGAAAAGAAGATAGAAGAGTGAGATGTATATGAAGGGATTGCGTGGAAATAATTTAGAGTTAGTTGATCTTTGTTTTCTCTAGTCCTCTCTTTTCTCACTTTTTCATGCGAATAGTGCACTCTCGAAATAATAGATCAGGAAAAGCACAATTAGCTGAGTCTTTATAACACTAATGTTTAGTTTATGTCTTTATGACTGTAAAATTATTCAGTAGATTACATACATTTCATAAAAATTAAATGAAAAAGTTGCTCAATTGATATCTTGATAGGTTGAATCATTTGTGAAGAGAAAGCTCTTCAAAACTTCCAAACAGTTGAGGAAGTGAAAGAAAAGAAGATACAGAACAGATAATATTAAATTATTTTAAAGCAAATTAGAATAGACGCTTCAACGTTGACTACAAATAATTTTACAGATGTACATAAATATGCTCTTTTCGGAAAGCCACAACACAGCTTCGCGTAACTTGCAATTACCATAATCCGAGGAATCCTTTACGCTTTTTCAACAACTGTTTGTCTTCTTCCTTCATAGCAGCCATTAGTTCTTCTTCTTTCTAAAGAAGAGGGAGTTATTAACGTTCACTACACAGAGAACAATATTAATCATACCACAGCTTGTTTTGCAAGCTCTTCTGGAGAAGGTTCAGCATAGGCAATTTCTCTTCGTTTCTTCTCTTCTGCAGCGGTAGCAGCTTCTAAAACTAATCTCACTGGCTTTGTATTACGAACACGAATGCAAGAAAGAACACGAGTTAAACCAGCTCCTCGACAAGACCACATATCTTCTCCAAAGGTGGCACTGACCATCCGAATGTAATCACCAACAAATACAGTCTTTGATCGATCAGCACGTGATCCAGGTTCAATCGCTTTGACAAAGACATTTCCATTCTGATCCTCATCCAGCTCAAGCCCAAGAGGTTGACGGAGCTCCACAATTCGGTCTGCGACTCCCGCTCTACGTACCTCTCGGTTCGCTCGCGCTTCTGCATCGGTCTTCGAAAGTCCTTGAAGAGCAGTTGAACTCCAACGAGGAGATTTAACAACACTCCTCATATGGTACGACTCACCACTCCATGATGCCACAACTAACAATAGAAAGAATAAAAGTTGTTTCATTCTTCTTTGTTTGTTTCTTTGCTAATAATCAACGTTGCTATTTCAATTATACCTCTCTATGCAAGTCTTCTTTCTTTCGTTTCATCAGTGTAAGTGTGATGTGTCTCTTTCCTATATGACATCATCCACGATGAATCGTTTTGTTAGGAGACTCGAGTGTGGATCGTATAGAAATTCGATCGATTTCGAAAAAATACATACGAAAATGCGAAAATACAAAAACTCTGAAAAGATAAGAGTCGATTTTCTTGATACTCATAAAGATGAGATTTGATGGGCGAATTTCAAGTTTTTTGTTTCAGTTAAAACATCCATAAAAAAAATATATTGAAAGTCAAGTGGAAAGAATCAAAAAGTTGTCATTCTTTCTTTCATCCTTTTATCTTTGTACACTTGTATATGACCAGTCAACCTTCATGTTGATCTGTTAATCGAGGAATTGAACTGTAAAGGATTATTTTTTAGAAGAATTTCTATCGAATTAAAAAATAACATCTCTTTTTCATTTGAATAAGATCTCACTTTGAAATATCATCAAAAAAGAAAGAAGGAATAAATATTGTTTCTATTATTCCAAAGATTTATTTTATTAAACAA
>VFQN01006722.1_pt1 | contig 12892 bp, 7 predicted proteins | sample 3512371 | NCBI WGS metagenome assembly VFQN01 (sample SAMN10412370, study PRJNA504923) | tailings metagenome | isolation source: Replicate 2 from Balatoc abandoned mine | place: Philippines: Itogon, Benguet | collected 2017-08-28
CGGCCGGTTCGCCCGGTACAGCCGCCAGTTCTCCCGCATCTCCCAGAACAGGAACGTGAACGCGTCCGGCAGCAGGTAGAACGTGCCGACCACCAGCAGCCACGCGACCGGCTCGGGCATGACGTGGGCGAGCTGGCCCACCAGCGGCGACCCGAGCGGGGTGAGGGTGAACAGCCCGAGCACGGCCAGCAGCGGGTACACGAACTTGGCGAACAGGATCGACAGCGGCAGCTTCAGCGGGTTGAGCATCGGCTCGATGAGGACGACGGTGTAGAACCGGACGAAGAACGCGACCGGCATCCACGCCAGGCCCGCGACCGCCCGCACCGCCACCGCGAACCGGCTGCTCTGGCCGCGCAGCCGCAGCCAGTCCTCGACCCGGGCGAGGACGTATTCGAGCACGTACACCAGGTCGCGGAAGACGTCGTTCACCCACCGCAACACCGCCGGGAACGAACGGGTCAGGTCGATCAGCCGGCGCGCCGCTTCGAGCAGGAGTGCCTCCGCGACCCGGCCGATCCGGGTGTTCACGACCACCACCGCCACGAGGTAGAGCAGCACGGGCGGCACCCAGTCGTCCGCCACCCGCCCGAGGTACGGCTGGGCGGCGAGGTACACGACCCCGGCCAGGAGCGCGGGCTTCACCGCGAAGTTCAGCAGGAACTGCACCGGCACGCTGCCGACGAGCCGCCGCACCCACGGACTCGCCCACACGCGCAGCGGGACTTCAAAGAACACGAACCGCAGCACGCGGTACGCGGCGCGGCCGGCCTTCGCCAGCACCGCCCGCAGCTCGGCGGAGCGGACGACCAGGAGGAAGAACACGCCGAGCCCGAGCGCCGACAGGTGGAACCACCACTGCTGGTTCCACCCGCCGAGGAACGTCGCCGCCGGCTCGCCCTCGCGCGTGTCGTGGTACGGGCCGTACTCGAACACCAGCAGCCAGATGAACTGCGCGACCAGGAACGCCCCGCCGAACGGGAGCGCGACGTTCCGCGTCAGCCACCGCCCGGCCTCGGTGCCGAAGAAGAACGCGGTGCCGCGTTCCAGCCAGCGGGTGTAGACCTCGGCCCGGCGGTACACCCCTTCGAGGTCGTTCGCCAGCCGGGCGTCGAGCCGCAGCAGCGGGTCGCCGCGGACGTACTCGTTCGACCCGCCCAGGTCCGGCAGCTTCATCTGCCCGCGGGCGATGGCGTCGCGCACGTCGGCGAACCCGAGGAACCCGGCCGACGAGATGCGGTCGAGCAGTTCCTCGACGGTCTTGGCGAGTGCCGCCTGCTCGGGGACGGTCACCGGCTGGAGGCCCACGTCGCGCAGCGCCGCGGTGAGGATCGGGCCGAACTTGTCGCGCAACTGCCCCTCGGCGCGGGCCAGCGCGTCCTGGAGGAGCCCGGCGAGCGCCTGGCGGTCGGCGTCGGTGAGGCGGGCGGCGGCGAGGCGGCGGGCGGCGGTGCGGAGCTGGGCCGGGACGCGGACGAACCGCTGCCCGGCGAGCTCCCGGCGGAGCGGCTTCTTCCCGAGGTTCACCGCGTACTCGACCGCGTCGAGCGCGTAGATCGGCTGTTCGTGGTCGGTACACGCCCGCTGGAGGTCGTACAGCAGCGCCGCCTCGACCGTCCTCGTCCCCTGGTCGGCCTTGTCGAGCAACCGGGGCAGCACCTTCCGCCACCCGTCGGCCTCGGCGTCGGTGACGCCCAGCGCCGCCTGCATCCGGGCGACGAGGGCGAAGATGTCGTCCCGCGCGGCCGCCTGCGCCTGGGCGGTCAGGTTCCCGGGCGCGACCCGCGCCGCCTTCGTGTGCAGGACCGCCGCCGCGACCGTGTCGCCGGCCGCCTTCGCCCGCGTCGCCTGCCGGCGGAGCCGGTAGTAGAAGTCGTGCGACTCGTCGGCTTGGTCGTCCGTCTTCGGCGCCGGGTCGGGGGCGCCGGCGGGGCGGGTGGCGGCGTACAGCCGCGGGGCGTCGACGTCGGCCGCGAGCACCGCCTCGACCGCGGCCGCCGGCGGGAGGCTCGGGAAGTACACCGGAACGAGCGCGGGGTTAAACAACCGCGCTTCGAGGAACGCGACCGCGAACTCGGCGTAGGCGGCCGTCTCGTCGGCCTTCGCCGTGAGCTGCCCGTCCTGGACGAGGACGTTCCGCGCCTCCTCGAACGCCGCCGGGCCGACGCGCTCGACCCGCTCGCGCAGCGCCGCCGGGGTGAGGCCGGCGAGGGTGTGGTTGAGTTCGCGGTGCGCCGCGGCGTGGAACAGGAGCCGCCAGTACCGGACGAGGAGCTCGTCGGCCGGCAGGTCGAGGTCGGCGGCGCTCGGCCGCGGGAGGAGCAGTACCACGTCGGGCAGCGAGACGTCGGGCGGCAGGTCGTCGCGCTCGACGTACTCGGCGAGGGCGTGGCGGCCGATCACCCAGCAGTGGGAGTGGGGGACGGCCCAGACGGCCCACGTCTGCCCGCACTCGGTCTGGACGACGCGGGCGAGGACGTGCGGGTCCACAAGAACCGCGGCCGGGTCGGCGTCCCGGAGGGTGCGGCTGAGTTCGTCGAGCCTCATGGTCCGGGTGGTGCGGGTGACCGGGGGCGGCCGGGGCCGGGGAGAATGGGGTTCATGATACCACCAGCCGCGGCGGAATGACCAATGACGAATGACCCACCAATGACCAAGGAAGGCCGCATGACGAAACCCGAATAGTGACAGGCCAGGCGCGGCTTTCGTGCTTCGGATTTCGTGCTTCCTTGGTCATTGGCGGGTCATTCGTCATTCCGCAAAGGCCCGAACAGCGTGACGCGGCCGTAGCCCTGGAGGACGCCGAAGCGGATGCGGTCGGCGCGGAGGCGGCGGATCATCGGATCCCAGGCGTCGGCCGGGTCGAACTGCGGCTCCAGGTGGTCGGAGAGCGGCGTCATGAAGTTGTCCCAGTGGATCGGCACCACCAGTTTCGGCCGGACCTTGCCGATCGTCTCGTCGTAGAACGCCGTTTGAAACGCCGGCCGCTGGACGCCGAGCATCGCCGTGGTGATGAACACCACGTCCGCCCGCACGGTGTCTCGGGCGCCCTCGATGTAGCTGCCGCCGGCATTCACGAGGACCGCGTTCGGCCCGTGCCGGATGAGGAAGTCGTACGCGCCGCCCTCCTTGTAGTCCTTGAAGCCCGCCGGCTGCTTCAGCGGGCGGTCGATCGTCTGCCCGAGGTCGTCGTTGAGGAAGCGGATGGCCGGCGAGTGCCGCGCCCGCAGCACCCTCACCGTGAACTTGCCGAACACGTACTCCTTGTCGAAGTCGAAGCGGACCATGCGCTCCTCCGGCACGTCGCCGCCGCGGCCGACGTTGAGCGTGGACGCGGACCCGTACAGGATCGCGTCGGTCTTGCGGGTGACGTAGGCGCAGTCGAAGGCGTGGTCGTAGTGCGAGTGGGCGACGAACAGGGCGGCGAGTTTCGTGACACCGGCCTTCTCCAGCGCGGCGTCCACGACCTTCGGGTCGGTCTGGATCTTGCCGATCACCTTGCGGAGCGGCGGGCGCGACAGGAACCCGTCGGTCATTAGCTTCGTCTCACCGTCGTCGAACAGGAGCGTGGCGGTGCCGAGGAAGGTGACGCGGACGGCGCCGCCGGTCGGGTCGGGGGCGGGGCCGGTGAGGAGGTAGTTGCGGTAGCGCTCGATGCCGGCGGGCTGGCGCGGGTCTTGGGCGCCGGCGGGTGCGAGGGCGAGGAGAAGCGCGAAGGCGGCCGGGAGGAATCGGATTCTTGAGGAGGGGGTGGCGGGGTTAACCTCTCCCCCGGCCCCTCCCCTAGGAGGGGAGGGGTGCTCGATTTCCGCAACATCCTGTGACACCGTGGACGCCGGAGCGTGGCGCGTGTCAGTCGATCGGTGCGTCCCCCCCCTTCCCTCCCAGGGAAGGGGGGCCTGGGGGGGTAGGTTGCCACGCGAGCCCGACTCCGAGCCGCAAACCATCACTCACACCCCCGCGTAGAACGCGACCACTGCCCGTACTGCCTTGTGCCAGCCGGCGCGGCGGGCCTCCCGCTCGGCGGCGCCGAGCGTCGGGTCGAATCGCGTCCCCGCCAGCGAGCGTGCCCGCAGCGCGGCCTCGTCCGTCAGCCCGGCGCCGACGGCGGCGAGCATCCCGGCGCCGAGCGCCGTCGATTCGGCCTCGGCGGCGCGGACCACGGGGCGGCCGAGGAAGTCCGCCTGCGTGCGCAGGAAGCGGTCGTTCCGCGCCATGCCGCCGTCCACCTTCAGCGGGGCCGAGGCGTCGCCGCCGAGGTCGTTCACCGCGGCGTCGATCAGGTCGGCGACCTGGAACGCCACGCCCTCCAGCGCCGCCCGGGCCAGGTCGGCGGCGGTGGTGGCGCGGGTCAGCCCGAACATTACGCCGCGCGCCTCGGGAACCCAGTGCGGGGCGCCGAGCCCGACCAGCCCCGGCACGAACACCACCGGCTCCGCCGGGTTCGACCGGCCCGCCAGGTCCTCCGACTCAGCGGCGGTGCCGAACAACCGAAGCCCGTCGCGGAGCCACTGGATCGCGGCGCCGGCGACGAACACCGCGCCCTCCAGCGCGTACTTCGGCCGGCCGTCGGTGCTCGCGGCCGCGGTCGTGAGGAGGCGGTGTTGGGATGACACCGGGGTGTCACCGGTGTGGAGCAACAGGAAGGCGCCGGTGCCGTAGGTACACTTCGCCTCGCCCGGGGCGAAGCAGCCCTGGCCGAACAGCGCCGCCTGCTGGTCGCCGGCCACGCCGCGGACGGGCACGCCGTCCGGGAGGAAGTCGAGTCCCTTCGTGACGCCGAAGTCGGCGGCGCTCGGCCTCACGTCCGGGAGGAGCGCCCGCGGCACGCCGAAGTACGTCAAGAGTTCGTCGTCCCACCGCATCGCGTGGATGTCGAACAGGAGCGTCCGGCTGGCGTTGGTGGCGTCGGTGACGTGACTCGCGCCGCCGGTGAGGCGCCAGATCAGGAACGAGTCGATGGTGCCGGCGGCGAGGGCGCCGCGCTCGGCTGCGGGGCGGAGCTGCGGGTCGTTCTCCAGCAGCCAGCGGAGCTTCGTGCCGGAGAAGTACGGGTCGAGGACGAGGCCGGTCTTGCTGGTGAGCCACGGGCCGTCGGCGCCGCGGGCGCGGCAGAAGTCGGTGGTGCGGCGGTCCTGCCACACGACGGCGCGGTGGACCGGGCGGCCGGTGGCGCGGTCCCACACCACCACCGTCTCGCGCTGGTTCGTGATGCCAACCGCGGCCACGTCCGCCGGAGCGCGGCCGGCGGCGGCGAGCGCCTCGCGGCAGGTGCGGGCGACCGAGTACCAGATGTCCTCGGGCTCGTGCTCGACCCAGCCGTCGCGCGGGTAGTGCTGGCCGATCTCCTGCTGCGCCACGCCGAGCGGGGCGAACGTCGCCGGGTCGTAGACCACGGCGCGCGAGCTGGTGGTCCCCTGGTCGATGGCGAGGACGACGGGTGGCATGGGAGAGGGCCCCCGGGGTTACGTGATGAGCGCGGTCGTCGCCTCGATGGTCCGGTCGGACACCGTGAACGCCTGGGTGTTCGCCGAGAACGCGCGCTGGGCAATGATGAGGTTTACGAGTTCCGTCTGCACCTGCACGTTCGAGTTCTCCAGGAACCCGCTCTGGATCGTCCCCGCCGTCCCCGTGCCGGGCGCCGACACGGTGCCCGGGCCGGACGCGGCGGTCTCGACGAACGTCGTACTACCGACGCGGGCGAGGCCGGGCGCGTTGCGGAACGTCGTCAGCGTCAGCGTGCCGACCGCGACCGGGCCGGTGGGCGTGGTGGCGGTGACGGTCCCGTCGGCGCCGACGGTCACGTCGGTGGTGCCGGGCGGGACGGTGATCGCGGGGGAGACGAGGAAGCCGCCGTCGGTGACGAGTTGGCCGGCGGCGTCGACGGTGAGGTTGCCGGCACGGGTGTAGGCGAGCGAGCCGTCGGGGAGCGTGAGCGCGAAGAAGCCGTCGCCCTGGACCGCCAGGTCGAGCGGCTCGCCGGTGGGGAGGAGCGGGCCTTGCGTGAACAGACCGTAGGTGAAGGCGAGTGAGGCGCCGCCCCCGAGCAGCGTGCCGGTCGGGTCGGACGCGCTCGGCTGGAGGCCGACGTAGGGGAAGTCCTGGAACCGGGCGAGGAGCGACTTGAACCCGACGGTGTCGGCGTTCGAGATGTTGTTGCCGAGCAGGTCGAGGAAGCTCGACGACGCCTGGATACCGGCGGTCGAGGTGTACAGGGCGCGGACGAGCATGGGGTGCCTCCGGGTGCGCGTGGGGAGGAGTCGGCGGCGGCGGCGGCGCGGGTAAAGCGAATCCGGGCGAACGGCCGGCGTGAGCCGGCTGGTGGTTGGTACAGGTGCCCGAGCGGGCAACATTGGCACCCGGCTTGTCTGTTCGGGCACCTGTACCAACCACCAGCCGGCTCACGCCGGCCGTTCGCCACGACCCGGAGTTACTCCGACGCCGGCGGGATCGCCGGCATCGGCGCGGACGGCGCCGACCGCGGCATCGGCGCGACCGGCATCGGCGACACGCTCGCCGGCACCGCGCCGGTCGTCGTGCCGCGGGCGCGTTTCCACGCCACCACGTCGTCGGACACCACCGCCACGGCGCGGGCCAGCTGCGTGTCGATCCCCTTCGCGTAGTCCGTCGGGTCGGTCTCCACCGCCACGTCGGGGATCACGCCCTGCTTCTCCATGTTCACGCCCTGCACGGTGTACACACCCGTCCGCGGCAGCCGGAGCGTCGAGCCGTCGATCAGCTTCGTGCTGGTCGTGCCGATCACGAACCCGCCCGTCGCCTGGCCCACCACCTTGCCCAGCCCGAGCGTGCGGAAGGCGTGCGGGAAGATCTCGGCGTCGGAGTACGAGCGGTTGTTCGTCATCACCGTGACCGGGCGGGTGAACTTACGGTCGTAGTTCCGCAGCACCAGCCCCTCGCCGCCGTCGCGCTGCTTGAAGAACGTGTGCTCCTTGCCGCTGATGTAGTTCAGCACCTGGTCGTGCGTGAACCCGCCGCCGTTGTAGCGCACGTCGATGACGATCGCCTCCTTGTCGAAGTTGTCCGAGTACAGTGCCCGCATGAACTTCTCCAGCCCCGGCTCGTCCATGCCGGGGATGTGGATGTAGCCGATCTTCCCGCCGCTCTGCTTCGTCACCGCGGCGGCGTTCGCGGCGACCCAGCGGTCGTACATCAGGTCGCCCGCCTTGTCGCGCGCGACCGGGAAGACCTCGACGCGGCGGCGCGTCTTCTTGTCCGCCGGGTCCGTCGCCACGTCGAGCAGCACGCCCTCGGTCGCCTTGTTGTTGAGGAGTTGGCTGACGTTCACCTTCGGCGTCAGCTCGGTCCGGTCGATGGCGACCACGACGTCGCCCGGCTTGATGCCGAGGCCGCGCCGGTCGGCCGGGCCGCGCTTCAGCACGTCGGCCACCTTCAGCCCCGGGCCGCGGTACGCCTCGTCGAAGATGAGGCCGAGGTCGGCGGTGGGCTCCTGGGCGGTCGGGAGCGGACCGCTGATGCCGAGGTGCGAGGCGTTCAGCTCGCCGAGCATCAGGCTCACCAGTGCGTACAGATCCTCCTTCATGGCGACGTGCGGCACGAGTGCGTGGTACTTCGCCCGCACCGCGTTCCAGTCGGCGCCGTGGTGCGACGGGTCGTAAAAGTAGTCGGACAGGCCGCGCCAGCTCTGGGCGAACATCTCGGCGAACTCCTCGTCGCGGCGGACGGTCATCCGCGCCTGGAAGTTCACCCGCGGCGGGTCGGCGGTGTTCGTCGTCGCCGGCGGGAACAGCGTGCCGTGCCGCACGCTCCGCAGCTCGCCGCCGCCGGTCAGGAAGTAGATCAGCCCGGTGCTCTTCTTCGCCCAGCGGATCTGCCGCGGGGACAGGTTACCGGTCGTCACGCGCTGCTGGTTGCTCCCGCTCGACGCGGCCACCCACAGGTCGTCGCCGGTGCCGCTGTGGCGGAACGCGATCTGCATCCCGTTCGGCGAGAGGCTCACCGTCTCGGCCGACACGCCGGCCACCTTCTCGCCGCGGAGGTAGAGGTCGTCCCAGTCGATGTCGCCGGGGCCGGTCTTCGGCGCGCCCGGCGCCGCCGGCTTCTGGAGCGACAGGACGTGCGGCGAGTAAACACCGCGGCGCTGGCCGATGAAGGCCACCTTCCCGCCGGTCGCACTCCAACTCACGTCGCCGTTGTAAGTGGCGTAGCGGGTGACGTTCCGCGGCGGGTCACTGCCGTCAGTCGGGGCGATGTACACCTCGCTGGCGAACGAGCCGTCCATGCGGGCGAAGACGACGTGCTTGCCGTCCGGGCTCCACTCGAAGTCGAACACCTGCGGCGTGTCGATCATCACCTTCGGGTCGGTGCCGTCCGGCTTCATCGTCCACAGCTTGCCGGAGCGGAGGAAGCCGATGCGGTCGCCCTTCGGGTTGAAGCGGGCGCCGGACTCGGCCTCCGGCGTGCGCGTCAGCTGCTTCACCTTGAACGTGTGCGCCTTCGTCAGCTCCGGGTGCTCGGGGTCGTCCGGCTCCAGGAGATACAGGTCTTCGACACCGCCGCGGTCGGACGCGAACAGGATGCTCTTGCCGTCGGGGCTGAACGAGGCGCCGTGGTCGTAGGCGGGGTGGTCGGTGAGCCGCGTGGCGCGGCCGCCGTCCGGGAGGCGCGTCAGGAAGAGTTCGCCGTGGACGGCGACGACCGCGTGATCCTCCTCCGGCGACAGCGCGAACTCGGTGGCCTCGCGGGTGTAGGTGACGGCGCGCTCCGTGTTCGCCTTGTCGTCGGCGTTCACCTCGATCGCCAGCTTGCGGGCCGAGCCGCCGCGGGTGGGGACGACGCACAGGTCGGCGCCGAGCTCGTAGACGACCCACTCGCCGTTCGCCGAGATACGGGCGCGGCGCACCGTGTCGTCGCCGTGGGTCGTGAGGCGCGTCGGGCTGCCGCCCGTGGAGTCGGCGGGGCGCGACACCACGTTCGCGCAGCCGCGCGGGCTCCCCTCCTCGCTGACGTAGTAGAGCGTCTTCCCGTCCGGGCTCCACATCGGCGAGCCGTCCTGCCCGTCGAACGCCGTGAACTTGCGCGGCGAGCTCCCGTCGGCGTTGGCGGTCCAGATCTCGTCGTTGCTCGACCCGCGGTAGCCGCGCCGGTACCACAGGCCCGGCCCGCGCACGAACGCCAGCTTCCCGCCGGCCGGCGCGAGGTGCGCCTCCTTCCCCTCGAACAGCATCAGCTTCCGCTCCTGCCCGCCCTCGAACGGGACGACGTAGCACTCGGCGTGGTACGGGTACGCGGTCGAGCGGGTGGACGTGAACACGACCCCCTTCCCGTCCGGCGTCCAGCCGGTGACGGTGTCGTGGCCGCTGTCGAACGTGAGGCGCCGCGGCCGCCCGCCGACCGCCGACGACACGAACACGTCGTAGCTGCCGTGGCGGTTCGAGCTGAACGCCAGGTACTTGCCGTCCGGGCTGAACACCGGGTTGAGGTCGTGCGCCTCGTGCATGGTCACCGGCCGGGCGACGCCGCCGACCGACGGGACGGTCCAAATGTCGCCGAGGTAGCTGAAGGCGACGGTCTTGCCGTCGGGGGAGATGTCGGGGGTACGGGCGAAGCGGATCGGTTCCTGGGCGGGCGCGGCGGCGGGGAGGAGGAGGGCCACGCAAACGGCGACGGCGGGACGCACGGGGTTCCTCCGAAGTGCGGCGAGCGGGGGATCAACTGTGTACTTTACCGGGCCTTCACACCTAGAGCAAAGCGCAACGACACCGCAAAGACCGCAAGTTACCGGGCCGGACGGCAGAACCGTCGCGCGTGTGCGAAGCCGCAAACGATGATTTCGGTTCTGAGACTCCCATGAGACCCGCGTTCATTGGTCGTGACGGCGGCGGCATCGGAGTTTAGGATCGATGTTGGATAGCTCCGTTCGGGAGGGTCGGCCATGCGTGCGCGGATCAGCGTCGGACTCTTCATCCTCGGCGCGCTGTTGCTCACGGTCGATCCGCTCGCCGGCCAGCCGGGCGGCGGAAAGTTCGGCAAGGGCGGGTTCGGCAACTTCGGCCCGCCCGGCGGCCAGCCGAGCACGTTCCCGACACAGCCCGGGACGTTCCAAATGCAGCCCGGCGGGTTCGGCCAACCTGGTGGGTTTGGCGGCTCCCGGTTCCAGCAAGGGGGCGGGTTCGGCGGCCAGCCCGGCGCCTACCAGTACCAGCCCGGCGGCCAGCCCGGCGGATTCGGGCAGCCCGGGGGCGGCGGGTTCAACCGCGGCGGTGGCGGGCGCGACCCCGAGCAGACGTTCAACTTCTTCTCGAAAGGCTCCGGCACGATCGACCTCGGCCAGATGCCGCCCGAACAGAAGGTGTTCGTGAAGGGCGCACTGGAGCGGATGGGGCTGCCGCCGGTCGACGATAACGCGGTCATCACCAAGGACCAGTTCGTGGCCGCCTTCGCCCAGGCGCAGGCGGCGAAGGCTGCTGCCCAGGGACAGCAGCCGGGCGGGTTCGGCCAACCGAGCGGGTTCGGCCAACCGGGCGGGATGCAGTTCGGCCAGAAGGGCGGCGGGATGAGCGACGAGGACGCGATTCGCGCGTTCCGCATGGCGGACAGGGACCAGGACGGCAAGCTGTCGTGGGACGAGGCGTCCGAACGGAACCGGGGGCGGTGGGCCGAGATCGATGTGAACCAGGACCGGTTCATCAGCCTGGACGAATACCGGGCGGACATCGCCCGCCGGTTCGGCCCCGGGGCGCAGGGCGGTCCGCCCGGGGCGTTCACGATGACGCCGGGCGGGTTCCCGGGGCAGCCCGGGGGCGACTTCCGCGGCACCGGCGAGGGCGGGGGGTTCGGGCCGGGCGGGCGCGGCGAGAAGAAGGCCGAGGACTTCACGAACGTCGGCATCCGCTACGGCAAGCTCCCTCCCGGCCTGCCGGACTGGTTCACCGAGTACGACCAGGACAAGGACGGCCAGGTGAACATGTACGAGTGGCGGACGGTCGGCGGGAAGACGGTCGCCGAGTTCCGCGAGTACGACGCCAACGGCGACGGCCTGATCGCCCCGCTGGAGCTCCTCCACCTGACCGCGACCAAGGCCGAGACCGAGCGCCTCCTGGCGATCCAGGACGGGGAAACCCCGCAGGGCACCGGCCAGGGCCGCGGCAGCAGGGGCGGGTCGATGGGCGGCGGGGGTGGACCGGGCGGGTTCGGCGGCAAGGGTGGGTTCGGCCCCGGCGGGGGCGGCCCGCCGATGATGGGCAAGGGTGGCGGTGGCGAGGGCCGGCAGTCCGACGCCCGCCCGAGCCGCGAGGAGAAGCGAGAGGAGAAGGGCGGCCCGAACCCGTTCCGCGGCTTCGGCGGCAAGAAGGGGAACTGATCTCGACCCGGTCTCACGCGGCCCACCCGGTTCCGGGTGGGCCGCGGCATTTCCGGCGGGTATCCTGTCGGCACCCCACTCCCCGGTGTCGCATGACCGCCTCCCGCCGCCGCTTCCTCGCCGCCCTCCCCGGCCTCGCCGCTGCCGTCACCGCGGCCGCCCAGGACCGCCGCCGGCCGCGCGTGCTGCTCCGGTCGTCGTGGCAGACGGTGAACATCGGCGACATCGCCCACACCCCGGGTATGATCGCGCTGCTCACCGAACTCATCCCGGGCATCGAGTTCACATTGTGGCCGGGCAACCTCGGCGACGGCGTGAAGGAGATGCTCACCAAGCACTTCCCGCAGCTCCGCTTCGCCGACACCGCCGACGCCCGCCGCGAGGCGTTCGACCGCTGCGACTTCCTCCTCCACGGGTCCGGCCCGTCGCTCGTCGGCGGGCGACAGGTCGCCGAGTGGAAGGAGAAGACCAACAAGCCCTACGGCGTCCTGGGCATCACCCTCTCCGCCGCCGATGCCGCCGCGCGGGCCGTCCTCGACGGCGCCCGGTTCCTGTACCTCCGCGACTCGGGCTCGGTCGAGTGGGCGCGCCGGGCGGGGCTCCGCTGCCCGGTCATCGACTTCGCCCCGGACGCGGCGTTCTCGACGGCCGTCCGCGACGCTGCCGGCGCTGAAGCGTTCCTGCGGGCGAACGGGCTGTGGACCGAGCCGTTCGCGTGCTTCATCCCGCGGCTGCGGTTCACCCCGTACTGGCTCATCCGCAACACCCCGATGACCGACGCCGACCGCGAGAAGGACCGCACCAACCAACGCCTGAAAGAGTCGGACCACGCGAAGCTCCGCGCCGCGCTCGTCGCCGTGGTCCGCGAGTTGGGGATGAAGGTCCTGGTCTGTCCGGAGGACAAGAGCCACATGGCGGTCGGGAAGGAGTTGCTCGTGGACCCGCTGCCGGCGGACGTGCGGGCGAAGGTGGTGTGGCGCGAGCACTACTGGCTGACGGACCTGGCGCTGGCGGTGTACGCGCGGTCGGCGGGGCTGGTGAGCATGGACATGCACTCGCCGATCATGGCGGTCGGGAACGGCATCCCCGCCATCCACTGCCGGTTCGAGCAGCAGACGAGCAAGGGCCGGATGTGGCGCGACATCGGCCTGGGCGACTGGCTCTTCGACCTCGACGAGGAGCGCGACGGGTCGCGGATCACGGCGGCGGCGCTCGCCATGCTGCGGCGCGACGAAAGCACCCGCGCGCGGCTGACGAAGGCGCGGGCGTACGTGCAGGAACGCCAACGCGCGGCGGTCGGCGTGCTGACGCGGCAGCTACCGGCGTGACGCGGCGCCGGGCACCGTGCGGGCGAATCCGTGTCGGGAGGGAAGACGGCATGACCGCGACCGACCGCTACCGCGGCGCCCTGCTCGGCCTCGCCGCGGGCGACGCCCTCGGCACCACGCTGGAGTTCAAAGACCCCGGCGAGTTCGAGCCGCTCACCGACATGGTCGGCGGCGGGCCGTTCCACCTGAAGCCCGGCGAGTGGACCGACGACACGAGCATGGC